>Ga0209273_10000171_pt1 | contig 115407 bp, 116 predicted proteins | sample tdAd471_FD_187126 | JGI IMG/M metagenome (GOLD analysis project Ga0209273, IMG submission 187126) | Marine sediment microbial communities from the Atlantic coast under amendment with organic carbon and nitrate - tdAd47.1 (SPAdes)... | ecosystem: Environmental > Aquatic > Marine > Coastal >... | reverse complement strand
GCGCCGTCCGCTTTGTGCTGAGCAATAATGCCGCCCCACACATCGCCCCATTGTTCTAATACATTGACTTCACGCCCTTCATTGTCATTTGACGTGAGAAGTCCTGGGTCGGTCACCGCCGCTTCAAAGACCCCCGGGTTTGCTTCGCCATAATCAAACACGGCATCGAAGATACCGCGCACCTGACCTTCCAGGTCGTTGATCCCTTCAATCCGGCTCATACAGGCTGTCGTTACTTCGTCTCGTGCCTCATCAACAAACGCAAGGAAGCACGCTTTCTTGTCGGCGAAATGAAGATAGAACGTGCCGTGACCTACGCCCGCCTGCTTGGCAATGTCTTGGGGGCGGGTGTCGTGATAGCCCTTCTGAACAAAGAGATCTCGCGCTGCGTCGAGCAAGCGGCGGCGACTCTCTTCCTTGCGGCGATTGCTGCGGGCAGGTTGGCCATCGCTGACTAATTCTGTGTCGTTACTCATGTTTCCTCGTGAGCGGGCCCATGCCGCATTGAAGTCGCGTCCCCGTTGGTGCCAGTTCTGAGCTGACATTTCGTCAGATGTTGCCGCTTACCCAGCGTTAAGGCAAGCGTTAAGGCCGGGAAAAAGGCGCAAATTCTGATCAACCTTCACCCACCGGTTTGCACGCGGGTGACCGCCGCTCGCCAACCTTCATAGCGGCGATCCCGATCATCTGCGGACACTTGAGGCTCAAAGGCCGCATCAAGCGCCCATCGGCTTTTAAGTTCAGCAGGGCTTTTGAAAAGACCTGACCCAAGACCGGCAAGATAGGCAGCACCTAGCGCTGTGGTTTCGGTGACCATAGGGCGTTCGACACGCAAGCCTGTTAGATCAGAAAGCCGTTGAAGGAACCAATCGTTGGCCACCATGCCGCCATCAACTTTGAGCGACACCGGCGCGTTGCCCACATCGGCCGCCATTGCCATCATCAAATCACGGGTCTGAAAACATATGGCATCAAGGGCCGCCCGCACCAGTTCCGCGCGTCCGGTATCAAGGGTCATGCCCAAAATCGCGCCGCGCGCATGGGGGTCCCAATAAGGCGCCCCCAGCCCGGTAAAGGCCGGAACGAAATAGACCTGATCGTCATCGCTCGCACTTGCTGCCAAGGCCTCGGTTTCCGAGGCGGACGTAACAAACCCGGCCTTGTCCCGGAGCCATTTCACCGCCGAACCCGCGACAAAGATGCTGCCTTCCACGGCATATGAGACCTCGCCCCCAAGGCGATAAGCGATGGTGGAGAGCAGCTTGTTCTCTGATACCGCGCAGGTCGCCCCTGTGTTGAGCAGGGCAAAACAGCCGGTCCCATAGGTTGATTTAAGCATGCCGGGCTCAAAGCACGCCTGACCGATGCTGGCTGCTTGTTGGTCCCCCGCAGCGCCCACCAGTGGAACCTCCGCACCAAGAATATCGGATGATAAGTTTCCGAATGTAGCGTCACAGTCCTTAACCTCGGGCAGAAGTGCGCGCGGCAGATCAAACCAGGAAAGAATTTCCTCGTCCCAACTTTGGGTATGGATATTGAACAACATGGTGCGTGAGGCGTTGGTGGCGTCGGTCGCATGAACCGCCCCGCCCGTCAGTTTCCACAAAAGCCAGCAATCAATGGTCCCCGCGGCAAGTTCACCCTTTGCTGCGCGGGCCCGCGCGCCATCCACATTGTCCAGCAGCCAAGCAAGCTTGGTTCCCGAAAAATAGGGATCCAGCAATAGGCCTGTCTTTTCTTGGACAGTTTTCTCGCGCCCTTCCCGCTTTAGCTTGGCGCACACATCTGCCGTGCGCCGATCCTGCCAGACGATCGCGCGATGAAGTGGCTCCCCGGTTTTTCGGTCCCACAGAACAATGGTTTCCCGCTGATTGGTCATCCCCGCAGCACGAATGTCCGCGGGCGCGAGGCCCGCATCCGCGACCGCTTTTTGAATGCAGGTAACGGTGGTGGCGAAGATTTCTTGGGCATCATGTTCGACCCATCCGTCCGCCGGATAATGCTGGCCAATCTCTATCTGATGTGTCGCCAATGGTTGACCCGCGGCATCAAATACGATCGCGCGGGAACTCGTGGTTCCTTGATCAATGGCGAGAAGATGCGTGGCGCTCATGAAGGCTCCCGGGAAACGGCCAAATCTTATCCAGTTTTCCAAGCCTAGGGGGTTTCATATCCCTTGCGCAATGTGGATAAAGGCCCCGCATATGAGTAAGGTAGGACTATGGATCTGACGACTGATACAGCGGCGGCCCCCGCCCTCATCGACCCCTTCGGGCGAAGCATTACTTACCTGCGTCTGTCGGTGACCGATCGTTGTGATTTCCGCTGCACCTATTGCATGGCGGAACAGATGACCTTCTTGCCCAAGAAAGACCTTTTGACCCTTGAAGAGCTTGAGCGACTATCTGCTGCCTTTATTGAGCGCGGCGTGCGAAAGATCCGCCTCACCGGCGGCGAGCCTTTGGTCCGGCGCGGCATCATGCAGCTCATTGAGGCCCTTGGCGCTCATGTAAAAAGCGGCGCCTTGGACGAACTAACGCTGACCACTAATGCCAGCCAATTATCGAAGTTTGCAGATGATCTTGTGGCCGCCGGGGTAAAGCGCATTAATGTTTCGCTTGATACTCTGGACCCGGATCAATTTACTTCGATCACCCGCCGCGGCCGCCTTGATCAGGTTCTTGAAAGTCTCGCACGCGCGCGTAGCGCAGGGCTTAAAATCAAAATCAACGCGGTTGCTCTTAAGGGCATAAATGATCATGAAATCCCATCGATGATCGAATGGGCTCATGGCCTGGGAATGGATCTCACCCTGATCGAGGTGATGCCCATGGGCGAAACTGGCGAGAACCGTATGGACAGCTATTTGCCGCTCTCCGCGGTGCGCGATGAGCTGGAAAAGCACTGGACGCTGGCCGATATTCCCGACCGTACCGGGGGGCCCGCTAGGTACGTGCGCGTTACGGAGACCGGTGGCCGCTTGGGGTTCATTACCCCGCTGACCCAAAATTTCTGCGAAGGCTGCAATCGGGTGCGCGTTACCTGCACCGGCGAGATCTACACCTGCCTTGGCCAAGAAGGCTCCGCCGATCTGCGCGCGCCCTTACGCGCTTCAGTCGCTGACAGCGTGCTTCACCAAGCCATTGACGATGCCGTCGCCCATAAGCCCAAGGGCCACGACTTCGCGGTTCAGGGTGATACAATGACCGGCAGCATGACCCGCCACATGTCGCATACGGGCGGATAGCAATCCGCACCTCGCGCTATTCGATTGTGATTTGATGGGCCCAGCTTTCACCATCGGTAATGGTGATCTGCGTAAAACCCAGCAGCTTCAAAAGGTCATAGAAGGTGAACAAATCTTCCACGCCGTGTTCTTGAAAGAACGCGGTGGTCCGCGCATAGGCCGACATTTGTGCCATCACCCCGCGCGCCCGATAAAGCGACGCGAAGACATCGCCATCAAGGGCTGTGATGATCAGCTTTTGGGATTCCCCGCCCTTGGCAAAAATGGCGTATTGCGGCGGATAAGGTGATTGCGACTGCGAGATGGTCATCTGCGTCACAAAGGCAAGTCGCGCCTCGCGATTCGCGGCCGGCAAAGTCTGGGCCCGCGCGACGTAGGTCTCACGGGTTTGAACGTCCGGATAGTAATATCCCTCGTGCCGGTCTTCCGCAGCGGCAATCCCCGCAGAACAGGAAAGCAAAAGGCCGCCGAAAATGAGTGACGAAATAAATTTATGCATGGATGACACCTCAATCAGGAATAGGCCTGCATAGTGACCCCTGCCGGGGCATAGGACAAGCACGGGTGGCGTAGATTGGATTGAGAACTATACTACCCGCAAAATCAGGGCCTTTCCGCCCCCAAGGGAGCCCCCATGGCTTTTGAAAAAATAGCTTTTCGCGCAAGCGAGACCCCCGAAGCGCAGCAAACGCTAAAAGATCTGTCTGCCCGCTACGGCGATTGCGCCGTTGAAGCTGCCGATGTGATTGTCGCCATCGGCGGCGACGGATTCATGCTCCAGACCTTGCATGAGACCCTTGAGGTGAACTTGCCGATCTATGGCATCAATCGTGGAACGGTTGGCTTTCTGATGAACCTGTTTAAGGAAAACGACCTGCTCGCCCGTCTCGCCAAGGCCGAATCCGCAACCATCCACCCTCTCGCCATGCGCGCCGTAGACTGCGACGGCAAATCCCATGACGCATTGGCGATCAACGAGGTTTCTCTTCTTCGCGAAACACGGCAGACCGCAAAACTGCGCATTTCCGTGGATGGCAAGGTCCGTATGGAGGAGCTCTTATGCGATGGCGTGATGGTGGCAACACCCGCCGGAAGTACCGCGTATAACCTCTCTGCTCATGGACCGATCCTGCCCATTGACGCGCGATTACTGGCGCTGACGCCGATTAGTGCGTTTCGCCCGCGGCGCTGGCGCGGGGCGCTTTTGTCCCACAATGCGAAGGTCCGCTTTGAAATCCTCGACGCAGGAAAACGCCCTGTAAGCGCCGTTGCCGATCACACCGAAGTGCGCAATGTGGTGCAAGTGGACGTGCAGGAAAATCGCGAGGTCAAACTGAAACTCCTGTTTGATGAAGGCCACAGCCTCGACGAGCGCATCTTGAGCGAACAATTCGTTCACTGACGATGGCCGAAACAGAACCGCCCCACCCCGTTCGCCGCCGTGTCGCAAGTTACATTTTCAACCCTTACACTTATGCCATTACTTTGGGTCTCGGCGGCGGAGCTGCCTTTGCCTGGGCTGGGGCGCCGCTGGCCTGGCTTTTAGGCGCCATGACGGTGACAACGGTGGCCGCCTTTGCCGGCGTCAATGTACGCGTCCACGATCCCTTTCGCTCTTTGATGATCATCATATTGGGCGTCATGCTGGGCTCTTCGTTCCAGCCCGAGTTGCTGAGCCAAATTCCCGGGTGGGGCCTTGCTGCCATTTTGATGATCATCGCCCTGATTGGCCTAACCGCCATCGCCTATTTCTTTTTGCGGTACGTGGGCCGTTATGACCCGGTGACGTCGTATTTTTCCTCAACCCCCGGCGGCCTAAATGTCATGGTGATTGTGGGCGAAGCTGCTGGCGGCGACACCCGCACGATCTCACTCACCCATGCGGTGCGGGTGCTTTTCGTTGTCAGTATCATCCCGATCTATTTCCGTTTCGTTGTGGGTCTTGATGTTCCCGCGCAGCCCGCCAATGCCATCAGCATTCTTGGTTTCAACGCCATTGAAGGATTGATCCTCATTGCCTGCGGGGCAGTAGGATTCCCCCTTGCCAAACTGCTACGCTTTCCCGCCCCGGCATTGCTTGGTCCCACTTTGTTGAGCGCGGGTGCCCATCTTTCAGGCATAAGTCACGTTCCGCCGCCTGCGGAGCTTATTGCTGTCGCCCAAGTGGTAATTGGCGCAGCTATCGGCTCGCGCTTTGCTGGCATAACCATTCGCGAAGTGTGGAAGACCGCGCTTTATGCCGCGGGAGTTGCGATCTTGATGATTGGGGTTGCGGCAATTTTGGCGCCCCTTGGCGCGGAGATTGTAACAGTTAGCGCGGCAGCCATGTTCCTGGCGCTGGTTCCGGGCGGGCTTACCGAAATGTCGCTCATCGCCCTTTCCATGGGGATCGACACGGCGTTCGTTTCCACCATGCACATCTTGCGCATCGTCTTTATCATCGCCGTTGCACCCCTTGCCTATCAAATGGGGCGCGGCGTTATCGACAAAAAACGCTAGCGGTTATTTTGGAATTGCTCGCTCCATGGTTTCTTCGGTGGTCGCGTATCCCGCGTCATCGCGAATACGCAGCATCATGCCATCGTCCGTTTTTACAAGTTCCGGTGTAACCGTTTTGATATCATCGGCCCTGGCCCGCGCCACGGCGTCAAACGTTGTGGACGCACGGCCAAGTTTTTCAAGATTAAGTCGCGTGGGGAAAATGATGGTCCATTTCCCCTCTTCCATTTCTTTGATGGCGGATGTGGGGTTGAGCCAGGCCGAATCCACATGCTCATGCCCGTCGTGCAGCGCCAATTGATCATCAGGCGCAACCGCCAAATAAAAATGCGTGTCAAAACGCTTTGGCATCATATCCGGCGTTACCCAATGGGCATAGGGAACCAATACATCGAGGGCGAGAAACAGATCCGCTTCTTCAAGCAGCTCCATGATGCCCGTCTCACCCCTGTCGAGACTGGGCCGCCAATGGTCGTACTTAGCAATCAGGTCCGGCCCTACCAGCTTGTCCTCCCCCGATTTGCGCGCCAGGAGCACACCGCATTCCTCAAAAGCTTCGCGGATGGCGCAGGTGCGTAACGAAATCTGCTGATCGGTCAGGTTCGCAGCGCCGTGGCAACGCGCTCTCAGCTTGGGGTCGTGATCCCCCGGTGCGGCCTTGCCGCCAGGGAACACAAGCGCGCCAGAGGCAAAATCTATTTGGTGATGGCGCACCACCATGAAGACTTCCAGGCCCGCCTTGGCATCATCCCTTAGCAAAAGGACCGTTGAAGAAGGGATCGGCGGGTTTGGTTCGCTCATAGAATTCTCACAGTTTGGCTCAAGATCGTATCAATCCTAATCAATATATGTAATTCGCGCTTAAAGGTCCTGCGGCATCATGGTCGTCATACAACAGCTCATTGAGCAATCAATTGGGGGCATCATGGCACGTCGGGGCTCAGAACTAGCAAACGCAGATTTGGATATGGCATTCGCCAATGATGAGTTCGCGCTCGTATTTCAACCCAAAGTCGACCTTGCCACCGGAAAAATATGCGGCGCCGAGGCGCTGTGCCGCTGGTATCACCACAGCCTGGGTGACCTGCCCCCCGGTGTCTTTATATCTTACATGATCCGCCAGGGTCGGTTGGTTGAACTTACGCGGTTTACATTGACGCGGGGCATAGAAGCCGCCGCGGCCTGGCACGCGGAAGGCCATCACTTCCCCGTCCATATCAATCTTAGTGCGGATGATCTTAACCATGGCGGGTTGACGCAATTTTTGGAAATGCGGCTTCGGCACCATGGCCTTTCACCCCAGGCAGTCCGGATTGAGCTTTCTGAAGCCGAGGTCAACAACATGCCGCGGGAAGCCCGCAATAACCTGCGCGAGCTTCTTTCAACCGGTGTATCGCTGGCGCTTCAAGGGCCCGCCGAAAAGGCATATCACGATAGCGATGAGATACCGGTTGCCGAGTTTCAGTTGCGCGGCACGGCGCTTCTGGGGCTCGCGGCGGCGCTTGCAGAAGGTCAATCAGGCCGCGTACTCGGAATGATTCGCGCGGCCAAGCGTCTCGGGCGTGAAACAACTGCCATCGCGCTCGAGACGCCCCTGCACGTTGAAATGGCTCGCGATCTCGGATTTGACAGTGCCACGGGCTATGCCTTTGCGCGTCCAATGCCCCTTGAAGATCTCATCTATTGGGCTGACACGCGCCGCCCCGATGCCGCGCCGGATGCCAACGAAGCTATCGCGCTTCCCTAGAGACAGGCGCACTCTCGCCTTTTATCAGGGGCGCACCACCTCTAAGGTGATGCCTTCTTGATCCTCTGTTTGAAGGAAGTGTCATGCTGGAAGGCATTCGTGTTGTTGAAATGGCGACATACGTCGCCGGCCCCGCTGCTGGCGGCATGATGGCCGATTGGGGCGCCGACGTGATCAAGATCGAAGGCCGCGACGGCGACCCGATCCGGCACTTCTTTGCCAATGTTGGGCGCGAGATGGAAGAAAACCCGGTGTTCGATATGGACAACCGGGGCAAGCGCTCTATCGCTTTGGATTTTTCAAAACCCGAAGGCGCCGCGGCGGTGCGCAGGCTTTTGGAAAACGCGGATGTGTTTTTGACCAACCTGCGACCCGGCAGCCTGAAGCGCGCGGGTCTTGATTGGGATGCGGTCCACAAGCAATTTCCCAAGCTGATCTACGCCACCGTAACCGGCTATGGTATCGAAGGCCCGGAAGCAGACCGCCCGGGCTTTGACATTGCCGCCTTTTGGTCGCGCGCCGGCGTGGGCCGATTGTTTGCCCCCAAAGGCGAAGACCCGGTTCCGTTGCGCACGGCCTTTGGCGATCATGTGACCGGGCAATCAACAACTGCTGGCATTTGCGCCGCATTGGTGGAACGGGGCCGCACGGGAAAAGGCCGCCTTGTGGAAACCTCCCTCCTCCGCACCGGGATATATTCGCTCGGTTCGGACATGGCAATCCAACTGTATTTCGGACGGGTGGCATCGACCAAACGCCGTGAAGAATCGATCAATCCGGTGAATAACTTCTTCAAGACCAAAGATGATTTTTGGTTATGTCTTGTTCCCCGACAGAGCAGCAAAGACTGGCCCGACGTCTGTGAGGCGCTGGGTCACTCCGAATGGCTCGAAGACCCGCGGTTTGGATCTTCCAAGTCCCGCCGCGAACATGGCGCCGATCTGGTTGGCTTGATGGATGCGGCCTTTGCAGAACGAGACCTGGAGGACTGGCACGCGCGGCTCGATAATGCGCATCTGGTTTGGGCCCCCGTGCAAACACCCAAACAAGTGGTTGAAGACCCCCAGGCTCACGCAGCCGGGGCCTTTACCGAAATGCCAACGCAATCGGGCGGCACGATGAAAACGCTTGCCTCTCCGGTGCGCTTTCACGGCGCAGACGATGGGCCAAAGGGACCTTCGCCCCTGGCTGGTCAGCACACGGATGAAATTCTCACCGAAGCTGGCTACAGCGCCGACGAAATTGAGAAATTGAAAACTGCCGAGGTTGCCGGACCCAGAACGACCTAGGGCTTAGGCCCCAATACATTTGCAATCTCAGCGACGCGGTCAATGGCAATGCGTGCCTCATAAGATTGGCGCGTGCCAACACCCCAAACAGGTCCCGGCCAAGCGGCATCCCCTTCAAAACGGGCAATCACATGGGCATGAAGCTGCGACACCATATTGCCGAGCATGGCCACGTTCATCTTGGTTGGGTTCATCGCGGTTGAAAGGCGCTCCGCCGCGGTGGTGACTTCAAGATAGAGCTGCGCGCGGTCCTTAACGCTCAAATCAAAAATCTCGCTAACGCTTGCTTGGCGCGGCACCAGGATCAGCCAGGGAAAACGCGCATCGTTTTCCAAAAGGACAGAACAAAGCGGCCAATCCAAGATATGAGGATTGGCAGCAAGACGCGGATCGAGCTCAAATTTTGTCATGGCCACCCTTAATAGGACTTGGGAAGACCCAATACCCGCTCACCAATGAAATTGAGGATCATCTCGGTGCTGACCGGTGCGATGCGGGAAATCATCACTTCTCGGAAATAACGTTCCACATGATATTCCTTGGCGTACCCCATACCGCCATGGGCAAGGATCGAACGCTCGCAAGCGTGATAGCCTGCTTCGGACCCAAGCAGTTTGGCCGAATTGGCTTCGGCGCCGCATTGCTGGCCCTGATCAAACAGCCAGGCGGCCTTCATCGCCATTAATTCGGCGGCTTCAAGTTCCGTCCACGAGCGCGCCAGCGGATGCTGCACACCTTGGTTCTGACCAATAGGGCGGCCAAAGACCACACGCTCATTGGCATATTGCGCCGCTTTCTTTAGGGCGGCTTTGCCAATGCCCACTGCCTCAATGCCAAATAAAATACGCTCAGGGTTAAGGCCATGGAGAAGGTATTTAAACCCCTTGCCTTCTTCGCCCACCAAATGATCCGCCGGCACTTGCAGTCCATCAATAAAGACAGTGTTACATTCGACCGACTTGCGGCCCATCTTGGGGATCACTTGCGCGTCAACGAACTTGCGATCCATGTCTGTATAAAAAAGGCTAAGGCCATCGGTCGGCTTTTTGCACTGATCCTTGGGCGTGGTGCGCGCGATCAACAAAATCTTATTCGCCGATTGCGCCGTTGTGGTCCAAATCTTCCGCCCACTGATGGTGTAACCATTGCCGGATTTTTCAGCTTTGGTTTCAAGGCTCGAAGTATCAAGCCCCGAGTTGGGTTCCGTTACCCCGAAGCACAATCGGTCTTCGCCACTGATAATGCGGGGAAGCTGTGTCTTGCGCTGTTCTTCGTTCCCAAAGACCGCCAGCGGCATGGGACCAAACAGGTTCACATGGATTGAACTTGCGGCTTGGAAGGCACCGCCGCTTTCGGCAACAGTCTTCATCATGATCGCCGCCTCGGTGACGCCAAGGCCCGAACCGCCCACGTCCTCGGGCATGGCGATCCCCATCCAACCCTGCGCCGCCATTTCAGCCACGAATTCTTCGGGGAAGACGCCGTCGGTATCCCGCGCGGCCCAGTAATCGTCGTCAAATTTGGAGCAAATACGGCCAACTGCCTCGGCAATGGCCTGATGCTCTTCTGATAGAGCGAAGTCCATGGATATCCCTTGATGTCCTTTTGCGCCGATTAAGGCTCAGCTTTGAAAAATGGGCGGAAGCCCTGCAAAGAGGACATAAATGTATGCAGCATATATCGCAAGTAATGCCAGCGCCTCACCCCGGCCTATGCCGCGCGAGGAGACCAAAAACGGCAGCAGCACAAGGACCGCGCCGCCCATGACCCACAGATCGCGGCTCAGGAATTCCGGCGAGATATCAATGGGCCAATAAAGTCCCGGCAATCCAAGGACGATCAGAATATTAAACAGATTGCTGCCCAAAATCCCGCCAAGTACCAAATCCGAGTGCCGCCGCAAAGACGCTACGATGACAGCGGCAAGTTCAGGAATAGACGTGCCCACCGCAACAAGGCTAACCGCGATGACGGCATCAGAGACGCCCAGAGTGGTCGCGATCTCTAGCGCCCCGGCGACAAGGATCTTTGCCCCAAAGAGCAGCATGGCAATGCCGATGACCGTGTAGATGATGTAACGCATGCTGCCGTTGTTGCGCATATGCTCCAAGACGTTTCGATAACGGCCGCTCTCTGCCCGTGCTTCGGGGGAGAGCACGATGCGTTCCTGCAAATAGGAGAAGACAAGATAAACGGTAAGCAGCGCGAGCAGCACGAGCGATTCCTGCCGCCCGATCTGCCCTTGGATCGCCAGGTAAACAAAAAACCCGGTCACGCCTAAAAGCACTGAACCGTCGCGATAAAGCACCGCCCCGCGCGAAGGGATCCGATGGATCAATGCGCCAATGCCCAGAACCAAAAGTGTGTTTGCAATATTGCTGCCCACCACATTGCCGACGGCGATGGAAGGCGTGCCGGAATAGAGAGCGCTGATGGAAACGAAAAGTTCAGGTGAAGAGGTACCAAAGGCGATGACCACAAGGCCAATTAGCAGCGGTGAAACGCCAAGAGCCTTAGCAAGGCCTACAGATCCACGCACGACCAGTTCGCCCCCAAAATACAGGAGCATCAGACCACCGGCCAGATACGCGTAATTTTCCATTTCTCCCCCCGCATTTCTGCGTAGCTCAAATTAGCACGGGATACCTAAGATGTGGGTACCCGGCCCCATCAAAGCAACCACGCTGATTTGTTATGACAGCCGTCACACTTCGAGCCGATTTGGCAAGAAGGGCAGCAGCGGCGGGGGGATGTCACCGTCAATAACACTACGACCTACAAGATCAGCGGTGATCGGAGCAAGCAAAATACCATTGCGAAAGTGCCCCATCGCCAATGTTAAGCCCTCCAGGGCGCTCGGCCCCATGACAGGCAAGCCGTCGGGCGAGCCGGGGCGAAGCCCGGCCCAGGTGTCACAAATTTCAAGGGCGTTAAGGAAAGGAAGCACGCGCGCTGCCTTTACCCGCTGCGCCTCAATGGTGGCGGGATCAATAGAAACATCAAAGCCCGCATCCTCCATAGTCGCCCCCACGATGATGCGCCCATCCTTGCGCGGCACGATATAGACCCCTTGGCCCCAAACGATGTTTTTGATGCGGCCCGGTTCAGCTTGGAATGCCAGCAGTTGCCCCTTCACGGGGTGAACTTCAGGAACTATGCCGCGCAGGGTTGGAAAATCACACCACGCCCCTGACGCTAGGACAACGTGATCTGCGATTGCGGTTTCATCACCCACGCGAACGCCAATAACGCGCCCGCCTTCCACCACAACATCGTTAACGGAGGTGTGTTCATGCACCTGCCCACCAATCCGGATCAGCGATTGGTGCAGCGCCCGGCCAAGCGCGCGTGTATCCACCTGACCATCAGAAGGACTGAAGAGCCCCAGTTGAACGTCATCAGCCAATTCCGGTTCGATTTGATGGGGCTCTTTTACAAGCCGTGCGGACTCATCCAATGTGCGCAGGTATTGCACCGTGGCGCGCAACTGAGCTTCTTCTGCAACGCTTTGCGCGGCGACAAGGGTGGCCCCTTCCCGGTAATGAAGATCGAATTCGGTTTCGCCTTGAAGTTCATCTGCAAATTGCCGCCAACGCTCGCGAGACGCGCGGGCAAGCGCAAAGAAAGTTTCATTGCCGGGTTCACTCTCCGCCGCGGCGGCCAGCATTCCTGCAGCCGCCCACGTTGCCTCCCGGGCAACTTCGCGGCGCTCATATATCTGTACGTCCAACCCGGCGCGCGCCAAAGCTCTCCCGACGACAAGGCCGATGACGCCAGCGCCCACGATGATAACGGATTTAGGTGCAATGTTCATGGCGTTCCTCGTCGCGCCGATTGCCCGCCTCTGTCAAGGCGCTTAGAGTCGCGGCTTAACAAGGAGCATTCAATATGAGCAACGCCCCCCTTCTTGCCCTGCTGGGCCGCGCCACCTGCGAAAATCGCGGGGCCATCGAAGCAGGACTCGAGTCCAAATGGCGCATCGAAGAATGGAAACCGGGCGATGACGAAACGCGGATCAGCGAAATCCTGCGCGAAGCGGTGGCGGTCATTCCCGGCGGCGACGCGTTAATGACCCGTGGTGTGCTAGCCGCCTTCTCCGATGCGCCGGAACTCAAATTCCTTCAGCTTCCCTTCACCGGCTATGAGTGGGTTGATTTTGCGCAATTGCCCAAGGGCTTGGTTGTCGCAAACGCCTATGGCCACGAAGTTGCCATGGCAGAATTTGCAATCGGCGCGATGCTGCAATGGGAAAAGGACTATTGCACCCTCGACCGCACTTTCCGCGCTGGCAGTTGGAAGTATCGCGCGGTGGGCATCAACGATTTCGCCCAAGGGGAGCTTTATGGCAAGACCATCGGCATTGTGGGCTACGGCACGATTGCGCGCGAGATCGCAAAGCGAGCGGCGGCGTTTGACATGAACCTTCTTGCCGTCAGCCGATCCGAACGAGAATGCCCCGAAGGATTTAGCTGGTATGGCACCATGGAGCGGCTGCACGATCTTTTGGATCAAAGTGACTATGTGGCACTGACGTGCGAGCTCAACGATGAAACTCGCGGCTTGATCAACACGCCCGAATTCGATGTCATGGGCGCCGAGACGACGCTGATCAACGTGGCGCGCGGCCCTATCGTGGATGAAGATGCGCTCCACGCAGCGCTTAAAGCTAAGACCATCCGCGGCGCCATCCTGGATGTTTGGTATCAGTATCCGTCCGGCTCACCACCCAATCCAGAGGAAGGCGGCATCGCGCCATCGCGCCTTGACTTCGCGGGCCTCGATAATGTTTTGATGACACCGCATTGTTCGGGCAACACCGATGGCACCAACGTGCGGCGCTGCCTGGGCATGGCAAACAATCTCAATCTGGTGGCACAGGGAAAACGCCCCGCAACATTTATCGGCGAAGGGACGAAGGGTTAGGGCTTCCAGAATGCTTTCTTGGCAGCCAGCACCCGGCCCACGGTTGTCGCTATGCACATAAGACCAAAGATCACCGCAAGTAGAGGAAACCACGCGGGGGTCAAACAAAACAGTATAAAGACAATAATGGTCTCGGTTCCTTCCGCGAGACCGCCCAAATAATAGAGCGCCTTGTCCCCACGAATTTCGGTGGTCAGCCCATGTTTTTCGGCCAATACCGCATAAGCCAAAAACGATGACGCCGTTCCCATAAAAGTCCAGATGAGGAACGCTGCATAGACTGCGTTCTGCGGTTGGGCCAACGCCATCCCCAACACAACGCCGCCGTAGAAGATAAAATCTAAAACGATGTCGAGAAAGCCGCCGTAGTCCGTCGTGTGGGTCGCCCGGGCGATGGCGCCATCAAGCCCATCGGCAATACTCCGCACCAGGATCAACAAAAGTGCCAGCCCATAGGCATTTGCCGCCAATGCCGGGATTGCAGCCATGCCCACGGCAAATCCCACCCAAGTGACCACATTCGCAGGCACTTTGAGGCGCACCAGTACACCGGCCACAGACTTCAAAGGTGGGTCGAGGAAGGGTCGAACGGCAGAATCAAGCATTTAAAGGGCACTCCTGAGGGCAACACGGCCCTGTTCCCATAGTGGATGATTTCGCGCAATAATTGGTTTCGCGGGGAGGGGTCCTGTCAAATAAGCCCAGGAGGCAAAAATGAACCGGATCATTTCCATTCTATGCATACCAGCGATTGCCATGGTGCTTTCGTCTTGCGCCTATGCGGAAGACGGCAATGCGGTAATGGCCACCACAAACGATGATCCGCGGCGGTGTATGCTGGTGCGCAATATCGACAATTATCACCCCATCGACCGAAACCACGTGGTCATCATCGACCGCAGCGAAGACGTTTTTCTGTTAGGCACCATGCAGCCCGGCTGCTGGGATATTCAGTCTTCCCACGCCATTGCATTGGAAACCGCGCCAATCTCCCTTTGTGAGGGACAAACCGCCACTTTGACGGTCACAGGTGAGCGCTGTTTTATCCGCACCTTAGAAGCGGTATCCAGCGTAGAGGCCGCAGAAACGCTGGTGGATCAGCGCGCCGAAGCCGATGAACCCGACTCGAGATAACATCTTTGTGTTTGGACTTATTCGGTGAGGCTTTCACGCTGCCTATACAGCTTGGGGGAGCAGTAGAGAAAGGAAACATGATGCCGGTTGGGGGAGCATTTGTGCGCCTATTGGGTGCATTGGCAGTAGGCATGATTGGCGCGACGGGCGCCGCGGCCCAGGAAGAAACGCGCAACGATTGTCTTGAGTTCGATCAGGTGGAAGCGATACACCGCCTTGGCGAAAGCGACATGTTGCTGGAAGTTGATGGCGGGTTGACCCTCTATCACATCACTGTAGAGGCGCGCTGTTTTCATGGCGACGCCAATACCGACATAACCATAACGGGCAGCGGCCGGGACAGCTGTATGCGGACAACGGACCGGGTTCATTACGGTCGTCGTGAATGCGGCATTGAGGGATTTGAGCTCATTGAAACTCAAGATCAACTTGATGCGCTTTTGCACAATCGATTTGAGTAGACAACGAACGAATTAGCGGGTCAGAGAATTCTCCGCGTGCCCAGGTCGCACATCGGATATGCGCGTGATCTTTGATTAGCCGATGAAACCGATCAGTTTTATCTGATGATGCAATATCGTCACAGTGCGGACGAAGTTGCATGAGCGTGCAATTTTCCACTGGCGCGACAATCCGCCTCATGCCAATGTCCGCGCCCTCTTCGAGGATGAACCTCGTTGATTCGAACCTAACCTGGGCTTGTTTGCTCCAACCAAAAAGGACGACCGATGACACGGACCGTATTTGTCTCATACGCCGCTGTCCGCATTTGGCCGTAACTCCCGGGATCTAGGTTCTCAACCTCCACCCCGGGCCGCCAAGGCAGGACTCGGGCGAGGTGTTCTCTCAAACAATTGAAATTCTGTGCGCTGCATGTTGGCGCACCGCATTCCATCCTCATCCGATCTGTCTTTGTGACGGCCATGCCAGCGCGGGGCTTGCCTTTGGGCAGCCCGTTCATCGCCATAGATTCGTGAAAATAATGGGAGGCGCCAACACCATCGGCGCAAAGAAAATGTTTAAAGGACCTTACGGGCGTGTTCTTGCCTTCGCCCTGCAATACTGGAAAAAATATCCGGCGCACAGCTTGGCCGTTCTGGCGTTCATCGCCATCAACGTAACGGCCAACGCAATGTTGCCGGTCTTTTCCGGGCGCCTGATTGATGCGCTTTTGCAGGGCGGCGACCGAGATATGAGCGTGGCCTACGGACCGCTGCTCGGCTTTCTGATCTTTGCCGCGATCTCTTACATTGCTTTGCAGATTAGTTTGCGGGTTTGGATCGCGCTTGCGGCAAGCGTTTTGGCGCGCGTGTGCGCGGACGCATACGAGCGGGTTCAGCGTTTCAGCACCGATTGGCACGCCAATAACTTCGCGGGCGCCACCGTGCGCAAGATCACACGGGGCGTGTGGGCGTTTGACCTTTTGGGTGACACCTTGTTGTTGGGCCTATTCCCTGCGGCACTAATCATCGTTGTGATGACCGTGGTTTTGGCAATCGCTACGCCCTATGTGGCGGCGCTGTTGTTCAGCATTACGCTTATTTATGTGGCAGTGGTGGTCGTGCTTGCGGCAAACTATGTGGCGCCAGCAAACCGGGTGTTTAACACGCAAGACTCAACGCTTGGTGCAAGCCTTGCCGATTCCATTACCTGTAATGCCGTCGTGAAGGCATTTGGTGCGGAACGGCGCGAGGATGCCTTGGTTGGAGAAGTTCTTTCCAATTGGCGCCACCATGCCCGTCTTGCCTGGGGCCGCATGATCAACGTGGTCGGTATTCAATCGGCCATGCGCTACGTCATGCAGGCGGGGATGTTGACGGTTGCGGTATGGACTTGGGGTCAGGGTCTGACCACGCCGGGCGAAGTGGTACTGGTGATCACATCCTATCTCGTTTTGGACGGGTATTTGCGAGAGATCGGTATGCACATCCGGCACCTGCAAAAATCGGTCAATGAGATCGAGGACCTGGTAATCTTTGCCGAGCAACCCTTTGGCGTGGCGGATCAACCCGATGCCTTAGAGCTGATGTCCGAAGCAGGTGAGATTGAACTGGATCAGGTGACCTTTGCCTATGATAACCAGCCCGATCCCATCTACCGCGATTTCTCACTGCAAATTGCGGCCGGGGAACGGATCGCGCTGGTGGGCCGGTCGGGTTCAGGCAAGAGCACGTTCGTTAAGCTGATCCAGCGGCTCTATGACATCGATGGTGGGCGCATTTTGATCGACGGTCAGGACGTGGCCCATGTCAGCCAGGAATCTTTGCGGCAGGCAATTGCCATCGTGCCCCAGGAACCAGTGTTGTTTCACCGCACGCTTGCGGAAAACATCGCCTATGCCAAACCTGGTGCCACCCGTGAGGAGATTGAGAAAGCCGCAGCCCAAGCCCATGCGGACGACTTCATCAATCAGCTTAATGATGGCTATGAGACCATGGTGGGCGAACGCGGGGTGAAGCTTTCGGGCGGCGAACGGCAACGTATTGCCTTAGCGCGCGCCTTCCTTGCGGATGCCCCTTTGTTGATTTTGGACGAGGCGACTTCAAGTCTTGATTCGATCACTGAAGCAAAGATCCAGGACGCGGTGACCCATTTGATGGAAGGGCGGACGACGATCTTGATCGCGCACCGGCTTTCCACCATCCAAGGGGTGGACCGGGTTTTGGTCTTCTCGGAAGGCAAGGTTGTGGAGCAAGGCAAACCGCGCGTTCTGGCGGGCGCCAACGGGCCTTACTCACGGCTCTATAAAGCCCAAGCCCGCGGCGAAGCAGTCCTCTAAGCCGCAACGCACAAAACTTGTGCAGAAGTTGGCGGGGGCGCATGAAAATTATGCGCTCCCGCTGATCCTTGGGCCGTCACCGATAAAGACATTGCTCTGACCGGTGTGCCGGCCGCCCGCTTTTTCCTTTGTTTTCAATCTATTAAAGAACCGGCCTGCAAAAAATCGACAATTTGTCAGAGCGAGGTCCGATCTGGCCCACCCCTTGCCACTGGTTAATCAGACACAGAAACCAAAACCTATGAAAAGGGACCAGAATTATGGGGAACAAGACTTTGATGGCCGGGCTTTTGGCGGCCAGCGCGTGGATACCGACGGCGGCCTTAGCGGACGGCCTGCCCGGGGAAATAAGCGCGAATGTGGCGCTGACGACGAACTATGTCTTCCGCGGGATTACACAATCCGATGACGGCCCCGCAATTCAGGGCGGCTTTGATTACGCCCAAGGCATTTTCTATGTCGGGACTTGGGGTTCAAGCGTAGACTTTGGCGACGATACCACCATGGAGCTCGACCTCTATGCCGGCATCGCGCCCAGCTATAACGACATCAGCTTCGACTTTGGCGTGCTTTATTATGCCTATCCGGACTCGCCCGATTTGCCCACCGGGTCGCAAGACTTTGTTGAGCTGTACGGCGGCGCAAGCTACCCCATCGGCCCTGTGGAAGTGGGCGGCACTGTTGCTTATTCGCCTGACTTTTATGGTGAGATTGGTGATGCGTTTTATTACCAACTGACTGCCGGATTGGACCTAAGCGAATTTACCGGCATCGAAAGCCTTGGCATCGACGGCGCCTATGGGTTCAGCCGTTTCGATGATGACATTCTGGGCGATGATTATGACGACTGGAATGTCGGCGTGACTGTTTCGGCGCTGGGTCTTGATTTCGACTTTCGCTATTTTGACACCACAGGCCTTGCCGGAGGTGAAGAAGCCTTTGCTTTCACCGTATCTAAAACCTTCTAACGCGCGGCTATCGTTCCCTTGCGCGTTTAGAAAAAGGGCCGCAATCTCGAGGAGCCTCCAAGAGATTGCGGCCCTTGCCCATGTTAGGGCTGGCCTTCGCGAGTTGGGCCACAATGCGGGCGTTGGGGACTAGCCCGCAGAAATATATTGCTTCAGCGCTTCGGCTTCGCATTCGGTTTCAGCGATCCGCGTTTTGACGAGATCACCGATTGAAACGATACCCACAAGCGCGCCGCCCTTGATCACTGGCAAGTGCCTGATGCGGCGGCTGGTCATGCGGTTCATAAGTTCATCCAGCGTGTCTTCGCATTTCGCGGTCACGACATTTTTTGTCATAAATGTGCTGATTGGTTTGCTGAGCGCGGCGCCACCTTCTTGATGGACCGCGCGCACAAGGTCGCGTTCAGAAAAGACCCCGGCAATTTTGCCCTCGCCCGTCATGGCGACCAATGCCCCGACGTGAAGTTCACGTAAGCGGCGTGTGGCCTCCTCAACGGAAACATCACTTGAGATCGTATGAACTTTCGATCCTTTGTCCTTCAGGATCATTGCAACAGTCATGGGCGCCTCCTAACTCAAGAGACAGCTCCGGGGCCATCCCGGCGCTGCCGGTGTTCGCCCTCCCCTTCCTCACAGATTCTGACGACGTGAGGTCAACCGTCTTCATGGCTCATCAGACGTTTGAGGACCTATTGTGCCGTTTGTTCGGGTATGGAGCAAGAAGTGTATAGATGGCGGTTAACCGCACATCTGCCCGGACGCTGCAATGCAGCACGCGTATCGCGAGTATCAAGCCCGAAAGACTCTACTCGGGAACGTTGGGGAACGGGCCAAAGGGAAACGGCCGGTCATCGGTCGCAAAGACCAGAAACGCCAACAGTTCCCACAGATACTGAACCGAATTACGGGCAAAGCGTTTGAGATCTTCATTGGGCTTTTTGTCGATCGCAACGACGATCAATTGAAGGATCGCCATAACAATCAGTACCCAGAAGGTTATGTAGGCAAAGATGCCGAAGCCGAGCATATAGAAGCCGCGTTGCCAAAGAGGCATGTCGCCGCTTGCATCCGAAGTGGTTTCGGAATCGCCCGCACCGGTATAGCCCGCATCGCTGCCGCTGTTATCTGAAGGGCTCGCAGATCCTGCATCTGACATGGCTTCACATCCTCTCCTCAACATCCTAAGCTTCGCCTAGGTTATCCCTTAAATGTAGGGATTCTGCCCCGCGGTTCAAGAACGGCGATGCAAGTGCCTCAATAACGCCGCACAAAATAGGGGATCAGCAATAGTCCGGCAAAAAAGCCGCCCATATGGGCTTCCCAAGCGATTTGGCCCGATTGCCCGGCGGATTCAAAGCCTACGACCCCAAAAACCAGGTTCACCACCAACCACAGAGCGGTAAAGATCATCAGCCGAGGGTCAGTGAGCGGCGCCATCCTCCGGCCAAAGAAAAACCGCGCCGCGCCGCCCATCAGGGCCGAGATCGCACCTGATGCCCCCACAACAGGCACCATATCGCCCGGGTGAACCGCCCAAAAAGCAGCCGCCCCCGCCATCGCGCCCAAAACGAAAATTGCCAAAAACCCCAAAGTGCCGGTCATCCGCGCGACAATGGTCCCAAAGGCAAGCATCCACGCCACATTAAAGACCACGTGGAACATCCCGCCATGAAGCCCCGCATGGGTCACCATGGTCAAAATGCCCCAACCGAATGAGCTATGTGGCAAGTCGGCATATTGTGGCGGCAGCTCCCCAAATCGCGCCGGGATAAACGCAAAGTCCCAGATGATCTGGCTCCTCAGATCCGGCGGCAGAAGCGTGAAAACAAAATAGAGCGCAAGCAATGCCAGAGCAGTCCAGCTCACAACCCGCGGCATATTGAAAATCGGCTCGCGGCGGCGCGGCGGCGCATCCCCCATGGGCGAGCTCATGCGCCAGCTTTCTTAAGCGCGGCTTCGACAAGTTCAAGCCGGTCATTGCCGAAATACATGTCATCCCCTTCTACAAAGATAGTGGGCGAACCAAATCCGCCCCGCGCAATAAGCTCCTCGGTATTTTCCTTGAGCCGCGCTTTTACTTGCTTGCTCTTAACCTGGGTCCAGAATGTAGCGGGATCAAGGCCCGCTGCTTCGGCAATACTCTCAAGCACATCCTGTTTGGAGATGTCCTGATCGTCACCCCAATATGCCTCAAAACAACCCTGCGCATAGGCAGGTAATTTATCCTGAACATTTGCGACAATGGCACCGCGCATGGCATCCACCGATTTGACGGGAAATACGCTTGGCCAGTTGATGGTTAGATCATAGTGATGCGCCCAGTCCATCAAATCTTTAATGTGATATTCGGCTTTCGCCGGGACCGGGTTGGCCCTTTGTTCGTAGACGGATTGATTGACCGTGTTAAAGACACCGCCCACCAGGATCGGGCGCCAATCTATCTCGGCCTCTGCGCGGTTCGCTACCAATTCGATCTGACTGAACGCCAGATAGGTCCAAGGGCTCGAACAATCGAAATAGAACTCAAGTTTAGCCACGAGCTGATATTCCCTTTGCCAAATGGTTGTGACGGCGGCACCGGGACCATAGCACCGCCGGGACTTCGCGTCCTGTGGACAGGGCCTGCCGGACATTGATATAATCGCATTGAGCTTACCCAAGGCGGTTTACTGCCTATGCGGAAAAATATTTGGGGGAACACCTTATGAAACGAGCCATGCAAATCGCAGGATTACTGCTTGCGGCGACGGTGACGATGGGCTTTGACAGCACCGACCCTTGGGCAGGCCTTGAAGGCGAATGGGCCTTTCAGTCTACGGATAATTGCGGTGGCGCGAATTCTATTGCCTTTAGTTATGACTATCGCCGCGACCGCGAGGGAAACCTCATTTATCTTAACCAACGCCCGCCCACGCGGCGCGACCGGCTCGCGACCGTCACAGTAGATGGCGGTATGGATTACCTCGCCAACGTTGGTGATCGCATGGAACTCTCAGGCGATGCCATAAGCCTTAAAGTCCGGCGCCCGGCGCTCTTGCCATTCAGGAGCTTTAGCGATCTTGTCTTAGCTATTCAGGATAACGATACCTTGAGCGAGCAAAGCGCCAACGGTGATGGCGCCGCCATGATGCAGGCCATGGGCAACAGCCCGGTTCAACTTGTGCGCTGCCCGGCAAACGAAGAATAGTTTCCAATATAGCTGCGGGATTTAGGACCTGAGCTGAGGTCGCGGGCTTACGCTCTCTTGGCGCGCGGCCCGTCCATCAATCCGCATATTCCCTGCCAAAACTCTGCATATCCGCCGTCCCGAATGGAGCCGCGCCCGTCTGGCACGTTATCTGCCTAGCTGTCCCTACCCCCTGAGGCGGCGCCCCCGTGCCGCCCCAAATTGAAACGTTAACGGCCCAAGGTGGGGCAAACCGGGAAGTACGTAATGAGAACTCGTGGGTCGCGAACCCTATACCGCTATTGGCGCGGCATCAGAGAAGGGCAAAGAATCCCTCACCGCAGCGCCATCGAGCCACGCGGACTGAAGGAGGTTTTGCCCTGGACCTTTATTGTCGATCGCGTGGACCGGGAAATGGCCCCTTTCCGCCTTGCCGGAACTGGACTTTGTGAGCAATACGGTCGCGAGCTGCGCGGCTCGAACTTTCTCTCCCTCTGGCTTGGGGATTGCCGGCGTACGGTCCGATCTCTTATCGACAATGTTGTGATGATGCCGGCCCCAGCTTTTATCGAATTTGAAGCTCAAGCGAGCAATGAGCGCCGCATGTACGGGGAAATCGTTCTATTGCCGCTCGCCGCGAGCGATGGCGAAGTGCTCCAGATCTTGGGCGGGTGGTTTCCCGCTGTCACCCACGATCCCCTGCTCGAGCGGCCGCTCATTCGGCACCGAGTGAAAAAAATCAGCATGCTTAAAGACGAAGAAGCTGAGAATTTACGCGCACCGGTAGTCCCCACCGTGACCTCGCCGGCCCGCTTGAAACTCGTAATCTCAAACGGCAAGGTCAGCTGAACTCTACGCTGCGTCCGATGATGCTACGTCCTCGGCCACTTTTACGTGCTGAGGTTCCGGCGCGGCGCGGCCAAGGATCATGTCGGATGCCTTTTCCGCAATCATCATGGTCGGCGCATTGGTATTGCCGCCGATAAGCGTTGGCATGACCGAAGCGTCAACAACCCGCAGGCCCTCGACACCTTTCACTTTCAGTTCGCTATCAACCACAGCCATCTCGTCGTTGGCCATGCCCATTTTACAGGTACCAACCGGGTGGTAGATGGTTTCGGCGTTCTTGCGCACCCAATCGTCGATCTCTTCATCGCTTTGAATATAAGCGCCAGGCCGCAGTTCTGGACCACGATAGGGATCCATTGCTTTTTGCCCGAGCACTTTGCGAACCGCTTTCACCCCCTCGCGCATGGCGGTCAAATCGCTTTCGGCGGATAGATAATTGGCCTGAATAAACGCATGCTCGAACGGATCGTTTGATTTGAGGCCGACAAAGCCTTTGCTTTCAGGTCGCAACAAACAAACGTGCGTTGAAAAGCCATGGCGGTCTGCGTTTTCCCGCGCGTGGTCGTACATGATCGCTGCCACAAAATGCATTTGCAGATCGGGAACTTCCAGATCAGGCCGCGACTTGATAAAAGCGCCGGCCTCAAGCCCTTGTCCGCGCCCCAGCCCCTTCTTGAAGAAGGTGTACTCCATGCCGGTCTTCAGCATGTTGAGTAGTTTTGTCTGGGAATAAAACGTGATGGGCTGCGTGCATTCCGTATAAACGATGGCGTCCAAGTGGTCTTGCAGGTTGTGGCCTACGCCTGGAACATCAGCAACCACAGGAATATTAAACCGCTTCAGATAGTCCGGGGAGCCGATGCCCGACAGCATCAGGATTTGCGGGCTATTGATGGCGCCGCCACACAGGATCACCTCATTGGCGGCCCAGCTTTGCACTTTTTCGTTCTTGCGCACGTATTCAACACCCACCGCGCGCTTTTTCTCAAAAAGAATGCGCGTGGTCGTGGCCTCGGTGACCACGGTCAGGTTTTCGCGCGCCCGTGCAGGCTTTAAATACGCCGAGGCCGCCGACCAGCGCCGTCCATCATTGATGGTATGTTCATAGGGGCCAAAGCCTTCCTGCTGATACCCGTTAAAATCATCCGTATAGGGATAACCGGCTTCGCGTCCCGCCTCGATAAAGGCGCGGAACAATGGGTTAGTGGATTCACCCGGTGAAACCGCCAGTGGCCCTTCATCGCCGTGGAATTCGTCTTTACCTTTTTTGCGGCCCTCGGAGCGCTTGAAGTAAGGCAGCACGTCTGAAAAACCCCACCCTTTGAGGCCCAGCTGCCCCCAGTGGTCATAATCGCGCGCGTGGCCACGAATGTAGATCATCCCGTTAATAGAAGATGAACCCCCAAGCCCCCGCCCGCGTGGCCAATACATGCGCCGACCACCCAGCTCTTTTTCGCCTTCGGTCTCATAGCCCCAATTGTGCTTGCCGACTGTCGAAATCATCTTGCCAACACCGGCAGGCATGTGAATGAGGGTGCTTTTGTCCTCGGGACCTGCTTCGAGCAGCAGAACACGGTTGTTCTTGTCTTCGCTCAGCCGGTTGGCGAGCACGCAACCCGCGCTGCCTGCGCCAATGATGATGAAATCGTATTGAGACATGAAGGCCCCCTTAATGCTGGGTGGTGGTGGTGGTGGAGAAAACCCGCAGTAACTCTAGTGATAAACTGTCAGTTGGCAACGGAAAAACATTTACCCTTTTCCGCAACTGGATATTTACCGGATCCCTTTAGGCTAAGGCTCGGTTGGGATAATAGGCGAGGACGACATGCCAGAGCATGCGCCAAATGCAGTAGGGAAACTTTCAAAACGGCTTTCAGGCAGCTTAAAGTCTGTCTCCACCCTTTTGAAGGAAAAGCGGCGTCACCGCCGCATCGCCATCCCTTTGGTCGTCAAGATGCTCCTTGAAGATGGCACTGAAGACGAAGCCATCATCCGCGATATTTCCGCAGGGGGCGCCTCGTTGTTAAGCGAGAACCTGCCCAAAAAGGGTAGCAAGGTCATTTTATATATTCGCGACGTGGGCCGCATGGAATGCACCGTGGTGCGCGAGCATCCCCATGGCTTTGCCGTGGACTTTCTCTGCTCCAAAGCGCGGCGCGAGAAAATTGCCGACAAGCTGACATGGCTCGCCAACAAAAGCCGCCTGGGCCTTTCCGACGATGGCTTGGTTCTAGAAGGTGCCAGTGGCGAAAAGGCCGACCTCATCATGTCGACGGGGGTGAGCATCACCTGCTGTATCATAGGGCTGTCGCTCAATGGGGCGTCGGTTCAAGTGGCGCCGCGGCCAAGCATTGGGTCTGAAGTTGTTCTGGGCCGCATGCGCGGCACCGTAACCCACCACTTGCCAGGCGGCGTGGGGGTCGAATTTATCGGTTCATGCAGTGAGCAGAAGATCGCCTGACTGCATTTCACGACAATCTGTGATAGGCCTTGCGCGCACTTTCCCGAAACCCGGATGCGCGCATGAACCCCGTTCAGGACCAGTACGAAAATTTCCCTTATCCCTTTCGTGATCCCAAAGACGAAGACAAGCGCTTGGTCACCGGATCGCCCAGCACGCGTGATGAAATCAACCATTTCCTTTATGCTGGCGCCCGCGATTGGTCCCAACCATTTCGGGCGTTGATCGCTGGCGGCGGCACAGGTGACGCCCTGATCATGCTGGCCCAAGAGCTTGCCGATGTCGGCTGCCCTGCCGAGATCGTTTATCTCGACCTATCAGAAGCCAGCCGGGCTGTTGCTGAAGCGCGCGCCGCACGGCGCAGCCTTAAATCCATCACCTTTGTCACCGGATCACTTTTGGATGCGGCCGACCACGGCCGCTTCGATTACATCGATTGTTGCGGGGTGTTGCACCATTTGCCTGACCCCATTGCCGGGTTTCAGGCTTTGCGCAAAGCGCTTAGGCCGGCTGGCGGCATGGGCGTTATGGTCTATGGCGAATTAGGGCGCTCGGGCGTTTATGACGCACAAGCAATGCTCCGTAAGCTGACGAAAGAGGGCGACAGCGGAACGCAGCGGGTAGAGATCGCCAAACGCCTTCTTGCCGGGCTGCCGGACAGCAATCGCTTAAAGCGCAATCCGTTTGTGAAGGATCATCTGGCAAACGACGCCGGCCTGTTTGATCTGCTGCTCCATGGCCAAGATCGGGCTTATCGCGTGCCCGAACTTTATGAGGCAATGGACCAGTCTGACTTGGACATGGTCGGATTTGTCGGCCCGGCCAATTACGACCCGGACTATCTGATCACTGATGCCAAATTAAAGGCGCGGCTAACGCAGCTCAACCCCTCTGAACGGGCGGGATTTGCCGAACTGCTCACCGGGAATATCAAGAAGCACATCTTTTATTGTGCGCCAAAGGGGTCAAATGACACGGCGCGCATTGCGCAAGTTGGTGAAACCATGATCCCCGTCCCTCACCAGATCGACTTTCAGCAGTTCATCCCATCGATCCGGGCCGGAAAACCGCTGGTCGGTCGCCGCGAAGGATTGAAGGTGGAATTTCCGCTGCCAATGCACGCCGCCGAAATTCTTTCCCTGTGCGATGGCACTCGAACCTTTGGGCAAATGCGACAAGAGATGACTGGCACGCCGTCCCTTGACGCGTTCCTGGATGAAGCGCGACAGGTCTACCGCGCCTTCCATGGCCTCAATCTGATGCTCTTGAAGAAAGGCGCTTAACGCCCTTTCCATTCGGGTTTGCGCTTTTGCGCAAAGGCCATGGGGCCCTCGACAAAGTCTTCGCTTTTCAGCATAGCGTGAACCGCATCATATTTGCCGGTGATGGCCGCATTCAGATCTGCTTGATCAAGGCCTGCATAGACCGCCTGCTTGGACGCGCGGATCGACATGGGTGAACACTCAAGGATCATCTCCGCCCACTTTTGCGCCGTCGCCATCAGCTCAGCTTGCGGGACAACTTCATTGACGAAGCCCAGCGCCTGGCCTTCATCTGCGCTCACGCGGCGACCGGTCAGGATCATGCCCAGCGCTTGTTTTACGGGAATCTGACGCGGCAGCCGGTGCAGGCCGCCTGCCAATGCCGCTAGCCCGACTTTTGGTTCAGGCAAGGCAAAGCTGGCATTGTCAGACGCAATAATCAGATCGCACGCCAGTGCAATTTCAAAACCGCCACCCATGGCAACGCCGTTCACTGCGGCAATCACCGGCTTGGTCAAATCATAGCGCGCCGTCAGACCTGCAAAGCCAGAGGGCGGAAACTCCACTTTTCCTCCGGAGGCTTGGAACTTCAAATCATTGCCAGCACTGAATGCGCGCTCACCAGCGCCGGTCATGATCGCAATCCACAGATCTGGGTCCGTTGCGAAATCGTCGAACACTTTTTGAAGTTCAAAGTTTGCCGCCGTATGAAGCGAGTTCATAACCTCGGGGCGATTGATGGTGACGGTTAAAAGGCGGCCATGCGCCTCTGCGGTGCAAAACTCATAGGCGCTCATGACAAATCCTTGCGTCGGGAATGAAGACCTCTAAGGGCTAGTTTCATCACCGGGAAAGGATTCCTGCAAGGGGCCGGTTTGAATCTCCCGAGGCCGGGAGGCTTGACCAGGAGGTTCGCTCGAAGCTTCCCTTGCGGCACGTTCCGCCTCAAGCGCCAATAACGCGGCATCACTCAAGGTGCGCAAAAACTCGTATTGCCGCGCATCCCCTGTGACCGGCGTTAAGTCTTCGGATAGCGGAACAAAAAGCGCTGTCATGCCAAGATTTGTAAGCTGAAGATCGAAATAACCCACGGGAATGTTCGCGGAAATCACCATGGCCTGCGCGCGGCCTTCCATATTCGTAAGCTGACCGTCCACGCGGAAGTTTTGGCCGCTGCTATCTAGAAACCAGCCATCAAGGTTGGAATCTGCAAGCTCAAGACGAAGGCGCATGCGTTCCGCATTGCCAATGCCGGAAAATACTCCCGAATAAGCAAGTGAACTAATTTGCGGCGGCGGACGGCGCGGCTCTTCCGGAACTTGTTGGTCTGCATCTGGTCGTAGCGTTATGCTGGGATCGTAGACGCTGGCGACTTCCACTTCACCGCTGTCCCCGGCCTCGTCGGCAAAATCACCAAAAATCTCTACACCCGAAATATCCGGTGCATTTGGATCAGTGAAGTCCGTGGGGTCGGTGGCCTCAATAGCTTCGGCAATTGCCAATTCATCTGCCTGCGGAATATCCTGCTCAATCGGCGCCACATCAGCGACATAGGTATCGGCCGAAAGCGCGGGCGCGGCGCGGCCTGGGATAGGCGGTGCCGTGAGCACGCGCCCAGCCTGCTGTGTTGAGCTTGCGGGGGTCACCACTTCGGGGACGACGGCACCCACATAGTCACTTGGCTCGACGAATGTCGGCTCAAGGCTTGCTGTTTCATTGTTGGTAAAAGCGGGAGGGCCTTCAACCTCATCGGGGATCATCGGCAAAAGGCGTGTGCCAGGACGCATGCGCTGGGTACGCATCAAAACCGGTGTTGCTTCTTCGGAAAGAATTACATCGCTCTCACCCCATAAATCACGCGCGCCCGCAGATTGGACTGCAAGCGACAAGCAAAAAGCAGCAATGAGCAATAGCGCGCGGCGCATGGGACCCCAAAATATATCTTCCCCGAAGGCCGGAACTTACCGCTCGCGAAAGCTGCCGTCCACTCAGGAGCGAGGCCCAGCCCGGGAACCCGCCTAATCGATGCGTTTAAGTGACTGTTTAAACCGCTTCCAGTTGTGGGCGTACATTTCGGCGGAAAGGCGGATCATCTCGATTTGTTCGTCGCTAAGTTGGCGAATGACACGGCCGGGTGCGCCCATGACCATGGATCCGTCGGGAATTTCCTTGTTTTCTGTGATCAGCGTCCCTGCCCCAATCAGGCAGTTTTTCCCAATAACGGTGTTGTTTAAGATGACGCTGCCGATGCCGATCAGGCAATTATCGCCTATGGTGCAACCATGCAGCATGACCTTATGACCCACCGTGACGCCCGCGCCGATGGTTAGCGGTTTGCCCAGATCCGTGTGAAGGACCGAGCCATCCTGAATGTTTGAGTTCTCGCCAATAACAATGGGGTCATTGTCGCCGCGCAAGACCGAGCCAAACCACACGCTGGCCCCTGATTTGAGCTCTACCCGGCCCATAACCTGCGCATCCGGCGCCACCCAATATTCATCGTTATCCGGAACAACTGGGCTTATTCCCTCAAACTCATAAAGCGCCACGGGCATCTCCTTCAGGGTTTCCATAATCTGGCCTCGACATGGCCACATTGGCTTCCTATCTCCATCTGACAGGTATTTCAGGGGAATTCAACGCGATGGACGATAGACAAAGTGCCGGTGCTGTTACGGCTGTGCTCGATACCACCCTCGCGCGGCAAATTGTGAACGACAGTATTCGCCGCTATATCGCGAGCCGGCGGGACAAAGTGGATGGGTTTGTTACCAAACATTTTTCCCGCAAGGGCGCCTGGTCGCTGAACAAGCGCGGCATCGGTGGTGATATTTTCCGGGCCCCAATTAATACGTTGCTCGTTGCGCCGACGCTGGCGCTTGAAGGCGCAGCCTATGTCGCGCGCAAAGCAAAGCGCCCCGACATTTCGCGCAGCGTCGGTGGCAAGGATTTGTTTTTGAAAACCGATGTAGCAAAGGAGCTTGAGTGGCTTCTGTATACGGAGTTTTTTGAACTTCCCTACACCCATGAAAACGATAAATGGCGGCGCGCTTCAGGGGACGCGCTTGCCCACGAAATTCTTTCGGACCCACGCTTGATTGCGCAGATTGAGCCCATGGTTCTTGCCGCAGCGCGCGAGGCTGCCAAACCCGGCGGCCGGGCCTGGCTTGAAGAAACACTCACCGCTTACTTGGGCACCCGCGCGGCCACAACGGAATTATCAACGCTTGTCATGTGTCTTACGACGGGGGCATCCCTGACCCAGCAGCTCACGCCGGGGCTTATCTCCCTTGGCCCCGCTGTTGCCCATGCCGCCGAGGGCGCCATTGCCGCGAAAGGACTTTCCGGCGCTGCAATATTTGGAACCCTGCCGCCCGCGACTGTAGCGGCGGTTGGGGGCACGGCAGCGCTCGTCTTTTCCGCTTCAATTCTCAGCGCCGTCTCCGGAGTCGTCACGGACCCGGTTCAGAAGGGCCTGGGGCTTCACCATCGGCGTTTGCACCAGGTGCTCGACCTTATGGAGGAAGCCTTCCTTTCTGGGGACCGGGCGCCATTTGTTGTTGCCGATCAATACGTTGGCAGAGTTATGGATATTGCGGACCTTACCATGGCGCTTTGGCACGCGCGGCTTGTTTAGGGTATTGGCTTTTGGCCCTTGAACTGTGGCCGGACTAGACCGCAAACTTAGGGCTAGGTGGGGCTTTCGCGCTGAAGGAAGGGACCGATGCGCGCATTTCTTTTTATATTCGTTTTCTTTGGGTTGATCATCGTCGGTGGGACGTATCTTCAGCCCGGCCTTGAGCTGTCTGAAGAAGAGGCGGTTCGCTATGAGCTTCAGCAAACGACTTCTTCCGAAGATCTCGGCAATCGTGTCAGTGAAGCCCTTGAAGGCGACGATTACGACAGCGCCGCAATGTATGCCGAGATTGCCGATTTCGCGGGCTTCAAGCTGCCGCCCGAAGCTGCCGACGCCTTTCGTGAAGCAAGCGGGATTACCGCCACCATCGGTCGCACCGGTTCGCAACTTGCGAGCGGTTTCTTTTCCGGTGAGGCCACCAGCCTTGCCGGTCTCACCGGCGCGGTTGTGTCGGACTTAACGGTGGTTGGCGATGTGCGTGATATCTCCGCCGAAGCGCCCAAGATGGCAGCTGGTGAACCCTATAGCGAACTCATCCTTGGGCTTTCGGTGGTTGGCGTTGGCGTCACCGGCACCACCATTGCAACCGGCGGCGGTGGCCTTCCCGGCCGGGTCGGGGTTACACTTTTGAAAGTCGCTGCGAAGACCGGGTCGCTAACCGCCGATTTCAGCCGCGTCCTAACGCGCATGGTAGGCGACGCCGTCAACTTCCCCGGCCTGCGGCAAACGGTGCGCTCTATCGACCTGACAAATAGCGCTGCGACACGCGAATCCATTACCGCCTATGCCCGCACCATTGACACCGCAGAGCTTGCACCGGTCATGGCGCGCATGAATGACATTCGCAATACTGCGGGCGCGTCCGAAAGTGTGCGCCTGATGCGCTATGTACGGTCCACCGATGATCTGAACGATGTGGCGCGTATGAGCACAACGCTGGGGCGAAAGACCCGCGGCGTCATGGAAATCACCGGCAAAACCAGTTTGCGCGCCTTCCGCACGACATTGCGCATTACCGAATTTATTCTTCGCAATATCATCGCATTTCTTTCATGGCTGGGCTCCGCCCTCGCCGTTTTCGTTGCGCGCTTTGTCCGCAGGCGAATCAGTTGATCCGGCTACGGATTACCATTTGAGTTAACGTTTCATTCACCAACGCAGCTCACGCTTTTTCTGCGGCAATTTAATTGGCGATTTGCTGTAAACGCAGTACCCTTTAGGGGAAGGCGTTTGATTCGAAGGCCGCTCTTTATCGGAGGGGTATGTGGTCAGTACTTGTGTACAGTATTCACCGACGACCCGGTTTACCGGGGCCCCTTCTTGCAGCCATCACAACTATCCAATCCCTTCACAATTCCTCATCAAGCAAAGGACGCGCACCCTATGGGAAAGCGAGCTGCCAGGCGTAAGGGCCGTGAAGTGCACGGTGAATCCAACAACGACAGACGAGGTAATCTTCACGCGGTCAACCCTGCCCTTTTGGGTTGGGACCCAGTTGATGAAACCCGGCGCGACCAAAGTTTTGTGCGTCATGTCCGTCCTGCCAGTGACGGACAAAGAGAACTCATAAAAGCGATGGCGGACCATCATCTGGTTCTAACCGTCGGACCGGCGGGAACGGGCAAAACCTATCTTGCCGTCGCCCAAGCGGTGGAAGCACTTGAAGAAGGGCACGTCGCCCGGGTCGTGCTCTCCCGCCCCGCGGTTGAGGCCGGTGAGACGCTTGGTTTTCTTCCCGGCGATATGGAAGAAAAACTCGCACCTTATTTGCGTCCGCTTTATGACGCGCTGGGCGAGCGGCTTGGCGGTAAACGATTAAAATCCCTAATGCACGATGGCACGATTGAGATTGCTCCTATCGGCTTTATGCGGGGGCGCACGCTCAACAATGCCTTTATCGTGATCGATGAAGCGCAGAACTGCACCTACGGGCAACTTAAAATGCTGCTCACGCGATTGGGCTGGAACTCCACCATGGTGATGACGGGTGATCCGGATCAAAGCGATTTGCTGCCCGAGATTTCGGGCCTGAAAGAAGTTGCCACGCGCCTTGATACGCTAAATGACGTTGCCGTGGTGCGCCTAACCGACAGCGATATCGTGCGCCATCCGTTGGTCGCGCAAATGCTGACGGTGCTCTAGGTCTCAAGGGTCCGCAAAGTTCTGATAAAAAAAGGGCGTCCCTTATGGCGAGGGACGCCTGAATAATTTCAGCGTGGTGTGTTTGTTAGATAGAGCTAACTGCTTGCAACGCCACCAAAAGGCCCACAGCGGCAACACCTACATAGGTGAAATAGCCCAAGACCCGCTCCCCCTGACCTGGGGGCCGGGTAAAGATGGCGCGCGCAGCCTTGTCCAGCGGCTCGCCGTCAAAACGCAGGAACTTATAGGCGGTGAAAAGCACAAGAACCGCCAAGACGCCAAAGAAGGCGTTGCGAGGGTCGAGGCCACCAAATTCATACGCCAATACCAGCGCGGCCATAAATCCCGCTGCCAGAATATGGATCAATCGTGGGCTCATCATCAAAAACTCCTAAGAAACTGCGGTTTCGAGATATATTGCACCGCACTAACTTACAGATAGTAAAGTTGACGCCACCGTCAAGATCAAAACTAAGTGGTTGTTTTGATAGGACTGCCGATCGGAGCTTGCCGGAAATGGCTGAGTTCCATAGCTTCGCAAACTTCTGGGCTGAGGCTCAGGCTATTCACACATGATTTGGGCAAAGAGAGCAAAAATGAACGACTCGAGATCGGGTGAAGAAGAAGTCAGAGAAGAATCGCCATGGCGCTATCCGGCGATCATTGTGGTCCTGACACTGATCCTGTCAGGCGGCGTTGCGTATTACTATTTCGGCCCATCGATCTCGGATTTCCGCGGGGACACGCCGCAAGCCTCGGCCCGCGAAACCCCCATCCATATGGAAATCGGCGGCTCCCGTTTCGTAATTCCTGAAAATTACACGCAATACCCGCGCGCGCGCCGTGGGGGACCAAGAGACAGCGTGTCCCTTTACGCCGTATTTCCCACCTTCGAGCCCTATACGGTTCGGAACGATCGGCTGTTTTATGAGAATGAAGCTGACAATCCGGTGATTTATTTCGAGATCCAGTTGGCACGGCTTCCAATGACGGAAACCGAGCGCGTGGATCACATCTACCGAGAGCGGCTGGCCGATTCAGATGGTGACGAGATGGGCTATGGCCTGACTCTGCATGAATTTGCATCGGATTCATCTTACGCCGACGAGGATCTGTTTCTGGGAGAAGGTGAGGATGGTGGTACCATCGCCATTTTATGCACGCGGCTGACCACTGTTGTGCCCAGCCCCAATTGTCGCCGCGATCTTGAATTACCTGATGGACTGCGCCTGAGCTATCGCTTCAAACGTGCGCATCTTGAAGAGTGGCAGCAAATCAATTCCGGGCTTCTGGATCTGGTGGCATCGTACCGCACGTCCTAAGACGGGGTTTGATCAGACCTCGTCTGGCAGATCAAAATCCAGGATCGTCATCTGGAAGTGATAGGACAATTCACCCTCTTCCTCATCCTTGAAACAAAGACCGATAAATTCTTCGCCCACATGAACCTCGGCAGAATCGTCCTTCTGCGCGCGAGCAGCGAGGTTGATCGTGTCCAGACGAAACAGGCCGCGCAGGTATTTTTCGATCTTTGCGATTTCTTGTCGCGTCACGCGTATCTCCTTCAAGGCATTGGAGTGTGTTATGAGGGGGTCACGATTAACGCCCCGGCGCAGGGCGCGCAAGATGCACAATGCCCTTTATCCCCACTCGGGAGGAAAAATGACATGAAACAGGAACATTTCGGATTTGTGGTCTTGGCTCTTTTGCTGATTGGGGGGCTTTTCCTTGCGCGGATGGTTGGTGGGCCGGGTGGCGCGCCCGCGCAAATCATCGATGAACCGGTGCACGCAGGGGAACTCATAATTTCAGGGGCATGGATCGCTATGCCGGTGACGGGCCAACCAGCAACGGCCGCCTATCTGATCATCCAAAACAATGCCAATACGGACGAGCGGTTGACCGGCATTGCAACGCCCATCGCCGTTATGGCTCACCTGCACCGCTCAGTGGTTGAAGACAATGTCTCACGCATGGAAAGTATTGATGCACTCATCTTGCCGGCAAGTGGCGAAGTGGCGTTTGCGCCCGGCGGGCTTCATATCATGCTGATGGGGCTCGATACGCCCCTGGCCGAAGGAGACCGCGTTGAGCTGACGCTCCAGTTCCTGGAAACCGGAGAAGTCATGATCGAGGCACCGGTTCGCACCCGTGCCGACATGATGGAGATGAACTAACGGGAAAACCAACCGGCCTTTGACTAGATGCCGTCGCCAAGAAAACCTGGCGCATCTGATTCAATAAGCTGGTTCATAGTGCGCGCCGGTAAATCGCTTTCCTTGCAGGAGATAACTCTGGCCGGAACACCCGCAACGGTGCAACGCGAGGGAACTGGCTTAAGCACCACACTCCCCGACGCGATACGCGCGAATGCGCCAACTTCAATATTACCCAGCACTTTGGCGCCTGCGCCGATCAAAACACCGCGCCGCACCTTGGGGTGACGATCTTCGTTATCCTTGCCCGTGCCGCCCAACGTGACACCGTGCAGGATGGACACATCGTCTTCCACAACCGCAGTTTCGCCGATGACCACGCCCGTCGCATGGTCGATCATGATACCCCGGCCAATGCGCGCGGCGGGGTGAATATCCACAGTGAATTTTTCCGAGCAAAGACTTTGGAAAAACAACGCCATGCTTTCGCGATTCTTTTGCCAAAGCCAATTGGCAATGCGATAGGTCTGCAACGCATGAAAGCCTTTGAAATAAAGCAGCACCTGAACGTAGCTTTTGCATGCAGGATCGCGATCAAAAACGGCCGCCATATCTGCGCGCACCGCTTCGCCAATGGAAGGCGCGTCGGCAAAGGCTTCGTCGATGAGCTGGCGCACGGACATGGGCGTTAGGTCATTGCCGCCGATCTTGTGCGATAGATGATAGCTAAGCGCGCCTTCCAATTTTTCATGGTTCAGCACGGTGGCGTGCAGAAAACTCGCCAGCATGGGTTCGCGCGATGCTAGCTCCGCGGCCTGTTCCCGGGTCTTTACCCAAATGGGATCAACTGTTGCTAGTTTTTGAGCGGTCTTTTGGGCCGTTTCCGGCATGGCTCAGCCTTTCCTCAACTTGTTCCGCTCCCCGTTACATCCAGTTTCCCTGCGCCGGGGATTATTGGCAAGCACCTCACCTAACGGGCGTTAAGATGTGGTGCAAGGGGCATCTGTTACAGGTCTGCTATGCATTTGCCCCATAAAACCCAGGCAAACCCTTGCCTTGGGCGGCCCAGCCCCCTCAAATGACAAAAACCCAGCCGGAGAGACCTTCGCATGACCAAGTGGACCACCCTCGATGCCGCCCTATTTAGCGAGGGCGCAATTGCCGAGGATACGCGTGCGGTGGTCAAAGCCGTCGAAGAGATTATGGGCGCGCTGCCGCCCACCGAAAAGCAGGACCCCAAGATATTGCGCGAAGAGCGCCGCAAGGGCGGCGGCTCCCTGCCATTGCCGCCCTTATCGGATAAGGCCGTAACTCGTACGATCCCCGGACCGGGCGGCGAGATTTCCTTGCGCATCATCGCGCCGGAAAATCCCGATGGTTGCTTTTTATATCTTCATGGCGGGGGCTGGACCCTTGGCAGCGCCGACGGTCAGGATCCATTGCTTGAGGCCGTTGCCAAACACGCCAACCTTGCCTGTATTTCGGTTGAATATCGTCTTGCGCCGGAAGATCCCTATCCCGCCGGCCCCGATGATTGCGAGGCGGCGGCGCTTTGGCTCGCGGAAAACTCGAAGTCTGAATTTGGAACCGAGCGCTTGTTTATCGGTGGCGCCTCGGCGGGCGCACATCTTGCCGTAGTGACACTTTTGCGCATGCGCGACAAACATGGGCGCCAGCCCTTTTGCGGGACCAGCCTCAACTATGGTTGCTATGATCTCAACATGACGCCGTCGATGCGCAACTGGGGCGACCGGCCCTTGATCCTGACAACGCCGCTGGTCCATTGGTTTTGCGACAATTTCGTGCCGCCCGAAAAATTTGATATCGACGCGCGACGGCACCCGGATATTTCACCACTCTATGCGGATCTGAACGACCTGCCCCCGGCGCACTTTCTGGTGGGAACCCTTGATCCTCTGTTGGACGATTCGCTTTTCATGTATGGACGCTGGACAGCATCGGGAAACGAAGCGGTCTTGGATATCGCACCGGGCGGCATACATGGGTTCAATGCTTTTCCCTGTGAACTGACAACGGAAATGAATGCCAAGGCGATCGCCTTCCTTGCCAGTACCGGCAAATAACCAAAAATTGCGGAAGAACCAATGAGCGGCAACGACCTCCCTATTCCTGAATTTGGCGAAGAACTACTTTCATGCCATCCGAGCGGTGAAACACTGACCCTGCTGGCCCGGCGGCGCTCAACCGTTGCCAAAAATATGACGGCACCAGGGCCCAGCGCCGCGCAAGTGGACGACCTTCTACGCATTGCTGCACGCGTGCCGGACCACGGCAAGCTCGCCCCGTGGCGCTTTGTTCTTTTTGAGGGCAAGGCCCGTGCCCATTTTGGAAACGTATTGCGCAAATGTTTTGCTGCGGCAAATCCTGACGCCCCGGAAGAATTGCTAGCTATTGAAGAGCAGCGCTTCCTGCGCGCGCCAAACGTGATCGCCGTCATCAGCCGCGTCACGGAAAAACACAAAATTCCAGAGTGGGAACAAATGCTGTCATCCGGCGCGGTCTGTCAAAACATTTTGATTGGCGCCAGCGCCATGGGCTTTGCCGCACAGTGGATTACCGAATGGTACGCTTTTGATCAGAACGTCAAAGATACGCTTGGCCTTAAATCAAGTGAGCGGGTGGCGGGATACATCTATATCGGCACCGCCACGGAAGCACCGCGCGAACGAGTGCGACCTGACGTGCCCTCGCTGATCAGTCGCTGGAAGGCGTGATAACGAATACCGGGTTTTTGATTTCCAGACAGGACAAGAGTAGAGTGATGTAACCGGAGAGGAGCCGATTATGTCCAAACGAATAACTCTTGGATTGATGGCGATACTGATGCCGCTGGCTTGGAATTGGCCGGCCATGGCAAACGAGGAGCCGCCGCAAGAAGAACAAAATCAAACAAGTACTTTGGCAAGCATAGACCGGTACGTCTGCACTTTGGAACGGCGCCCTGATTCGCGCATTCGTCGCCGGGTCTGCCGGACCGAATCGCAAATTGACGAAGATCGTGAAGAAGGACGTGAGTTCCTCGAAAGAGCGATCGCGATGGAAGCCCAAAGGCCAAGGGCGAATTGAAACACCCTGCAAACTAAGCCTCGCGCAAAACGGTTTCCCGTTAGCCTCGGCCCCGATAGGGCGCGACGCCAGGATCGGGAACATAAACGCCGTTGGGCGCTTCGCCAGTTTGATAGAAGACATCAATGGGAATGCCGCCGCGGGGATACCAAAACCCCGCAATGCGTAACCATTTGGGCTTTAGCGTTTCGATGAGCCGCTTAGCGATCCCGACCGTGCAGTCCTCGTGAAAGGCGCCGTGATTGCGGAAGCTGTTGAAATAGAGCTTCAGTGATTTGCTCTCAACAAGATAAGGCCCTGGCACGTAGTCAATGACCAGGTGTGCAAAATCGGGCTGGCCCGTCACCGGGCAAAGAGAGGTAAACTCCGGACAGGTGAAGCGCGCAACGTAATCCGCATCTGCATGTGGATTGTCGATGCGTTCAAGCACCGCCTCCTCAGGTGACGCGGGGATAGCAGACGCACCACCAAGTTGATTTAGTCCTTCACCATCCTTATTCGCCATAGCTCTTCGCCGATCTAACCGTTAGGGTTGCCGCATCTATAGCTAATCTCTTGAAGGAAAGCGAGATGACGGGGCAAGTCCAAGTAACGCGGGCGGGCAGCATAGCTCAAATAACCTTTGACAATCAGGACAAACGCAATGCCATGACGCTGGCCATGTGGCAGCAGCTTGGTCAGGCCATACGCTCGCTTGAGTTCGAAGACGGGGTACGCGCAATCCTGCTTCGCGGGGCGGGGCCCGACGCCTTTGTTTCCGGCGCGGATATTTCCGAGCTTGATCCTGAGCTTCACGGCAATCATGCGGACCAGACCTATGAAGGCGCAACCAAACACGCGCTTGATGCCATCCGTATTTCCACCAAACCGACCATCGCTATGATCCATGGCTTTTGCTTTGGCGCAGGGGTCGCGATCGCTACGGCCTGCGATTTGAGATACGCCAGTGACGACGCTAAATTTTCCATCCCCGCAGCAAATCTGGGCTTTGGTTATGCGGTGCATCTGGTGGCAGACCTTCTAGCCGTCGTTGGTACGGCTCGGGCAAAGGAAATGTTGATCGCCGCACGGCGCTATGATGCCCATGAGGCCGAGGCCATTGGGCTTGTGCACAAAGTCTTTGCTACCGCTGAGTTCGAGGATCAGGTTCTCGATTTGGCTTGCAATATTAGTGAGCACGCCCCTTTGACCATGCGGGCAGCGAAAGTTGCCATCGCAGCTTTGTGCGAGCACAAACCCTCCAGCGCTACACAAGATGCAGACCGTGCGGTCCTATCTTGCTTTAACAGCCAGGATGCCGTTGAAGGCCGCGCAGCCTTTGCGGAAAAACGCAAACCCAGTTTCACCGGGCAATAGGGAGCACGGCAACAATGAGTTTCAAAGGTAAGGTTGCCATCGTTACCGGATCATCAAGCGGGATCGGCGAAGCCGCCGCGCTGCAGATGGCACGCGGCGGCGCAAAGGTTGTCATCAACTATTCAAAAAGCGAAGATGACGCCCGGCGTGTGGAGGCAACCGCTAAAGAAGCCGGCGCAGAAGTGATTTGTGTGCAGGCCGATGTCTCAGATGATACTGAATGCCGCAAGCTGGCCCAGGCCGCGCTCGATGCCTGGGGGCGGATCGATATCCTTGTCAACAATGCCGGCCGTACAAAATTTGCAAACCACGCCGACCTTGATGCTCTTGAGGCGGATGATTTCCTCGACATCTATAAGTTAAACGCAGTGGGGCCCTATCAGATGATCCGGGCCTGCCTGCCGACGATGAAAAAGCAAGGCACCGGCGCAGTGGTGAATATATCGTCCATTGCCGGGCTTAAGGGCATTGGATCATCGATCGCCTATGCCGCCTCGAAAGGTGCGCTCAATAATATGACCACATCCCTTGCCCGTGCTTTGGCGCCGGAGGTTCGCGTGAACGCGGTGTGCCCAGGCTTTGTGGCCACGCCTTGGTTCCGCAAAACCTTTGGTGATGAGATGTTCAATTCCATTTTGGAGCGGGTAAGCGCCACCGTGCCGCTTAAAAAGGCCGGGACCCCGGAAAGCGTGGCTGAGGCCATTTGCTTCCTCGCCTCGGACGCCAGCGCCTTTGTCACAGGCGAAACGCTTCTTGTGGATGCGGGGCTGCACCTCGATCCTATGGCGACCAACCGGTAGATCCGGCGATTTATGGCATCCCTGCCACACCGAGCGGGTAAACAGAGGGTTAATGCCCGGCCCTTGATTGCGGCGGCGGCAGACGGGGCGTAGCCTTCGATCCACGGGGCAATATTGGACCAACCCGGGGGATGTAGGGATTTGGCCATGAGGGCAAAAAGTGCGCCCGAGCCTGCCGTCAAGCGCGTAGTTGCTTATTTCGACGGCCGAAATCTACGTAAGTCAGCTCAATCGGCATTTGGCGATCGGGAATACGAGAATATTCACCCGCTGAAAATCGCAAGGCTCATCTGCGCGCGCCAGGGCTGGCAGCTCGAAGGTGTCCGATTCTATATCGGTGTTCCCGGCAAGGGTCGCAAAGTTGCGGGCGAAACGCGCCAGGACTGGCTCGACCGCGCCGCGCTGTGGGCCGATGAAGGGGTCACGGTCTATACCCGCGATCTAACTTGCAACAATCGCGAAAAAGGCATCGACGTGCGCATCGCCCTTGACGTCGCGCGGCACATGCAAGACGACGAATTTGAAGTTGCGCTCCTCTTCAGCCAAGACCAGGATTTTCGCGAAGTCGTCGACGAAGTTCACTGCGTGGCAAGTGAAGAGAACCGCTGGTTAAAAGTCGCATCGGCCTATCCCGCCCGCTTTGATGACAAAAACAATCGCGGTATCGATGGGGCGGACTTTGGCATTGCCCTTGATCGCGGCACTGTGGCGCGCTGCCTGGAACCCTGGATCGGACGGCCAAGCCCCATCGACCAGGTCAAACATCACCTTCTGCACTTTGCCCTTCGCCTGCCGCGCTTTTCGTTCCGCGGGACAACGCAATGGGCGTTCGGTACGGCGGCGGCGCTTTATCTTGCCGCGCTCATCGGCACCTTCGGCTATCTCACATACAGCGATATCGCCTATGCCGCGCAAACGAGCCCTGACCGGACCAAGACAACCGAAGCGGTTATGATCGCTTCGGGAACCGTCATGATGAAAGTGCCGCCCAATGCGGGCAACGCAGTGCTGTGGCCCTATTATTGGTCGGGCACAGTGGCAGAGCAGATCACCGCCTTCAGACGCTGAGCAATTCTTGCCGTAATGCCTCAATTTGGTAGCTTGTAGTCTCTACAGGCTTGGAGGTGCCCCCGATGCAATCCCAAACTAAGCTCGAGTTTACCCGCGGCCAACTCGCCCAGGCTGCGGGCTGCGGCGCAGAGACCATCCGTTATTACGAGTCCAATGGGCTTTTGCCAAAACCGAGACGCGCGGCAAATGGCTATCGCATCTATGATGATGAAAGCCGCAAGCGTTTGAGTTTTGTTCTTCGGCTGCGTGGGCTGGGCTTTACCATTGAAGAGATCCGAAAGCTCTGCCTACTGATGGATAAGGATGATTATGGCTGCGGCGACATCCACGCCATCACCGTCGAGCACTTGGGTGCCGTAAAGGAAAAGATCCGCGAACTTCAACAGATGCAGAAACGCCTAAAGGAACTGGCCGAGATGTGCGGCAAGGGCGCCCTGCCCGACTGCCCAATCATCGACGCGCTTTACGCGTGAGGGCTTTCTTGACCCTGTAGGGGCTACAAGGCGCAGGATGATCAAAGCGCCTGCCATTCCAAGGATCAATGCATGACGAACGATCAGACCGCCCGAGATATTGCCAACAGGCCAATGCCGTTCGCCCTTGTGTGGGGCATCCCCATTGCCATTGTCATCTCAATGAATTTTGCCCAAGGCTATCTACCGTTCAACGTCATTGTGCTGATCATGGCGACGGCTGTTGCGTGGATGGGGCTTTCCTGTGTGATCAACGCTGCGCGGTGCGGACGGCTGCATTGCAAATTTTCCGGCCCCATATTCCTTGTGGGTGCGGCGGGCATTCTGGCCAGCGGCTTTGGCTTGCTCGGGGCGCCGGGCACTTTTATCAATGAGATCACATGGGGCACTTTTGCTTTGGCGCTCTCCACTTACGGCCTTGAGTTTATTTGGGGGCCCTACGGCAAAGGACGTGAAGCAAGGTGACAAACGCTGCAGAACCATCCCCACCGATTGAGATCCGCTCGACCATCACCTGCCCTGAATGCGGTCACAGCGAAACCGAGGCCATGCCCACAGATGCCTGCCAATTCTTCTATGACTGCAAAGGGTGCGGCGCATTGCTCAAGCCCAAGCCCAGCGATTGCTGCGTTTTTTGTTCCTATGCAGATGTTCCCTGCCCGCCCATCCAGGAAGGCAACGCCTGCAAGTGAAAGTGGTGGCCGCGGCCGGACTTGAACCGGCACGCCCGTTACCGAGCGGCAGATTTTAAGTCTGCTGTGTCTACCTGTTCCACCACGCGGCCATTTCTGTGCTTAGAGAATACAAAAAGAAAGCGCGGGCGGCTTTTCAGCTACCCGCGCCTTCATATACCTGTTCGTTCAATCCGGTCCAGACGGTGTCTTAGTCGACTAAGCCTTGCCAGACAGGCCAGCAGGTGCTGCGGCCTTCGGATTGCAGTTGACCCCAAAGCGACTCTTGCGCATCGCGCCAGCTTGAGCCGTCATGGGTCGCTTCATAATCATCGGCGCCCGTGCACCAAACGTAGAACTGGTGCGTACCGCCCATGTCCATCGCTTCGACACTGGAATCCAGCGCAATTGCGGTTCCAGCGGCCATGAGCATCCCAGCTCCGGCAACGAGCCCCAGCAAACCGGTCATTGTCTTCGACATTAAATTCTCCTCACTCACTTCCGGCCCGATCCCTCCGGCGATTTGGACGGCTTCCCCGCGGCTGATCGGATGCGCCGCTTGCCGTTCCCGCCTAGCAAAAGGATCCGACTGGTTTCGTCCCCAGCACAGAATCCGCACGATTCTTACCATGAACGGCCCCATTCGCAAGGGATGATGCGCGTTCAGATGCTAAAAGACTAGCAGAATGGGGCGAAATTGGGCGCGTTTAGAGCCTGCCGCATCAACTTCCCGCGAGGTTTGTGGCCCGGGCGACACAGGGCTTAACCGCGCTCCTCCACCTCTACCCTAGCGTCAAGCGAGGTGATAAGCGCCCGGATGCGCGCTGCGGCATCATTTAGAGCTGCTTCGTCCGTTGAGCGGCAAACGAGATTTGCCCCCGCTTTGCCGCCGCGCAGAAAGGGATAAGACCCGATACGCACCTGCGGCAAGTCATCTTGAATCTTGCCAAGTCCCGGCGCGATATGGCTTTCCGCAACAAAAGCCGCAATGGAATGGGTGAGGACGATGTCCCCGCCTTGAAGGCTTTCGAGCAGGCCATCCACCATCACTTCCACCAAAATGGGAATGCCGGGAAGCACGTAGACGTTTTCAATCCGAAAGCCCGGCGCCTTGGACACAGGGTTTAAAATCAGTTCCGCCCCATCAGGAATGCGCGCCATCCTTAGGCGAGATTGATTAAGCGCGCCGGTTGGGTAATGGGCTTCCAAGATCGCGCGGGCGTCATCGCGAACATCAATATGCGCACCAAAGGCTTTCGCTATCGAATCGGCGGTGATGTCGTCATGAGTGGGCCCAATGCCACCGGTGGTGAACACATAATTGTGCTGGGCGCGTAGCGCGTTCACCGTAGTGACGATGGTGTCTTCAACATCGGGTATGAACCGCGCCTCGCCAACTTCAATACCGATAGAGCCGAGCTTGGTCGCTAGACAGCCAAGGTTTGCGTCTTTCGTCCGTCCCGAAAGGATTTCATCGCCGATGACGATGACGGCGGCTGTGGGCTGGTCAGTCATGGGAATGAAGTAGTCTCGCTTTCGGCATCTGTCCAGCTTGCCATGCCAAAGGACGCGCCCTAGTTTCCCGGCCATGGACCTGCCCCCACTTGTCACCGGAAAACTGATCAAGCGCTATAAGCGGTTTCTTGCCGACGTTGAACTGGACAGCGGCGAGACCATTACCGCCCACGTGGCAAACCCGGGCTCGATGATGGGGCTTAGTACGCCCGGATCAAAAGTCTGGCTGTCGATTTCCGACAATCCCAAACGCAAGCTCAAATATTCATGGGAATTGCTTGAAGTTGATGGCGCTCTGGTTGGCATCAACACCATGCATCCCAACAAATTGGGCGTCGAGGCCATTGAAGATGGCACCATTAAAGAGCTGCAAGGCTACGCCACGCTGCGCCGCGAAGTGAAATACGGCAAATCGAGCCGCATCGATATCCTCCTCGAAGATGGCCCCGATGGGCGCCCTGCCTATGTTGAGATCAAAAATGTCCACCTCTGCCGCAAGCCGCCTTTGGCTGAATTTCCCGACAGCGTGACCGCGCGCGGCGCCAAGCATCTGGTCGAATTGGGCGATATGGTGGAGGCGGGGCACCGGGCCGTGATGTTCTTTCTGGTGCAGCGTGACGATTGTGATCGCTTTGCCCTGGCCCGCGAAATAGACCCGAAATACGCAGAAACGCTGGATTTGGCCCGCAAAAGAGGGGTGGAAGTGCTGGCTTATGGATGTAGCATTAGTCCAAATGCAATAATTGTGACCGAGCCTCTGATCCTTGACCTTTAGGCCTGAAACGTGGGACGAGGCAGCCCGAATAGCCAAAGCGGACCAAGACCTTGACCAACCTTGCTGACGATATCGATCTAGACACACTGGCCCGCGGGCAGGTGCGCGTTCATACGGCGGACGATTTTGCTGGCATGCGCGCGGCGGGCAAGCTTGCCGCCGAGACGCTGGACATGTTGGTGCCCGAAGTTCAGCCCGGCGTCACCACGGATCATATCAATACGCTGGCGCATGAGTTTATCTGCGACAACGGTGCGGTTCCGGCTCCGCTTTTTTATCGCGGCTTTCCAAAGTCTATTTGCACGTCCATCAATCACGTTGTGTGCCACGGCATTCCAGGCGACCGGGTGCTCAAGGATGGCAATACGCTAAATGTCGATATCACCGTAATCGTCGACGGCTGGCATGGCGACACCTCGCGCATGTATTGGGCGGGCGAACCCAAGGTAAAAGCAAAACGGCTGACCGAAATTACCTATGAAGCCATGTGGAAGGGTATCGAGGTGGTCCGCCCCGGCGCGACCGTGGGCGACATCGGCCACGCCATCCAAACCTTTGCCGAAGGGCACAGGTGTTCTGTGGTGCGCGATTTTTGCGGGCATGGTCTGGGTCGCATCTTTCATGAGCCGCCAAATATTCTGCATTACGGATCCCCAGGCGAAGGCGCGGTGCTAAAGGAAGGCATGTTCTTCACCATTGAGCCCATGATCAACCTGGGCAAGTGGCAAGTGAAGATGCTGAACGATGGCTGGACCGCCGTCACCAAGGACCGGTCCTTATCGGCGCAGTTCGAGCATTCCCTTGGCGTTACCGCTAATGGCTATGAGGTCTTTACCAAATCGCCCAAGTGTCTCGACCACCCACCCTTCTCCGTATAAGGACGAACGAGCTGGTGGGGGACAAACCGCACTACACCGGCCACCGCCAACGCCTGCGCGAGCGTTTCTTGCGCTCTGGCAATGACGGCCTGCAGGATTACGAGCTTCTTGAATTGGTTTTGTTTCGCGGAATCCCGCGCCGCGATATCAAACCACTTGCCAAAGATCTTATCGATAAGTTCGGCAGTTTTGCCGAGGTGATAAGTGCGCCCATCGAACGCTTACGCGAGATTGAAGGCTTGGGCGAAGCCGCTATCACCGAGCTCAAGATTGTGCAGGCTGCCTCGCTGAAATTGAGCCAGGCGCGGGTACTTAATCGTCCGGTCCTTAGGTCTTGGGCCAAGGTTGTCGATTACTGCACGGCATCGATGGCCTACGGAGATACAGAACAATTCCGTGTACTTTTTCTCGATCACAAGCACACGCTGGTGGCCGACGAAGTGCAACAAAAAGGCACGGTCAATCATACGCCGGTCTATCCGCGTGAGGTCGTTAAGCGCGCGCTGGACCTTGGTGCCAGTGGCATCGTGCTGGTGCATAACCACCCTAGCGGCGACCCCACCCCCTCGCGCGCCGACATCGACATGACCAAAGAAGTTCAAGAAGCGGGCCGTGCGCTCAAAATCGAGCTGATCGACCATTTGGTAATCGGCCGCGGCGCCCATGTCAGCTTCCGCCAGGCAGGCTTGCTCTAAGCAAATACGTTACGAAGCGGAACAAACCAGTTCACATCCCGGTCAGTGGCCATCATCACCCCTTGGCGGGGGCACGCCCCATCTCTAAGCTTGCCTTCAAATCAACCCCAGGCGGGGACACCTCGGGAGAATATCCATGCGATTGATGTTTATGACCGCGCTGACGGTCGCGCTGCTTTTGATCGTGCCCGCCGCCCATGCCGAAAATGTACTGCGCTGGGCCAGCCGTGGCGATGCGCTGACCTTTGATCCTCACGGCCAAAACGAGACGCCCACGATCCAGGCGCTTTATCAGGTCTATGAGCCGTTGGTCAGCCGCGACGCAGAATTGGTCATGATCCCGCGTCTTGCGACCTCATGGGAAATCGTTGCGCCCACCATTTGGGAATTTGAATTGCGGAGCGGCGTTACCTTCCACGATGGGACGCCCTTTAGCGCCGAAGATGTCGCCTTTTCTATCGAGCGCGCCAAAGGCGAAACTTCTGATTTCAAAAACCTTCTGACCATGGTCGAAAGCGTTGAGGTGGTCGGCCCTCATACGGTGCGCATTCACACCAGCGCCCCTGCCCCGCTTCTTGCTGCCAACTTGACCGACGTCTTTATGATGTCGCGCGCATGGGCCGAGGCGAACGGCGTGGCGTCAGCTCAAGACTTTGACCTCGGCGATGAAAACTATGCCGTGCGCAACGCCAATGGGACGGGCCCATTTATGTTGGAATTGCGCGAGCCCGACATCCGTACTGTCATGATACGGAATGATAATTGGTGGGGCCTCGAAACATTTCCGGCTCACAATATCGATCGCATTATCTATACACCTATTGGCAACGACGCCACACGCGTCGCCGCATTGTTGTCGGGGGAGATCGATTTCATCATCGACCCACCGCTACAGGATTTGCGGCGCATTGAAGCCGCACCGAGCTTGCGCCTTCAGCAAATAGCGCAAGTGCGCACGATCTTTCTTGGTCTCAATCAAGGGGACCCGGAATTGGCGTCATCCAACATTCGGGGAGCAAATCCCTTTGCCGATATCCGTGTACGCCAGGCGGTTTATCAGGCCATCGACATCGAAGCGATCCAGACCCGCATCATGCGCGGGCTGTCCGCCCCCGCCGGGATTATCACCCCGCCCGCGGTGCATGGCTGGACCGAAGAATTGGACACGCGCTTTGCCTTTGACCCTGAGGCCGCCCGCGCGCTGATGGCAGACGCTGGATATGCAGACGGGTTTTCGGTGCGGCTTGATTGCCCCAACAACAGGTACGTTAATGACGAGGCTATTTGTCAGGCAGCGGTCGCCATGCTGGCGCGCATCGGGATTGATGTCAGCTTGGACGCGCAACCCAAATCTTTGCACTTTCCCAAGATCGATAACCAGGAAACTGACTTCTATATGCAAGGTTGGGGTGTGCCGACGCTCGACAGCGAATATGTCTTCCAATTCCTCTATGTCACGGGCCGGACCCAAGGCACGCGTTTTTCAAACGCCCGCGTTGACGAACTTGCCGAACTCATGAGCCAAGAGCTTGATCCCGCCACCCGCGACGCCTATATCGCCGAGGCTTGGCAGATCGTACGCGATGATATTGTCTTTGTGCCGCTACACAACCAAGTCATCGTTTGGGCCCTGCGCGATGGGTTCGAGCAACCCATTGTTGCCAACAATACCCCACAGTTTTACATGGGCGCCTTTACCGACTAAAGATTAGGCGTCGAATTCAGCACAACAAGATTCTTCAAGGGGCAGAATCACTTGGGCTTTCTCATTCTCAATCGCCTGTTTCAGGCGGCACTGGTCATGCTGGTGGTGGCACTGGTCGCCTTCACGCTCTCAACCTTCGTGGGCGATCCCATTTCCAATATGGTGGGTCAGGAAGCGACCTTGGAAGACCGCGCCCAGTTGCGCGAACAGCTCGGCCTCAATGATCCCGTCCCAATCCAGTTTTTTCGCTTTGTCGGCAACGCGGCGCAAGGCGATTTTGGCATCTCCTATCGCCTTCAGCGACCGGTGCAAAACCTGATCGCCGAGCGCCTACCCGCGACGCTGGAACTCGTCGCTGTCTCCGCGATCTTTGCCCTCGCTTTCGGCATTCCGCTGGGAATCTTCACCGCGCTCTACCGCAATGCCTGGATCAGCCGGTTCATTCTGACGATTTCCCTTGCGGGGGTGTCGTTGCCCACCTTTGTGCTTGGTATTTTGCTGATCTACGTCTTCTCGGTCACGCTCCAGTGGATGCCAAGTTTTGGGCGCGGATCAACGACCGATCTGGGCTGGTGGACCACGGGGCTGCTCAGCATAGATGGCTGGCGCGCCATTATCATGCCGGCGGTAACGTTGGGGCTTTATCAGCTTACGCTGATCCTGCGGCTGGTACGCTCAGAAATGCTGGAAGTTCTGCGCACGGATTATATCAAATTCGCCCGCGCGCGCGGGCTTTCCAACCGTGCTATCAATTTCGGTCATGCCCTCAAGAACACACTGATCCCCGTCATCACGATTACGGGGCTTAACATCGGTGGGCTTATTGCCTTTTCCATTGTGACAGAAACCGTGTTTCAGTGGCCCGGCATGGGGCTCTTGTTCATTCAGGCCGTGCAATTTGCCGACGTGCCGGTGATGAGCGCGTATCTGGTGCTGGCAAGCCTCATCTTTGTCAGCGTCAACTTGATAGTCGATATTTTATATGTGGTGGTGGACCCGCGCTTGCGGACCGAACGCCGCGTCACGCAAAGATCATGACGGCGCGACAATGAGCGATCAAAGCCTTCCCCATATCTCCCCGGCACGCCGCATAGGTGATGCCTTCGCACGCTTCCTTGGCGGCGATTTGCTCTACAGTTTCTTGCGCCAACCGGTGATCGTAGCGGCGTTTCTCATTACCGTTGCCTTTGTGCTGGCCGCCACCTTCGCCCATTGGGTCGCGCCGCATAATCCCTTTGATCCCGCAACATTGAACTTGATGGATGCGTTTTACGCACCCGCGTGGACCGAGGAAGGCAACCCGAGTTTCCTTTTGGGAACTGACAATCAAGGCCGCGATATCTTATCCACCATCATCTATGGCGCCCGCATATCGCTGATGGTGGGCTTTGCCGCCGTTGTCTTCTCAATCGTGCTCGGCGTGCTTGTGGGCCTGATCAGCGGCTTTGTCGGCGGTTGGCTGGATGCCGTCTTTATGCGCGTTGCAGACATTCAGCTCACCATTCCTGGCCTGCTGATCGCCCTTTTGGTGGACGGTATTGCCCGCTCGGTCTTGCCCCCCGGCGCGCGCGAAGAAATTGCCATCTATGTGGTGATCTTCGCCATCGGCATTTCGGCATGGCCGCAATACGCCCGTGTGGCGCGTTCCGGTGCCATGTCGGAAAAGGTAAAAGACTATGTGGCGTCCGCGCGTATTATCGGTACGCCATCGTGGATCATCTTATTGCGGCATGTGCTGCCAAATATTTTGGGGCCGGTTTTGGTGCTCGGGACAATTGGCCTCGCCCTTGCCATAACCTCGGAAGCAACGCTGTCGTTTTTGGGCGTGGGCGTACCGCCGACAACGCCGTCCCTGGGCACCTTGATCCGCATCGGTAATGATTTCCTCTTTTCCGGGGAATGGTGGATCACCCTTTTCCCCTCCGCCGCGCTCGTCCTTCTCGTGCTTGCCGTCAACCTTTTAGGTGACTGGCTGCGCGATGCGCTCAATCCGAAGCTGAGGTGACGGATATGGATGCGCTGTTAACGGTGAAAAACCTCAGAGTTGAAATCCCCACCCGCCGCGAGCTTTTGGTGCCGGTGGATGATGTCTCCTTCGAAATTGCACCTGGCGAAATCCTGGGGGTCGTGGGCGAAAGCGGCGCGGGTAAGTCCCTTACCGGCGCGGCTGTCATCGGCCTTTTGGAGCCCCCCGGCCGGATCGGTGGTGGTGAGATCTATCTGGGTGAGCGGCGGATTGACAATTTGCCCTATCGGGAGATCCGGAAAATTCGCGGCTCGCAAATCGGTATGATTTTCCAGGACCCGCTTACCAGCCTCAATCCGGTCTATACCATTGGGCGGCAACTCATTGAGACGCTGCAAACGCATCAGGACTTAAGCCACGGTAAAGCCAAAGCGCGGGCCATTGAACTATTGCAAGAGGTCGGCATTCCCGCCGCCGCTGAGCGCATTAATCAGTATCCGCACCAATTTTCCGGCGGCATGCGCCAGCGCGTGGTGATCGCACTTGCCCTTGCCAACAGCCCCAAATTGATTATCGCGGATGAACCCACTACGGCGCTGGACGTATCGGTTCAGGCGCAGATTATCAAATTGCTAAAACGCCTAGCGAGCGATCACGGTGCGGCGGTGATGCTTGTGTCTCACGACATGGGCGTGATTGCCGAAACCTGTGACCGGGTTGCGGTGATGTACGCCGGCCGCATTGTCGAGATTGGCGAAGTTCACAATGTGGTCGAACGCCCCAACCATCCCTATACGCAAGGCCTGATGGCGGCGATCCCGCGCCTGGGCGCGAAAGACGCAAAGCTCGCGCACATCAAGGGCTCCATGCCCCGGCCCAATGCGATTCCTGCAGGTTGCGCCTTTCACCCGCGCTGCCCCCATGCCTTTGAGCCGTGCAATCGGGACCGGCCCGATTTGGTAGAGGGCTCGGGCAGCCGCGCTGCTTGTTGGTTGCTGACAAAGGAGAAAGCGGATGCCTAATTCCGGCGACCAAGGCGCGCTTCTTCAGGTAACAAACCTCTCAAAGATTTTCGACCTAACCGAAAATCCTTGGCTCACCACCATGACCGGCGGCAAGCGCATTCACTTACCTGCCGTGGATGGGGTTACCTTTGAAATTCCCAAAGGCAAAACATTTGGCCTTGTGGGGGAAAGCGGTTCGGGCAAATCCACGGTAGCGCGCATGTGCGTAGGGCTTTTGCAGCCCTCCGCCGGCGGTGTGCAATTTGCCGGGCATCACGTCACCGCTCCAGGTGGCGGACGCAGCATCGGACGCGGGCGCCTGCAAATGATCTTTCAAGATCCCTTTGCAAGCGTGAACCCGCGCTGGCGCGTTGTTGATATTGTCCGCGAGGCAATGCGTGCGAAGAACCTTTCGCCCCGCGATCAAATTGCGCGTGTAGGCGCTCTGCTGGATCAAGTGGGGCTGACGGCCGCTGATGGTGAAAAGTTCCCCCACGAATTTTCTGGTGGTCAACGCCAACGTATTTCCATTGCCCGCGCGCTTGCGTCTGAACCTGAGTTCCTGGTTTGCGACGAACCCACGTCCGCCCTTGATGTCTCGGTGCAGGCGCAGATCCTGAACCTAATGAAAGAATTGCAGGAAGAGCTTGGTCTTACTTATCTCTTCATCAGCCATGACCTTGCCGTTGTCAGTCATGTCTCTGACGTGGTGGGGGTCATGTATCTTGGTCGTCTTGTGGAGATCGCGCCGAAGGACAGACTTTTCAAGGCGCCGCAACATCCCTATACGCGCATGCTGTTGGAAGCCATTCCTCGGTTGGATCTCAAAGAACGCCATCAGGATAGCGTTGTGGGCGAGGTCGCAAACCCGCTCAATCGCCCGACCGGCTGTCATTATCACCCGCGCTGTCCTTTTGCGGATAAGCGTTGCGAAAAAGAAGACCCTAACCTTAAATCTGCTGACGTGGGGGCAAGTGGTGAAACAGCAGTTGCCTGTCATGGCGTGGATGAGGGTAGACTGCCCGTGTGGAGTGACCCAACACTGGAAACCGCTTAATCCCCATGCTGACAAAAGCCGATGATTTTCCGATCCATCAAACCCCCGAGCCCATTGCCTATACCGGCCCGGACCGAAATTTTTACGACCGCTATTTCTATAACGGTTACGCGCTTGAGGGCGAAGATATCTTCTTTGCCTGTGCCATGGGGCAATACCCCGCGCTAAACGTCACCGACGCGGCCTTCTGCATTATCAAAGATGGTAAGCAGCACTCAGTTCTTGCCAGCCGCGAATTGGGGTTTGAGCGCGTCGATACGACCGTTGACCCCATCGATATCGATGTGGTTGAGCCCCTTGTGAAACATCGCATCACTGTGGCGAAAAACAAAGCGGGCATCGAAGCCGAACTTACTTTTCAACGGCGCTCGGTGGCTGTGGAAGAGCCGCGCTTCACCTATCGCCAGGGCACACGGATTATTCTTGATTACACGCGGCTGACGCAATTCGGCGAATGGAGCGGATGGATCAGCTTGAACGGAACGCGCATTGAAGTAACGCCGGAAACATTCTACGGCACGCGCGACCGCTCATGGGGCATTCGCCCTGTGGGGGCAGCCGATCCGCAACCCGTCGCACCGCCACCAGAGCCGCAATTTTACTGGCTCTGGGCCCCGCTCAATTTTGAAGGCGGCGGCAGTTTGTTTCATGTGAATGAAAACGCCGAAGGCGTACCCTGGGCGCGGTCGGCACAATGGGTACCGCTTCTGCCCGCCGCCCCCCGCGAGCTAAAAGATGGCCGCGCGACGCTCACCTTCCAATCAGGTACGCGCCACGCCAAAACTGCTGAGCTGTTTTTGTTCGATGAGCGCGGCGAGACATCTGTGCGATTGACCCCGCGCTATAAGTTCTTCATGCGCGGCGTTGGCTACATGCACCCTGAGCGCAATCACGGCTCTTATCATGGCGCCCATTCCGTCACCCATGAAGTGCTCGACCTTGCTACGCTGAACGAAGGCGATCTTTATTCAACGCACATCCAAGCGATCGTTGACGCGGAAATGACCGGGCCGCTTTGTGAGGGCGGCGGCACCCGCAAGGGGCGCGGCATATTGGAGCAACTTATCATTGGACGGCACGAACCTTCCGGCTTCACCGATTTTCTGTCCCTCGCACCCTAGGGCCCGCTGATGACTGAAGAAATTGCCACCCGCTTTGCCGCTTACTTTGAGGCCGAACGGCCCGAATGCGAGAACGTGTCAATCACGGACGTTGTGCGCATTCACGGCGGGGCGAGCCGGCAGACCTATCGCTTGCGCGCGACCTATTTGCTCAATGGCCGCCCACGCACGGAAAGGCTGATCCTGCGCCGTGACCCGGAAAGCAGTCTTATTGAAACCGAACGGTCCACCGAAGTGGGCGCCCTGCTGGCCTTTCAGGACAGTGACGTCCCCGTGCCGCGCATTGATTTTCTTGAGACCGATACCAAATGGCTCGACCGGCCATTCTTTGTAATGGAAGAAATTCTAGAAAGCGCGCCGGGGCGCGTCTTTCAGCCCGACCCTTATGGCGATGCACGCGAAAAAGTCGGCCGTCAGTTCTGGGAAATCCTGGGGGCAATTCACGGCGCTGACGTGGATGAATTGGAACTTAGCGACGATTTTGAAGAACCAACCGAGCCGCACACAGCGGCACTCGATTACTGGGAAGACGTCATCAACGAGGACGAGCTTGAACCGCAACCGCTGGTGCGCGCCGCCATTCGCTGGCTGCGGGCCAATCCACCCCCGCCGCCCCGCCGCATCACAATGGTGCATGGCGATTATCGTCACGGCAATTTTCTTGTGAACGAGGCGGGCGACATCACCGCGATCCTTGATTGGGAAATGTGTCATCTGGGCGATCCACTTGAAGACCTTGGATGGGCGCTCGACACCATTTGGGCCGCACCGGAGGAATATCCCGGCGGCATGATCCCTGCCAAGGAGGGCTTGGAGATCTGGTCGAAAGTTTCGGGCATCCATGTGGATGCGGGCGCCATGTTGTGGTGGAAAATCTATTCCGCCGTCAAAGGCATGGCGATCTGGATTTCCTCGGCCCGCGAATTTGCCGAAGCGCGCAACATGGACCCGGTGATCGCTTTTTCCGGCTGGTACCCGGCGCAAGCTCATTCCGAAAGTCTGATCGAGCTCATGAAACAAGCGCGGGCGCAGAAAGGAAGAGGCGCATGAAACCGGAAGTAGGTGAAATCCTCACGGGTGTTCTTGGCGCCGTCTTCACCGACATCGCCCCGCACCTGCCCGAAGGCTACAGCCAGGGCTCCATGAGCCTGATCGCGCTACTCATGATTTTTTCTGCGCAGGAATATGATCGCGCCGCCGATGTGCGCGCGAGCGAGAACGATGCCATGCGCGCGCTTTTTGCCGATGTGGCGGGGTCCGTGCCTGATCCGGACCTGCGCGCCCGCCTGGAAAAGGCATCCCATAAAATCGACGAATCACTTCGTGTCTCCGCCCTTAATGCGTCCAATGGGGGCCTTAAGGAATTGCTGATTGAGCTTCACGTTTTGGCCGAGGAGAGCGACACGTCCTGGGCGTGCGCGGCAGATGAGATGATTTGGGCCATGATGGCTGAATTTACCGCCGCCCGGCACCTCGACATGCCGGTGATGTGAGATGAGCTCTGTGTATACCGATCCCTGCCGTGATGCCGTCATCCGCGCCCGCCCTGCGGATGCGGTCTGTCCGCATACAAAGCGGCTCTGGGTTTTGGCTGCGACCATACTGGGCTCCGCCATGGCGTTCATCGATGGAACGGTGGTCAATGTTACATTGCCCATCATTCAGGCGGACCTCGGCGCTTCGGCCACTGAAGTACAATGGATCGTCGAAAGCTATGCCTTGTTGCTTGCGGCACTCATTCTAGTGGGCGGCGCGCTGGGCGATAAATACGGGCGGCGGCGGCTATTTGCTGTGGGCGCCGTGCTCTTTGGGCTGGCATCGCTCTGGAGCGGCCTTGCGGAAACGACCTTCACGCTGATCCTTGCCCGGGCAGCCCAGGGCGTAGGTGCGGCACTGCTCATACCCGGTAGTCTCGCCTTGATCGCCGCCAGCTTCCCCAAGGAAGAACGCGGTGCGGCCATCGGCACCTGGTCGGCGGCAAGCGCACTGACCATGGCGGCAGGACCGGTATTGGGCGGTTGGCTCGCCGAAACATTCAGCTGGCGCTGGATCTTTTTCATCAACATCCCATTGGCGCTGGTGGTCGTGGCGATTGTCATGGCGCGTGTACCCGAAAGCAAATCCGACGATGGCGCAGCGCTCGACTGGCTCGGAGCTGGGCTCAGCACCCTGGGGTTGGGCGCAATTACTTACGGTCTAATCCAAGCAGCCCACGCAGGTCTGGCCGATCCGATGGTCCTTATGACCGTGGCAATGGGTTTTGTCCTTCTTCTAACATTCGTGTGGCATCTGCGCCGATCTCCCAATCCGCTCGTTCCGCTCGCTCTTTTTCGATCGCAGACCTTCACCGGTGCAAACACGCTGACTTTCTTTGTCTATGCCGCGCTTGGCTTTTCCATGTTCGTTTTGCCGCTTAATTTGATCCAGGTCCAAGGCGCAACGGCAACCCAAGCGGCAATGATATTCCTACCTTTTGTATTCGTCATGGCAGTGGGCTCGCGCTTTACCGGAGGCCTATCGGATCGGTTGGGACCGCGTGTGCTTTTGGTGACGGGTCCCACCATAACGGCGCTCGGCTATGGCGCGCTCATGGTTCCAGGCATGGTCAGTTCGTTTTGGGTCGGGTTTTTGCCCGCGATCGTGATCATGTCCGTAGGCATGGTCATTACCGTACCGCCGCTCACAAACACTGTCATGTCCTCGGTGGACGATCGTCAAAGCGGCCTCGCCTCGGGCACCAATAATGCTGTTTCGCGTGTGGCGGCGCTGATCGCGATCGCCGGCCTGGGGCTGATCTTCAACACCATATCGGATACGGCATTTCTTAACGCCCTTCCGCCAGGCTTCGGCTTTGTGGGCGAGCAAGCCAGCTTCACCCCTGCCTTTGGCGCCCTGCCGCCGGGCCTTGCGGATGCACCGACCCTCGTTCTCAGCCAACTAAACTTGGCGGCGGATCAAGCCTTTGTTGCCGCCTTCCGTTTTACCATGGCGATTTGCGCAGGGCTTTGCCTTATGGGTGCGATCTCGGCGTGGATTCTCATTGACCCCCCAAAAAAGCGCGGCACGGCTTGAATCGCTTTGCCCCCCGTGTCATGTGAAGGCCCTCTTTCAAAGCGAGCTACAAATGAGGCGCCAATGATCCCGCGCTATTCCCGCCCCGAAATGGCGGATATCTGGTCCCCTGAATCCAAGTTCCGCATCTGGTTCGACATCGAGGCCCACGCCGCCGATGCCCTGGCCGAACTGGGTGTGATCCCCAAGGACGCCGCCAAGGTGATCTGGGCAAAGGGCAAGCCCGCCATGGAGCGGGTGGACGTAGCGCGCATCGACGAGATTGAGCGCGAGGTCAAACACGACGTCATCGCCTTTCTGACCTGGCTCTCTGAACAAGTGGGACCCGAAGCGCGCTTTGTGCACCAGGGCATGACCTCATCGGACGTGCTGGATACCTGTTTCAATGTGCAACTTGTAAAAGCCGCCGACATTTTGCTCAAAGACATGGATGTGTTGCTGGAACATTTGAAGCGGCGCGCCTTTGAACACAAAGATGATGTCTGCATCGGCCGCAGCCACGGCATTCACGCCGAACCCACCACCTTTGGCGTTAAGCTGGCCCAGGCTTACGCGGAATTTGACCGCAACAAGAAGCGTTTGATCGACGCACGGGCTGAGATCGCCACCTGCGCCATCTCTGGCGCCATCGGCACATTTGCAAATGTTGACCCGCGCGTTGAAGAACATGTGGCCAAGGCGTTGGGCCTTGAGGTTGAACCGGTTTCAACACAAGTGATCCCGCGCGATCGTCACGCCATGTTCTTTGCGACCCTGGGCGTCATTGCGTCGAGCGTTGAGCGCCTTGCCACCGAAGTGCGCCACCTTCAGCGCTCGGAAGTTTTGGAAGCTGAGGAGTGTTTCTCGGAAGGCCAAAAGGGTTCCAGCGCCATGCCGCACAAGCGCAACCCGATCTTGACTGAAAACCTCACCGGCCTTGCCCGCATGGTGCGCGCCTATTCCATCCCGGCGATGGAGAACGTCGCCCTGTGGCACGAGCGGGACATTTCCCACTCCTCAGTCGAACGCAATATCGGCCCCGATGCCACCGTAACGCTGGATTTTGCGCTCATGCGCCTTGCCGGTGTCATGGACAAGCTGCTGGTTTATCCCGAACGCATGCAAAAGAATATGGACGCCCTCGGCGGGCTCGTTCACAGCCAACGGGTCTTGCTGGCGCTGACCCAAGCCGGGGTCGCCCGCGAAGATGCCTACCGTCTGGTACAACGCAACGCCATGCCGGTGTGGCGCGGCGAAGGTCAGTTTCTCGAATTGTTGAAGGCCGACGCAGACGTCTCAAGCAAACTTGATGACGCTGCGCTCGAGAGCTTGTTTGATATGGGCTATCATACCAAACATGTGGACACTATCTTCACCCGGGTATTTGGCCATGCTTGAGATGAAAACAAGTTGCGAGACCTGCGCGCGTGAGTTGGCCCAGGACGGTGAGGCTTACATTTGTTCGTTTGAATGCACCTTCTGCGCGCCGTGCACGGATGAAACGCACAAACACACTTGCCCCAATTGCGGCGGTGAACTAGTCAAGCGACCAACGCGCAAAGCCAAATAGCTTTATTCCGGCAATGCAAAGGCGATGATACTGTCGCCCATGCGCGTATCAACACGGCCATAACCACCGGACGCGATCACCACATATTGCCGCCCTTCATGCTCAAAGGTCATAGGCGTCGCAGGCGTGCCCGCAGGCATGCGATGGGTCCAAAGTTGGCGGCCGGTTTCGATATCTCGGGCGCGGAAACGGTAATTGAGTGTCCCGGCCTCAAACACCAAGCCGCCCGCTGTGACCATGGGGCCGCCCAAGGCAATGTCACCAAATTGGAAACGCGGCAAAAATGGCGCGAGATCTTCGGTGGTGCCGCGCGGCACTTCCCATTCAATCTCGCCGGTGGCGAGATTTACCCCCATAAGAACGCCCCAGGGCGGCGGCGCGCATGGCACACCCAGCGGCGAGAAGGCAAGATCGCGGCTCATGCCATAAGGCGCGCCCCGCTGCGGACTGACCTCGTCGCTGATGTGGCTGCCGCGGACTTCCTCAACGCGGTCGGCCTCAATCAATCGAATGAGGTGATACATGCGCCCAATGCCCACCACCATAATCTGACGGTCAGGGTCATAGGCGGCACTGCCCCAATTCGCCCCGCCCCCGGTAAAGGGATACATAATGGTGCCGTGCAGGGTCGGTGGGGTGTAGATGCCCTCGCTATTATAACCTTCCACCAAGCGGCGACACGCACCCTTGTCCCAGAAGGTAAAGCCGAACACATCATCGCCTGTAACGGGGCCGGTGGGATGGAGCGGCGGCGGTGAGGTTGGAAACGGCTGTGTGGGTGAAAGCCATTCGCCCAATGCCGCGCTTTGCGGCACAGGGCGTTCTTCCACCGGGAAAACAGGCTCGCCCGTCTCGCGGTTGAGCACAAAGACAAAACCCATCTTGGTATTTTGCACCACCACCGGAACACTTTCGCCGTCAATAGTGAGATCGGTGAGCAGCGGTTGTGCTGATACGTCAAAATCCCAAATATCGTGGTGCACCGTCTGAAATGCCCATACGACCTCGCCCGTTTGCCCGCGCACGGCGACCACCGCATTGGCATATTCGTTCACGCCGGGGCGCAAGCCGCCATAAAAATCCGGACTGGGGCTTGAGGTTGGCAAAAACACAAGATCGCGTTCTTCATCAACCGAGATGATCGACCACACATTGGCGTGGCCCGCACGAATGCCTTCCGCGCCGCCATAACTTGTCGCACGCGGATCATCGGCGCTGGTCGGGATGGGGTCAAACGTCCAGACCGGTTCGCCCGTGCGCGCATTGTATGCTCGCACTGTGCCTTTGGGCGCTTCGACCCGCGCGTTATCGCCAATGGCCGAACCAATGATCACAACATCACCGGCCACCGCTGGCGGCGATGTAATGTGAAATTCCCCTGGCCAGAGGAGATCCATGCCGGGATCGACCTGCACTTGTCCGCCATCACCGAAGTCTTCGCACAGGTCCCCGGTCGCCGTGTCGACCGCGATCAAGCGATAATCGCTCGTGCCCATGAACAGCCGGTGCGCGCAAGCTTCGCCCGGGGCAGCGTTTTGATCCTGCCACTGAGTTACCCCGCGACAGACGTATTGGTTGGAAAGCCAGCTTTCGGTGGAGATTACAGGATCAAAGCGCCAGCGTTCCTCGCCCGTTCCAGGGTCGAGGGCGATGATCTCATTAAATGGCGTGCAGAATATCAAGTTGCCTTGCGCGATGATCGGGGTGCCCTCAAACGCGGACCGCTCAATCACATCGGCGCGGGCTTCCAGATCGCCGGTGGAATATTCCCACGCGACCTCCAAGTCCTCAACATTGTCGCGGGTGATCTGATCAAGGTCGGAATAGCGAGTGCCGCCTGCGTCCCCGCCGTAATGGGTCCAGTCATTGGCCAAAGCTGGCAGCGCCAATACTAACGCCAACCCAATCGAGAAAATGCGAATCATTCCAACCTCCCGCGCCGCCATCGTAGCAACACAACTAATCTAGGGACCGGGGGGACCAAATGTAAGGTTTTACTTGGCTTCGACCTGGCGGATGGCTTCGTCCATCAAGTCCTGGAGCTGACGGCGGACCTGATGTTCGGATTGCTCCACATTCCGGTCCTGGAAATCTGCCCAGATCTTGCGAAAGACATCCTCTTCACCTGGCTCTTCCAGGTCAGCGCGAATCACTTCGGCAACATAGGTCTTGGCATCATCGCCCGAGAGGCCCATTTGCTCCGCGGCCCATTCGCCAAGCAGCTTGTTGCGCCGTGCGGTGGCTTTGAACTTCAATTCCTGATCGTGGGCGAATTTGCTCTCATAAGCTTTTTCGCGATCTTTAAATGACGACATCTGTTGATGGCTCCGTGGCTTGAAACCGCCCCTTTGTGGGACATCTTTGACCCCACGAATACCCGGCCCGTGTGACAAGCGCAAGCACCCTCTGACGCGCATCGTGACGCATATTAGCCGCGCCCTCCATGAATTGTGTGGCCCTCGGGGATCGGCTAGCTTGACGGCACGGATTCGCACCCCTATAGGGGCGCCGTAAGACCCCAAAACCCCTGGGGAGGCGTGGGCGGAAGACCCATTATTCAACCGCCCGATCCGCCAGATTGGAGACCCATGAACCGCCGACGGCAGATCTACGAAGGCAAGGCCAAAATTCTCTTCGAAGGGCCTGAGCCTGGCACCATTATTCAGTACTTCAAGGATGACGCGACCGCGTTTAATGCGGAAAAGCGCGGCACCATTGAGGGCAAGGGCGTCATCAACAACCTGATCTCGGAATCTATCTTCACCCAGCTCGGCTCGGTGGGGGTTCCGACACACTTTCTAAAGCGCCTCAATATGCGTGAGCAATTGATCCGGCAGGTGGAGATCATTCCCCTTGAGGTGATTGTGCGCAACGTCGCCGCAGGGTCGATCTGCAACCGGCTCGGCCTTGAGGAAGGCTCTGCCCTGCCCCGCTCGATCATCGAGTTTTGCTATAAGAACGACGCCCTAGGCGATCCCTTGGTGGCTGAAGAACACGTCACAGCATTTGGCTGGGCTTCCCCGCCAGAGCTCGACGAGATGATCGCGCTTACCATTCGCATCAATGATTACATGTCCGGCATGTTCGGCGCCATCGGCATTAAGCTGGTTGACTTCAAGATTGAATTTGGCCGCGTTTGGGACAACGAGATCCTTCGCATTTTGCTTGCCGATGAGATCAGTCCTGACAGCTGCCGTCTGTGGGACCTGAAAACAAATGAGAAGATGGATAAGGATCGCTTCCGCCGTGATTTGGGCGGTGTAAGCGAAGCCTATCACGAGGTTGCGCGGCGGCTGGGTTTGCTCGAAGAAATGAGCGAAGCCCCTGACAACGTAGTCGATATCACCAAAGCAAAAGCGAAGGACGAGGAATGAAGGCGCATATTCATGTCACGCTGAAACGCGGCGTGCTCGACCCCGAAGGCAAAGCGATTAACAACGCGCTGGGCGGTTTGGGATTTGGCGGCGTCGAAAACGTGCGCAAGGGTAAATACATCACCCTCGATCTTTCCGAGACTGACAAAGACCAGGCGCTGAGCCAAGTGACGCAGATGTGCGAAAAGCTGCTCGCCAATACCGTCATCGAAGACTACTCGATCAAGTTGGAGGCCTGAGCCCATGCGGTCCGCCGTAATCGTATTTCCCGCTTCCAACTGCGACCGGGACGTGGCGGTCGCGATTGAAAAAATCAGCGGCACCAAGCCTCACATGGTCTGGCACAAGGATGCGACCGTTCCCGATGTGGACCTGATCGTTCTTCCGGGCGGTTTTTCTTATGGCGATTATTTGCGTTGCGGTGCTATGGCCAACCAATCACCGATCATGAAAGACGTAGTGGCCAAAGCCAAAACCGGCACGCCGACGCTTGGCATCTGCAACGGCTTTCAAATCCTCACCGAAAGCGGGCTATTACCGGGCGTTCTGATGCGCAACGCCAACCTTCATTTCGTATGCCGCACGGTGGCGCTGGAAGTTGAAAACAATGACACCGTGTTCACTCAGAAATACGGTGCGGGGCAAGAAATCCAAATCCCAGTAGCCCACCACGACGGCAATTATTGTGCAGACAGCGAAACTTTGGACCGGCTCGAAGGCGAAGGCCGCGTTGCCTTCCGCTATGCCAATGACAACCCCAACGGCTCCATGCGCAACATCGCTGGACTGGTCAATGACACCGGCAATGTGATGGGCCTGATGCCCCACCCCGAGCGCGTAGCCGATGCCAAACTGGGCGGCACGGACGGCGCGCCTTTGTTTCAGGCGCTGACGGAGGCGTTAAGTTGAGTGAGATTACCCCTGCCGTTGTCGCTGAACACGGCCTCAGTGTAGAAGAATATCAGATCATCATCCGCAGCCTGAACCGGGAGCCCAACCTCACCGAGCTCGGCATATTCTCGGTGATGTGGTCGGAACACTGTTCTTACAAATCATCCCGTGTGCATTTGGCGAAACTGCCCACAACGGGACCGCAAGTTATTTGCGGACCTGGCGAGAACGCCGGCGTTATCGACATTGGCGATGGGCAGGCTTGCATCTTTAAAATGGAAAGCCACAACCACCCTTCGTTCATCGAGCCCTATCAGGGTGCGGCGACGGGCGTGGGCGGCATTATGCGCGATGTCTTCACAATGGGCGCGCGGCCCGTGGCGATGATGAACGCGTTGCGCTTTGGCGAACCGGACCATCCCAAAACCCGCCACCTAGTCGGCGGCGTGGTGGAAGGCATTGGCGGTTACGGCAATTGCATGGGCGTGCCCACCGTGGGGGGCGAGACCAACTTCCACAAAAGCTACAACGGCAACATTCTGGTCAATGCCATGTGCGTGGGCCTGGCCGATCAGGACAAAATTTTCTATTCCGCCGCAAAAGGCATCGGCAATCCGGTGGTCTATGTGGGCTCAAAAACTGGCCGCGACGGTATTCACGGCGCGACCATGGCGTCGGCGGAATTTGATGATGATAGCGATGAGAAGCGGCCCACTGTGCAAGTGGGCGATCCGTTTACGGAGAAACTGCTGCTCGAAGCCTGCCTCGAATTGATGCAGGAAGACGCCATCATTGCCATTCAGGATATGGGCGCGGCGGGACTGACCTCTTCAGCCGTGGAAATGGCGTCCAAGGGCGGATCGGGCCTCGAGCTGGATCTCGACAAGGTGCCGCAGCGCGAAGAAAACATGACCGCTTATGAGATGATGCTGTCCGAAAGCCAGGAACGCATGCTGATGGTCTTAAAGCCAGGCCGCGAAGATATGGCGCGCGCGATCTTTGAAAAATGGGGTCTGGATTTTTCTGTGATCGGCGTGACCACCGACACCAGCCACCTGACCCTTCATCACCACGGCAAACAGGTTGCCGATATCCCCTTGGGCCCCCTTGATGAATATGCGCCGAAATACGAGCGCCCGTTCAAAGAAACCAAGCCGCAGGCGGTGATCAGTCCCGACGATGTGCCTGCCCCCAATGACCTGGGCGAGGTGCTTTTGAAACTTGTGGGCAGCGCGGACCTTTCTTCGCGAGCCTGGATTTGGCAGCAATACGACCACACCGTCATGGGTGACACGGCCCAAGTGCCGGGCGGCGACAGTGCCGTCGTGCGCGTGCACGGCACCAACAAGGCACTGGCCATTACAACGGACGTCACACCACGCTATTGCGAGGCTGATCCTTTCGAAGGCGGCAAACAAGCGGTGGCCGAAACTTGGCGCAATTTGACGGCCGTTGGCGCGGTGCCGCTAGCTTATACAGATTGTTTGAACTTTGGCTCGCCCGAACGCGAGACCATCATGGGCCAGTTCGTGGGCTGCATCGATGGCATGGTTGAAGCCAGCAACACGCTTGCCTATCCGGTCGTGTCGGGAAATGTCTCGTTCTACAACGAGACCAACGGCGTCGGCATCCATCCCACCCCCGCTATTGGCGGCGTCGGGCTCATGGAAAACCTCGACGTGATGGCAACCGTCGCCTTCAAAGGCGAAGGCAATGTGATCCTGCTTGTGGGGGAAACCAAAGGTCACCTTGGGCAAAGCATCTATCTGCGCGAAATTGAAGCACGCGAAGAAGGCACGCCCCCGCCGGTGGACCTTGATATTGAAAAACGCAATGGTGATTTCGTCCGCGCGCTGATTGAAGCTTCCCGCGTGACCGCCGTGCACGATTGTTCCGATGGCGGCTTGGCGGTGGCACTGGCTGAAATGGCCATGGCGGGCAGCACCGGCGCGGCAATTGAGCTCGATGCCGAAGTTCCGGCCCACGCCTATCTCTTTGGCGAGGATCAGGCGCGCTATGTTCTCACCTGTGATGCTGCGCAGGCGGATGCCATTATGCAAGATGCGGCCTCACAAGGCGTAGCGATTGCACAGATTGGCACCACTGGCGGTAACGCGCTTGTTCTGGGGGTTGCCGCCTCGGTGGGCGTTACAAACCTCAAAGCAACCCACGAAGGCTTCTTCGAGAACCTGATGGGCGTGATTAACTAGCGCTCATTGCGTCTTTGATGATTTGCTTTGCCTCTTCCACATCTTTGGCGATGTGGAACTGAACATCATGAAACGGCAGGTCTTCGGCAAAAGACTTGTACCATTTCATGAGCATCACTTCAGAAGATTCATGACCTACCAATATCGTATGGCCGCCGCTGCGCCGTTCAATATTACTCCGCCGAATTGACATGAATCGTTTGAGCTCGTCGAGATTTAGATACTGCAAGACGCCCGGTTCAAATTCCCAAACCGTATTGCGAAGGATACGTTTCTCAAGCTCGTTCTCGAAAAAGGATATGAAGTCTTCAAACCGTACCGGCTCCTTCACATAAACGATTCTGGCATCAATCTCTTCAATCAATTGCACTTCAAACTTTGACACGATACCTCTCTTACAAACGGCGGGCAGGTTGTTTTCAATTTCGAGAGAGAAGAAACCAAACACCTTGCCTGGGATATTTTGATCAAAAAGATAGGCACAATAGGCTGCTGGTTTATTAATCTCTGACAAGTTTTCGGATTAGTTCTTTGGCCTCATCCAAACTATCCGCCACATGATAATCGATTTGGTTTCCGTCTTCGGATTCGGCGAATTTTTTGTACCACTTGACGAACAATCTCTCAGCGGGATCATGGGTAACAAGTACTGTATTGCCCTTATGCCGATCCCCCGCAGCGTTTTCCCGAATCTCTCTAAGGTCTTTCATATCGGCCGTATCAAGCAATTGAAGAACACCCGGCCAAAAAACCCAAATGATATTGGTCGCCGATTGCCCACTAAACTTTTGGTCAGTCAGTGACGCGAGGTCAGCAAAAGTAACCGGGCGCACGACCTGAACAATGCCGAGATCGAGTGACGTATCAAGTTGCACTTCGAACTTTGACACAGTACCTCTCATACTCAGGCGGGCAGATATGCTCTAAATCACCGTAGAAATTTTGTGGGTTACTTTCAATCTTGAGGAAAAAAGAATCATGGCGATGAAATCTGAAGAAATCGAACGCCTGATTTGCGAAGGCCTATCCGGCGCAACGGTTGAAATCACAGACCTGGCGGGCGATGGAGACCATTACGCCGCCGAGGTTGTCTGGGACGGTTTTGCTGGCAAGTCCCGGGTGGCCCAGCATCAGTTGGTTTATGCCGCGCTGAAAGGCCGTATGGGTGGGGCGCTGCACGCGCTACAGCTGACCACAAAAACCCCGGCATCTTGACCCACGGGCCTCCCCGGACTACCTATTTGGCCAATACCCCACTTGCGACGGCCCCCTATCAAAGGGTCCACGAAGGAGCATCCCATGAGCGACGTTAATACTTGGATCAAACAGGAAGTCACGGCAAACGACGTCGTCGTTTTCATGAAAGGCTCACCGCAGTTTCCGCAATGCGGGTTTTCCTCGGTCGTGGTTCAGATCCTTGATTATCTGCAGGTTCCTTTTTCTAGCCATAACGTGCTCGAAAGCGACGAGCTACGGGACGGCATCAAGGCCTATTCCAATTGGCCTACAATTCCTCAGCTTTACGTAAAAGGTGAGTTTGTAGGCGGCTGTGATATCCTCAAGGAAATGTTTGAAGCGGGTGAGCTTCGTGAGCTGTTTGAGGAAAAAGGTATCCCTCTAGCCGCAGCTTAAGGCCCTCGCCCGCTCCCCCGATGATGGGAGCCCGCAAACGATGGCCAAAATTTATTCAGGACGACTTACCGCCGAATAGCCAAACAAAAAGGGCCACTCGAAAGAGCGGCCCTTTGAATTTCTGAATGCGCCTAGGCGACTTATGCTTTGGAGTAGAACTCGACCACAAGGTTCGGTTCCATGCGTACCGGGTAAGGCACGTCGCTAAGCGTCGGTACACGAACGAACTTAGCAGTCATCTTGGAATGATCGGCGTCAATGTAATCGGGTACGTCGCGTTCCGGGCTATCGGCGGCTTCAAGCACAAGCGCCATTTGCCTGGACTTTTCACGAACTTCGACAACATCGCCTTCTTGCACACGGTAAGACGGGATATTGACGCGCTTGCCATTCACTTTGACATGGCCGTGGTTCACAAACTGGCGCGCGGCAAAAACGGTGGGCACGAATTTCGCGCGATAGACCACTGCATCAAGGCGTTGTTCCAGAAGACCGATAATAATTTCGGCGGTGTTACCCTTACGGCGGCTGGCTTCGTCGTAAATGCGGCGGAATTGTTTTTCAGTTACGTCGCCGTAATAGCCTTTGAGCTTCTGCTTCGCCATCAGCTGAAGACCGAAATCAGAGGTCTTACCGCGGCGGCGCTGACCGTGCTGGCCGGGTCCATAATCGCGTTTGTTGACGGGGCTTTTGGGGCGACCCCAGATGTTTTCACCCATCCGGCGATCAAGTTTGTACTTCGAAGTCGTACGTTTTGACATCAGTCTCTCTTTGTCTGACGCGGCCCGGCATGCACCCCTATGGTGCCTGCGATTTCAACGGCGTGGCTCGCATCTCCCGTGTGTCCCCAGCTATCCCCAGGGAAGCCGCGCAATATAGGCATCGCGGCGGCCATGTCAAATGGCTATTTTCCCTCTGTTTCCGGGGGTTTGCCGTAGCGTTCCAGGCTCACGATAATGCCCCGCAAAGTCCGGACTTCCTGGTCTGTTAGCTCGGCCCGGCCCAGCATGGCGCGCAGGTTCCGCACCATGGCCGGGCGCTTTTCTTCAATGCCCAGAAACCCTGAGCGGACCAGCGCCTCTTCCAGGTGCTCAAAGAGACCCACTAGCTCTGCCTTGATCGCAGGTGCGGCCTCGCCTCGGCCCGTCTGCGGCAGCTCAGGCGCCGCCCCAGAGCGCATCCACTCATAGGACAGCAGCAATACGGCCTGGCCCAGATTGAGCGAGGAATAGGCAGGATTTGCCGGGATCGTCACCACCGCGTCAGCAAGCGCCACATCATCGTTGGAAAGTCCTGACCGCTCAGCACCGAAAAGCATGCCCACTTTCTCGCCGCCCGCGTGCCGGCGGCGCAGCTCGCTGGCGGCCTCGCTGGGGCTGAGCACGGGTTTGGCCATATCCCGCCCCCGCGCCGTGGTGGCGACAACATAGCTCAAATCGGCAATGGCGCCGGGCAAATCATCAAAGACCGCCGCCGCCCGCGCCACTTCCTCGGCCCCCGCGGCCATGGCGAGGGCCGCCTCATTGGGCCAGCCGTCGCGCGGAGCCGTTAGGCGCAATTCTGTCAGCCCGAAATTGAACATGGCCCGCGCCGCCGCGCCGATATTTTCGCCCATCTGGGGCCGCACCAGAATGACGGCGGGGCCGCCTTCCCGAGGGGCATGCTGCATGCCGGTTTTTGTCATTTGCTATTTCCCAACACCCCAGAGGCCGGTTTGCAATTTTCGGCGCGATCAGGTACCCCCTCGCCCGAACGAGAGGCGTGGGTTCCCGCGGTCATCTCACCCCATTCAGTCATAAATATCCGGGCGGTATCCATGTCAAAGATCAAGGTTGAAAATCCAGTCGTCGAACTCGACGGCGATGAGATGACGCGCATTATCTGGCAACTCATCAAAGACAAACTCATCCATCCTTATCTTGATATCGATCTTAAATACTATGACCTCGGCATCGAAGCGCGGGACGAAACAGACGATCAGATCACCGTCGATGCTGCCGAAGCCATCAAGCAATACGGCGTTGGCGTCAAGTGCGCTACCATTACCCCCGATGAAGCGCGGGTCGAAGAATTCGGTCTGAAGAAAATGTGGCGCTCGCCCAACGGTACCATCCGCAACATTCTGGGCGGTGTTGTATTTCGTGAGCCCATCGTCATCAGCAATGTGCCGCGCCTGGTGCCGGGTTGGACCAAGCCCGTGGTGATCGGTCGTCACGCATTTGGTGATCAATATCGCGCCACCGACTTCAAGGTGCCTGGCCCCGGTAAACTGACCATGACGTTCACGCCCGCCGACGGCAATGCGCCCACCGAATACGAAGTGTTCGATTTCCCAGAAGCCGGTATTGCCATGGGCATGTACAATCTTGACCAGTCAATCAAGGATTTTGCGCGCGCCAGCTTTAACTATGGTCTTGGCCGCAGCTGGCCCGTTTACTTGTCGACCAAGAACACGATCCTCAAAGCTTATGACGGACGCTTCAAGGATCTGTTCCAGGAAGTCTTTGACGCTGAGTTTAAAACCGCGTTCGATAAAAAAGGCATTACCTATGAGCACCGCCTGATCGACGATATGGTGGCCGCCGCCATGAAGTGGGAAGGCGGCTATATTTGGGCCTGCAAGAATTACGATGGGGACGTACAATCCGACACCCTGGCGCAAGGGTTCGGCTCGCTCGGCCTCATGACGTCGGTGCTGATGTCACCAGACGGCCGCACCGTGGAAGCGGAAGCCGCGCACGGCACGGTGACCCGCCACTATCGTCTGCACCAGCAGGGCAAACCGACCAGCACCAACTCGATCGCATCGATCTATGCCTGGACGCGGGGGCTGGCCCACCGGGGCAAGCTCGACGGCAATGAGGCGCTCGTCAAATTCGCCACCACGCTGGAAGATACGGTGATTAAAACCGTTGAAGGCGGCGGCATGACCAAGGATCTCGCGATCCTGATTGGCGATCAGCAATCCTGGCTCACCACCGAAGGGTTCCTGGACGCGGTGGACCAGAATTTCCAAAAGGCGATGAGCTAAAACCTCAAGCGGAAGGGGTCTCGGCTCCTTCCCCATCGTCTTCTAGATCATCTTTTTTGAGCATTTCCTCGGCCAGTAAATCAGCGGAGGATTTACCCCAGGCGTGGCTCAGGCGGTCATCCGCTTTGGCGCGGATGCGTTCGCCCAGTTTCGGGTTGCGCACCATAAGGGCGCGAAAACTTCCCGCCTCCAGCACCAACAGATGCACCTGGCTTGCGGCGCGGATGGTGGCCACATGATTGACGTGGCGTAGCAGCGCAATCTCTCCGAAGTGATCGCCTTCCCCCAAATCCGCTTGCCCTTCGGCCAATTGTGCTTCCACCCGGCCAAGGGAAACAAAATACATGGCTTCCGCGGGGTCACCAGCGCGCACGATCAGCGTGTCCTTAGGCACCACACGCGTTTGTAAAAGCTCCATCACTTCGGCGATCTCGGCGGCGGTCAGATCGGCAAACAAGGGGACCCGTGCCACCAGTCCCCAATTTACGACAAATTCCCGCCGGTGAATTTCTTGGGCAAAGCCCGTCGCAATAATACCAATGGGCAGTGCGAACATGCCCAGGCCGAAGATCATCACGATGCCGCCGATGACGCGCCCCAATGCGGTTATGGGAACCACATCGCCATAGCCAACGGTAGTAAGCGTTGCCACCGCCCACCACATGGCGTCCGGGATAGTGCCGAAATGTTCGGGCTGGGCGGACACTTCAACGAAATGAATGGCACTGGCTGAAAGGACCAGCAGTCCAAACATGATGATCGCGGTGCCAAGTAACGCTCGCCGCTCTGTATAAAGAACATTAAAAAGTGTCACCAGCGCAGGTGAAAATCTTGCAAGCTTCAAAAACCGCAACAAACGCACGACGCGTAAGACCCGTAGATCTATAAATACAAACATGCTCAGGTAAAACGGTAAGATCACCGCAAGGTCAATTAGCATCGCTGGATTGACCGCAAATCCCAAACGCGCGGTAATCGGGTTGCGATGTCTTAACGGGGGGTGCTCCGTACACACCCACAGGCGCAACACGTACTCAATTGTGAAAATGGCGATGGAGATCTTGTTGAAAAGCTCAAGCTCCACGCCCCATTGGGCTTGCACCGCTGGAACGGTCTCAGCGGTAAACGCCAAAACATTCGCCAGGATCAACATGACCATGGACCAGTCGAAAATAGTGCTGGCAAGATCGCCGGTCTTGCCCGCTTCCAAGATCACATAGAGCCGCCGTTTGAGGCGTGTTAGGGGTTTGAGACGGGGGGCGTCGGTTGTCACCTAATCTGCTCTGCCGCAATTCTGGCGGCGACATTGCCGATTTCTATTTTGATAGCACTTAATGCCGCCTCAATCTGATCGACATTTGGACCGCCGCCTTGAGCAAATTCGCGTCGTCCTCCGCCACCTTTCCCTCCGAGTTTCTCGACGCCAATTTTCACCAGCGACGAGGCGTCAAATTCCGGTCGCAAGCCTTCGTCGACGCCGATCGCCAACGCTACCTTACCATCATTTGCACTCGCTATCGCCACGATGCCCTTTTCCATTTGACCTTTCGCATCGTCCACGAGCGTACGCAGATCTTTTGGAGACACCCCTTCCAAGCCGCGCGCATATACATTCACGCGCCCTACGACCTCTGGCTCGAACACATCCGAGTTTAACGCTCGTTTCAGATCAGAAATTTCTTGCTGCTGTTGGCGCAAAAGTTTCTGAATCTGCGCGACGCGACCAGTCAGTTCCGCAGGATTTGCTTTCAATTCAAAGGAAGCACTCTCGGCAATGAGTTTATAATCGCCAAGATATGCGCGCGCGCGCTCTCCCGTTAACGCCTCGATGCGGCGCACCCCGGAGGAAACAGCGCTTTCCGAATCAATTACGAAAAGCGCGATGTCGCCCGTTCGGCTGACGTGGGTGCCGCCGCAAAGCTCAACCGAATAAGGCTTCGCTTCATTCTGGAAGTCATGGCCCATGGTCAGCACACGGACTTCATCGCCGTATTTTTCGCCAAAGAGCGCGAGGGCCCCCGCCTCAACGGCAGCATCCGGCGTCATAAGCTTGGTTTGCACTTCAGCGTTTTGCTGAATGGCCAGATTTACCTGCCGTTCAATCTCGGCGATTTCGTCCGCCGTCACCGCTTTCCGGTGACTGAAGTCAAAGCGCAAGCGGTTGCCATCCACGTGGCTGCCCTTCTGTGTTACATGAGCGCCCAAGACCTCGCGCAAGGCTGCATGCATTAGGTGCGTGGCGGAGTGGTTTGCGCGGATCGCTGTCCGCCGTGCTGTATCGATAGCCGCTTGGACAATGCCGCCCACCAGAAGCGTGCCTTCGGCGACTTTTACTTTGTGCACATGCATATCGCCGAGCTGTTTTTGCGTGTCGGACACCACCACCGCAAGGCCTTCCGCGCCGGTGAGCATGCCCATATCGCCCACTTGGCCGCCGCCTTCGCCATAAAACGGGGTCTGGGACAGGATCGCAAAGCCATCTTCGCCGGCATTGAGTTCATCCGCCTCCTGACCATCTTTGATAAGCGCTGTGATTTTGGCCTCGGCTGTTGGACTGGTGTAGCCGACAAATTCCGTGGGCCCCACTTTTTCGCGAACATCGAACCAGACCGCTTCGGTCGCCGCCTCGCCGGACCCGGTCCAATGGGCCCGCGCCGCTGCGCGCTGCTTTTCCATCGCGGTGTCAAAGCCTTTGTGGTCCACATCAATACCGCGCGCCTTGAGCGCATCCTCGGTCAAATCAAGCGGGAAGCCGAAAGTGTCATAAAGCTTAAACGCCACATCGCCTGCGATGGTGTCGCCTTGCTTGAGGCTTTTGGTTTCCTCGTCCAGCAGCTTGATGCCGCGCGCCAGCGTTTGGCGAAAGCGTTCTTCCTCAAGCTTCAGGGTTTCAGTGATAAGGGCTTCAGCGCGGCCAAGCTCAGGATAGGCCTGCCCCATCTCCGCCACCAGCACCGGCACAAGACGGAACATGAGCGGATCTTTCGCGCCCAGAATATGCGCATGGCGCATGGCCCGGCGCATAATCCGCCTGAGCACATAACCGCGCCCCTCATTTGACGGCATCACCCCATCAGCAAGAAGGAAACTCGTCGATCGCAGGTGATCGGCAATCACCTGATGGGAAAACTTGGCATTGCCTTTTGCCTTGGTGCTGGTCAACCCCTCCGAGGCACCAATCAGGATACGGAACAAATCTGTCTCATAGTTGCTATGCACCCCTTGCAGGATGGTCGAAAGGCGCTCTAGCCCCATGCCCGTATCAACGGCCTGTTTGGGCAAATTGATCCGCGTATCGGCGTCTTTTTGCTCGTACTGCATAAAGACGAGGTTCCAAAATTCGACAAACCTGTCGCCGTCTTCATCCGGGCTGCCGGGCGGGCCGCCGGGCACATCCTCGCCGTGGTCATAGAACATTTCTGAACACGGGCCGCAGGGACCCGTTTCGCCCATGGCCCAAAAATTATCATCGGTCAGGCGGATTATGCGGTCATCATTAAAGCCCGCAATCTTGCGCCACAGATCCGCTGCCTCATCATCATCCTCATAGACGGTCACCATCAGGCGCTTTTGATCGAGGCCCAGCTCCTTGGTTACAAATTCCCAGGCGTAGCTAATCGCTTCTTCTTTGAAGTAATCGCCGAATGAAAAATTGCCGAGCATCTCAAAGAATGTCTGATGCCGCGTGGTGTAGCCCACATTATCAAGATCATTGTGCTTGCCGCCCGCGCGCACGCATTTCTGGCTGGAGGCGGCGCGGGTGTAATCGCGCGGTTCTGCGCCGGTGAAGACGTTCTTAAATTGCACCATGCCCGCGTTGGTAAAAAGCAACGTGGGGTCGTTATGGGGCACCAACGGGCTTGAGGGCACGATCTCGTGCCCCTTACCTTCGAAGTAGCCCAGGAACTGGCTGCGAATATCTTTTAGCGTCTTCATGGCGGCGTCTTTTTTGGTCAACTCATAGGCATGCAAAAAGGGCTCCGCGGGACTGATTCGCCCGCAAAGCCCTTTAGATGTAACGCATTTTGCTTTGTCTGTAAGGGGGAAGTAAGGGGCCTTACGGCCGCCTAGCTCTCCTCAGCCGAGATTAGCCCGTGGCTTTCTCATCCCCTTCGTCGTCATCGCTGTCTTTGGTATCTTGCTCGCCCGGCCCTACAAGCATTTCTTCAGCTATGAGCCCGGCATTGGCGCGGATTGCCTTTTCGATGGTGTCCATAATATCAGGGTTTTCCAAAAGGAATGTCTTGGCGTTTTCACGACCCTGACCCATGCGCTGGCTGTCGTAGGAGAACCAGGACCCTGACTTCTCAACCACGCCAGCCTTCACGCCGAGGTCAAGAATCTCACCCGTTTTGGAGATGCCCTTGCCGTACATGATGTCAAATTCGACCTGCTTAAACGGCGGGGCGACCTTATTTTTCACGACTTTGACGCGGGTTTGATTGCCCACCACTTCATCCCGGTCCTTGATGGCGCCAATACGGCGGATATCAAGACGAACAGAAGCGTAGAACTTGAGCGCATTACCGCCCGAGGTGGTTTCGGGGTTCCCGAACATAACGCCGATCTTCATCCGGATCTGATTGATAAAGATGACCATGCAATTGGATTTGGAGATGGAGCCCGTGAGCTTGCGCAGGGCCTGGCTCATCAAACGAGCCTGAAGCCCGGGAAGGCTATCGCCCATTTCCCCTTCGAGTTCTGCACGCGGGGTTAAGGCAGCAACAGAATCGATAATCAGCACATCCACCGCGCCAGACCTGACAAGGGTGTCGGTAATTTCCAGTGCCTGTTCGCCCGTGTCGGGCTGAGAAATCAGAAGCTCATCAATATCCACGCCCAGCTTATTGGCATAGGCCGGATCAAGAGCGTGTTCCGCATCCACAAAGGCAACGATGCCGCCTTGTTTTTGCATTTCCGCCGCCACGTGAAGGGCAAGCGTCGTTTTGCCCGAGCTTTCCGGACCATAAATTTCAACAACGCGGCCTTTGGGCAACCCGCCAATACCAAGAGCGATGTCGAGAGAGAGCGAACCCGTTGGGACCGCTTCCACTTCCATTACTTCGCGCTGGCCCAGTTTCATCACCGAACCTTTGCCAAAGGCGCGATCGATTTGGCCGAGCGCGGCGTCCAATGCTTTCTGCTTGTCCATGTTGTCCTTATCCGCGAGACGAACGACATTCTCAGCCATAGGGTGCCCCTTTCTTACATTAGGCCGGGCCTGTTTCATACCGGCTTCGGCATTCAATTGAGAACAATGTACCTTGTTTGTTCTCAATTGTGAAGCCCCACTATGTAGTTGATTTGTCTTCGAAATCCCCAATATGTTCTATTCTTGTTCCCAATTCGAATGGCTTGAGGCCACACCTGCTGGGTTGAACTATGGGGTGAGTCGGGCGCGCAAGCCTCACCTTCTCGGGGGGCCAAAATAGCGCGCGACCCGGGCGCAATAGGCGCGATAGTCATTGCCAAATGTGCGGGCCAGATGAGGTTCCTCAACAAGGGTAATGTGCAGATGCACGGCAGGGGCAAAGGCAAGCGCCAGCGCCAGGGCCCAACCGGACAGCCCAGCCAGGGCAGCACCCATGAACATCATCCAATAGCCGAAATACTGCGGGTTCCGCGTCCAGCGATAAATGCCACTTTCGATCAGCTTGTCTTCGAGCAGGCCATAAACGCGGGCTTGCGAACCATAGGCAAAGCGCCCGGCCCCGATTATCCCCGCGCCAGCTACGATCAATGCCCCGCCCATGATCATAGTCGCCGCCGTGGGCGCAGCCATTGATCCCCTGTCAATCCAGGCGAGGGCGAAGGTGATCAGCGCATGACCATGCATGACTACGCCGCTCCACGCCGCGGCAAAGGGCGAGACGTGACCAAGGCGCGCAAAATCCCGCCGCCAGAGAAGCATCATGGGGATGGCAAGAACGGCATTTGCCGCGGCCAGCAAAAGAAGAATGTCGCGCATCGTCGGGCCTCCTTGTTGGGACCCACCTCATATAAGAGCTACAAGCTTTGTAGGTTCAAGGGGCGACTTGCAACATTCATTGACCCTGCCGCTTGCCTTTGGCACAAAGTTTCCAATCACACCGGTTGATTCCACCGGCAAATATCGTGAGGGACTCTTGGATTCAGCACCTGTAGATGCCTTCAGCCACTTGGCAGTGATTGCCCAAGTATCGGCCACCCTGCTCGGCTTTGTTGCGGTCTTTATTGTTCTTTCCAACAAGAATGGGCGCTTTTCGCAATCCGACAGGCATTTTATCCAAGCCATGATCCTTAGTGCGTCCTATGCCTTCTTCCTGGCCCTGATGCCGGGCATGCTGAGCTACTTTTTCTCGGGCTCAATGATGTGGGTTCCCTCCCTCGCCGCAGCTGCCACCGTCGGTCTTTGTTCCGCGGTCTTTCAAGCGTGGGAGCAATACAAAATGACCCCAGAAGAGGCCGCGAAGATTCACTGGGCTTGGCACGTTATCGCCTGGGGCATGGCTGTGATCATGCTTCTGTTGATGATCTTTGGCCTCTTTGGAGTGGCCGACCCCGCAGCCATGTATATCTCCACGGCAACGGTTTCTGTCATCCTCGCGCTCTGGTCCTTTATCGCGGTGGTGTTCAGGAAATTCTTCTAGGCCCATTGGTCTTGGCTTTTATTGGTCTTGGCTTTTAGAGGCGACACCCGCGCAGAAACGTGCCATGTAGCGCGACCGCCACTCATTAATCGCTGCAACGCCGAGGGACTTGGTCCACAGGCTAAGAGCCGCGTGAACCAGATTGACTTGCTCCATGACTTTGAATCCCAACATTGGCCCCGCCCTTGCCAGCGCTCTCGAAAAAAAGGGCTACACCGCCCTCACCGAAGTGCAGGACGCGGTGCTGGCCGCCGACGCGGCAGCGCGCGACATGCTGGTTTCCGCTCAAACCGGTTCAGGCAAGACCGTTGCCTTTGGCATGACCATCGCTGAAACGTTGCTTGGTGGGGACGCCACATTCGGCCAGGCCGGTCTGCCGCAGGCCCTCATCGTTGCGCCAACACGGGAATTGGCCCTTCAGGTTGAGCGCGAGCTCACCTGGCTTTTCGCCGAGACGCGCGGGCGCATTGCCTCCTGCGTGGGCGGCATGGACGCGCGCACGGAACGCCGCGCATTGCAACGCGGCTGCCACATTGTCGTGGGCACGCCGGGCCGCCTGCGCGATCACATCGAACGCGGCGGGCTTGATACCTCTGCGTTGCGGGTCGTGGTTTTAGATGAAGCCGATGAGATGCTCGATTTTGGTTTCCGCGAAGACCTTGAGTTTATTCTCGACACGGCACCTGACGATCGGCGCACGCTGATGTTTTCTGCCACCGTGCCGCCCGCCATCGGCAAGATGGCAAAGCGCTACCAGAAAGACGCCTTGCGCATCTCCACCGTGGGCGAGCGCAAACAACATGGCGATATCGAATATTGCGCCATGACCGTGGCGCCCAGCGACCGGGAAAACGCCATCATCAATATCCTGCGTTTTCATGATGCGGAAAGCGCGCTTGTGTTCTGCGCCACGCGGCAAGGGGTCAACCATCTGGCGAGCCGTTTGGGCAATCGAGGTTTTTCCGTTGTGGCGCTGTCGGGGGAGCTTAGTCAGAAAGAACGCACCCATGCTTTGCAAGCCATGCGCGATGGGCGCGCGCGGGTTTGTGTAGCAACGGATGTCGCGTCGCGCGGCATCGATTTGCCGGGGCTTGAGCTGGTGATCCATGCAGACCTGCCGACCAATGGCGACGTGCTTTTGCACCGCAGTGGGCGCACGGGCCGCGCCGGCCGCAAGGGCATCTGCGCGATCATTGTGCCGCACACTCGCGCCAAAAAAGCAGAACGGCTTCTCAAATCAGCAAAAGTACAAGCGGGCTGGGCCCCTGCCCCCAGCCTTGAGGATATCCTGACCAAGGACCGGGAACGTTTGCTTTCCGACCCTGCCCTCAGCGCAACTTATGACGATGCCGCGCTGGCAACCGCGCAAGAGTTGCTGGAGCGTTACGGCCCAGAACAAGTGGCCGCCGCTTTCCTCGACCGCCGCCAAAGCGATTTACCGGCAGCGGAAGAATTAATCAGCACATCGCGCGATAATGACTTCAGACAAAATGACTTCAAACAGAAAGTGCGCGAACCCTTTCAAGGCGGTGCGTGGTTCAAACTTTCAGCCGGGCGCGACCAAAATGCCGAGCCGCGCTGGCTCCTGCCGCTCATTTGCCGCCTTGGTCATGTGACCAAGCGGGACGTGGGCGCCATCAAAATTGGCGCTACGGAATCCCGCTTTGAAATTTCTGCAGCGGCGGCCGAGCGCTTCAAGGCCGCGCTTGTCGCATCGGGCGGGACAGAAAAATCGATCCGCATCACACCAGATGGTGGTAGCGCCGGAGAGCCCTCGCCGTCTTCCAAGCCGCGCAAACCGCGCAAGCCTCGTGCGGAAACAGGGGCCGCAAAATCCAAACCCACAAAGCCCACCGAACAATCAAAGTCAGATGGGCCAAAACCTGATGGCCCAACATCCGACAGGCCTAAATCAGGTAAGCCGAAACCGGGAAAACCAAAAGGCCCGGACGGGAAGAAGAAACCCAAATGGTCCCGGGCAAAAAGGAAAGCCGCCGCTGCAGCAGACAGCGGCGATCAACCGCCCAAACGGAAAATGAAAAAATCCAAACCCAAGAGCTAAGCCACCCCTATTTGTGGGCAATGGGTTTGTCGGTGAAGAGAAAGTCCTTCAGTTCTTTGTCGAAGGTGGGGTCCTTGCGGCGGATCCATTCCAGCACCATGGCCGCGTGCTCTTTTTCTTCGTCGCGGTTGTGCGCGAGGATGGCTTTCAGATCAGCATCCTTGCACGCATCAACCCGCTGGTTATACCAATCGACGGCTTCGAGTTCTTCCATCAATGAGGTGATGGCGCGATGCATGTCGCGCGTCTCATCCGTCAGCTCATTGATTGGTTCGTGATAGCCTTCATTCGCCATGGGGGCCTCCGGTCGGCGTTGCAGTTTCGCGGGCGAGTTTAGCGAAAATCCGAACGGCGGCTAGTCCTGGACGCAGTCCCGGTCTTCGATTTCTTCGGGATATTCATCTACAGGCTCGTCAGCGGGCTCGCATTCCGCGCCGTCCGGGACAATCAGATCCACCGCGCGAACGGTGGTGCCCACGCCGATGTGTACCCCGGTTGAGGCAACCCCCACGCCGACACCGACCACGGTCGTCGCTACGCCGACGGCGCTGCATCCACTAAGTCCAAGGGTGATAACAAAGCCAAGTGCCGTAACAAATCTTGGGGTCATCTTTGCGTTCCTCTTTGCCCTGATTAGCAGTATAGCAGGTGCAAGGCCGAAAACGCCAAACACGTGGAAACAAAGGAAACAACATGCCCAGCCCCGGTACTTTTTGGGATAAAGCCGCCGAAAAATATGCCGCCTCTCCAATCAAGGACGTGGCGTCCTATGAAGCCACCATGGATCGCACCCGCGCGCATTTAACGGCAAGTGACAAAGTGCTTGAGGTGGGATGCGGCACTGGCACCACTGCATTGAAGCTTGCGCCAAGCGTTGCGCATATCACCTCAAGCGATGTTTCGGCGAAGATGATCGAGATCGCCAATGCCAAGGCGCAGGATCAGAACATAGAAAATGTGATCTTCCTTCAGGCCACACCAATGGACCTGGCACTGGACGACAACGCGCCCTTTGATGCGGTGCTCGCCTTTAACATCCTGCATCTATTGGAGGACCTGCCAGGGGCGCTGCGCCGCATCCATGATACCCTTGGGTCCGGAGGGTTATTCATTTCCAAAACGCCCTGCATCGGCGCGAAGTTCAGCATCTGGCCGCTTGTCTTGCCGCTTATGCAGATGATTGGGAAAGCGCCGTTCGTTGCCTTCTTAAAACCCAATGGCCTGGAGACAACAATCAAGGACGCTGGCTTTGAAATTGTCGAGGTAACTGACATTCCCGCTGGGCGGGCCAATCATTTTATTGTCGCGCGAAAGCTTTAGCAGCGCTCTACCTAAAGGTAGTGCCACACCTTAGCGTCTAAAACCTTGGAGCGCACATCGTGGCGCACCGCGGTGCGCCTAAATGCCAAAATCACACAGGTCCGACGAAATCTCACGTTAAGGAACAAAGATCGTTCGCCCTGCCTCACTTAGCCCTCTACCCTAACGGCCATAATTGGGGGGTAGCGTATGTTGCGTGTGGTTGTTGCCACTGCGCTCGCTGGGCTTGCGCTGCAAAGTGCATCAGCGGGTGAATTGGATTTTAATTTCGCAGCTGAGGCGGGTGCCGAATACGCCTCTGGCCTTCGCTATGATCACGATCTGAATTTCGACACACCGCCCAAACGGATCCAGGATTTTCGATATACATACGAACTTTCTGCCGCGGCATCCTATACGTTGGAAAACTGGCGAGTTCGTTCAAGCTATACATTCGATCAACGCACCTACGAAGACTTTGATTTGTTTCATCGTCGGCGCCACGACCTGATTGCGGAAGTCATAACAGATGCGCTCTGGAACGTTGATCTAGGCGTGCGCTTCCGTTATCGCGTTAGCCAGCCCGAAGGCGCGGCGGGCTATATCGAAAGCGAACAGCTGCGCTTTCGGGCGGGATTACCGCAATTGAACTACGCACCATTGGCCATCAACGTGCGGCCTTCAGCTTACATGCTTTGGCAGACGACCGATTTCCACAAATTGCGATTTTTAGATTCCGACACCTGGGAAACCGGGTTTGGAACAACCATCGCCCCCGAAGCTAACAATTGGACCCTAGACGTGGCCGTCGCCTATGGCCTTATCGACGCGCGCTGGAATTTGGCTTCGAATTCTTATGTCGATCTTTCCCTAGACCTTTCGTCCGAAACGGCGCGGTTTTTTAAAGATGCCTGGACCGGCCCTATTGCCTTGGAATTGGGCCTGGATTATCGCGAAGAATGGTACGAGGGACTCGGCTCTGATCTCGGCACCCAGCGGCACGACCGGGTCGCCGGCGTTGAACTTACCGCGCGGCGCGAGCTGACCAATCGCTTCAGCACGTTTGCGCGGACCTCTTTTGATGATCATGAATCAAATTGGGGGAACGAAAACTTTGACGAATTGACCACCGCCGTCGGCCTGAGTTTTCAATACTAGGCGCCCTTATGCCGCTTCGTCCTCAGTGCCCATGACTTTGCGCACCATGCCCGCAAGTTGGGGCAGCGAGAACGGCTTGGGCAGGAAGTGCACTTCGCCGCCGCTTTCTTCCAATTGCTTGCGGAATGAATCTTCCGCATAGCCCGACATGAAAACCACTTTGAGTTCCGGGTTCCCGGCGCGGAGCTGTTCCACCAGCCCAGGGCCATCGAGACCTGGCATAACAACGTCTGACACAACCAAGTCGATGGGCCCATCATAATCCGCAAAAACCCGCAGCGCATCTTCGCCGTCTTCGGCCTCGAGCACCGTATAGCCGCGCATGGTTAGCGCGCGGCTGGCAAAGGCACGCACGGCGGTTTCATCTTCCACTAACAATACGACCCCCTGCCCGGTGGTGTCAGAGGCTGGTTCGTCGCGCACCGCTTCTTCGCTGGCTGCTTTTTCGTCGCCTTCATAGGACGGCAGATAGATACGGAAGGTGGTGCCAACACCAAATTCGCTGTCCACAAAGACGAAGCCGCCGGTTTGTTTCACGATGCCATAAACGGTGGAAAGACCCAGGCCCGTGCCCTCGCCCGTTGCCTTGGTCGTAAAGAAAGGCTCGAAAATCTGTACCCGGATTTCCTCGGGGATACCGCCACCGGTGTCACTTACCTCGATAAGCTCATAATTCGCGGGCGGCATGAAGTTATGCCCTAACGCGCGTACTTCATCCGGTCCCACGCGCATCGTCCGTACCGTGACCTTTCCGGTTCCGGTTTCTGAGGTCTCGCCAATGGCGTCGCGCGCATTGACCACCAGGTTGGTTAGCACTTGGGTGATTTGCCCTTCATCCGCCTTGATGCGGCCGTCTTCGCGTTCATAGGTGAACTCATAATCAATCTTCTCACCCAACAAACGGCGCAGCAGCGATGAGGTGTCGGACATGTGGTCCGTCAGGTTCAAGATCTTGGGCACCAGATTTTGACGACGTGAAAACGCCAGCAACTGGCCCGTCAAATTGGCCGCACGAGTGGCGTTTTGACGAATTTGATTGATGTCGGCAAAGCTGGGGTCACCTACATGATGGCGTTGCAACAAAAGGTCACAAAAGCCAATAATAGCTGTGAGCAAGTTATTGAAGTCGTGCGCGATGCCGCCCGCAAGCCGGCCAACAGTCTGCATCTTCTGCGCTTGATGAAATTGGGCTTCGAGTTTCTTTTGCTCGCTGATGTCAAAGGCCATAAGAATGCGCGTTCCATCATCGCCTACTGGCGCCATAAAGGCCGTGGCGACCGGACGTTCGCCTTCCGGGTCCTCCGATTGCGCTTCAAAACTAATCTGCGGCAGGCGCGAACCCGGCGCGATGGGCCCATCGGCGGCAAGCAGATCGCCCACCACTTCTTCAGAAGGCTCATCCACCAGCGAGAGTAGCGCCACATCCGACAGCCCGGTACGGCCAGCCATTCGTTCAAAACGGGCGTTGCAGCGGGCAATACGCCCCTCATTTGAAATGAGAGCCGCAGCTACCGGCGCCGCATCCATAATTTGGCTCACGGCGGCACCAAGGCTGCCGTCCAGTTCCGCAACTTCCGTTTCGGGCACGGGCCCCATGCAAATAACGGTGGTGCCCAGCGGTTGGCCATTGGGCACGCGCCATAGGCTGACGATTTGGCCTGGGCTTCTGCGCGCATGGGATTGACGCGCCAATAATACCGGCACACCGGTCTTGTCGTCAGGCCCAGGCTTTAATGCGTCAGGCGTCACGTCGGCAAACAGCGCATCGAACTTTGTGCCGCGCACATGATCTTCCGCGTCGGTCTTCAGCAATTCCACACCCTTGCCATTGACCATGGTTATGGTGCCGCGCGCATCGAGCCGAAAAGCTGGAAACGATAATTTGTCGAGATAGTCCGCAGCCGGATTATCGCCGTTGCTCGTATATTCGCTGCCCACGTCGCTGACGCGCCACAGTATATAGCGCGTTGGCTTGGATAGGGGCGATGCTTCCACACGCCAGCGGTGAAGCTTGCCTTGCGGGCCGCTCATGACAATTTCTTCGCGAACCGCATTGCCGCGCCGGGCACTTACCTCGAGCCGATAAAGCGTGGGGGCTAGCGCCCGTTCGCGGGCGAGCGCGCGGCTGAGGGATAGGGAACGCCGATAGCCAAGCCCGGCCAGCAGGTCGCGATAGGCGCCATTGGCATAGGCAAGCCGTCCGCCCCGCGAGGTAATAAAGAGCGCTTCGGGCATTTGATCGAAAGCCGCGTCCCAGGGCACTTCCCCCCGTCCCGCTGCCGTGGGCCAGAACGCCCCGCGCCACATGGCATAAAGGGCCACGAAGGCAGCGCCGAATAGCCCCAAGGTCAGCGCCATGGACCCCGGCGCATAGGTTGCGATGGCAACTAATGCGGCGATGACGGCGATGATCATCCCCACCGCGGCGGCCCATTTCACTGCGGGGCTAAGGATAAAGTCGGAGAGGCCATAGCTTTCCTCGGCAAGCGGATCCACATCCATCTCGCCCAAGGGGGCCTCTTCTTTGTCCTGATCTGAAATCGCTGTCAGCGACATAAGCAAATTACTCCCGTGCCATGTCTTGCCCGGAACACCCCGCTTATTCGCCTAGCGCGACCACAATTCAGTCGCGCCTTTACCCATGTCACCACAATTCCGGCCGCATTTTTTCGCGGTCTCGGCACCGGTGATCACTACGCGGGCATTGGGGCGCGCGCAAGGCGGGCGATGGCAGCGACCCGACATCCCCGCAATCCGGCCATTTTCAGCCAATATCGCCAAGGACGTAAAGCTCCGCACCACCATGGCAACCGGCATCCAGCAATCGGTATTCTGCCTGATTCGGATGGGCCCCGCCCCTTAACTTCGCAAGGGTGGTGAACAGTTCGTTGGCAGGGATCCGCCGATGACACAAAGCGGGACAGGCAGCGAGTAACTCGGCACCGCGCGCAAAAGACAAAGGGCGGTGCCGAGGCGCCGCCCTTTTCTGCATCTCCACGTTCGCGAAGCCTTAGTCGTCGCGATAAATCTTTTCGTTCCGCTCGTGGGCTTCTTGCGCTTCTATGGAAAGGGTCGCCACGGGCCGCGCGTCGAGCCGCTTGATGCCGATGGGTTCGCCCGTTTCTTCGCAATAGCCGTAGGTGCCTTCTTCGATGCGGCGCAAGGCGGCGTCGATTTTAGCAACCAGTTTGCGCTGGCGGTCGCGCGTGCGCAGCTCGAGACTGCGTTCGCTTTCCGATGATGCGCGGTCAGTCAGGTCCGGGTGATTGTTGTTTTCTTCCTGAAGCGCCGCAATGGTAGCCTTGCTTTCCTCGGCGATCTCGTCTTTCCACCCATTGAGCTTGCGGCGGAAATATTCTTTCTGCTTTTCGTTCATGAACGGCTCGTCATCAGACGGCACATAGTCTTCGCTCAATTTCACATCAGCCATGCGGCCTCACTCCTCAGCAACCATTGTTGGCGTCGTCTATCAGCTTCGCCCCCCCAAGGTGCAAAAGCGGGCGGGACTATAACCACGAGGCATGACGGATTCAATAAGCTATTCTCAGAGGTTCAAAAGCGCAGAATACTCCCAAAAATAAAGCGTTTCCGAAGGGCCTGACCAGGCCACCGCGAATCGGTATCCGTCCATTCCGGGGATCAAAGCACCATGGCCGACTGCCCCTACGTCACACTTGGTTTTCTGGACTCTGCGTGCGGCGCACCATAGATTTCGTCTAAATGACAAATTGTCGAGGAAAGTCCATGCAGTTCGAAGGTACCAAAGATTACGTCGCCACCGAGGATTTGCGCGTTGCCGTCAACGCCTCCATCGCGCTGGAACGGCCCCTGCTCATCAAGGGTGAACCGGGCACCGGTAAGACCGTGCTGGCGCACGAGGTGGCGGGCGCCATCGGCGCGCCGCTGATTGAATGGCACATCAAGTCCACCACCAAGGCGCAACAGGGGCTTTACGAATATGACGCGGTCTCGCGCCTGCGTGACAGCCAGTTGGGCGACGAGAAGGTCAAAGACATCGGCAACTACATCAAGAAGGGAAAGATGTGGGAGGCGTTTACAAGTGTTGAGCGCCCGGTGCTGCTGATCGACGAAATCGACAAGGCCGACATTGAATTTCCAAATGACTTGCTGCTCGAACTCGACCGCATGGAATTTTATGTCTACGAGACCGGTGAGCAAGTAAAAGCCGAACAGCGCCCCATCGTGATGATCACGTCAAACAATGAAAAAGAATTGCCGGATGCGTTTTTGCGCCGCTGTTTCTTCCACTACATCAAGTTCCCCGATGCGGAGACCATGACGGAGATCGTCAATGTCCACTTCCCGAATTTGAAGGGCAATCTGCTTTCCGAAGCGCTCAATGTTTTTTATGAAGTGCGCGAAACGCCGGGGCTGAAGAAAAAACCCTCAACCTCGGAACTTTTGGATTGGCTGAAACTGCTTTTGGTGGAAGACATCGACCCGGAGATCCTGAAAGAGCGCGACCCCACCAAGCTCATCCCGCCGCTTCACGGGGCGTTGCTCAAGAACGAACAGGATGTGACGTTGTTTGAGCGTCTCGCCTTCCTTGCCCGGCGGGAAAGCCGGGGGTAGGAGATGGAACCGAATCCTTGGGCATTTGGTTGGGGTGAAGTGACTGGACTAGCCAATCTTGGAGTCCTGGCATTTGCTACCTTTTTTGCCATCCGAACCGTTAGTCGAATAAGAGGCGAAAGGTTTACAACCAAAGAGGCCGAGACTGCGGAGGAATGCCTAACCACGATCTACGAGGCTCGTGTTGCATTCAGGCGAATCCGATCGATTTGGGGACACGAAACCGAATTGTCATCCCGCGATGAATACATCAACAGGTGTTACAGTGAGCCCGTATTTAACAAGATAACTGAAATACAGGCGCGCGTGAAAGCTTACTTGGGCCAACGCCCGTTTGAGTTGCTTGATGAGTTATCTAATCTTCGTACGGAGCTAATGATTACGGCAGACGATTTGTGGGGAGGAAACCCCCCAGAGGGCAAGGAAGAGTTTAGGACGGCAATGAACTTTGTAATGCGCAGTGGTCGTAGCAACGATGAATTCGATGCACGATTTCGGAGTCTTGAGACGGAAGCGGAAAGCATCTTGCTACCAAAAATCGGCCGCAAGGAAAGCTGATGTTCTACAACTTCTTCATAGAGCTACGCCGTGTGGGCATTCCGGTCTCCTTGAAAGAGTACTTGCTGCTGCTCGAAGCCATGTCCATGCATCTGGCGGGTTATCGGGTGGAGGATTTTTATTACCTCTCCCGCGCAGCGCTGGTGAAGGACGAACGCCACCTGGATAAATTCGATCAGGTCTTTGGTCATACTTTTCGCGGCATGGATTATCTCGACGATATTATCGCTGCGGAATTACCCGAGGAATGGCTAAAGGCGCTCACCGAAAAATTCCTGACCGAAGAAGAAAAGGCCGAGATCGAAGCCTTGGGCGGTTGGGAAAAAATCATGGAGGAGCTGCAAAAGCGCCTCGAGGAACAAACCAAGCGCCACGAAGGCGGCAGTAAAGCCATCGGCACCGGCGGCACCTCCCCCTTTGGCAACTCAGGCTACAACCCCGAAGGCGTGCGCATCGGGCAAGAAGAAGGCCGCCACGGCAAGGCCGTGAAGGTCTGGGATAAGCGCGATTACAAGAACTTGGACGATTCTGTTGAGCTCGGCACCCGCAACATTAAAATCGCCTTGCGCCGCCTGCGCCAGTTCGCGCGCGAGGGCGTGCCCACGGAACTTGCCCTGGATGAAACCATCCGCGAGACCGCGCACAAAGGCTATCTCGATCTGATCTTCCGGCCCGAGCGCCACAATACCGTGAAGGTGCTGATCTTTTTCGATATCGGCGGCTCCATGGACCCCCACATTCGTCTGTGTGAGGAGCTTTTTTCTGCGGCGCGCACCGAGTTCAAACACCTTGAGTTTTATTACTTCCACAATTGCCTTTATGAATATGTGTGGAAGAACAATCGCCGCCGCCATACGGAACGCACCGAGACCTGGGAGGTGCTGCACACCTTCCCTTCCGATTACAAAGTCATCTTCGTGGGGGACGCCACCATGTCGCCTTACGAGGTTACCTATCCCGGCGGCAGTGTGGAACATTGGAACGAGGAACCCGGCGCGGTCTGGCTGCAACGCGTCTTTGACATTTATGAGCACGCGGTGTGGCTCAACCCCGTGCCCGAACGCTATTGGGACGGCACGCCCTCAATCCAGATGATGAAGCAACTGGTGGGCGACCGCATGTATGGCCTCACCATCGACGGCATCGACCAAGCCATGCGGGAACTTAATCGCTAGCGGCACATCGTTTCTATTGCGGTGTTCCCATGTTAGAACCGCGCGATGGAACACCTCACCACAACATGCGTCATTTCAGGCGGTGGCCCTGCGGGGCTGATGGCAGGTTTTTTGCTCGCGCGAGCCGGTGTTGAAGTTGTCGTCCTTGAGAAGCATAAGGATTTCCTGCGTGATTTTCGCGGCGATACGATCCACCCTTCCACCATCCAGGTGATGGATGAGTTGGGGCTGGCCGATGCTTTCCTTGCCCTACCGCACAACAAGGTTCCCAAACTTTCCATGATGTTTGGCGAAACGCCCATACCCATGGTGGATTTTGCACGCCTCAAGACCCAGTTTCCCTTTATCGCCATGATGCCCCAGTGGGATTTTCTCGATTTCATCGCGGAGCGGGCGCGGAACTTCCCCACATTCAAACTGCTGGTGGAAACCGAAGCCACTTCGCTGATTGAGGAAGGCGGTCGCATCGTCGGCGTGATGGCAAATGGACCAGAAGAAACGCTTGAAATCCGCAGTGATCTTGTGATCGCAGCAGACGGGCGTGACTCCGGCCTGCGCGATCAATCTGGCCTCGAGGTTCAAGACATTGGCGCGCCCATGGATGTTCTGTGGTTCAACTTGCCAAAACCCGTAGACGCGCCCGCCGAACCGCTTGGTTATATGCTGCCAGGTAAAATCCTTATACTGATTGATCGGGGCGATTATTGGCAGGCCGGTTACGTGGTGCCCAAGGGCATGGCGGTGGAGCTCAAGTCCGGGTCTTTTGACGGTTTTCGCGCGCAGCTTGGCCGCGAAATACCTCACTTGACCCAACCACTTAACCAACTGGGTGGCTGGGATGATCTGAAGCTTTTGAACGTGCAAGTAAATCGGCTTGATACCTGGTGGCGCAAGGGGCTTTTGTGTATCGGTGATGCGGCGCACGCCATGTCGCCAGTGGGCGGCGTGGGTATCAACCTTGCCATCCAGGATGCGGTGGCTACCGCAAATATGCTGGCGGCACCGTTGCGCAATGGCACGCTAACAACGGAAGATTTGGCGGCGCTTCAGGCGCGGCGGGAACGGCCCGCGCGATTAACACAAAACATGCAGGTCTTTGTGCAGAAGCGAATTATCACCGCGGCGCTCGCGGCACGCGGCAAAGTGAGCCCGCCCTTGCCACTTTATTTGTTTAAGTGGTTTCCGTTCTTGCGAGCCATTCCTGCCCGCTTTATTGGCCTCGGTGTTTTACCTGAACATGTGGATCAGTGAAAATCTCTTGATTTGGGGATGATTGCGGCGGCCTAATACTTCCGCGTACGGCGACATCACGAACCGGCATTCTGGAGGAAATATTTTGAGGCTTTTGTTTTTCATCATTGCAATGGGTTTATCCATCACGGCATGCAATCCGGAGGTTTCTCAACGTCAAAGTCCGGCGTTTGACGAACTCCTTAGCGTTGAGATCGAAAATGCAATGGAGTCAACAAGTGCTGTTGCCATGGCCATTGCCGTCATTCGCGATGGCCAAGTGACCCACGTGAGCGCTCACGGTATCCGTGATACATCGGACAATCCGCTTGAGACGGAAACAATCATGTATGCCGCCTCCATCACAAAGGCGGCCTTTGCCTACATGGTGTTGCAGCTAGTTGACGAAGGCTTGGTCGATCTGGACACACCGATTTCTGAATATTTACCTGAGCCGTTACCCTCTTATACAGGTGAGGAAATCGAAGACCTGTATAGCAGTTGGTCTGATTTGGAGGGGGATGACCGCTGGGGAAACCTTACGCTGCGGATACTTCTGACGCATTCTCCAGGTTTTGCCAATTTTGCTTTTCTCGAGCCCGACCGGCGCCTCCGATTTCATTTCGAGCCGGGCGAACAATACTCTTACTCCGGCGTCGGTTTTATTCTGGCGCAGTTCGTACTTGAGTATGGGTTGGAACTTGACGTGCGCCAGGAAATGCAGATGCGCGTATTTGATCATTTGGGCATGCCCAATTCAGACATGATGTGGCGTGATGATTTTGCCGAGAACAATGCCTACGGTTGGGATCAAACAGGGCAAGCCTATTATCATGATGACCGAAGTAAAACTCGCGCGGCGGGCTCTCTCGATTCAACAATAGCTGACATTGCGCAACTAGCGGCCGGTTTGGTGCGTGGTGAAGGGTTAAGTGAACCTGCCCGTGAAGAGTTTACGGGGCGGCATCTGCCGATCACGGTCAGAACGCAATTTCCGACACTTCAGGACGAACTGCCCGCGGACGAACAGATAGAAGGTTTTTTCGCGGGGCTCGGAGTTGTCGTTTTTGACGGACCACAAGGCCCGGGCTTTATGAAGGGCGGGCACAATGAGATGACCGGCAATACGATGGTATGCCTGATCGAAACCCAAGATTGCGTCGTCATTCTTGCAAATGATGTTCGAGCCGAGGCAGCATTTCCCGCACTTGTTGAGTATGTATTGGGTGAGACCGGCGCGCCTTGGTCTTGGGAATATGGCAACATGGAATTTTGGCAGCGGAACTCTCAATGAAAATCTCTTGATTTGGGGATGATCGCGGCGGCGCGTTTTGCCCGTGCTTCCACACGTCTTGCCGTAATGACACGCGGGTCCTCGCCGGGGCGTTTCATTTCATCGGCGCGGGCCAGGGCTTGCGGTCCTTCCACCTGCCCTTCGGTGAGCAGAGAAAGATCCGCACTTGCATCTTCCAGATGATCGGCAATTACATGAATGACAATGCCTTCGCGCTGCACACGGCCGCGAATGCTGAGCAGTTTTGAGCCCAGCACCACCTTGCGATAGGCCTCAAACGTTTTGGCCCAGATGATAATGTTGCCCGCGCCGGTTTCATCTTCCAGCGTCATGAAAATAACGCCTTTGGCGGTGCCCGGGCGTTGACGCAGCAGCACCAAACCGGTCAGCGTCACAAGCGAATTGTTCCGCGCGACCTGCAAACCTTCAATGGGAATATGACCTTTTAGCGCGCAAGCCTGACGCAGGAAATCCATGGGGTGCGCTTTGAGGGACAATTTCAGCCGTGCATAATCATGCGCCACGTGTTCGCCCAGCGGCATGCGAGGCAGCAGGACCTCTTCTTCCGCCCCCTGGCTTGCGGCCGAACGAAATAGCGGCAGCGGTTCATCGCCCAGAGCCCGCACCGCCCATAGGGCTTCACGCCGATCCAGCCCCAACGAACGGAACGCATCGGCATGGGCCAGCTTTTCCATGGCGTCTTTGCGAAGCCCCGCGCGCAGCCAGAGATCGCGCACGCTATCATAGCCCCCTTCACCCTCAGAGCCCCGCGTTGCCATCAGCACCGCCCCCGCAGCTTCGCGGAAGCCCTTGATCTGGCGAAAGCCCAGCCGCACCGCGTAAGATTTGCTGGGCGCTTCTTCTTCCATCGTTGCATCCCAGTTGGAATGGTTCACATCCACGGGAAGAACGGTGACGCCATGGTCTCGCGCATCCCGCACCAATTGCGCGGGGGCGTAAAAGCCCAGGGGTTGCGAATTCAGCATCGCCGCCAGGAAAACGTCCGGGTAATGATGTTTGAGCCAGCATGAGACATAAACCAGCAAGGCAAAGCTGGCCGCGTGACTTTCGGGGAAGCCGTATTCGCCAAAGCCTTCGATCTGTTTGAAGCAGCGTTCGGCAAACTCTTTCTCATATCCATTGGCAACCATGCCGTTTACAAGTTTTGTCCCGAACTCGTGAATGATGCCAACTTTGCGAAAGGTCGCCATGGCGCGGCGCAGACGATCGGATTCCGCCGGCGTAAAACCCGCGGCCACTATGGCGATCTTCATGGCCTGTTCCTGAAACAGGGGCACGCCAAGGGTTTTGCCCAGCACGTCTTCCAACGCTTTGGAAGGGTAGGAAACTTTTTCGGTGCCATCGCGGCGGCGCAGATAGGGGTGCACCATGTCCCCCTGAATGGGCCCAGGGCGCACGATGGCGACCTCGATCACCAGATCATAGAACTTGCGAGGCTTAAGTCGCGGCAGCATGGACATTTGCGCCCGGCTTTCAATCTGGAAAACGCCCACCGTATCGGCACGGCAGATCATGTCATAGACGGACGGGTCCTCGGCCGGAACGGCGGCAAGGCTGAGCGGCCGGTCGTAATGATCGGCCAGCAGATGAAAGGCCTTGGCGATGCAGGTGAGCATGCCCAGCGCCAACACATCGATCTTCAAGATGCCCAGCGCGTCAAGATCGTCCTTGTCCCATTCCACAAAGGTGCGGTCGTCCATGGCGGCGTTGCCGATGGGGATCACCGTATCAAGATCACTTTCGGTGATGACAAACCCGCCCACATGTTGCGAAAGGTGACGCGGGAAGCCGATCAGCGCCCGTGTCAGTTCCAATGCCAGAAACAAAGTGCGGTCCTCAGGATCGAGCCCCAACTCGCGCACGTGATCTTCAGGAATGCCTCCCGAGGACCAGCCCCAGGTGGTGCGTGCCAGCGCATCAACCGTGTCGAGGGACAGGCCCATGGCCTTGCCCACTTCGCGAATGGCACTGCGCGAGCGGTAAGTGATGACCGTTGCCGCAATGCTTGCCCGGTGGCGGCCATAGCGCGCGTAAATGTACTGGATCACTTCTTCGCGGCGTTCGTGTTCGAAATCCACGTCGATGTCGGGAGGCTCGTTCCGTTCTGCCGAAACAAACCGTTCAAACAGCAAGTCAATCTGCGCGGGGTCCACCGCCGTAATGCCCAGGCAATAACAAACAGATGAATTCGCCGCCGAACCCCGCCCCTGGCAAAGAATGTCCTGGCTCCGCGCGTACCGCACGATGTCGTGCACCGTCAGAAAATAAGGCGCATAGCCAAGCTCATCTATAAGGCCTAGCTCGTGCGCGACCGCCTTTTGCACCTTTTCGGGCGCGCCATCCGGATAGCGGTTTTTCATCCCTTCTGTCGTGAGTGCCACCAATGCTTCTTGCGGGGTGGCATAGCCCTCACGCGTTTCATGGGGGTATTCATAGCGCAGCTCCTCCAGTGAAAAAGTGCAGCGACGGGCAATCTCCGCCGTTCGCGCAAGCGCCTCTTCGCGCCCCTCGAACAGCCGCGCCATTTCATCTGGCGCCTTCAGGTGCCGCTCGGCATTGGCCGCAAGCAAGAACCCTGCTTCCGCGACAGGAACGTGTTCGCGAATGGCGCAGACCACATCGGCCAAAACCCGCCGCCCGGGCACATGATAGGTGGGAAGGTTGGTTGCCACCGTGGGAAGGTTGAGCCGCGCTGCCAACTGCTCAAGCTCATAAAGGCGGCTGACATCGTTGCGCCCGTAAAGAAAGGCAAGGGCAAGATAGGCCTGGCCGGGGCATGCTTTTGCAAGGCGCGCTAGATCGCTCGCAAAACTTTCATCCGGGGTTACCGGCGGAACAGCAATAAAGACCTGCCCTTCGGCGTGGATTAAAATGTCTTCGAGGTCCAAATGGCATTCCCCCTTGGGCGCACGGCGGTTGCCCAAGGTCAAAAGTTTGACCAATTGTCCGTAGGCGGAACGGTCCTCGGGGTAGCCAATCACCTCAAACCCCGCGCGGGTTATAAGCCTTGCGCCCACCAGAAGCCGAAGTCCCACCTCTTTCGCTGCCACATGCGCGCGCACAACGCCTGCAAGCGTGTTGCGGTCGGCAATGCCAATGGCCTCAAGCCCCAGGGCGTGGGCAGTTAGCACCATTTCATCAGGGTGCGCGGCCCCGCGCAGGAAGGAGAAGTTTGTGATGGCGCCCAACTCAGCGAATTTATGGTCAGCAAACATCAGCCAAACAGCCCATGCATGTACCAGCGGGGGTCTGTCGCCTCGCGCCCGTAAAGCCCTTCGCGATAAATCCAGAAGCGGCGGCCTTCATCGTCTTCCACGCGGTAATAATCGCGGGTGCGGGAATTTTCATCGCGCCACCATTCGGGGGAAATACGCTCAGGTCCCTCCGCCCGAGCGACACGGTGGGCCACGCGCCGCCATTTGAACGTGCGCGGTGGGCCCTCGGGCACTTCGGCCACCACCTCGATGGGTTCAGCACAGGGCAAAAGCGCCATGGGCCGGGTCAAGTCTTCCGGCCAATCAAGCGGCGGCGGACCTACGTGAGCTGGTTTTGCCACCATCGCGCGTTCGGGAATATGGCTCTCAAATCCATGGGCGTGGCGCACCCGGCCCCAACCAAAACGGTTTCCCGCCCGGTCAACAAAACTCGCCAGGTCATTTGTGAAACTATCTTCCGTATCAAGACCACTTTGACGAAGCAAAAGCCTGTCACTGCGTATGACGTCCAGCGCCAACGCGTCATAACCAAAGCCGCTATCCAGATCTGTTTCCGCGCGTTCAAGCCGTTCGCGTAACAGCCGGGCAAGATGTTTTGCGTCGCGCGTCGGCCGCGCCGTGCCCACCTCCAATGTTGTCCTATCACCATCAACACGGAATAAGGAAAGCCGGACAAGGCGCCCGCCCTTGCCCCGCGTTTCAAGCTGCTGCTCGATTTCTTCGCAAAGGCGATCCACACCCTCCCCCACCGCTTCGATCTGGGTAATGGGCTCGATAAGGCGGAGCGTTGCACGCAAGGGCTCTTCCGTGCTTTGCGGGGTGACGGGTTCGGGGGCGCGGCCCAGGGCCTGATCAAGGCGCATCATGGGTTCCGCGCCAAAGCGTGATGTGATGGGCGCGCGGGGCGTGCGCATAAGATCGCCGACACGCTTAAGGCCGACCTGAAGAAGCCCCTCTTCCGTATGTTCGGACAACCGTAGCGCGCGGATGGGAAGCGGTTTTAGCACATCGGCTTCCCCGCCTGTCGCAACCACGCCGCCTTCCTGCGTCAGGTCTCTTTGCCCAAACCGCGCCAGCGCCCAGGATGTGCCAAGCGTACTGGTGAGGCCCCCACGCACAGTGAACCCCAAACCTGTCAGCCTACGGAGGATGTCAGCCAGAAGCGCGTCCTCGCCACCAAACAAATGGGCGCAGCCCGTAACGTCGAGAAAAATGCCGTCTATGCCGTTGGCCCCACTTGCCGGCGCGGTCCACGGGCTATAGCGCGCCGCCCAAGCAGCTAATGAGCTAAGGGCCTTGGCATCTGCCTCTAATGCGGCGGGGGCAAGCTGCAGTTCGGGGCAAAGCGCGCGGGCATCAGTAACCAATTGGCCGGGGTAAAGCCCTTCCTCCTCTGCCACCTGATTGCACGCGGTGAGGCGAAAGCCGCCCGTAGCGGAAATCACAAGGCCGAGCGGCGCTTTGAAATCAATTTCGTTATGCGGCGACGATGTTTTCGTTCGCGGCGCGTAGCTTCGCCGCAGCCGGTCGGTCGGCCAGCGGGGCAGCCATACGGAAACGATGCGTCTCATAATCCCATTCCACCCAAAAGGAACCGGGTCGACCGCCCTTTGCCCGTTCCAGATCCACCTTCCAGCGCGGGGTCCCAATTCCGCGCGATGCATAATCGGGCTCGCCGCTTGGCGCGGCTTTTATGGCCCAACGTGTCAGTGCCGCCGTAGCGTTTAGCCCCCGGGGGCCCCGTGCTATCAATGCCGGCATGCCTACTTTTTCCGCTGTCAGATGAATGCGGCGCGAGGCGGTGAGATCGAGCTTTGTTCCTTCGATGTCGCCGATCGTCAGCGCCACACCCCGTGCCTGCACGGCTTCTTCCATGGCCCAGAGCGCTTCTTGTTCGGTACGCGGATGAATAAACAAAATACGGGAGGGCGAAATGCCAAAGCGCGAAAGCCCCGGGCCATAAGGCAGGCCCCATTCGCGCACGACCGCTTGCGGTCTTATCCAGACAATGAGCCCGGCGTCGCCATGACTAAGGCGCGCGGCAAGACCCAAAAGAAATGCGGTGGCGGCAGGCCCATCTTGGGGGTCAAAGGGGCGCACTTCGTGAAGTGCATTTTTGATAAGCCCGCCGCCGGGCAAGCGGGTATCCATTGCCTCGGGGTCGAGAGAGATGGATTGCCGACCGGGCGTCACACCATTCGGGACAAATGATGTGCCGGAGAGCCCGGACAGGACCGCTTTCGCCTGTAAAACTCTTTGCTTCCGCGCCTTTTTTAGAGACGCGTATTCATGGGCCGAGACCATTCCCGCACCCCGCTCTTTCGTTCTTTGGTTCCAGATGTTCTTCTTTTGTTCTAATCCCGAGAGAACGTAGAGTCAAGCAGAATGACAGCAACCAAAAGGCGAATTGATGGGTGACATACCCTTCACTCCAAAATAGTATTCACACAGTTCAAAAGGGGGATTACATGAACATCAAAGCATTATTGGGGGTCGCGCTCGCGGCCCTAACACTAAGCGCATGTGCCTCGATCACCCGGGGTACCAAAGAAGCGTTTGTTATCGAAACCGACCCACCCGGTGTAAACGCCGACCTATCAAACGGATTCAATTGCACAACACCCTGCAGTATCCGACTACCACGCAGATCCAACTTTGTCGTGACACTCACCAAGGATGGCTATGAAACCGTCACCGCCAACATCACCAATACAACCTCCGGCGCAGGCGCCGCTGGTATGGCTGGCAATGTCCTCGTAGGCGGGATCATTGGCATCGCTGTGGACGCCGGCACGGGAGCTACCCAAGACCTCACACCCAATCCACTCAGTGTGAACATGCTGCGCATCGACGATGCGCCCACAGTCGTGGAAGAGATCATCGAAGAAGAACCCGAAACGATGGGCACCGAATTCGTCGAAGAAAGCGAACCCGGGGTTTAACGAACACCCTCACTCTTGCAAATCAGCAACTAGCTTGAGGGAATCCAGAGGTTTGTCAGGCGGCGGCACCACGTTGAAGGGCGAGCCCTTGAACCAGCTGGGGAAAGTACTGGCCAGGGCCTCATCGCCATAAACTTTGACCCGGCCGGCTTCGATTTCCGCGGTCGCATCGCGCTGACCAACCCAAACCTCAATAAGCGGCCGCAAGGTCGATTCCACAACCAGATCAACCTCAAAGCCGGGGTCATCGACGCACAAGTCCACGTCCTTGTCTTTTTCAACCACGAGCCACCATACGGGCCAATCAATACGCGGGCGGTCGTTGAACCGAAGTTGCACCACCACACGGTTCCGCCGAAAATAACGCCGGTTAACGCCAATCGAGATCGCATACACAAGGAGCTTTTCTTCAAGCTCATCCTTGACCAACCGATCGCGAAGCCACCGCGTTCCCCAAATACCGAACATATCAACGAGGGGTTTGGTTTCCTTGCCCGCATCGGTGAGAAAATACCCCTGCCCGTCGCCATTCGGCAGAGGCCTTTTCTCCAATATCCCAAAGTGTTCGAGATCCTTAAGCCGCTGGCTGAGCAAGGAAGGCGACATCTTGGGAACACCCATGCGCAGTTCATTGAAACGGTGCATCCCGCAATGCATATCGCGCAAGATCAGAATGGTCCAACGTTGGCAAAGAACATGGCTGGCACGGGCAATGGGGCAAAATTGGCTGTATGTATTTTCCATGACAAAAGCCTAGAAAACCAAGGCGTTTCCGTCCACTACAAATTTTGTACTGCGGCAAGTACAGATTTTGAAGTTGTGGGCTGGCGCGGAACTCTCGATAAATCCACCACAACTGCAAAACTGCAGGCTCGAGGAGGAAAAAATGTCAGCTCAAGAACAATACTCAACGTCCGGCATAGAAAATTTGGAGGCGTTGCGCGGCGCCCACCGCGGCCCCGTCTTCTGCCCTGGCGATCCAGGCTATGACGACGCGCGGGCCATTTGGAATGGCATGATCGACAAGCACCCACAAATAATTGCCCGTGCCACCGGCGCCCGGGATGTGGCAACCGCAATCAACTATGCGCGCGATCACAATCTGCCGCTCGCCGTACGCGGCGGTGGGCACAATGTTGCCGGTAACTCAGTGGTGGATGATGGATTGGTCATCTGCCTTGAAGGCATGAAGCAAGTCACCGTCGCACCTGAAGCAAAAAAAGCCTGGGTTGGTGGCGGCGCAACGCTGGGCGAAGTGGATCACGAAACGCAGCTCCATGGTCTTGCTGCACCGCTGGGTGTTGTCTCGGAAACCGGTGTTGCGGGACTAACACTCCATGGCGGCATGGGATATCTGCGGCGCAAACACGGCATGGCCTGCGATGCGGTGACGGGCTTTGAGATTGTTACCGCCGATGGCCGCGTTGTGTGGGCACGTGAAAACGAGAATGCAGATCTTTTTTGGGCGCTCAAAGGCGGTGGCGGCAATTTCGGTGTTGTTACAACATTTGAATTTGATCTCTATCCCATCGGCCCCGAAGTGGTCATGCTTGGCGTCATGTACCCCATCGACCGCACTCAGAAATATATGAAGGTGTGGCGTGACTACATGGCCAAATCTTCAGAACATCTGACGTGTAACTTCCTCGCCTGGTCGCTGCCCGACATTCCCGATTTTGGCGATGCGGCGGGCCAAGACGTAATAATAATGGGTGGCGGCTGGACCGGTCCCATTGACGAAGGCCTGGAAGCACTTGCCCCATTGCGCGAACTCGAAAAACCGCTTTTAGATCTCACGGGGCCTTGCACCTACAATCAATTGCAAACCGGGTTTGACCCGCTTTTCCCCAAAGGCGCGCGGCGCAACTATTGGAAGTCGCTTTACCTCAACGGTCTGACCGACGAAGTGATCGATTACGTCGCACCGCGCATAATTGATAAGCCGGACCCCTGGGCGCTGATCGCCCTTTGGTGTCTGGGCGGCGCGCACCAGCAAATCGCGCCTGAAGCTACAGCGTTTGGTGATCGCTCAGCGCCGTTCCTTTTCAGTCTCGACACTGGTTGGGAAGACCCCGCGAAGGATCAGGCGTGCATCGAATGGGCGCGCGCCTTTTGGAGTGATATGCACCAGTTCTCAACCGGGCAGAGTTATTTGAACTTCCCTGGCTTTGGTGAAGAGGGTCATGACCTCCTCAAAAAGACCTATGGCGAAGCCAACTTCGATCGTCTGCGGGACATCAAAACCAAGTGGGACCCGCAGAACCTCTTCAAGGAGAACCAAAACATCCCGCCGCGCTAGGTTGATTGCGCGTTTGTGTCAAGCGAGCCTAAGATCAAGGCCGGTCGCGATTGACCGGTCTTTTTCATTAAGGAGCCCCGCCCATGACACACAAATTGCGCCGCGTCGTGACCGGTCACAACAATCACGGCAAATCGATCATCGAGCTGGATGAAGGCCCGGCAAAGGAATTGGAGGCCAATGGTTCGGGGCTCTTTGAGATCTGGATGACCCGCGGCCTGCCCGCCACCGATAACCAGATGTTCCGCGATTACATTGCCGAGGAAGAGCTTGCCCTTTGCCCGCCCGAGGGCGCCGCCAAAGTGCGCTGGTTCATGGTGCCGCCCGAAATGGAAGGCGCAAGCGACGAGGACAAGGAAGCCGCCGCCGCCTTTGGGTTCGCCGCAGTGCAGGCCGAACACGCCCGCGTCGATACCACTCGTCACCCGATGATGCACAAGACCAAGTCGGTGGATTACATCATCATCATCAAGGGTGAGGTGGATATGCTGGTGGACGACGGCGAAGCGCGGTCACTCAAGCCCGGCGACGTGGTCATCCAACGCGGCACCAACCACGCCTGGATCAACCACGGCAAAGAACCGGCGCTTCTTGTGGCGGTTTTGGTGGACGCAGAGGTTTAATCAATCTCGCTTAAAGGCACGCGTACCACATAAGGGGCAACAAGTCCGCCCACGTATAATCCATCCGCATGGACGTTCACGGAAGTGGTCAGCCCCACCTCTCCGTTCGCGCTTTGCAAGTTGTGCGTGACATTTCCGTCCGCATCCAACCCAATAACCAAGCCATGCATCACCACAGGCGAAATGCCGAGCCCCGTCACCACCCGGTAAAACATCTTGCGGAAAAACGGCGACCCCGAACCAACTTCCGCCCCATTGCTGCGCGGCGCGGCGAAAGCCACCCAAATGGTGCCGTCGCCATCGTAAGACAGGTTGTCGGGAAAGCCCGGCAGTTCATCCACAAAATAGTCGTGCTCGCCCGTGCGCGGACCTTTGAGCCAAAGGCGCGATACGCGGAAGGCCATGGTCTCATTGACCAGCACGTAAGCCTCGTTCGGCCCCAGGGCGACGCCATTGGCGAAGTAAAGATTTTCGAGCTGCACTGTGGGCTCGCTTTGACCCGGGCGATAAGACAAAAGCCGCCCTGTGGGTTGGCGCTCGTAAAAATCGTTGATGTTTTCCACAATGTCCCAGCGTTGCGAAGCGTCGGAAAACCAAATGGTCCCGTTGCTGGCGATGGAGATATCATCGACAAAAATCATAGGCTCGCCATTTACGCTGTCGGCAAGAACACGCACGGTGCCGTCTGGGTCCACTGCCAACAGCCCGCGAACGGCATCCGCCACCACCAGATAGCCATCGGGATGAAACTCAAGACCCAAAGGCCGCCCGCCAGTGTTGGCAACCTCCTCAAACGTGCCTTGCGCGTCATCGGGGTCAAAGCGCACAATGCGCCCGTCTTCGAGCCCGGTATAGAGCAAGCCGTCCAGATCCATGGCCGTATCTTCGGGGCCGTGGACCAGCCCATCGGCCAGGCGCTCGGCGTCTGTGAGCACATCGTTTTCCGCAAAGGCGCCGTTAAAGCCAGGGTTGGCGGGCACATCAAAGGCTTGGGGCTCAATCGGCACAGGCCAGAAAATGAGATAACCCGCCAACAGCACCACAACGAGGCCGATCACAACACTCACCATACGGAACATAATTTTCTCCCAGGCCCCTTAGGCCGTTTCACTTTGCAGCATGGCGCTGAATTCTTGCGCCAACTTACCCCACGCACTTTCAAACGCAGGCGTCCAGTCATCCCCCAGCGCTTCGCGAAAGGTGGCCACCACCGTATCCACAAAGGTCATGAAAACCTCCGGCGGCACGCCGATATTGCTGTGGTTGATCATTTCAGTTTGGATCAGGCCGCGGGCGTAATGCCCCTCCTCCGCCAAATCGATCATGCCATCGATCAACTGCGCCAGCATATTGCCCTTAATCGCATCATTGTCGTCCATGGCAAAAAGCGCGCGCATCTCGGGCGCCGCCGCGAACAGGCGCTCATAAACCAGCGCCGTGGGATCGCCCACGCGGTCCGCGACCAGTTCAAGGGAAGCAAGGATTGCATCTGTGCTCATTCTTCGTCCGTTTGTTTCCAGGTAAAGAAGAAGGTCAGCCACCCCAAAGCCACCACCGTTATTGTAACAAGGCCATACCAAATGATGGCAACAACACTCCGAAGGCCGTCGTACCAACGTGACGGCAACGGCGATTCCTCCGACGAAAGAACACCTGAGTCATCCAAATAGAAGTACATGTCGAGAATGTAGCTACCAAGGGTTATGTAGACCAAAAATGAGGCGACGAAAAAAATATAGGCGATGAGACGGAGAGAGAGGGGCGCCGCGCGCAAAAAGGCATAAAGCCCGACAATATAGACGATGACAAACGTGCTCATTGACGTGAAATGGATTGTAGCTGTTTCGATGAGGGCCGTAATCCTGATCATCAACTCGCTAGATTCCATGTGCCCCCTCCTTCCTTTGCGGTTCAGACCGGCGTTGTCGTGCCGTAATGACTGCATCTGCGGTCATTCTTCGCCCACTTGCTTCCAACGGTAAAAGAACGTGAGCCAGCCCAGTGCCAGCACCGTCAAGGCCATGAGCGCATACCAGAAAATCCCAAAAGCGGCGGCGTCATACCATGCAAGCACGCGCCAACTGTTGAAGGCTTCGGTCATCGCGCTTTCATCCATGGCCTCAGCGATGATGTCCATGCTGGCGTATGCATTCTTCAAAAAACCAATGCCGATTCGCACAAAAAGAATAAATGTGCCCACAAAAAATGTGTAGGCAATCACCCGCACCGGCAATGGCGCGCTGCGCAGAAAGGCATAAAGCCCGGCGATATATATCGCAACGAAAGTTGTCATGGCGGAGAAGTGGATTGTGGTTGCTTCGAACCAGATATTACTGTGATTGATGATTGCAAGATCGTCCATGATGCCCCTCCCGCGTTACATCTTAAGCCGGTTTCGCCGTACCCCAGTAATTGTAACCCAGCGGTTTGGGGGTTGAGGGCAAGTACATCTGATCTATCTCGACGATCTCAAAGCCCGCGGCGCCCAACATGTCCGGCACGGAGCGCGTTAAATGGCAGCCCCCGCCAATGGGTTTCCAGATCGGTTCGATCCGCTCCTGCCACTTGCGAATGTTTTCGTCCGGCGCGAGGCCGTGCTCGCAGAATATCATCTCGCCGCCTGGTTTGATCACGCGTTTGATCCCAGCCAACGCCGTCATCACGTCGGGGATGGTGCACATGGTGTAAGTGATGAGCACCGTATCGACGGATTTATCCTCAAGCGGGATTTGCTCCCCCGGCAGGTCAAGAAATTCAACCGGAATATCGCTCGCCGCCACCCGTTCCGCCGCGCGCTTGCGCATGCCGGCCGATGGTTCCAGCGCGAAGACGCGGCTGACGTTGTCGGAATTGTAATAAGGCATGTTCAGCCCAGAGCCGAACCCAACCTCAAGTACCTCACCCCTTGCCTTGGGCACCACTTTTTGCCGCTGATAGCGGATGGGCTTTGCCCCACAGGCCAAGTTGATAAAGGGGGGTACGAAATATTCTTCCCAAATGCTCATGGCACCAATTTGGCATGAAGCGCTTGCCCGCGCTAGTGCGGTCTAGTCCAGTTTCAGACCGCCCTCTTCAAGGGTCTTGCGAAGCGGCGCGAGTTGCGCCCCCACATGGCGCCACTTGCGCACCGAGGAACTGTAGATCGGCTGGCGCACCTGTGTGGCGCTGGCGGTCATCGAAGCATCGCTGTTTGACGTATGGTCAAGGCAGGCATCTTCCCATTCCAGATCGAGACGCGCGATAAGATCGCGCACCACGGCTTCAGTGTCTTGGACAAGGTCTTCATAGCGCAGATGGATAATGCGGCCGGGCAGAACCTTGTCCCAATGATCCATCAACTTGCGATAGCCCAGATAATACTGGGCGAGCTCAATCTGGTCGTAGGTGAAATAATAGGCTTCTGCAAAAGATTGCTTGAACATGGCGTAACACGCATCCATGGGATCGCGATGCACGTGAATGATCTTGGCGCGCGGCAATGCTGCGGCGATCAAACCGATGTTGATAAAGTTCCCGGGCATTTTATCCGTGAACCGCGGCGTATGGCCGGTTAGCGGCCGTGTTGATTCAATATAACTGCGGCCAAGGGCCCGAAAGCCCACACGCGGGGCCAATGCCACCCGGCTTACGTCCTGATATGTGCCATCAGCCAGGGCAACCTCTGAAGTGGCGTGTCGGACCACGCGATTGAAATTTTGCAGTTCCCCCGCGCCAAAAACTTTGCTGTGCGCGCCAATGAACCGTTCCGTGAGCGTGGACCCAGATCGCGGCAGCCCTAACACAAAGATGGGTTCGTCGGAATCAAAGCCATCTGCATGCGCATCAAAAAACGGAGCGCTGAATGCGCTGATGATCTCATCGAATTCTTCAAGCTCCGGCTCAATTGAATAATTCAACATACGGCGGCGCTGTTCGCCCGCACGCGTCGCATGTGAAAACGCCTTATCAAATTGTGCAAGGTCTTCATATTCTTTGGCGAGCGCATAGTTTATATACGGCGCATCACCGCCACCAGTTTCCAGGGACGCCGCCTTGGCGGTTAATTCTTCAATGTGATTGTCCGCCTCGGTTTGTTTGCGCAAGGCTGAACGATCAAGGTAGGTGATCTCTCGGCCCTGTCCCGCGCCGATCACTTCGTTATAAATGGCTTCTGATTCAGCGCTCCGCCCAAGGTAAGAAAGTGCGATGGCCATGTTTTCCTTAACCGAAAACGCGTTCGGGTCGCGGCTTTCCGCCAAACCATAAATCTCAAGCGCTTTTTCAGCATCCCCAATGCGGCCGTAAAGTTGCCCTGCCGCTTCAAGTTCAGATGCTGTTTGGCCAAGCTTCACCGCGCGCTCGAGAATATCGAGGGCCTTTTGCGTATCGCCGCCAAAGAATTCCAATTCGGCAAGCTGAATCGCCAGCATTGCGCTTTCGGGCGCGCGGCGCACCGCTTGGCGCATAGCAATCAGCGCGGTTTTGCCATCATAAAATCGATTGAATACATCAACTGTGGCAAAGCAATCTTCGGCCGTGGCCCGCGGCAATTTGATCAGCGTACGGCTGAGTGCCATCGCCTTTTTGGGATCACCCGCTTGAAGCGCTTGATTGATCTTTGCCCTTACCGAATTGGGATCGCGCGATGTGGTGGCCATGTTGTGCTTCCCTCGCGGTCTTATGCTGCCAGCACAAACGCCCATTGGGCGCGTTTTTTGAAGGTCGCAGCAAAATGGCTGCGGCTTTTTTTGGCCTTGAGATCAACTTCAATATTCACGCACTTTTACCCCTGTTTTTGCAGGATTCGGCTTGCTCTCCTGCCCTTGTGGCACCGCTGCCAACAAGAATTCAAGAGCGGATCGCCGCCAGAGTGGGCGCTCCCCGCGATCATTTGACCCGTGAGAGGGCGCTCTCCGGGGTGGAATTCCCCGCAAAACCTCCTATTGTCATCAAAAATATCAGGGAAGTGAGCGCCAAACATGACCGATCAGGCAGATATCCGCCGCAAGACGGGGCCGGAATGCGAAACCATGGCCGACGTCCGTTTTGAAGTGGACCGCCTCGACCGCGCCCTAGTGAAGCTGATCGCCGAGCGCCAAAGCTTTATGGATGCCGCGGCACGCATCAAAGGCACGCGCGATTCTGTGCGCGACCCGGCCCGCATTGAGGATGTTGTCTCCAAGGTATTGGCCGAGGCACAACGCCACGGATTGTCCCCTGCCATTGCCGAACCGGTTTGGCGCACCATGATCGAACAATGCATTCGACATGAATTTGAAGTGTGGGATGAGTTACGCGACGAAACACCAAAGCGGGCCGAGGGTTAATTACTGACGTGCTGCGCTTGCGCCGCATCCATCTGTTCCACCATGGCGGCATAAGCCCGGATCAGATTCAATTGAATATCCGCCACCCGGACCACATCATCGACAATTTGCTGCGATTCCTGTGACACCGACGCGTTGCGCGCCAGGACCTTCAACTCCTCATAATAATTGAGGTTGGCTTCGACCACCTGACGTTCGGCTTCTACGACCAAGGTTTTCAATTCTTCCGGCGCCATATCTCTCGCAAAAGCTCTAATCAGAAAATTTAGGACGCGGCGCAAGGCGCGGGGGAAACCCTTGGGCGGAATGATCAGAAATGCCATTCGGGCTTGGCGATCTTCGCGAGACATGCCCATTTCCGGAACAAGCCATGATATATTCTTCAGCGGCTCCGGTATCTTGCCATTAAACTTCGCACCTTGGCGGCGACCAATCTCAATCAATCCGATTCCAGGCAAATCAATACTTAAGGGAACTGAGATTACGGTGTTGGAACTCTCATCAACAAATCCGTAGATGGCGTATGCAATCTGCGCGTCCATGCGTGAATAGGAGACAAAGCATTCTTCTGTATCCGCCAAAGGCGAAAACCGTTTCACAAACAACCGCTCGTTATCCAACTTAAATCCGCCGGCCGAACGATTGTGATTCAGAAAATCAATGATTGGCATAAGGACTGAATGCGTTTCATCCCCCAAACCAGACTTTGCAGCGAATACGCGCGTATGCAGGAAATCATCCAATACGGGGTCTTTTGTCGGCAATTTTTTGCGGGCATTGAATTGGCCGGGCAGTACCAACGACTCAAAGATTTCGGGCGATTCAAGAAAAAGCCGCACTGGTGCAGATTTCCGATGATCTTTGATTTTTTCACAAAGATTATAGATCGCAAACATTTCCTCGGCCACCGCTAATTGCGTCGCGCTGGCCGCTTTGGCTGAATCACCGATACAAATATCATCGCCGCTTAGGTAGAGATCAAAGTCCGCCGTCGGAAGCAAAAGTTCACGAGGAACGGAAATCAATTCGCTTTTTTCGGGTACAGAACGAGGGGCCTGAAGGGAGAGATCTCCATTCTCGGTTACAATAACTAATTCATCATGGACATAGCCGCCATTGGAGTTGATGAGGTCCACAAGCCTCAAAAGATGGTTTTCGATATCCACTCGGTCCGCAATAATTTTTACCATTACTGTCACCTTAAAACAAAGACATGGAGCTAATACATCGCGGCTGAACCATAAGTATCCGCCCATTCATTGCAAGCGGCAGATGCCCATTGAATTCATGTCTCATCAACATAATCGGCAAATATTGCCTGTTGAATGTCGAGCATGCGATTTAGCTGAGAAATGACGGTTTCAATTTCAGGGGCCGCCTTTGTGGCGGCAATCGCCGACCGCGCGGCCTTATAATGGCGCATGTTCTCCTCAGCCACCGCCCTCAAAATATATGCAACAGTTGGCGTGGTCTGCCCGGCGGCCTCTTCGCCCAAAAACTCCCCTACCAAATGCTGAAGGAATTGACGCCAGGCCGCGTCCTGACCCACGGCCTTTCCAACTGACATTAATGGGAAATATTGAAACTGTAAGAGCCTCCGGGCAGCATCCGTGCCGATCGCAGGCAATATCCAACCCAAGTCCTTAAAGGTATCAGGTATTTGAGCGCCATCCATTGGTTGACCGGTGCGCAGGATGGAGATGTGGTGCCCACTCTCAAGCTCGATCTCCATAGGTTTGGAAATTGCAAACCCGAGCTCTTCGGCCACATATCCATATTTCAAAACCAGATCCAAAGCATCATAGCGGCCATAACAGATGTGGCATTCGTCGCTACTTTGGGCAGGCCAGCCCCGCATCGCAACAAGGCTTCCGTTATGGATCAGATAGCCCGCCGCACGGGGAGCATGGTTGAGGAAATCGATCACCGGCATCAATACTTTCTGCAATCCGCCTTTCGGATGACTGCTTGGTACGCTCAACACGCGCGCATTCAAGAAATGCGCAAGCAGCGAAGTGCCTGTTAAATCGTCAGGTGCATGCTCCGGCCCAAGACGAAGGCTCAAACTTGAGAGGACGTCCGGTGCGTGTTCAATCAGGGGAAAAAGCGATTGCGCGCGATGTTGTGCAACTTTGGACGTCTCGTTAAACAACCCCAGCACAATCTCCATCAACTTGCGCTGCGCGTCTGACACATCTGCGCCAATCTTACCAACGCATATATCATTGCCTTCAAGCCGTAAATCGAACGCGGATATGGGCAACAGCAAGCTCTGAGGAACAGCCAGAATGATTGTCTGCGGGCTGATATCGCCAGGCGCCTCTACGCTAAAATCACCGTCGCGCTCGCAAAGGCGCACCTGGTCATGGATGACCCCGCCTGCCCGGGTGATTTCATCGTGCAAGTCTTCAAGCAGCCGTTCGGTGATTGGAGTGCTGGCGACAAACTCGGCCATAACAACTTACTCTTTCAAGATTCAGACCAGATATGGCCTTTGCCTGCACAACCGTGCGGGGTCAAGTGGACATTGGCAAATTCGGTCGGCTCGTCTTCCAAGGGTATCGACAAAGTATCATTCAAGCGGTCGAGCCATCCAAACATGGCATTAGGCAGAAAGCCCATCATCGCCCCAAGCAATTGAAAAAAGGCCTTCATGCTCGCTTGGGTCTTCCCGTTTTGGCAGATCAAGTCTCGACACTGCCACCCTCCCCCGTTCTAATAGGTCCGCCAGCAACGGGGGGCCCGCCATGCAGCCTAACATCCTTTTCATCACCGCCGATCAGTGGCGCGGCGAGTGCCTCTCCCACGCGGGCCACCCAATGGTGAAGACCCCCCATCTGGATGCTTTGGCAGCAGAAGGGGTTTCCTTTCGCAAACACTTTGCCAATTGCGCGCCTTGCGCGCCCAGTCGGGCGAGCATTCATACGGGCATGTACCTGCAGAACCATCGCTCGGGCACCAATATGACGCCCCTTGACCGGCGCCACAGCAACTGGGCGCTGGAGCTGCGCAAGGCGGGGTATGACCCGGTGTTGCTGGGCTATACGGATACGGTGCCCGATCCGCGCTTTCATACGGGCAATGACCCGGCGCTGATGAACTGGGAGGGGGTTCTGCCAGGACTTAAGGCGATCCTCGATATGAACACCGACCCGGGCGAGTGGTACAGCTACTGCAAACTCAAAGGTTATGACGTGCCCGCGTTCAAACCTTTGCTTTATGCCCTGCGCGAAGAGGGTCCCGATTGGGAAGATGGTGCGGCGGCCCCGATCCCGCTCAGCATCCACAAAGACGACAACGACACAGCGTTCCTTTTCGACCGTACGATGGATTACATCGGCGATCAGAAAACGCCCTGGGCGGCACATCTTTCCATTATGCGGCCCCATCCGCCGTGGGTGGCGAGCGAGCCCTATAACGCCCTTTATGACCCGGACGATGTGCCCGATATCATCCGCTGCGACACTTCAACTGACGAAGGCGAACAGCACCCCTGGCTCGCCTATCAACTTTCGCGCCGCACTTATCATGCGCCCGCAAATGAGAAGGCCATCCGGCGCCACAAGGCGGTCTATTACGGGCTTATGACCGAAGTTGATTATCACATGGGGCGGCTGGTCGGTTTTTTGAAAGAACGCGGGCTTTATGACAATACGCTGATCGTCTTCACCTCCGACCATGGCGAACAGATGGGTGATCACTGGCTGCGCGGAAAATGCGGCTATTTTGACGCAAGTTATCATATCCCCTTGATCGTGCGCGACCCACGCAAGAAGGCAGATAAGACGCGCGGCACCCAGATTCATTCGTTCACGGAGAATGTGGACCTGATGCCCACGCTGCTTGCTCATGCAGGCGTTGAAATTCCCGTGCAATGTGATGGCGCGGCCCTAACGCCCTTTATCGAAAGCGGCTCAGCGCCCAACGGTTGGCGCGGCGAGGCCCATTGGGAGTTCGATTTCCGCGACGCCACCAATACCGAAGCCGAAGACACACTGGGGCTCTCACTCCATCAGTGCGTCATGAACATCATTCGCGATGACAAATATAAGTATGTGCATTTTGCTGGGCTGCCGCCACTTTTGTTTGATTTGGAAAACGATCCCGGTGAATTCAAAAACCTCGCGGATGACCCGACCTATCAGGGCGTGGTCTTGGAGTATGCGCAGAAATTACTTAGCTGGCGCATGACCCATGACGAACAGACGCTGACCCATTATGCGATTACGCACGAAGGGCTCAAGGAACGCGCCGCGCCGCGTTATCCCCTTTTTGCAGGGAGCTAATCGGCAAGCGTTAGCCCGACTTCATTGCGCAGGAATTCGGGGATGGCCTCTCGGACTTCAGAGGCAATCTCGAACCAATGCCATTGGCCTTGATCATCTCTATAGGGACTGCGTTCAAGGCGATGATCCGCGCCGGGAATGACCATGGTCCGGACCTGCTGATTTCCACCAAGGCGGGCGTATTCCGCCAAAAGCGGCAGATTCTCCGTCGGCGGCGTTATCCAATCGCCCTCACCGGTCATGGCAAGGGTCGGGATCGTAATGGACATAAGATCCGGGCGCGGCTCATAGGCCTGATGCCGATGCCACCAGTCGAGATCCTCAAGGGTTTGCGGTTGATCCACATATTGCAGCCAGTCGCTGCCTTCTCCCGCGACGATCGCTTGCTGGAGCGCATCCCACCCCAGCCCCGTATGGGCCGCGGCGAAGTACTGCCGTTCATAGGCAACGGCATCTGCAATGGTCGCTTCGGAAAGGCCGTCATCGCGCATGCCCGCCCTGATCATCTGAATGTTTTGTTCGCCGGGCGAGACCGCGGGAACGCCGGTCATCACTATAAAAGCAAAGCCCCCGTGTTCCGTCTGCGCGATGGTTGAAAGCCATACACCCTGGCTGCCGCCCTGCAATCCGATTGCATCGCTCAAAATATCTGTGCGCGCGGCAAGCGCTTCCCGTGCCGCGGCAATATCAGACGCATTGGTCCAGAAGTCCGGTAAGGACCCGTCAGGAAACGGTGTCTCATAGCGGCGGCGATCATAAATGAAGGCCGCAACGCCCATCCTTGCGTAGTAGTCGCCCTTTGACCGGTACGTCCATTGATCGCGCGCGCCTGCGCCTGATCCGCCTACGATGATGACCGCTGGAAAGGGGCCTTCGCCTTCGGGGATATACAACGTGCCTTCAATCTCTGGTGCAGTTGCGCCGAAGCGCAGCTCTTCTTTGCGATAGGGAGCCGGCACCCCTTCGGTCAGCGTCATTACCGCCTCACCAGAATTTCCGGTCCAAGCGTCGCCATCGCGAGCGAGGGCAAAATCCCCAAGCCCGAATGGAAATGTCAGAGCGATGGAATCTTCTTCGCCGATTTGTACGGGCAATGGTTCTTCCGCATACCAAAGTTGCGGAATGTCGAGCGTCGATTGCGCTGCGTCTGCCAAATCGATGTGCAAGCGGATCGGCAAGGCGTCACCATTGAGGATTACTTCCCCTTCAAAATGACGGACCTCCGCCATGGCAACGCCAATGACCGACATAACTGAAAGTATTGAGACGAATAGAAATTTATACATATGCCCCTCGCAAAATCTGATGCAGTTCAAGAAGCGCGATATGGGGTTCGCTTTGCGGCCCCATTGTGGCGGAACAGCGAAGCGACACGAATTCAAATATTAAACTTCAGTAACGTAGCTAAAGCACCAGCCGCACGTTTTCGCGGGCAACGAATGAGCCCGCCCACATTTCGCGGGCTTTGCATTCGATCTCTTCCATCTTGTCGTCTTCGTGGTCGGGATCATGGTGGAAGATGGCGAGGCGCTTTACATTTGCTGCTGTGGCAAGCCGCACGCCTTCTTGCCAAGTGGAATGGCCCCAATTGACTTTGGCGGCAAACTCGCTGTCTTCGTAACTGCAATCATAGATCACAAGATCAGCACCTTCGATCAACCCCAACACATTTTCATCAGGCTTACCCGGTACATGTTCCGTGTCCGTCACATAGCACATGGATTTACCATCAAATTCGAGGCGGTACCCCGTTGCCCCGCCGGGGTGATTGAGCGCCGCCGTGCGCACATGAACCTTGTCGGTGAGATCGAAGCTATCGCCTGCTTTAAAATCCTGGAACTTGATATCCGCATTCATGATGTCGATGGGCACCGGAAAATATGGCGCGATCATTTGTTCGGAGAAAACTTCCTGGATGGTGCGGCCGTTCAAATGACCGGCCATGATGGTGAACTTGCAGTCCTCATCGAATGCCGGTTTGAAGAAGGGAAATCCGCTGATGTGATCCCAATGGGTATGGGACATGAGGATGGTCGCTTGGCGCGCGCCTTTTTTCAGCATCCAATTGCCAAGCAAGCGGATGCCAGTGCCTGCGTCAAAAATGACTTTTTCCCCGCCCATGGAAACTTCAATGCACGAGGTATTGCCGCCGAAGATCGCATGTTTCGGGCCCGGGCAGGCGATGGTGCCGCGCACGCCCCAGAATTTCACTTTGAAAGCCATGCCTAGCTGTTCCCCCGGGATCCCTGCATCAAGGGCCATCGATGAATCATCAGATCACCGAGAATGGCGAGACCAAGCGTCCCGGTCAATATTGAGAACGGATTTGAGTGATTTTGGCTGAATTCAGCCGCTGAAGGGGCTGTCTTCCAAGAGCTGTTCGGCATAGCGCGTTGCCCGCACCATGGCAGCTTCAAGCTGATCCAGCATGGCGCCGCGATCTGCCGTATCGAGATCGATGAGGGCTTCGGCGTCCTCGGCCACCTGTGCCACTTCACGGGCCGCCACAGCACGTGAGGCCCCTTTCAAAGTGTGGGCTGCGTCCTGCCAAGCGGTCACGTCCGCCGCCGTCGCCAAGGCGCCAAGATAGGTGTCCGCCTGATCGCAGAAGATCTGCAGCACAGCCCGCGTCAGTGCGGGATCATTGGCTGTGTTCTTGGAGAGATACTCAAGATCGATGGGCAGTGGACCGCCGTCGATCGTTCCATAATTGCTAGCTGCTTGGCCCATATTTTCCACCTGACCCATGTCACCCCCCGGGCACTTTTCAATCGAAGTGTTTCCCGAGGCCGTAGAATGGCTCAGGTGGTGTCACGGATCGGTAAAGGCGGCAGGAAACCGGAAAAAGTGGTTAACATTGTCTTAAAGGGGGTACCCCTCGGCGGGCAAAGGCCCTAATTTGCGCGCCCAGAGGAGATCACCAAATCGGGGGATCGTCACGTGTGGGGCGCGCGGGGCGGCGAAAATTGGCTAATTGCGGGGCTAGCGGACATGCGCGAGGCCCAAAGGAAAGACCGAATGAAAAGCGGAGAAGCTCCGAAACTTCAAATGCCGTCGAGCACACGCGATCTCATAAAGCGGCCGGCGGAAACACAGGAAAAGCGCAAAGCGGAGAAAGAGCAGAAGGCGAAAAAGCGCCCTCGGCGCGGTCGTGCGCCTGTCTATTTCTGGGCCTTCGCGCTGAGCTTTCTTTGGATGGGTAGTTTTGCAGCCTTTGGGTATGGCGCATATGGCAACAATCCTGAAGCTCTTCTGACCCTCGATCCGATCATCTTGGCAGCCCTTGCCGCACTCATGTTTTTGCCCGTGGGATTTATTTGGGTAGGGGCAGCTGCGATGTTGCGCTTGACGGACCTAAATGAAACCGCCTTGCGGCTTGCCACCGTCAGCCGGGATTTGATCGACCCCACCACCACTGCCGCCAACGATGTTGCAAAACTAGGCGCGACCATCCGCAAGGAATTGGAAGGGCTGAACCGCGAAGTGGACGGCGCGGTAACGCGCGTGGGGATGTTGGAAACCCGCCTGCACGAACAAACCACTTTGATCGGCGAAACCGCGCGCGAGGTAGAGGCGCGGACAAGTGATATGACCGCGCGCCTGGCCGAAGAACGCGAAAAAGTCGAAACCATTACGCAATCCCTTGCCGATGAAGGCCGGACCATATCTGAAACATTTGACGCTCAGTCCCTTGCGATTGATAGCTCGGCGGAAGTAGCGGTAAAGGCCCTTAAAGACGCCGAAGGCGCGCTCACCGGGCGGACCGAAGATTTATCAAAGGCCGCGGGTGCCGCGGTGGATACGACTAAATCCATCGCGGAAGACATTGAGCGCGAGGTTGGCAAACTGGAAAGCGTCTCGGCCAACGCCCGCTCGCGTTCCGAAGCCATCACCGCGCGCTTTGGTGAACAGCACAAGCTGATGGCCGAGACCGTGGACCAACAGGCCGAACAACAATCCCGCCTTGATGCCGCAATGGATCAACAGCAGCGCCTGATTTCCAAGTCAGCTGAAGCGGTCTCCGAACAACTTGCCAAAATGTCGGAAACCGTCAGCACACAAACCACGCGCGTTGCGACCCAAGTGGCCCAGCAAATTGAAACCATTGAAAATGTTGCGGGTGAAAAGACCGGCAAGATTAGTAGCGAAGTGACGGCCCAGATCGACGCCGTCCAGAGCGCGCTTGCCGGGCTTGACGAGAAGCTGACCGAAATGGCCGACAGCCAGCTCAGCACCATCGAAACCGCTGTCTCCGCTCATACGGGCGAGCTGACAGGCAAACTGGCCGCCGAAGCTGAAACCATCGAAGAGATCCTGACCACCGCCAACCGCCACTTTGCCGAAACGGTGGAGGGCGCCCGTGCCCGCGCGGTGGAAGCTGGCGAAGGCTTTGCCCAGCAAGCCGCGGCGATGGAACAGGCCGCCAATGCAGCAACCGCTGACCTCAATGGCGCTGTTGATTTGGTCAAACGCCTTGCCGTGCAAACGCGCGAGGACCTGGAAGGCCAAGTGAAATCCGCCGATACGTTATTTCAAGAACAGGCGCACAATGCGCGCGATCTCTTGCGTCAACATGCCGATGAAATGGGCGCGGCGCTTGAAGGTTCCATCAACGAAGTGCGCGAGCGCCTGATCGAATTTTCCAATCAAGGCAATGACACCCTATTGGAACGGTCTGGTGAACTTGATGGCGCCCTACGCCGCAGCGAACAACGCATGCGCTCGCTCTACCAACGCCTCGATGAAAGTATCGAAGGCATAACGTTGGGCACCGACGCCGTTGGCAAGCGCCTTGCAGAAACCGCCGATGCCTTCGAAGCGCGTATGGCCCAATTTCCCGCTCACGCCGAAGATGCTGCCAACAAAGTACATGAGCAGATCAACCATCAGATCGAAAACCTTGCGCGCATCGCCGACAGCGCCGCGGAAAAAGCGCAAGTTTTGGTCGAGAGCCCGGTTATTGCGGCCGCTGCGCCGGAAACCAAGGCCGAGAAGAGCCCCGAGGAAAAGACCGAAGCTCCGGTACCCGCGCCAAAGAAACCTGAACCCGATACGCCAACGGACAAGGCGCCCGAATTGCCAGGCCGCGATGTTTATCCGCAGATTTGGGACGGCATGGACCGCGGGGGCCCGCGCCGCCCACGTATCGGACGCCCGGTTCTGGGGCCCTTTGACGATCTGGCGAAAAGCCTTGCTGACAGGTTCCGCAAGGCCAAAGTATCGGATCAAAGCGAAGAGGCGCTCAAGGCGGCAGCCGCCGTCGGCGTATTGCGTCAGGAAAAAGAAGACATATCCGATTTCCGTATCGTGCGCCGCAAAGACACGGACAAAACAACAGACGAGGCAGCGCCCGCACCGGCCCGCCCCGCACCTGAAGCCCCCAAAACACCGTTGCCCAAGTTCGAAGAACGCGGCTGGAAAGATATTCTCGCCTCTGTTGATCGGCAGGAAAAAGAACGCAGCGATGCCGTCCGCAGCAGTATTGGCGAGGGTGACGACGCAAGCTTTCAACAAGACGCGCTGTTGATCATTGAGAAGTTGCAAGCCATGTCGATCGACATTGATCGTGCCTTGGAAGATACGCCGCCTACGGACCTGCTTGACCGTTACATGAGCGGGGAACGCAATGTATTTGCCCGGCGGCTTGCATCGTTCACGACGCCCGAGATGCTGGAAAAAATCGCGCGCAAGCACCGCGAAGATTCAGATTTTCGCCGGGACCTCACGACCTATATCGAAAGCTTTGAAGAATTGCTCAAGGCCGCGCGGGGCCGCGACCGGGAAAATGTCTTGCTGGAAACCTACCTCACCTCGCAGACGGGGAAGGTTTACATGATCCTGGGCACCGCCATCGGGCACTTGAATCAAGGGGACGTTTAGCGCGTCTAATCCCCTGACGTAGGTCGTACCTCAGGTCCATCTGGGGTGTCGTCTATTTCCGGCACGTCGATGGGATTGGCGTTTTCTGCTGCCCGGTTTTCCATTTGCTCTGCTTCGATTTCATCAAGGCTAGTGGTGATATCGCCAATGCCAAGTTCTTCGGCATGTTCGTCGCGGTAATCTTCAACGGCGACAAGGCTCCACTGCACCGCGCGCTTCATGACACCGCCAAGGGCATCGTCAAAGGCGCTGATGATGGAGCCCATGGAGCGATCATCAAGTGATTGCCGGCGCGAGAATGTTGTTGATGCAATGATCGTTGCCGCGGGCATTTGGATGATCTTGAAATTCATCCGCACAAGGACGCTTGGACCATCTGGCCCGTCAAAGAATTCCGCCTGGAACTCGCGCAACTCGCTTTTGAGGTTATAGTCCCCGCGCAAGCCAATGGTCTGCCGCCCCACGCCCACAATATGACCTGAGTTTTCAAAGCTTTCCACAAGGCGGGTCTGGATCATGCGCGGCGCACGGTCGGACCAGCGCGCACCGGAGAGGTACCCAATCTCAAATGGCGTCGCCTTTACGGTAATGCGGTCCGTATCAAGGGCGCGGCTGGCGACGGGTTCTTCCACCACCAGCTGCCACTCAACATCGGGCAATGGCTCGTCAAAGGTGCTCTTGGGCGAAAGGTCATAAACGTTGGGCGGCGGACCGCTTGGCCCCAACAGGCTGACCCCGCCGCACGCCGTTAGGGTGGCGGCCACAAGAATGACAGCCAAGGCTCGTCCCATGCGCCAGAAAAATTGTCTCGTCATCGCAATCATCCCAATCATTCTTGCGGTCCCTTTTATTCCGGTACGTCCACTTCGGCAGTGGTTTGCCCACCACCAAACAGGAACCCGGATGGATCACTTTCAAAACGCTGCGCCACCCGGTCGAGTGTTGAAATCAGTTGCCGCGCTTCCACCACCATATAACCCATCTGCGCCAGACCCTGGCTGGTAAAGGCCTCCACCGCATCTTCGTTGCGGCGCAAGAACCGGTCAGCATCTTGCGCAAGTATGGTGTAGCTATCGGCCGCTTCGGTCACGCTTGCGATGGCTCTGCGAACGTCATCATCAAGCAGTTGATCAATGCTTTCCGAGACCGACACAAGGGTCTCGGATGTCTGGCCCAGACTGCCGGCAAAGGCGCTTAGCGCCTCAATGGACTGGTCAATCTCTTCCTGCCTCGAGGCGATGGTGGAGGTCACCGTTTGCGCGTCATTCAAAATACCGGTTATCGAGGCGCGGTTTTCTTCACTCAAAAGCTCCTGGATCGAACGCAACGTTGCCACCGCTTCTTCAACAACTTGCGGCGCTGATTCAAAAAGTTCCTGAATATACGAGCGTCGCGAGGGAATGGTCGGCCGCGTCCCGGCAGGGTTGTTTACAATGGGAAGCGGTGCACCATCAGCGCCGCCGCCAACGATCTGCACGAACGCAACCCCGGTAATGCCTTGCATTTGCAATGTAGCTTCAGAAGTTTCGCGGATCACAAAATCACCGCGCACCTGAATGCGTACCGTGACCCGCACGCGGGATGGATCTTCATGGTCAACACGAATGTCCGTGACCTGACCGACATTGATGCCTTGGAACAAGACATCGCCCGCCGTATTAAGCCCGGCCACCGCGTCTTCAAACACAATGTCATAATAGGCGTACTGCTGATCCAGCTCGCCTTTAAGCGTCCACAGGACGAACATGAAAATCGAAACGATGACGGCAAGCGTCGCCACCCCGATTAACAAATAACTGGCCCGCGTTTCCATTTCTCGCGTCCCCTCTTCTACCCTAGCAGCGCCGTCTCACTCGATACCATCAACCCTACACTTGTCCCTGGCCTTTGGCATCGAGCGCAGCGCGCGCTCTGGGGCCGTGGAAGTATTCGCGCACCCAAGGATGGTTAAAGCGCATCATCTCTTCCATGGTCCCCACAATGATAACACGCTTTTCGGCAAGCACCGCGATCCGGTCACATATAGCATGAAGACTGTCCAGATCGTGGGTCACCATAAAAACCGTCAGCCCCAGCGTGTTTTTGAGACTGAGAATCAGATTGTCGAAAGCCGCCGCCCCGATGGGGTCGAGCCCAGCCGTGGGCTCGTCCAGGAAAACAATATCGGGATCAAGCGCCAGTGCCCTTGCAAGACCGGCGCGCTTGCGCATGCCGCCGGACAACTCAGATGGATACTTCGGCCCAGCATCAGGCGGCAGGCCCACCAGGCCAAGCTTCAATGCCGCAATTTCGTCCATCATCGTTTGCGATAAATTCAAGTGTTCCTTGAGCGGCACCTGAATGTTTTGCCCAACAGTGAGCGAAGAAAACAGCGCGCCATCCTGAAACAACACACCCCATTTTGTCTCGTATTGGCGGCGGACATCATCAGAGAGCTGGGCAAGGTTTTGCCCAAAAACTTTGATCTGTCCCGCACGCGGCTTGTTGAGCCCGATGATGGTCCTGAGAAGAACGGACTTCCCCGTCCCCGACCCACCGACAATGCCGACGACCTCGCCGCGCCTGACATCAAGATCAAGGTCTTCATGCACGACTTGCGCGCCGAACTGGTTCTTCAGCCTACGGATTGAAATGATAGTTTCGTT
>Ga0209273_10000168_pt1 | contig 118486 bp, 118 predicted proteins | sample tdAd471_FD_187126 | JGI IMG/M metagenome (GOLD analysis project Ga0209273, IMG submission 187126) | Marine sediment microbial communities from the Atlantic coast under amendment with organic carbon and nitrate - tdAd47.1 (SPAdes)... | ecosystem: Environmental > Aquatic > Marine > Coastal >... | reverse complement strand
CTATCCGAACGTGGAAATCGTCTACAACGCGCGGGCCACCGCCGTTGCGCAGGATGCCGGCGGTGTCCGTGTCGAGGTGAACGACGGCCGGGCGAACTACGAGGCGCGTTACCTGATCGGCGCCGATGGGGCCAATTCCATCGTGCGCCGCGCCCTCGACATTCCCTTCGATGGCTTCACCTGGCCGGAGCGCTTCCTGGTGGTCTCGACACCGTTCGACTTCAAGCAAGTGTTCGAGGGATTGTCGTCGGTGAGCTACGTCGCCGACGCCGAGGAATGGTATTTCCTGCTGGAAATCCCGGACGGGCTCTGGCGGGTGATGTTCCCGACCCGCGCCGAGGAAGTGGACGACGACATCCTCTCCGATGCCAGCGTGCAGGCCCGCATGGCGCGGGTGCACGACAAGGGTTCCGCCTACGAGGTCGCGCACAAGACGCTCTACAACGTGCACCAGCGCGTCGCCGACACCTATGTATCGGGGCGCATGATTCTCACCGGCGACGCCGCCCACATCAACAATCCCTTGGGCGGCATGGGCATGAACGGCGGCATCCACGATTCCTTCAACCTGGCGGAAAAGCTGGTGCCGGTACTGAAGCGCGAGGCCGGACCGGAAATGCTGCAACGCTATTCCGACGAGCGTCGCGGCGTCGCCATGGACTACGTGCAGCGGGTCTCGATCCAGAACAAGAAAGATCTGGAATCCGCCGATCCGGCCGACCAGCGGGCCTTCGAGGCCAGATTGCGGGAAGCCGAGGCCGATCTCGCGAAGCGCCGCGAATTGCTGCTGCGGCTCTCCATGTGGGCGAGCCTGGGTAAGACGGTCTAGGCGAACAACCCCGCGAGATCGTCGATCGTATCCAGCTTCCAGACCCTCTGGCGCAGCGTCTCGGCAGCGTCCGCGCCGATTACCGGCTCCGCCATTTCACGGAACTTGTCCTCGAGCTCGGCATCGGTGAGCGGGTTGTCCGGATCGCCCTTGCGGGTGGCGGAATAGTGCTCATGGGTGCGTCCGTCCGCCGTGGTGATCGTTACCACTGCCGAGCGCCGGCTCGGGAACGCCGCTTCCGCCGCCTCGTCGACGTGACAGGTGATCTTGGCCATGTTGGCGCGCATCACCGGGTCGCGCAGCAATTCGTCGGTGAAGGCAGCGAAACGCACGCGCCCAGTCACCAGCGCCGCCGCCATGGTGTATTCCAGGCTGAACTTGGCCTCGTAAAGCGTCTTGGGATCGGGCGTGCCGCAAATTTCGACGCCTTTCGCATAAGTTCCCACGGTCATGGCCGTGACGTCGTCGGGTGTGAGACCGTGTTCCGCCTTCAGCGCCAGCACCGCATCGATGGCGGCGAAGGTATGGCCGCAGCAGGTGTGGTTCTTTTGGGTCATGCGCTGGATGGTGAACTCCTTATCCAGGCTGTCGACCACCGGGCCCCAGTCCACATCGTGGCTCATGGCGTTGCCGAACCCCTTCGGCGCGTCGAACATGCCCTCGGCGCCGGTGACGCCCTTCTCCGCCAGGATCGCCGCCGTGGCGCCGGCCTGGGCGGCATTGCCGGCATGGATCGGCTTACCCATGGAATCGGTGGCAAAAGCCTGCTGCAGGCCGGCCGCCATGGTCACGGAATTGGCCAATGCGTCGCGCGTCCTTGCCGCGTCCAGGCCGAGTGCCACGGAAACGGCGGCGGCGGCACCGATGGTCCCCATGGTGCCGGTGGTGTGCCAGAATTTGTAGTGCATGGGCTGCATGGCGGCGGCAACGCGGTTGGAGACCTCGTAACCGGCGATCACCGCGCGCAGGAACCGATCGCCGCTCATGCCGCGCCCCTGGCAGGCGGCCAACGCGGCGGCCACCACCGGCGGCCCTGGATGGTAGATGCCGTCGCGGAAGATGTCGTCGACCTCCATGGCGTGGGCGGCGGCACCGTTGATGAGTGATGCGGTGCGGATGGTCGTGAGCCGCCCCGACGGCACCAGCGCCGAGCGGCCATGGCCGATCTCTTCGGCCAGCGCCTCGGCCATCAGGGTCGCGGGCGGGTTCGGCGCGCCGGCCAGCAGCGCCGCGAAGGTATCGAGCACGCAGCGCTTGGTGTCGTGCAGCACGTCATCGGCCAGATTCGCATGCACCAGCTTGGCGGCGTACTCGGCCAGTTCTCTTGCGACCATCAGCTCCTCCCCCTCGAAAAACGGCGCTCAGTTTGACACGCGTCTCGGACGATGGCAAATTGTATACAAGTGTACACAAGAAATCCGGGGAGAGATTTCCATGGCCAAAATCGAAGCCGATGTCATCGTCGTGGGCGGTGGCAACGCCGCCTTTTGCGCAGCCTTCGCCGCCCAGGAACAGGGTGCGAGCGTCTGCATGTTCGAACGCGCGCCCGAGGACGAATGCGGCGGCAACAGCCGATTCACCGCCGGCGCCGTGCGTTTCGCCTACAACGGCATCGACGACGTGCGCGAGATCATGCCCGACCTCACGGACGAGGAACTGTCGAACACCGACTTCAACGTCTATCCCGAAGACGAGTTCTTCGATGACATGTTCCGCATTACCAAGTACCGCACCGACCCGGACCTCTGCGAGCGGCTGGTGCGCAACAGCTTCGAGACCTTGAAATGGCTGCGCGGCCGGGGCATCCGCTTTGTGCCCAGCTATGGCCGACAGGCCTTCAAGGTGGACGGCCAGTTCCGCTTCTGGGGTGGGCTGTGCACCGAATACTGGGGCGGCGGCCCCGGCATCATCGAGGAAGAGACCAAGATCGCCAAGGCGTCCGGCATCCGCATCGAATACGGGGCGCGCGTCGTCTCGCTGGTCTACGACGGCCACAAAGTCACCGGCGTCAAGGTCAAGCGCGGCAATGAGATCTTCGAGGTGGCGGCGAAATCCGTGGTGCTGGCCGCCGGCGGCTTCGAAGCCAACCACGAGATGCGGACCCGCTATCTCGGCCCGGGCTGGGACCTGGCCAAGGTACGCGGTTCACGCTTCAACACCGGCGACGGTATCTCCATGGCGCTCGATATCGGCGCCGCGTCTTACGGCAACTGGTCCGGTTGCCACGCCGTCGGCTGGGACCGCAACGCGCCGGAGTTCGGCGACCTCGCCGTCGGCGACAACTTCCAGAAGCATTCCTACCCGTTCGGCGTCATGGTCAACGCCACCGGCAAGCGCTTCGTCGACGAGGGCGCGGATTTCCGCAACTACACCTACGCCAAATACGGCCACGTCATCCTCAACCAGCCGGACCAGTTCGCCTGGCAGGTCTTCGACCAGAAAGTCATCAAACTGTTGCGCGACGAATACCGCATCCGCGAGGTCACCAAGGTGACCGCCAACACGCTCGACGAACTGGCGGACAAGCTTGAAGGCGTCGACAAGCAGGGCTTCCTGGATGAAATGAAGGCCTATAACGCCGCCGTGCGCACCGACATCGAGTTCAACCCGACGGCCCTCGACGGCCGCTGCACGGAAGGTCTCGCGGTGCCGAAATCGCACTGGGCAAACACCATCGACGAAGGTCCGTTCGAGGCCTACCAGATCACCTGCGGCATCACCTTCACCTTCGGCGGGCTTCGCATCCAGCCGGAAACAGCCCAGGTGACGGACGTCGACCTGGCACCGATCCCGGGCCTGTATGCGGCGGGCGAACTGGTCGGCGGCATCTTCTACTTCAACTATCCCGGCGGCACTGGTTTGACGTCGGGCGCCGTTTTCGGTCGTACCGCGGGCGAAGCGGCCGGGCGCGCGGCCCTTACCTGACGGCCGCCATGCCCGGTTCGTCCCGCGGTGGGGGGGGAGGCCGGCCCGCGAACCAATCGCGGGCCGGCCAGGTCCTAGACACGCTGCGCCAGGCCATCCGCGACGGACGCTACGCACCCGGTGAACGGATGCGCGAAACCCAGGTGGCGACGGCGCTGGGCGTCAGCCGCACGCCGGTGCGCGAGGCCTTCCGCCAACTGCAGGCCGACGGGCTTCTGACCATGGAACCCTGGCGCGGCGTCGTCGTCGCCAAGATGGACCAACAGCAGATGGTCGAGCTCTATGCCATGCGCCAGGTGCTGGAATCCGCTGCCGCCGGCCTGGCGGCGCGCCACGCCGCGGCATCGCAGGTCGCGGTGCTAAAGGATCTGCTCGACGCTTCCGAGGGCGAAACCGACGCCGAGCGCCTGGCCGATCTGAACCGGCAATTCCACCAAGGCATTTACGACGCCGCGCACAACCGCTTTCTGCTCAAGGCGTTGAACGCGCTCAGCGATTCAATGGCGCTCTTGCCCTCGACCACTTATGCTTTGGAGGGCCGGCCGGCATCGGCGCTTGCCGAGCACCGCGAGCTTCTGGCGGCCATCGAAAGCCGCGACACCGAAGCCGCCGAGCGCGCCGCCCGCGACCATATCGGGCAAGCCGAGCGGGCGCGCCTCAAGGTCATCATGCAATGGGAACGCAACCTACCGGGAGATCCTGAATGAGCTACACCCCTGGCCCCGACCCCGATTGGCAACGGATCGACCCGGCCGATGCCGGCTTCGATGCCGCCCGCCTGGCCGATGCCATGCGTTATGCGCTGGAAACGGAAACCACCTGGCCGCGCGACCTGTCCGTCGCCGACAACGTGCCGGGCCTCACCGACCTGGAGCCCGAGCCCTGGAACAAGCCGCTCGGTATCTTCAAGCCGCGCGGTGGGCCGAACGGCGTCGTCGTCAAGGGCGGGCGCATCGCCGCGACCTGGGGCGAGCCGGAACGGGTCGATATGACCTTCTCCATCGCCAAGAGTTATCTCTCGATCCTGACCGGTCTCGCCGTCGCCGATGGCCTGATCGCCGACATCGACGCGCCGGTGGCGGACGTGGTCGGGGGCGAGTTGTTCCAATCCGAGCACAACAGCCGCATCACCTGGCGGCATCTTCTGCACCAGACCAGCGAGTGGAGCGGCACGCTTTTCGACAAGCCCGACCAGGTCGACCACTTTCGCGAGGTCGGCCCCGGTTCCGACAACAGCCGCAAGGGCGAAAAGCGTGAGTTGCAGGCACCCGGCAGCTTCTGGGAATACAATGACGTCCGCGTCAACCTGTTGGGCCTGTCGCTGCTGCACGTGTTCAAGCGGCCGCTGGCGGAGGTGCTGAAGCAACGCATCATGGACCCGATCGGCGCCTCGCAGGGCTGGTCGTGGCACGGTTACGAGAATTCCTGGGTGGAAATCGACGGTCGGCGCATGCAGTCGGTGCCCGGCGGCACGCACTGGGGCGGCGGCATCCACATCTCGTCGCTCGACCACGCGCGCTTCGGACTGCTGGTGCACCGGAACGGCGTTTGGGGAGACGACCACCTGCTGGCGGACGGTTGGTGCGACCAGTTGCGAACCCCCTGCCCGATCCGCGACAACTACGGTTTCCTGTGGTGGCTGAATGCCGGCGAAAGCCATTGGCCGGGACTGCCGGAAAGCTCCTACGCAGCGGTCGGTGCCGGCACCAACATTGTCTGGATCGCGCCTGACCAGGACCTGGTCGTGGTGGCGCGCTGGATGCACCCGGACAAGGTGGACGAGGTGCTGCGCGGAATCTTCAGATCGCTGGCGTAAGGACCCGCCCCGGCGGCAGGGTCACGGTCACCTGGGTACCTTCGCCGAGCGTACTTTCGATAGCCAGTTGGCCGCCATGCATGTGGGCAAGGGCCTGGGTCAGGAACAGGCCGAGGCCAGTACCTTCCTGCGACACCATGTGATGGTCGCGGATCTGCTCGAACGGGGCCAGCACCCGTTCCAGGTCCTTGGCGGCAATGCCGATGCCGGTGTCCTTGACGCTGATCGCCATGCCGCCGCCTTCGATGAGATCGGCGCTGGCCGTCACCCGCCCGGCGGGTTCCGTGAACTTGATGGCGTTGGAGAGCAGGTTGAGGACGATCTGCTTGATACGCAGTTCGTCGGCAAAAATTTCCGGCAGATCGTGGTCGAATTCGACGCTGAGCACCAGGCCGCCCTCATCGGCGCGATCGCGCATCATCTTCATGCAAGCGACCAGGATACCACCGACATCGACACGGGATTCGGACAGGTCCAGTTCACCGGCCTCGATTTTGGAAATGTCCAGGATGTCGCTGATCAGGCGCAGCAGATGATTGCCAGCCGAGTTGATGTCCTTGGCATAGCCGCGGTAGTTTTCGCCGCCCAAGGGCCCGAACATTTCCTCCATCAAAATCTGTGAGAAGCCGATGACGCAGTTGAGCGGCGTGCGCAGTTCGTGTGACATGTGGGCAAGAAATTCGCTTTTGGCACGGTTCGCCATTTCCGCCTGGTTCTTGGCGAACAGCATCGACTGCGTGGCATTGAAGCGGTCGGTGACATCAATGGCGGTGCCCTCGAAAAACGCCGAGCCGTCGTTGCCGTCGCGAACCATGTTGGCACTGAGAGAAACCCAAATAGGCGTGCCATCGAGCCGCCGCCATTGTACGTCGTGGTCCTTGACCTGCCCTTCCGCGCCAAGACGTTCGACCAGGCGCTTCAGGTCGTCGTGGTCGACATAAAACTCGAAGCTCTCGTCGTTGACCGCCTTCTTCATCTCGTCGGGTTCGGTGAAGCCGATCATTTCCGCCAGCGCCGGGTTGACGTCGATCAGCTTGAAATCCAGCGTCGTGCGGAAAATCCCCTCCGGCGCGTTTTCGAACATCCGCCGATAGCTTTCCTCGCTGGCCTTGAGCGCCTCCTCGGTATCCCGCTGACGGGTGACATCGATCATGGTGGTGCAAACCGCCGGACCATCGATCCAATCGATCAGCACCGGCCGGTTCTGCAGCCAGATGTGGCCGCCGTCGCGGCGCCGACCGCGCAGTACGAAACCGTCGGTGATTGGCTCTCCGCTATACATCTTCTCTCGGTCGCGGCGCAGGGTCTGCATCGAGTCGTCACTGAGTAGCGGATCGATGCTCTCAAGCGCGACGATCGCGTCCGGCGCATCGTAGCCGAACAATTCGGCGAAGGCCTGATTGGCATAGAGCGGCTTGAAATCCCTGGACACCAGCACGCCCTGGCTGAGCCCATCCACCAAGCGCCGGAAAACGGCGTCGTCCGCCGTTTGCATGGACAACGCGGACGTAGCTTCCGTTTCTGTCAGGGTCTTGGTATCAGGCACTATTTGGCATTCCCCTTCGAATGCATATCCTGCAGGCCCAGTTTCGCGATATCCATGACGAAATCAACTGCCCGGGTAAATCCATGGCCGCCGCTCCCGATCCGCCGCCTGAAAGGCCGCGATTTCCGCCCCGCGGGTCTTGGTCATTCCCAGATCGTCCAGGCCCTGCATCAGCGCCGAACGCCTGAGCGCATCGGCCTCGAACGGCACCGGTTCGCCCTGTGGCGGAATGACCTGGCAGGTTTCCAGATCGACCGTGAACTCGGCCGTGTGCGGCGCCGCCTCCGCCTGGCGCGCGAAACCGGCGACAACGTCTTCTGCCAACACCACCGGCAGGATTCCGGATTGGTAACAGTTGTTGGCGAAGATGCCGCCGAAACCGGGCGCGATGACAGCCCGTATGCCCAACCCCTCCAACGCCCAGACAGCACTTTCGCGCGAGCTGCCGCAAGCGAAATTTGGGCCGGCGATGAGGATTTTCGCACCCCGGAACGGTTCTTGGTTGAGCACGAATTCGGGGTTCTCCGAACCGTCATCGTTGAAGCGCCATGGTGCGAAGGCAATGGCGCCCATGCTTTCGCGCGGCGTTCCCACCAAGTACTGCATCGGCGTAATGATGTCGGTGTTGATGTTGGCGCGGTAGAGCGGCGCAGCGACGGCGGTGAGCTTGGTGAACGGTTGCATGGGTCACTCCATCAATTTGCGCACGTCGGTAATGGCGCCCGTAACGGCCGCCGCCGCGGCCATGACCGGGCTCGCCAGGTGGGTCCGCGCACCAGGACCCTGACGGCCGACGAAATTGCGGTTCGACGTGGAAATCGAACGCTGGCCCGGCGCCAGAGTCTCGCCGTTGGCGCCGACGCAGAGCGAACAACTCGCCGCGCGCCATTCGAAGCCGGCTTCGGTGAACACCTTGTCCAGGCCCTCAGCTTCGGCCTGGGCCTTGACCGCGGCCGAACCCGGCACCGCCCAGGCGGTGAGCGAACCCGCCACCTTGCGCCCCTTGACGATTTCGGCGGCGGCACGGAGATCGGTGATACGGCTGTTGGTGCAGGACCCAATGAACACCCAATCGACCGGCACCCCTTCCATCGCCTGGCCGGGCTGGAGGCCGATGTAATCCAGCGCCGCCAAGCGCGCCTCGCGGGCGTCGGCGTCGGGTGCGTCGTCCGGATCGGGCACCACGCCGTCGATGGCAACCACGTGCTCGGGGCTGGTCCCCCAGGTGATTTGCGGCTTGATTTGGGCGACGTCGACATCGACCTCGCGGTCGAACGCGGCATCCGCATCGCTCGCGAGCGTCCGCCAATGAGCCACGGCGGCGTCCCACGCCGATCCCTTGGGCGCATGCTCGCGGCCTTTCAGGAATTCGAAGGTCGCGTCGTCGGGCGCCACCATGCCGATTTTGGCGCCCATCTCGATCGACAGGTTGCAAATCGTCATCCGCCCTTCCACGCCCATGCTTTCGATGGCGTCGCCGGCGTATTCCACCGCAAAGCCGGTGCCGGCGGCGGTTCCTTCGCGGCCGATGACGTAGAGGATCATGTCCTTGGGTGTCACGCCTGCGGCCGGCGCGCCGGTGAAGCGAATGCGCATGCGCTTGGGTTTCTTCTGAATGATTGTCTGTGTCGCCAGCACATGGACCAGTTCACTCGAACCGATGCCATAGGCGAGCGCGCCCAGGCCGCCGTGGGTGCAGGTGTGGCTGTCGCCGCAGACCAGCGTCGCACCCGGTAGCGTCAGGCCCATCTCCGGGCCGATCACGTGCAGAATACCGAACGCCGGGCTGTCGACGCCCTCGGCCCGGATGCCGTGGCGCTTGCACAGTTCCAGGAACTCGGGCCCGACGCGGCCGTAAGGCTCACCGGCGGTCTGGGCGCCGGGCGTACTCAGTGCCGTATGGTCGGGCGCGCCCAGCGCCATTTCCGGATTGACGACGCGCTCACCGCGCTCCTCCAACGCCTTCAATGCCCGGTAACCACTGAGATCGTGCACCATCACCCGGTCCAGGTGCAGAAGCACGGCGCCGTCGCCCAATTCGGCGACCACGTGCTGCTCCCAAACCTTGTCGAACAGGCATTTTCCCATGACTTTCTCCCCTTCCGCCAAGCTCAGACTAGACCATCGAACCAGCCGCGAAAACCCGGCCGAAACGCATGGCCGAAAGGCCACGGGGAATTGGCCTCGCGGCAAAAGCGGGCTATAACAGATGCATTGGGATAGCCCCGGGGGAGACGCCCGCACATGGCGTTGCAAGCACGCATTACCGCAATTCTCGCGCTCAGCGCTTGGGCGCTGGCCGCCTGCGCCAATACGGCACCGATCATGTCGTCGTCCGGCAATGCCACCGGCCAGGGCACGGAGAGCACCGCCACCGCGTCCGCCTACAGTCAGTTCCCGGACATCCCGATCCCGTCCGGAACCAAGATCGACCTGGAGAAGACCCTGGTCTTCGGCAACGACCCCTGGTACGGGCAACTGGCCCTCGACGCGTCGGGCAACGCCGGCCAGATTTTCGATTTCTATCGCCAGAACCTCGGCAACTACGGCTGGCAGGAGGTCACCTCGGTGCGCGCACCGACTTCGATCCTGACCTATGCCACCGCCGACCGGGTGCTGGCCATCGCCATCCAGAGCGGCACCATCACCGGCTCCAAGGTGACCGTGACCGTATCGCCGCGCGGGCAGCCGAACGCTCAGCCCGCGCCCGCGCCAGCCGGCGGGGTCATGCCTGCACCGGTGCAAAAACTGAATTAATTCGACGATACCCAGACGAGAGGAAGTTTGAGATGAGAGACGTAGTCATCGTGGACGGTGTGCGCAGCGCCATCGGCAAGTTCGGCGGCGGATTGTCGGGCGTGCGCCCGGACGACCTGTTGGCCGAGGTCTACAAGGGCCTGATCGAGCGCACCGGCATCGATCCGGCGATCATCGACGACGTCTACGCCGGCTGCGGCAATCAGGCGGGCGAGGACAACCGCGACGTGGCCCGCATGTCGACGCTGCTGGCCGGCTTCCCCATCGAGGTGCCGGGCGTCACCGTGAACAGGAATTGCGCGTCGGGGCTGGAAGCCCTCAACCAGGCCGCCAAGTCGGTCATTGTCGGCGAGGGCGACGTGTTCGTCGGATCGGGGGTGGAAAGCATGTCGCGTGCGCCTTGGTCGATGCCGAAACCCGACCGGGTGCCGACCTTCGCGCCGCCGAAAATGTACGACACCACCGTCGGCTGGCGTTACGAGAACCCGAAGATGGACGCCATGTACCCCATCGTTTCGCTGGGTATGACCGCCGAGAACATCGCCGAGGAGATGCAGATCACCCGCGAGGAACAGGACGCCTATGCGGTGGAAAGCCACCGCCGTGCCGTCGACGCCATTTCGTCGGGCCGGTTCAAGAACGAGATCCATCCCATCGCCATTCCGCAGCGCAAGGGCGATCCCATCGTTATCGATACCGACGAACACCCGCGCATGAAGAACGAGAACGGCACCTGGGTGCTGGCCACCGACGAGGCCGACATGGGCAGGCTGCGCCCAAGCTTCAAGAAGGACGGCACGGTGACCGCCGGCAACTCGTCCGGCATCAACGACGGCGCTGCCGCGGCCCTGGTGATGAGTGCCGAACGCGCCGAGCAACTGGGCCTCAAGCCGAAACTGCGCTGGGTCGGCTCGGCGTCCGCAGGCGTCGATCCGGGCGTCATGGGCTACGGGCCGGTGCCGGCAACGCAGAAGTTGTTGAAGCGCTTCGGCCTGACCGTCGACGACATCGAACTGTTCGAGATCAACGAGGCCTTCGCCGCCCAGGTGATGGGATGCCAGCGCCAGCTCGGCATCGACGCGGACCGCCTCAACGTCAACGGCGGCGCCATTGCGCTCGGCCATCCGCTGGGCTGCTCGGGCACCCGCATCATGGTCACCCTGATGAACGAGATGGAGCGCCGCGCCAAGGGAGCCAAGCGGCCGTTCTATGGCGTCGCGTCCTTGTGCATCGGCGTCGGCATGGGTGTCTCCACGCTGGTCGAGTGGATCGGCGACTAAGCGCATGCGTCCACTCGACGGAATCCGGGTGATCGGCCTTGAGCAATACATGGCCGGCCCCTACTGCACCATGCTGCTGGCCGACGCCGGCGCCGAGGTGATCAAGATCGAGCGCCCCGGCTCCGGCGATCCAAGGCGCGCCATGGCGCCCTTCGCCGAGAAAGACGGCCACAAGAAAGCCGCCGGATTCATGGCCTACAACCGCAACAAGAAGAGCCTCGGGCTGAATCTGCGCGCGCCGGAAGGCCAGCAGGTATTTCGCGATCTCTGCGCCAAGGCCGACGTTGTGGTGGAGAACCTGCGCCCGGGCTCCATGAATAAGCAGGGCCTGGGTTTCGCCGACATGAGCAAAGCCAACGAGCGGCTGATCTGGGCAGTGATTTCGGGCTTCGGCCAGTTGGAGGGCCACACCGGTCCCTATGCACCGCGCCCCGCCTTCGACATCGTCGCCGAGGCCATGAGCGGTATCATGAACATGGTCGGTTTCGCCGACAAACCGCCGAGTTGGACCATCTACGGCATGGCCGACATCTATTCCGGCCAGATCACCGCCTACGGCATCATGCAGGCGCTGTTCATGCGTGAGCGCACCGGCAAGGGCCAGATGGTCGACAGCGCCATGTTCGACAACATGGTGGCCCTGAACGAGGCGCAGATGGCGCTCTATTCGGTCGCCGGCCAGGTCAATTCCCGCGGCGAGCCGAAGAACATCTGGCCGCGCGACGCCTACGCCTGCAAGGACGGCTGGATCGCCGTCAACGTGCCCGACAACATCATCTGGGGCCGCATGGCCGAAACCATCGGGCATCCGGAACTAAAGGACGACCCGCGCTCCGATTCAGGTCCCGCGCGCTGCCAAAACATCCCCTTCCTGCAGCCGATCCTGGAAAGCTGGTTCGCGACGCAAACGCGGCAATCGGCGGCCGATGCGCTGAACGGCGCCGGCGTTCCCTGCGGGCCGGTCTACGACACCAAGGACGTGTTCGACGATCCGCATACGCATGAACGCGGCGTGCTGGTCGATATCGACGACCCGGTGGTCGGCAGCTACAAGTTCGCGCGCACGCCGCCGCACCTTTCGGCGGCACCGGAGATCCGCACCGATCCGGCGCCGGAACTGGGCCAGCACACCCGCGATATCCTGCAAGACCTATTGGGTTACGGCAGCGCCAAGATCGATGAACTCGCCGAACAGGGCGTGGTCGAGGTCGCGTGAGCAAGGGCCTTCGGCTGGAAATCGAGGGCGCCGTCGCGGTCATCACCATCGACCGGCCCGGCGCCAGGAACGCGCTCGACGCCGCCGCCCTCGATGCCTTGCAGGACGCCGTTTCCCGCATCGAAGCCGACGACACCATCGGCGCCGCCGTTATCACCGGCGCCGGCGGCGCCTTCTGTGCCGGCGCGGACCTGCGCGAAATGGCCGAAACCGAGGCCCGCTACCGGCCCTGGGCCGGTGCCGACGGCCCGCTGGCCAGACCTTGCGCGAAACCCACCATCGCCGCCGTCGAGGGCCACGCGGTGGCTGGCGGGCTCGGGCTGGCGCTGTGGGCGGATTTACGCATTGCCGGCGAGACCGCCGTGTTCGGTGTCTTTTGCCGGCGCTTCGGCGTGCCCATGAGCGACGGCACACCGACGCGGCTGCCTGCCGTCATCGGGCGCGGACGGGCGCTGGACATGCTGTTGACCGGGCGGCCGGTGGAGGCGCCGGAAGCGCTGGAGATCGGGCTCGCCAATCGCGTCGTCACCACCGGCGAGGCGCTTCCCAGCGCCAAGACGCTCGCCGCCGAGATCGCCGCCTTCCCGCCGCTGGCGGCACGCGCCGACCGGGCCGCCGCCTGGGCCGCCTTCGAAGCCGGCGAGGCCGAGCGCCTGGTCGACGAGGCCGATGGCGCCGAGGCTGCCAAACGCACGGAGGCCGCCGAGGGTGCTGCGCGCTTCAGGAACGGTGCCGGACGCGGCGGCAGCTTCGATTGATTCTCGGATAGAGGCCGGGCGGAGCCTCAGGCGCTGCTGTCGAGCTTGCCTTCGCCGGAACTACGCAGCTCGATAACGTTGTCCAGGCCCTCGGTACGTTCGCGCGGGAAGGTGATGGCGATGCGGGTGCCAATATCCGGTTCGCTGCTGATCTCCATCTTCGCACGGTGCATCTCGACCAGTTTCTTGACGATATAGAGCCCGAGCCCGGCGCCGCCGTGATCGCGGCTTGTGGCCTCGGCGACCTGTTCGAAGGGCTCGGTGATCTTGGAAAGGAATGCCTCGTCGATGCCGATGCCGGTGTCGGCGACGATCAGCGTCACGGCGCCCGTATCTTCCTGGTACGCCAGCACCTTGATGGCGCCGCCGGCCGGCGTGAACTTGACGGCGTTGCCGATCAGGTTGATGAGGACCTGCATCAGGCTGTTGCTATCCGCCCAAATCCTGGGCAGACCATCGGCAATCACCGCCTGAAACTCGATCTCCGTCGCCTTCGGGTTGGCGGAGATCATGTGCCAGCATTTCTCCACCAGGGCGGCGAGATCGTTGTATTCCTCCGACAGATTGTACTTGCCGGAATCCATGCGCGATACGGTCAGCAGGTTGTTGACCAGGTCGAGCAGATGCTCGCCGCTGAACAGGATGTCGGAGACGTATTCGTTGTATTTGGAATTGCCGAGCGGACCGAACATTTCCGTCTGCATGACGCTGGAGAAGCCGATGATGGCATTGAGCGGCGTGCGCAATTCGTGACTGACGTTGGCCAGCAGTTCCGATTTCGCCCGGTCCGCCGCCACTGCCTTTTCCGCCGCCGTGCGCAGGGCCTGCTGAGCCTTTCGGGATTCGCGCATGTCGTGGATGGTGTAGACATAAACCAAACGTCCCTTGGTGCGGCGTTCGAACGGGCTCTGCCCCGGCGCCAGAAATACCCGCGTCGTCGAATACTCGACCGGAATGCGGCTTCCATCCGTGATCTCCAAGGCCATCTGCCGCGACCTGACGACGGCCTGCACGCGGGTATCGGCCCCACGGATCTCCATGTCAGGGGGTTCTGACTCATCCACTGGCGCGACCCGCGGCATGAAACGGTGGATGTTGCGGCCCTCAATATCGCCGGCCTTGAGGCCGAGCAACCTGCACGCGGTGCGGTTGACGAAATCCACCCGTCCTTGATCGTTGGTGATAACGATGCCGTCGAAGCTTTCATCGACTACCGATTCCATCATCGCGCGCCGGTGCACGGCGGCCATGTGCTGCTTGAACAAGCGCAGCGACTGCAAGTCGAGCGTTTCGATCAGGCTCCAAAGATAACTCAACCCCACGATCAGCAGCGGCGGCGAGATATCGAGACTGAGCGGCATCAGATATTGTACCCAAGCGGCAGCACCGTAGCCGGCGCCAGCGAGCGTGACGGAAACGGCGAGACCGCGCCGCCAGCCCCAAACCGGGAACATGGCCCCCGCCAGCACCACCACGATGAGACCCGCGAGGTAGCTCCAGGCCGCCCCACTCCGTTCGATGGCGCGCCCCATGACCAGCGATTCGAACGCCAACGATTGCAACAGGGAGCCGCTGACGGCACCGAACATGGGCACGGCGATCATATCGCCCAGTTCCACCGCCGTGGCACCGATGACCACCGTCTTGCCGGCGACGGCGGAAGCCGGGAACCGGCCACGCATGACATCGACATAGGACAGGTAGCCGATGCTTTCCGGGCGGATGGAATAGTCCAGGTAGAACGGATCGAAGCGTTCCGGCAGCCGCCCGGACAATTGCGTCGCCAGGCTCGGCACGAAGGCACCACCGTCCCAGGCTTCGACGCGGTTGTAGCGCCGGACCAGGCTGTCGGCTTCGGGCCGCACATTGACCGACGCCGTCTGGGCATGGGCGCGGAACATGGCCAGCGGCTCGGTATGCACCATGGTGTTGGATTGAGGCGCCAACTGCTTGAACATCGGCAACACAACCTTGCCGCCGGCATCACGGATCGCTTCCGCCAGCAGAGTGTCGTCGGCCGCTTTCGAGACCGAGCTCAAGTCGATGTCGAGAACGATCCGGGCGGCGCCCGCATCATTGAGGCGGCGGATCACCTCCGCGTGGTTGCGCCTCGGCCACGGCCACTCGTTCAACTCACGCAAGGATAGGCTGTCGATGCCGACGCGCACCAACTGGCCGGACGCCGCACGGTCGGCTAGGCGGAACCGCGAGTCCATCAAGTTGAACTCGACGCGTTCCAGGCCGCCCCAGGCGTAAGCCAGGGCGATGACCAGGAAAATCACCGCGTAGGGAACACGTGCACGCCATCCCAGCGCCAACGGAGAGTCCGGATCGACGGGGCGGAAAAAGCTCACCCGATGTCCTCCAGCCTGGCAGTGCGCATGTGCGGGCGTCCCGTTTTCGACGGGTTCACGGCGTCAACATCCGGGCTTCTTGCCATTGCCGTTACAGCCGTTGCTTCCGTTATTGCCACCGCCGTTACCGTTGCCGCCACCATTGCCATTTCCACCGGCATTGCCGCCGCCCGGAAAGATCTTGCCGTTGGGCAACAGGCCGGGAATGCCGACGTTGCCGAGGCCGGCCGTCATCTGCCCCGGAGTTACCGGCTTGGCGCCCAGCTTGGTGGCCTTCTTGCCCGGCACGTTTCGGGCGTTTAAAGCATTCGACGGTCCGGCGCCCTTGGCGCGCAACAGGCCCTTGGAAGACTTGGCCACGTCGAGCCGACCACTGCCGACGGCGACCTTGAGACCCTTGGCGGCCTTCCCCACCGCGGCGCCGTTGGCCCGTTGCTGGCCTGGGGCCTCGGCGCTGCGGCCATTGGCGGCGCCGTCGTCTCCGGCTTTCGCCTCGTCAGCGGCGGCCTGCGTTCCGGCGGGACGGCCCCGCGTCTGGCCGCCGTGGCTGATACTCAGCGCCGCGCCCGGCAACGAGCCGACACGCGCCGTCTGACCCGGCCGCACCAAGCCGCGTTCACCGGTGGAAGCGGAGATCGCCTCGACCAGCCCCTCGGTAACATGCAGCGCCGCGCCCTGCGGCGAGACGTTGACCGAGAACGTGGTCCCCTTGATCACCGCCGCCAGATAGGGCGTGCCGACCTTGAACGGCTGTTCGCCCGGTGCCAGGGGTTGGGCGCCGGTGGAGACACCCTGCAGCAGTTGCCGCGCGCGCTTCCGGATCTTGTAGACGATGGTGCCGACGGACTGCAGGACGCTTTGCTCACGCGCCTCGGCGCCGGCGGGCAGCTTCATGCGGCTGTTGGGCGACAGTGTCAGCCGGTCGCCCTCGCTCTCCAAGACAGCCCGGCCGGCGGCCGCGACCCTGATCTCCGCACCGGCGACTAACCGGGTATTCCCATCCAACGCCTGCCAGCCGGCGCCGGGCAGGCGCATTTCGGCGTTGGTGACGGAGAGAACCCGCCACTCACCGGCCGGGCCGGCCCCCGCTTGCGCCCATCCGGAAAAGCCGGTCACTGGGCTCACACCAAGCGCCAAAACCATAAGAAATTTAAGGAGTTTTTTGTCCCAAAAACCCTGATTGCACATAAACCCGGCCCCTACGAACGTCTCCAGGAGATTTCGCTAGTTTCCCATGCAGAGCAATAATGTTTATTCTAATATTTATACACCATGATATCGTTTCGATAACGTAATGTAAACAGTTACATATTCCCAAAGAGTGATATATAGATAGGATCGTTTGACAACGACTGGAACGCCGAAAATTAGCAGGCGCACGGCCCGCGACCGGGGGAAGCAATCTTAGTCGAGCACGCAGGCATATGGAAACGGATGGCCCCGATCATCCCAATGATCGGATCGGCGCTGCTGCTTGCCGTACTGGTCCAGGCCGGACCCGCAAGGGCGCAGAACGCCGCATCCTCCAATGTCGAGCCCGGAAAGATCGAAAACCGTATTCGCAAGCCCGCCACATCGGCGCCGACATCGGCGGATGAGAAACCAGCCGCCATCCCCGCACTACCGACCATGGACCTGAAACCGGACGGCATCGAGGGCCAGTTCGTGCTCGCCGGCGTGGAGATCATCGGCGCCACCGTCTATCCCGTCGCCGATTTCGCGCCTCTCTATGAACCCCTGATGGCGAGCCAGGTTTCGCTTGCGCAGATTCAAGCGCTGGTCAAGGCGGTCACCCAGAAATACCGCGACGACGGCTATTTCCTGGCCACCGCCAGCGCCGAGCCACAGGACCTGGCGCTGGGCATCCTGCGCATCCGCATCGCCGAGGGCGCCATCACCCGGGTCCGGTTCGAGGGTGATTTGGGCGGACGCGGGGAATTGGTCCAGCACTATGCCGACAAGATCACGGCGGCGCGGCCGGCCAGGCTCGCGCATCTGGAGCGCTACATGCTGTTGATCGACGACCTGCCGGGCGCCGCCGTCGACGGGTCGCTCAACCCGCTCGATTCGGCCAAGGGCGAGTTCGAACTGGTGATGCGCATGAGCGACCGCATGCTCGATGGTTCGGTCAGCGTCGACAATCGCGGCACCCGCGCCGTCGGCCGCTATCAGGCCTTGCTCAATGCCAACCTCAACACCGGAGCCCTCGGCGGCACCCGCACCGGCGTGACGCTGTTCACCATTCCCGCCACGCCGGAAGAATTGGTATACGTGCAAGTAACCCAGGAGCACCGGATCGGCTCCGAGGGGCTGCGCGGCTGGATATCGGCGTCACACAGCGTCGCCGACGTCGGCGCCCAATACGATGAAACCAACCTCGGCAACAAGAGTACGCGCGCCGTCCTCGGCCTCGCCTACCCGCTGATCCGCTCGCGCGACCACAACCTGGAAATCTCCGCCCGTTTCGACGTCGCCAACCAGCGCCAGGACGACAACGGCGTTCGAGAATTCGACGACCGCCTGCGGGTGCTGCGGCTCGGCGCCGACTACAGCTTGAACGACGGTTTCGACAGCCAGAACGGCTTGTCCCTGGAATTGTCGCGCGGCCTCGACATTCTCGGCGCGTCGGAGGGCGAATACCCGAGCCAGTCCAGGGCCCCGTCACGGACCAACGGCCGGGCGGAATTCACCAAGCTGACGCTGTCGGCCAACCGCCGCCAGAAGATCGGCAAAAAGTGGGCGGTACAGCTTTCAATGGCCGGACAGCGCGCGGACCGGCGGCTACTGTCGAGCGAGGAGTTCTATCTCGGCGGCACGCAATACGGCCGCGCCTTCGATTCCGGCGAGATTTCCGGCGACCATGGCGCGGCGGCGGCCTTCGAAGTCCAGTACGGCGAGTTCCTGTCGCTGCCGTATCTCGACTCCTATCAGGTCTACGGTTTCTACGATTTCGGTGTCGTCTGGGAAACCGAAGCCACCGATTTTACGGACCACGCCAGCCTGTCGTCGGCGGGCGGCGGTGTGCGCCTCGGTATTACCAAGTCGGTGTTCGCGGGTTTCGAAGTCGCGGCGCCGCTGACCCGCGTCGTCGCCAACGAGAACGACAAGGAACCGAGGTTCTTCTTCTACCTGCTGGCCAACCGCTAGGCCGCCGAGACCGTAGCGGGACCCTAGAGCACATTGAAATCGAAAACGCTGGCCAGGTGTGCCGTTTGCCCGGCCACCGTCCCGTCCAGCGGCATGTAGAGGCAGGAATAGGTGATGAAGTCCCGGTCTTCGGCCCAGACCACGCGGCCGCTGCTTTGCACAATGGTGCCGCTCTCCCAGACCTGACGGCAGATGTCGGTGACCATCGCCAGCGCATCGCCGGCGTAGTTTTCGCTCAAGCGCTTACCGGTGCCGTCGAAACCCAGAACTTCGCGCAATCCCGTTCCGAAAAAGCGGTTGCGGAATTCCGCCCCGCCGGCCTCCACGTCCTTGATAGTCATGAACGGCGCCGCCTTGTAGACAGACATCAGGTCAAAATCGGCCCAACGGGGATGCCGGCCGTCATGGCAGAGTGAAAACCAGTAGTCGTGCACCATGCGCGCCAGCGGATAGTCGATCCGCTCTGGGGCGATGACGATCTGGTTTCCGGAGAAACGGTTCACGGCGACGGCTCCGGCAATGGCCAAGCGGGCGGCCCGGAACCGCCATTCTATCTCAGAACCGATGGCGGCGGAAGCGGTTCAGCCGGCGTCCATCATACTCGGCTCGCAGAACTGCCGACGCCGCTTGAGCTGGCCGCAGGTGTTCTTGGCGGCCGACGCGTCCTTGAAGGGACCGGCCTTGAGCCGGTAGTAGACGCCCTTCTTGCCGAGATTGACCCGCGAGACTTCATGCTCGAGCTTGCCCAGGATCGCCTGGTGGGCGCGCTTGATCTGGGCCCAGCCGCGTTCCGCCTGTTGCTGCGAACGGTAGGATGCCAAGTGCACGGCCGGTTGCGGCCCGGCCGGCTTGGCCGCCGATCCGTTTTTCTCCAGTTTGGCCGGCCCCGATACCGCTTGCGACGGCGCGGACATGGGCTTGGCCATGGCCGCGGGCTGCGCCGGACGCATGGACAGCTCAATGGCCTGGCGCTCGCGTGCGTATTCGTCGGAACTGATGAAACCGTCGTTGCGCAGCTTCTCCAGCCGGCGCACGGAATCGGCGGCTTCCATCAGGCCCTTGGGGGGCACCGCCGGATTGGCGACCACCACGGGCGCGGAAGGCATCATCGCATCGAGGATCATGTTGCGTTCGGCGGAATGCTGGGAGACCGAGATGGCGCGCATTTCCAGCGCCCGGCCGATGGCCCTGAGCCGCCCCGCGATCTGCTCCGTCGACGGCACCGGGCGCTCCAGTCCGGCCGCAGGCGGCGGCGACGTCAGCGGCAACAGGGCGCCGATATTGGTCTGGCGCCGAGCGGCGTATTCGTCGGCGGTGATCAGGCCCTGATCGCGCAACGCCTTCAGCGTGGCGAAACGGGACATCATGTTGGCGTCGTTGCCTTCGAACGACGCAACGCCGCCGGTGCTGCCGGGCGCGGCCATGGCGTTGCCGGCGCCCAGGCCGCCCGGTTGCGCCATCGGACCGGGCTGCGGCTGCGGCATGCTGCGCCCAAGCATGGCGGACGCCGCCGGCGCGCCGGTGACCGGCTGGTTGACCATCGGCGCCGGTGCCGAACCGGGCGCGGGTTGCTGCTGGCCGGGCGTAACGCCGCTTTCCAGCAGAGACAGATTGACGCTGGCGATCTGAGACGCCGGCCGCGTGGTGATCGAGTTCCAGACCACGAATTGCTGCGCCTCGTCCGGTCGCAGCGCCAGTACGGCCTCGTACATTTCCCGCGCCTTGGTCATCTGACCGGTGTTCTGATAGAGAATGCCGGCACCGATCAAGGCATCGATGTCGCGCGCATTGCGCCGGAGTGCTTTCTTGAAGTGCGCCTCGGCGGTGATGTAGTTCCCCTTCGCCAATTCGGCGATTCCCAGCTCGGCCTCGACGTTTTCCTGGAACGGCGAGCCGGCCCAGAAGGATTCGTCGAACATTTGCCCCTGCATCAGGCTGCAGCCGCCAAGTCCCAGATTGACCACCAGGACCAGGATCAAGACCCTGATTTTGCTATTCACAACGGCTGGCACGTTTCCGGCCCCCCTCGGGCGCAATGCGGCCCGAACATTAAAATATACCAAGGTAAAAAATAGGGGGGACAATATACCAAGTATAGTGCTTTTTTAGAAAAGCCCACACTACCCGTTGAAACTAAAGCATTTTTTGCCATTTTGCGGCGGCCGTCGGCAGCCGTTGGCAGAACGAAAAAGCGCGGAAATCCGCGAATCTTCGACTAGGATTCTTTTACTTTGGTTTCTTTTGCTCTTCTTGCTCTTGCAACTCGTCGCAGCCATTGACGCTGGAGAAAGGCAGCTTGGTCACCGTGCCGCCGCCCATCTTCAACGCGCCCTTCAACACCAGGATGCCGCTGACGTCGCGCGTACCGAGCGCAATGTTGACCGTATCGATCAAGCGCTTGTCTTCCTTCACCTGCGCCGGCGTGCGGCGGTAGTCGATCTTGGTGTTGCCGCGGCTGCCGCGGTCGTACAGGTAGTCGATGGTCATCGGCTGCTTGAACCAGGCGCGCAGCAAGGCGTCGGAAATCCGGGGACCCTTGTTGCAGACGGCACCGACCTTGGAATTGTCGCGCACGGTCAGCACCACGGTCACCGTCGTATTGTAGATACGACTGCTTTTCGCCGATCGCTTCACCGGCGCGATCATCGAGCGCATCTGGATATGGCCTTCGCCCTGCTCGCGCAGTCCGTAGGAACGCTTGCGTTCCACCGACTGGGCCTCGGCGACGGCGGTCCAAAACACTGTCGCCATCAAGGTGCACAGCAGGGCCAGGGTGATACGTCTCACGGCGTTGCTCCCGATCATTTCTCACATGCATGTGTAACATTGCATGCGCTTGGGTTCACGCTACTCTGCGGCCCTTACAATCTCCTTAACGCGATAGGGAGATCGATTACAATGTTATGGCCATGTAGGTGACCCCGTCCAGGGGGTTTTCGTAATAGGCTTCAATCTCGCGAAACCCCATGTCGCGGTATAGCGTGCGCGCCGCGTGCAGTTGCGCCAGGGTATCGAGGCATAGCTCGCGGTATCCGGCGTCCCGCGCCTCGGCCAGACAAAGCTCCGTCAAATGCCGCCCGAGCCCGCGCCGACGCCAATCTGGCCGCACGTAGAGCCGCTTCATTTCCGCCCTTCCCCCATCACGCGGGCGCAGCGCCACGCAGCCGACCAGGCGCTCGTCACCGTCATCGAATACCAGATAGAGGCGCCCCTTGGGTCGTGCGTAGATTCCGGGCAGCGCCGTCAGTTCGGCCTCGAAATCCTGAAAGCAGAGGTCGACCCCGAGCCAGTCCTGGTATTCCAAAAACAGCTCACGGATCATCGCTAGGTCATCGGCACTCTCGGCCATGCGGATATCGAAGCCGTCGATCATGGCAGCTTCAGCACCCCTTCCAACACCAGCACCGCACGGCCGGCCAATTCCACCCGCTCGCCCATCATCCGGCAGAACAAATCGCCGGAGCGCGCGGAGACCTGGCGCGCGTGGATTTCCGCCTTGCCCAACCGGTCGGCCCAATAGGGCACGATGGTGCAATGCGCGGAACCGGTCACCGGATCCTCATCGATACCCACGTGCGGCGCGAAGTAGCGCGACGCGCAATCACTATCGTCGCCCGGCGCGGTGGCGATCAGCCCCCATCCCTGCATGGCCGCGATATAGCGGAAATCGGGCTCCAGCGCGCGCACCTGAGCTTCCGTCTCGAACACCGCCATATTCTTCACCGCGCGCAGAAAGCCTACCGGTTCAGCGCCGAGGGCCGCGGCCAACCCGTCCGGCACCGGGACCTCTTCGGCCGGCAACGCCGGGAAGTCCATAACCAGAAGATCGCCGTCCCGTCCGACCCGCAGCTCCCCGCTGCGTGTCTGGAAGGCGATCGCCGCGGCGGCTTCGCCGCGCTGCTCGAACAGTACCGAGGCCGTCGCCAACGTCGCGTGGCCACAGAGATCGACCTCCGCCTTGGGCGTGAACCAGCGCAGTTCGTAATCGCCGGGCCCGCGCGACAGGGTAAAGGCGGTTTCCGACAGATTGTTCTCGAGCGCGATCAACTGCAGCGTGGCGTCCGGCAGCCAGGCGTCGAGCGGGCAGACCGCCGCCGGATTGCCGGCGAAGGGTTTATCGGCGAAGGCGTCGACCTGGTAGATGGGAATGTCCATGACGTCTCCTTTCCCTAGAGTGCGTCGACGATGGCCTGGCCGAGTTCCGAGGTCGTGGCCTTGCCGCCCATGTCGGGCGTCTTGACGTCGGAATCGCGGATCACCGTCTCGATGGCGGTGACGATATCCACCGCCGCATGGCTCTGCCCCAGGTGATCGAGCATCATCGCCGCCGACCAGATCTCGCCGATGGGGTTACAGATACCCGTCCCGGCGATGTCCGGCGCCGAGCCGTGCACGGGCTCGAACATGGACGGGAAATCCCGTTCCGGGTTGATGTTGCCGCCGGGCGCGATGCCAATGGTACCGGTCACTGCCGGGCCGAGGTCGGAGAGGATATCACCGAACAGGTTGGAGCCGACGACCACATCGAACCAATCCGGGTTGCGCACGAAATGCGCGGTCAGGATGTCGATGTGGAACTTGTCGGTGGTGACGTCCGGGTAGTCCTTCGAGACCGCCTCGAAGCGCTCGTCCCAATAGGGCATGGAGTGGATGATGCCGTTGGACTTGGTCGCCGAAGTCAGGTGCTTGCGCTCGCGCGTGCGTGCCAGATCGAAGGCATAGCGCATGATGCGGTCGGTGCCGAGGCGGGTGAAGATCGCCTGCTGCACCGCCAGCTCCTGCTCGGTGCCTTCATACAGACGTCCACCGATCTCGGAGTATTCGCCTTCGTTGTTCTCGCGCACGATCATGAAGTCGATATCGCCGGGGGCACGGCCGGCGAGCGGGCACGGCATTCCCTCGAACAGCCGCACCGGTCGCAGGTTCACGTACTGCTGGAACTCACGCCGGATCGGAATCAACAGGCCCCACAACGAGACATGGTCCGGCACGCCCGGAAAGCCGACGGCGCCCAACAGGATGGCGTCGCTTTCCTTGATCTGCTGGAGGCCGTCTTCCGGCATCATCGCGCCCAGCTTGTGGAAACGCTCGCAACTCCAGTCCTTCTCGTCGAAGGTGAAGGCCAGGTCGTACTTGCCGGCCACCGCTTCCAGCACCTTGATGGCTTCCGGCATCACCTCGTTGCCGATACCGTCGCCGGGAATAACGGCGATGTTGTAGGTATTTGTCATGTGTCGATTGCCTCCCTCGATCGATATGCGGGCGCTATAGCGCTTCGGTCATGAGCAGCGCGTCGCCGCCATACCGGATCAGTTCGTGCGCCACAATGGCGCGGCGGTCAACGATTTCGAATCCTTCTCGCAGATAAAGCCGTACCGCCGCCGGGCTCTCCTCGAACGCGATCAGCGACAGTTCCGCCAGCCCCTCGCTCATGGCGCGACGCCGCGTGAGATCGAGCAGCCGCGTGCCGATGCCCTGGCCGCGCGCGTCCGGGTAACAAGCGATACCGGCGATATAGAGGCTGGGCGCGCTTTCCAACTCGCAATAAGGCCGCAGCACCGGATCGACATCGTCGTCGATTTCCGAAACCTCCAGCATCGGGAAGGCGTGCACCATGCCCAGCACCGCATCGCCGTCCTCCGCGATCATGCAGTTTTGGTAGGAAAAGGCCTCGCCTTCGCGGGCGAACCGCCGGGAGCCCGCGTCCAGGAGCGTCTCGCCGGGCTCCATCAGCGAGCTCCAGATGTAATCGGCGACACCGCCCGCGGCCATCTGATACAGTTCGGCGATGGCGGGGCTATCGGCGCGGCGCGCCGGGCGGAATTCGACCATCGATCTCCCCCTTCGGTGTTTTCGTTCAATCCTCGAAGTGCACGTTGATGCGCTTGTTGGACTTGCCCTTGTTCTCGATCTTACCGACGCGCACGCGACCGATTTCACCGGTGCGCGCCACGTGGGTACCGCCGCAGGGTTGCAGGTCGATGCCTTCCACCTCCATCAGCCGCACCTTGCCCATGCCCATCGGGGGCATCACCGACATGGTCTTGATCAGGTCCGGATTGGCTTCCAACTCCGCGTCGGATATCCACTTGGCGCCGGTGGCGAGATCGCTGGCCACCAGTTCATCGAGCTTCGCCTGGATCTCTTCCTTGTCGGGCTTGCCTTCGGTGTTGAGGTCGATGCGGCTCTTGTCCTCGCCGATCTGGCAGCCGGTGATCTCGGCGTCCACGGTGGCGCAGATCAGATGCAGGAGCGTATGCATGCGCATCAGCTTGTGGCGGCGTTCCCAGTCGATTTCCATGCGTACGTGATCGCCGACGGCAAGCGCCGGCGCACCTTCGGCCGGGATGTGCAGATGTCGGCCCGATGCCCGGTCCTTCCGGGTATCGGCGATCGCCACCACGCGTCCGTCGTCGGTGGTCAGCCGGCCGGTGTCTCCGGGCTGGCCGCCGCCCAGGGGATAGAAGATGGTGCGGTCGAGCTCGATGCCGTCCTCGCCGACGGCAACGACGCTGGCGTCCGCGGTCTTGGCGTAGGCGTCTTCCCTGAAAATTTCTTCGGTCATGTTCGCTCCTTGGTCATTCAAGCCCGCGGCCCAGCACTTCGCGGAACAACTGGGCGTCGGAGTTGCCGCCGGAAAGGATCACCCCGACCTTCTTGCCGGCCATGGTTCCCTTCTCCTTCAGCAGGCCGGCCAAGGGGCCCGCCCCGGCGCTTTCGGCGGCGTTGTGGGTATCGACGAAATAGGCCGCCATGGCATCCTTGAACTCGTCCTCCTCGATGCGGACGATGCGTTCGGCCCCCTCACAGATGACCTTTACGGCCCTGGCGTCGGGCGCGCGGCAGGCGACACCGTCGGCAATGGTGTCGGCGGTATTGGTATTGACCGGCTTGCCGGCCTCGAAGCTCAGCGCATAAGCCGGCGCGTTCTCGGCGACGATGCCGACGATTTTGGTCTTGAGCCCCAGGAGATCGCGCACCGTGATCAGGCTGCAGATGCCGGACCCCATGCCGATGGGGACGTAGACGGTATCGAGGTCGGGATGTTCCTCGAACAGCTCCAGCGCATAGCTCGAAACCCCCATCAGCAGCCAAGGATGGAACACCGGCACCAGGTGCAGGCCGCGTTCCTTGGCCAGCTCGATGGTGAACTCCAGCGCTTCCTGGAAGTCCTCGCCGTGTTCGATCAGCTCGGCGCCAAAGGCCTTCATGGCGGCGTTCTTCTCCGGGTTGTTGCCGCGCGGCACGACGATCACCGATTTCATGCCGACGGCCGATGCCGCGCGCGCCACCGACTGGCCGTGGTTTCCGCGTGTCGCGGAAATGACGCCCGGGCAATCGGGCTCGCTTTCCTTCAGCTTGGTCAGATAGACCAGTCCGCCGCGCACCTTGAAGGCACCGGTGGGCGTGTGGTTCTCGTGCTTGACCCAGACCTCGCAGCCGGCACGCGCCGACAGCAACGGCCAGTGATAGGCCGGCGTCGGCGGCATGTGGCGGTGCACGATTCCGGCGCCTTCGTGCACCTGTTCGATTGTCAGTTCCGGCATGTTCGTTTCCCTTCTTTTCGGTATATCACCCGCGCCGGGTAATGGCGATTCCAGCCAGAATGGTAACCGCCGCGACCATGATCGCGGGTGTGATCGCCTCGGCGAACAGCAGCACCGCGAACAGCAGGCTGATCAGCGGCTGGGTGAACTGCAACGGCGCCATACGCACCACGCCGCCCTCCTTCAGCGACCAGTACCAGGCGGCGTATCCGAGAATGCCGACACCATAAGCCATGAACAAGAGGCCGCCCCAGGCCTCCGCTCCGACCGTGCGCCACGGCACGTTCCATCCGACCAGTGCCAGCAGTGGCAACTGCATCAAGCCGGCCAGGGCCAGCACCCAAAAGGTGGCGCTCCAGGTGCCGACATGGGCCGATAGCCGCGCCCCCGCGACGTAACCCGAACCGGCACAGAGGCAAGCCAGCAGGCAAACCAAGTCGCCCTTGAGGGTCGCCGTGCCGCTGCTTTCGGGCGAGGTCACCAAAAGCCATTCCCCGGCCATGGCCACGGTGACGCCAAGATACCAGAACGGTTTCAGTGCCTGGCGCTCGACCAGTGCGCCGATACCGCCGACGATCGCCGGCAGCGCCGCCAGGATCAGCGCCGCGTGCGCCGTCGATGTCAGCGAGATGCCGTAGGTATAGATCAGTGGAAAAGCGGTGAAGCCGATGACCACGGAGATCAGCGCCAGGCGCCACTGCATCCAACCCTTCGGCAGCGGCAGCCCGAGCATCACCGCCAACGGCAATGCCAGTGCCGCCGCGAACACGGTCCGCGCCAGGCCCGCCGCCAAGGGGGAGATGTCGGCGACCATGAACTGGGTCGCCGCCGGCGATGCCGCCCACAGCACCATCGCCGCCATGCCGACCCCATAGGCCGGCAGCAACCGCGCCGCCGGCAGGGCCTTGGCGTCGGCGCTCATGGTTCGGACGGGTGCGGGGACGGATGACGGGTGCGGTCCGGCGAAAGATGCTGCTCACCCAGGAGATCGCTGACGATGAGATCGCGGACCTCCTCGGCATCGAGGCCATGCCCGGCCACCTGGTCGGCGACCGACGCCAGGACCCGGTCGGCGTCCTGCATCAGCTTCAGGCGCTTGAACAGGTCGTCGTGGCGGATGCCCATGGCGGCGCCGATCAACTCCATGTAATTGCCGATCTCGAACGGCCAGTGATCCTGGTGCGAGACCAGTTCGCGGTGATCGGCGTGGTAGATGCTCAACAGCATGTCGAGCCCCGCCCGCTCGGCGGCGCCCAAGGTTTCGGTCAAAAGGCGGCTGCGGTAGTCGGGCACGGTGGAGAGGCCAGACATCTGATAACCGGCGCGCGGCAGATCGGCGGGCAGGTCGAGATCGACGACCTTGACGCCGGGAATGGCCGACAGCAGTTCGACGACGCTCTCGGTCACGCCGGGCGAACCCGGAAACTCCAACAGTGCCACGCGCTTTTCCTGGCGCTCGGTGAACAGCGGCTTGAGGGCATCGAGGCGTCGCGCCAGATAAACCGGGAACATGGCGGTATCGAAAGCGTCGGTCTCGGCGGCCTCGTCGAACTGCATGTGGCAGGTCGGGCACCAGGAGACCACTTCCGCCGCGCCGGTGGCGGCGTAGCGCTCGATGGTCTTGTTCAACTGGCGGCCGCCGTTGGCCATGTCGCCTTGGCGCATCTGCAGAATGCCGCAGCAGTTGGCCGGCCCGCCGTGTACCTGGTAGCTGGCACCCAAGCGGTCGAGCACGTCGAGGCACAAAAGCCCGATGTGCGGTGTCTTCGGCATGTTGCAGCCGGTGTAGAAAATCAGGTCCGGCGCACTTTCCGGGTGCGAGGCCGGGCTCAACCGCGCCATCAGGTCGGCCGGCAGCTGCAAGCGCGAAATCACCCGCGCCGCGCGGCTCATGGCCTGGAAGTCGCGCTTGCCGGCAGTCTTGCGCGCCTCGGCCGGCAGCTTCGCGTTCAGCCGGTCGCGCGCCATCATCAGCATGAAGCGCGGATTGATGCCGTGTTCGCAGACGCTCAGGCAATGTCCGCTGCCGCAGCACGCCCTGGCCCAACGCTCGGCGTCAGCGTTGCCGGCGCCGCCCTTGAGGATATCGACCACGCCGGCCGTCAGCACCTCGGACGCGGCCTCGATGCCGACGAGACCCGGCGTCGGACAGACTTCGGCGCAGGCACCGCAGGCCGTGCAGGCCTCGGCCATGGCTTCGGTGCGGCGCTCCAGCGAGCGCTCGAACTCGGTCGGTTCCGGTTTCATGGGATCATCGAACACGCTCAGGCCTCGGCAATCAAGCCCGCCAGAACGGTTTCGCCGCCTCGCGCGCCGCCCAGGCGCGGCTGATGCCCATATCGGCCAGCTCACGCTCCTCCAACCGCGCCAGTGCGCGCCGCATATCGGCCCGGCGCTGCCAGACCAGCATCCCGTACCAGGCCAGCACGCCAATGGCCGCCGGTGCTTCCCACAAGGCACCCAAGGCTTGCGCCAACGTTGCGCGGGCGCGGTCCCGGTCGAGCCGTTCGGCGGCATCGATACAATCCAGGTGTTGCATGACATTGTCCTTAATCTGAGATGATTTTGTATCTATACAATTGACACAATTTTGAAGGCAATGTAATTATTGTCACCATGACAATCTGGATGCCCGACCTGGCCGGACGCCAGGGACCGAAGTACCTGGCGATCGCCGATGCCATCGCCGATGCCGTTACCGCCGGTGCACTCACCGACGGTGACAAGCTGCCTCCGCAACGCAATCTCGCCTACGATCTCGGTGTCACGCTCGGCACGGTGACCCGCGCCTATACCGAAGCGCGGCGCCGCGGCTTGGTCGGTGGCGAGGTCGGACGCGGCACCTACGTGCAGGCGCCGGGCTCCAACCCGCCCGACGGCTTCATCGCCCTGGCGCCGAACCGCCAGGGTGAAATCGATTTCGCCCACGCGGCCGCACTGACCGCGCGCCCCGGCCAGCAACTGGCGGAGACCCTGAAGGATATCGCCGACTCGCCGGAACTCGAGCAACTGGTCGGATATCAGTTCGACACCGGCCTGGCACGCCACCGCGACGCCGGCGGCCAGTGGCTGCAGCGCGCCGGCCTGACGGCCAGCGCCGATAACGTGGCCATCACCAACGGCGCCCAGCACGGCATCATGGTGACGCTGATGGCGCTCGCCCAACCGGGCGACACCATCTTGGCGGAAGCCCTCTCCTATCCCGGCTTCATCCAGTTGGCGCAACAGCTGAGCCTGCGCCTGGAGCCCGTCGCCATGGACGAACAGGGTGTCATTCCGGAAGCATTGGCGGAAGCGCAGCGGCGCACCTCCGCGCGGCTCTTCTACTGCATGCCGACCATCCACAACCCGACGGCGGCGATGGCCTCGGATAGTCGCATGGCGGCGCTGGCGGAAACCGCCGCCGCGCACGATCTCACCGTTGTCGAAGACGACGTCTGGAGCGGCCACATGAAGGCACAGACCAAGCCGCTCTCCACCTACATCCCGGAGCGTGCCTACTACGTCACCAGCCTGTCCAAGACCATGGCCGGCGGGCTGCGTGTCGGTTACGTGCTGGCGCCGGACGCCACCCATATCGAGCGCATACGCTCCATGGTGCGGCTTTCGGGCTGGCTGACCGCGCCGGTGATGGCAGAGATCGCGGCGCGCTGGATCCTCGACGGCACCGGCGAGGCATTGGCACGCTGGCAAATCCAGGCCATGGCGCAGCGCTTCGCCATCGCCGACGAATACCTGCACGCCCACAAGCCGGTCTACCACCCGGCGGGACATTATGTCTGGATGCAATTGCCGGAACCCTGGCGGGCGTCCGACTTCAAGGCCGAAGCCGAACGCCGCGGCGTGCAGTTGCTGACCGGTGAATCGTTCGCAGTCGGCCGCGCGCCGGCGCCGCACGCGGTCCGGCTCGGCATTTCCAAGCCCGAGACCGACGCCGAGGTGCGGCGCGGCCTTGAAATCCTGAGCGACATCCTGCGCACCGGACCCGGTGGCGGCCTCGATACCGTCTAGCTGTAAGACTGGAAGCTTAGCGGATCAGAATGGCCTAGCAGGGACGGAAAAATCCGGACGCTCCAGCCATTGCAGTGCATCCGCCAGCTCGTGGAACACCTGAAAGCGCACCGTCTCCACACCATCGGCCTGCCAAAGCGCTCCGTAGAGCTTGACCCAGATCTCGAGCATCACGCTTGGGCAGACCATGGCGGACTTGAACCGGATCGGCGCGTCGAGACCCTGACGCTCGGCGTCTTCGACCGCGGATTTGAGATCGGACAGCGTTTTGATGTTGAAATTCGAAACGTCGGTCGTTTCGTCCCATAGGATCAATCGGTCCATACCCGGCCGGAATTGATCCTCGCGTTTGGCATCTACGATGGCGTCGAAGATCTCCTGTGGCAAAAGATGCCCGCCACCGAAACACACAATCAGGTCTGCGTTCGGTATCACCTGCACTGCGAATGGCATCTGATTTGCCCCCCGGATAAATCCGCGATTGCCGTCTTCAGATTACATTGCTCGAAAAACATCAAACGGCAAGCGCTGGGACCTAATCAGGAATCGGGTGACCGTGATTGAGCGGTCCGTGGCCGGCGCCGAAGCCCGGCGCCGTGCGGATGGCTTCCTGCACGTAGTCGCGCGCGCGCGCCACCGCCGCCGAAAGGCTCATGCCCTGCGCCAGGCCGGCCGCGCAGGCCGACGCCAGGGTGCAGCCTGTGCCGTGGGTGTGCTTGGTCAGGTGCCGGGGGCTGGTGAAGGTCTCGGTCCCGGACGCGTCGACCAGGAGGTCCGTCAATTGGTTGCCTTCCAGGTGACCGCCCTTCATCAACACCGCCTCGGCGCCGGCGGCGCGCAGGCCGGCGGCCACCTGCTGCATGGAGCCGGTGCCGGAAATCTCATGGCCGCTCAGCACTTCCGCCTCCGGAATGTTGGGGGTTAACAGCGTCGCCAGCGGCACCAGGCGCGAGCGCATCGCCGCGTTGGCGTCATCGGCGAGCAGCGCATGGCCGCCCTTGGCGACCATCACCGGATCGAGAACCACCGGAATGTCGGCGGCCCAGCGTTCCAGGGCGTCGGCCACCGCATCGATGATCTCGATCCGGCCGAGCATGCCGATCTTGATGGCGTCGGCGCCGATATCTTCCATCACAAGGTCGATCTGCTGGATGACGAAGGCCGCCGGCACGTCATGGATGCCGAACACACCGAGCGTGTTCTGGGCGGTGAGCGCGGTAATTGCGGTCATGGCGTAACCGCCAAGCGCGGTGACCGTCTTGATGTCGGCCTGGATACCGGCGCCGCCGCCGGAATCCGATCCCGCGATAATCAGAACCCGGCCGCGCATGCCCTCAGTGACCTGCCGCCTTGGCGGCTTCGGCGATGGCGTCCGCGATCTCGCCGACGACGGTGTCGATAAGCCCCTCGTCCTCGCCTTCGGCCATCACCCGCACGACGGGTTCGGTTCCGGACTTGCGGATCAACAGACGCCCGCCGCTGCCGAGGCGTGCCTCGCCATCGGCGATGGCGTCGCGAACCCGCGCATCGGCCATGGCGTCGCCGCCGTTGACGCGGACGTTCTTCAAAAGCTGCGGCAACGGCTCGAACCGGCGGCAGACACTGGACGCCGGCGCGCCCTCCTCGATCACCACGGCCAGTACCTGCAACGCCGCCACCAGGCCGTCGCCCGTGGTGGCGAAATCGCCGAGCACGATGTGCCCCGACTGTTCGCCGCCCAGGTTGTAGCCGTCGCTGCGCATGCGTTCGACCACGTAGCGATCTCCGACCTGGGTACGGATCAAATCCAGGCCGTGGCCTTGCAGGTGTTTCTCAAGGCCCAGGTTCGACATCACCGTGGCAACCACGCCGCCGCCCATGAGCGAACCGTTGCGCGCCCAACGCTCGGCGATGGTCGCCATGATCTGATCGCCGTCCACCAATAGGCCGTTTTCGTCGGCGACGATCAGCCGGTCGGCATCGCCGTCCAGCGCCAGGCCCAGGTGGGCACCGTGCGCCACCACCTGCTCGCGCATGTAGGCGGTGTCGGTGGAACCGCAGCCGCGATTGATGTTGAAGCCGTCCGGTTCGATGCCGACGGGGATCACTTCCGCGCCCAGTTCCCACAACACTTCCGGCGCCACCTTGTAGGCGGCGCCGTTGGCGCAATCGACCACGACCTTCAGCCCGTCGAGCTTGAGGCCGCGCGGGAAGGTCTGCTTGACGTACTCGGTGTAGCGGCCGACCACGTCATCGAGCCGGCGCGCGCGGCCGAGATGGTCGGGTGCCGCCAGATGTGCCTGAACGCCGTTTTCCATGCGCGCCTCGATGGCGGCCTCGACCTCGTCCGAGAGCTTGTAGCCGTCCGGCCCGAAGAACTTGATGCCGTTGTCTTGGTAGGGATTGTGCGACGCCGACAGCATGACGCCCAAGTCGGCGCGCAGCGAACGGGTCAGCATGGCGATGGCCGGCGTCGGCAACGGCCCGGCCAGGATCACGTCCATGCCCACCGATATGAACCCCGACGTCAGCGCCGGCTCCAGCATATAGCCCGATAGCCGCGTATCCTTGCCGATCACCACGCGGTGCCGATGATCGCCGGAAATGAACTCGGCGCCGGCGGCCATGCCGACGCGAAGCGCGATCTCGGCGGTCATCGGTTCGGTGTTGGCGGTGCCGCGAATGCCGTCGGTGCCGAAGTACTTGCGGGTCATGAGGCGAAATCTAACCTTGCGAATTTTCCGAATTGTAGCGCCAACCACCGGACGGAGGGCGTCACTTTTTATTACGCTTTCTTTCTTAACAAAGCCTTTTGTCGGCGATCGCCTCCCAGACGTCCAGCGCCTGGCGGGTCTCGGCGACGTCGTGAACGCGGAAAATCTGCACGCCCCGAGCGCGTGCCGCCAGTGCGGCGGCGATGGAACCGGGTGCCCGCCTTGCGGCGTCCTCCACCCCCGATAGCCGCCCGATGAAGGTTTTACGCGATGCACCCAGCACTACCGCGCAGCCGAGCGCATGCAGTTCGTCCAGACGCGAGAGAATTTGCAGATTGTGATCCAGCGTCTTGCCGAATCCGATGCCGGGATCGACGGCGATGCGAACTCGACCGATGCCCGCGGCCTCACAGGCGTCGATACGCGCCGCCAGATAGTCACGGATTTCCGCCGGCGCGTCCTCGTAGGTCGGATTGGCCTGCATGGTCTGCGGCTCGCCCTGCATATGCATGAGGACGACGTCGGCATCGGTCGCGGCGACGGTCTCGAGCGCCTCGGCATCGCCCGTCAGCGCCGTCACGTCGTTGACGATCCGGGCCCCGGCCGCGATGGCGGCACGCATCACCACGGCGCGGCGGCTGTCGATGGAAACCAGCGCGCCCGCCGCCACCAACCCCTCGATCACCGGCAGCACGCGTTCCAGTTCTTCGCTGATGGAGACCGGTTCGGCGCCGGGCCGGGTCGATTCGCCACCGATATCGAGGATGTCGGCACCGGCAGCCAGCATGGCGTGGCCGCGCTCCAGCGCATCGGAAACGCGAAACGCCTCGCCGCCGTCGGAGAAACTGTCGGGCGTCACGTTGACGATGCCCATAATGCGGGGCTTGGAAAGCGCGAGGCCGGCGAAGCTCACCACCGGCTTTGCGTCGGGCATCACCCTTCCGGCTGCGGTTTGGCGCCGAGCCCGGGGCCGCCTTCGTCCTTCTTACCGTCCTTCTTGACGGCGCCGGACGTCGGCACCGAGGCCTTGCGGCCGCCATCCGGCGGGGTGGCCATGTTGTCGTCGTCCTTGCGCACGATTGCCTCGCCGCGCAACAACGCCTCGACCTCTTCGCCACTCAGGCTCTCGAACTCCAACAGCCCCTTGGCGATGGTCTCAAGACCATCACGGTGCTCGGAGATAACGCGCCGTGCTTGCGCTTCGGCCTCATCGATGAGCCGGCGCACCTCGTTGTCGATGATGGCGGCGGTCGCCTCGGACATGTGTTTCTGGCGCGCCACGGAATGACCGAGGAAGACCTCTTCCTCGTTGTCGGCATAGCGCAACGGCCCCAACTCCTCGGAGAAACCGAACTCGGTAACCATGCGCCGGGCCATGTTGGTGGCCTGCTGGATGTCGTTGCCGGCACCGGTGGTGATGTTGTCCTTGCCGAACACCAACTCCTCGGCGATGCGCCCGCCGTACATGATGGCGAGACGTGACTTCAACTGGATCTCGGACTGACTCAACTGATCGCGTTCCGGCAGGCTCATGGTGACGCCGAGCGCCCGGCCGCGCGGGATGATGGTGACCTTGTGCAGCGGGTCCGTCTTCGGCATGTGCAGGGTGACGAGCGCGTGGCCGGCCTCGTGATAGGCGGTCAGTTTCTTCTCGTCCTCGGTCATCACCATGGAGCGGCGCTCGGTACCCATCAGCACCTTGTCCTTGGCGTTCTCGAAATCGGACATGGTGACGACGCGTTTCGACGCACGCGCCGCCAGCAGCGCCGCCTCGTTCACCAGATTGGCGAGATCGGCACCGGAGAACCCGGGCGTACCGCGCGCGATGGTCCGCGGGTTGACGTCGGGCGCCAGCGGCACCTTCTTCATGTGCACCTTGAGGATCTTCTCGCGGCCCAGAATATCGGGGTTCGGCACCACCACCTGGCGGTCGAAGCGGCCGGGACGCAGGAGCGCCGGGTCGAGCACGTCGGGGCGGTTGGTGGCGGCGATCAGGATGACACCGTCGTTGCCCTCGAAGCCGTCCATCTCGACCAAAAGCTGGTTGAGGGTCTGCTCGCGTTCGTCATTGCCACCGCCGAGGCCGGCACCGCGATGGCGGCCGACCGCGTCGATTTCATCGATGAAGATGATGCAGGGCGCGTTCTTCTTGCCCTGTTCGAACATGTCGCGCACGCGGCTGGCGCCGACGCCAACGAACATTTCAACGAAATCGGAACCGGAAATGGTGAAGAACGGCACGTTGGCCTCGCCGGCGATGGCGCGCGCCAGAAGCGTCTTACCGGTACCGGGCGGGCCCACCAGCAGACAGCCTTTGGGAATCTTGCCGCCCAGGCGCTGGAATTTCTGCGGGTCCTTCAGGAACTCGACGATTTCCTCCAGTTCCTGCTTGGCTTCGTCGATGCCGGCAACGTCCTCGAAGGTGACGCGCCCGGTCTTCTCGGTCAGCATCCGCGCCTTCGACTTACCGAAGCCCATGGCCTTGCCGCCGCCCGACTGCATCTGGCGCATGAAGAATATCCAGACCCCGATCAAGAGCAGCATCGGGAACCACGAGATCAGGATCGAGAACAGTGTCGGCGAGCCCTCGTCCGACGGCGCCGCGGTAATCTTGACGCCTTGGTCGGTCAGGGTCTTGACCAGGTTCGGGTCGTCGGGGGCATAGGTCTGGAACGGGCGGCCATCGCGGAAATTGCCGCTGATGGCGTTGCCTTGAATCTTGACGTTGTTGACCTCGCCCGACTTCACAGCCACCACGAAGTCGGAGAACGCCAGCGCGTTGTGCGGCGCGCGCCCGGACGATCCCTGGAAAAGATTGAACAACGCGAAAACCAGCAGGCCGATCACGACCCAAAGGGCGAGGTTTTTGTTGAAGTTCACGTCGTCATCCTTTCCGTGGCTTGGCTGGAGGCGTCAAATGCCCGGCACGCCGTCGGCGTACCCCATAGAAATAGTGTGCTAACCCGCCGACGCAACACCAAATGCCACAAAAGATGCGGCGTTCGCCGGCCTAAACCGTGGGGGCGGCATGGCATCGGCGCCGGTAACACCGTCACGCCGGTAGTTTAGATGCGGAATGGCGAGAATGCCACCGTCATCAAACAGCGCCGGCACCCCCCAAAGCGCTTCCCGGGGCAGCCGCGCCGGCTCCGGGATTTGCCACGCTTCGCGCCGTAGACCGGCACGGTCCGACGGTTCGAATGCCTTGATCCCGAGCCCGGCCGGCGGCGTCGCAATCCAGAACCGCCGATCCCAATGCAACGGCCCATCATCGAGCGTCATCGGTCCCGGCAAGTTGCGCCGCTCGCGAAACACCCCGAGTTCGTCGTTCGCCGCCGTCACCAGGCAGTTGCCGAGCGTCATCCGAGGCGCCGTTGCGTGGCGCAGTGTCGCCAGTAGGCGTTCCACCCGGCGCCGCGCCGGGCGATGCTCGAGACCGCCCACCGCCATCAAAACCCGGGCCAGGGCGCGCAGGCTCAGGTCGTCCGGCGCCGCCATCAGCGTGCCCCGCGTCAGGGTGGCGTAGCCGGCCGCATGGAACCGGCAGGTTCGGGCCAAAAGGCGCGCCGTCTCGCGTTCCAGCACCTGGCGTGCCTGGCCGTAGCGGCACGCGCTCTCGGCCAGGGCCGCGACGTCCAGCGGCCGGCTGCGCAACCGGGCGCGCTCAAAACGCGGATCGGCATTGGAAGGGTCGTCGAGCCACTCCTGCCCGAGCGCGCCGAGAACATCCTTCAGCGCCGCGCGCGATACGTCGAGCAAAGGCCGCAGGAGCCGGCATTGGCGAAGCGCACGCTCGCGGCCCATGGCCGCCAGGCCGTCCGGGCCGCTGCCACGCTCAAGCCGCATCATCAGGGTTTCCGCCTGGTCGTCGCGGGTATGGCCGACCAGCAGGTGCAGCACGCCGGCCCGGCCGCACCAATCGTCCAGCAAGCGGTAGCGCGCGTCCCGCGCCCCGGCCTGGATCGCGGATCGGGGTTTCGGCCCGTGCCAACGGAGAACATGGTGTTCGATACCGCGTGTCTTCAACCAACCGCCGACCCGCTGGGCCTCGACGGCGGCGCCGTCGCGCAGGCCGTGATCCACGGTCAATGCCGTCACTCGCCCACCGCGCTCGCGCGCCCAGGTATCGGCCAGCAAGGCCGTCGCCATGCTATCGGAACCGCCGGAAACGGCGACGGCGAGATGCGGGTGAATTTCGAACGGCCCGAGCGCCGCCATGCGGGCGGCGAACTCGGCGGCGGAGAGATTTTCGGCCAAGGCCTACTGGCAGCCGGCGCGCTGGCGTTCGCGCTCCAGCGCGGTCTTGATGCGGCTCGACGATTGGGCGAAGTCGGCGGCCACCTTGTCATAGGTGGCGCAGGCCTCGGCCTTCTTGTTCAATTGAGCCAAGGACATGCCGAGTTTCAACAGCATATCCGGCGCCTTCGGTCCCTTGGTGTCGCTTTGGAAGCCATCGAAGAACACCTGTGCCGCCTGTTGGAAATCGGCACGCACGTAGAAGGTCTCGCCCAGCCAATAGCGCGCATTGCCGGCCAGCGCATGGTCGCCGTGTTCGGCGATGAACTGCTTGAGCGCGATTTCCGCCTGGTCGTAATTGGTCTGGCGCAGCAGATTGAAGGCGTAGGTGTACTGCTCTTTGGGCGTTCCCGCCGGCAGCGTGGCGGCCGCCTGCTGGGCTGGGGCTGGGGCTGGGGCCGGTGCGGCAGTCGGAACCGCCTGTTGTGCCGGCGCGCTTTCGGCGGCCGCGGTGGCGCCGCGCTGCGCCTGCACCTCCTCGACCGCCTTGGCCGAGACCGTGCCGAGGGTGCCGGGCGGTGCCGCCGGTACCGGCTGAGCACTGACGGCGGGCGCGACGGAGGTGCCGGCCGGTACCGGGGCGATGGTGCGGACCTGAGCGGCGGGCTGGGCCGGCGTGGCGGGAACGGCAAATCCCTGCGTGCCGGTGCCGGCATTGGCGCCGGTCGGCAGCGGCTGGCCTTGCGGCGCACCGCCAAGGCCGAGACGCCCTTCAATGACCCCCAAACGGTAATCGATGTCGCCGACCAGCTTGTCCAGGCGCTCGGCGATCTGCGCCAGGCGGTGGTCGAGGGATTCCTGTGCCCCGGTGGCGGCGCGCAGGTCCTGCTCCAGGTTGTCCATGCGTTGGGTCAGGCGCGCGGCAGCGAATTTCGGCATCGGCTCGCCGGGCACGCCGGGCGTCGTCGTCGCGCCGGCGGCAGGTGCCTCGCCGCGCGAAATCTGAACGTTGAGGGTGCGGATATCGCGCTCGATGCGCTCCAGCCGGTCGACCAGCGCCGACATGTCCTGGGCACGCACCATCGCGGGCTGCGCCGTCAACGCCAGCGCCAACCCGATTGCGACAGGGGCAAAAATTCGCTTCGTCATGGTCTCGGTCTCATCCAACGGGAACCGGCACCAATCTGCACCGGCTTCAGGGCGAAATTGTGGCAAGACAAAATAATGGCGCTTGCCCGGTCCGGCCGCAACCGTGGGGCAAGCGCCATATGAAACTCTGGGCCTCTTGGGCGTGCGTTAGCTGCCCGCGCCGGAGACCTTGGTCACGCCGCGGCGATTCTGCGACCAGGCTTCCTCGGTCGAACCGAGAGCCACCGGACGCTCCTTGCCGTAGGAGATGACCTGGATGCGCTCCGGGTTGACGCCGGAAGCGGTCATGTAGTCCTTGACGGCATTGGCGCGACGCTCGCCGAGCGCCAGGTTGTACTCACGCGTGCCGCGCTCGTCGCAATGGCCTTCGACGACCACCGTCACCGACGGGTTGGACTTCAGCCAAGCCACCTGCTTGTCGAGGGTGGTGCGCTGGTCCGGACGCACGTTGAACTTGTCGAAATCGAAGAACACACGGTCGCCGACATTGACCACCAGGTCCTGCTGCGAACCCGGCATGATGCCGGATTTCTCAGCCATCTGCGTGGTCTGGCTGGTTGTCGCCTGGGTCGAAGCGGCGCCGCTGCCGGAGCTCATGGCCTTTTCTTCGGAAGCCGTTTCGCAAGCGCTGACCAAAGCAACGACGGCAAGGACGCTCAGAATCTTCATACGCATGTTCGTCTCCCCCTTAAACCGGGAATTTATTGAATCCATCGCCGCGCCACAGCAACGGAATCTCAACAGAGACCCGTCAATGGGCGCGAGTTCCTGATGTATTAGCGAGCTTGACCATCGAATCCAAGCGTTTTTTTTGTGAAAGTCGTTGAATCACAAAGATATTACAACTCGGTGACGGTGCCGATGCCGGTGCCGATCAGGGAATCAACGGTGACCAGGCCGGGTCGGATGCGTCGATGGGGGTGACGATCTCACGCTCGTTGTGGCCGGTCAGGTCGATCGACCAGAGCCGCGATTTGCCGCCCGATCCGTCGCGGCTGGTGCGGCTTTGACGGAAGTACATCAAGACCCGGCCGTTGGGCGACCATGTCGGCGCCTCGACCAGGAAATCCTTGGCCAACAGCCGCTCGCCGGTGCCGTCGGGATACATGACGCCGATATAGAAGGTGCCGGCGTGGATCTTGGTGAAGGCGATGAGATCGCCGCGCGGCGACCAGACGGGTGTCGCATAGCGTCCGGCACCGTGGCTGATGCGGCGCACGCCCGAACCGTCGGCGTTCATGACATAAAGCTGCTGGGAGCCGCCGCGGTCCGAGTTGAAGACGATCTGGCGCTGGTTCGGCGCATAACTGGGCGAGGTGTCGATGGCGGAATGGTTGGTCAGGCGCCTGACGGCCCGGGTCGAGAGATTCATCTCGTAAATCTCGGTGTTGCCGTCCTTGGCCATGCTCATGATGACGCTTTTGCCGTCCGGCGAGAACCTGGGAGCGAAGGTCATGCCCGGAAAATCGCCAAGGATTTCCTGGCGTCCGGTATCGATGTTGAAAATATAGACGCGCGGCAAGTTGCCGTAATAGGAGAGATACGTAATCTCTTGAAGCGTCGGTGAGAAGCGGGGCGTCAGCACCAGGGAACCGCCATCGGTCAAGAAACGGTGGTTGGCGCCGTCCTGGTCCATGATGGCAAGGCGCTTCACGCGCCGGTTGGGCGGTCCCTGTTCGGCGATATAGACGATGCGGGTGTCGAAATAGCCATCCTCGCCGGTGAGCCGCTTATAAATGGCATCGGCGATGATATGCGCCACCCGGCGCCAGTTGTCGGGAATGGTGAAGTAGGCCAGCCCGACCATCTGCTGCTCGGCAAGCACATCCCAGAGGCGGAACTCGACCCGCAAGCGCCCGTCGGTGACCAAGTGCGCGCGCCCGTGCACCAGTGCCTGGGCGTTGACCACCCGCCAGTCGCCGAAACGCGGCAGCGATTGGATGTCCTCGGCCTTCTGGATGAAGGCCTTGGGATCGACCGCCTTGAACAGGCCGGAGCGTTCGAGATCGGCGCTGACCACGCGGGCGATATTGGCGCCGTAGTCGGACGGCAGCGAGTTGGCGCCGACGAAATCGGTCACCGCCACCGGTATCGGCTCGACCACCGCCTTGGTGATGTCGATCTTCAATTCGGCCCGGGCCGGCGTGCCCAGGATCACCAGTGCCAGGGCCAGCCATGCCCCTATCGCCGCCCTGATCATGGTCAATACATCTCCCTGGGATCGAAATTCAGCGTCATGGTTTGCCATTGCTCGTATTTCTCTGGTGGCAGCTTGAGGGGATTACACCTCGGATTCAAGACTGCTCTTCGCGCCGCCTCGGCGGATATTCGGAAAAACTGGTCACGCAGCATGCGCGCCGAATCGATGACGCGCGCCTCGCGTACCGTGCCGTCCCGGTTCATGACCACGCCGATGGCGATCTTCATGTCCTTCGCTCCCTTGGCGCCCGCCGGCAGGTTCCAGCATCGGCTGATCTGCCGGCGCACGAGGTCGATCTCACTGATCGACAAGGGTTGCGTCGGATTGTGGCTTTTTGTTGATGGTTGATGCTTCAGCGCCTGGGCGATGGCGTCCTCGAACGTCGGCTTCGCCGGTTCCGGCTTCTTCGCCTTCTCCTCCGGTGCCTTGTCCGGCTTCGGCACCGGCGCCTTTTTCAACTCCTCGATGGTCTTCAGCACCGACTGAAACTGGTCCGGCGGCTTCGGTTTGCGCGGCGGCTTGCGCTCGGTAAACTTGGGCACGGGCTTCGGTTCCGGCTCTGCCTTCGGTTTCGGCTCGGGTTCCGGTTCGGGCTCGGGCTTCGGCTCGGGCTCGGGTTCGGGCTCCGGCTTGGGCGCCGGTTCCGGTTCGGGCTCGGGTGCCGGTTCGGGCTGCGGTTCGGGCTCGGGCGGCGGCGGCGGTGCCGGCTTTTCCGGCGGGGGCGGGGGTGGCGGCGGCTCCTTCGGCGGCTCAGGTTCCTTCGGCTTTTCAGGCTCGACCTGGGGCGGCGGCGGGTTGCTCTCCTCGGCGACGTTGACCACCTCGACGACGATGGCGGTGTCGATCAGCGCCTCTTCCGGCATCAGCACGGGCAAGCCGACATAGGCGAAGGCAATCACCGCCGCATGCAACAACAGGGAACCGACGAGACCGCCGCGCATGGTATTATTTTTTCCGCGCCTTTTCGGTGGGCTGACGGGCGATCAGGGCCACCTTGCGAAAGCCGGCGTTGTTGACCAGCCCCATCACCTCCATCACCCGCCCGTAATTCACCGCCGCGTCGCCGCGCACGAAGATGCGGATGTCCGGGTTGTTGCCTGAGATGGCGATAAGCTTCGGCACCAGGCCGTCGAGTTGGGTCTCGGTGTCCTGGACGAAGACCCGCCCTTCCTTGTCGACGCTGATCGCCAGCGGCTCGTCCGAGCCGGTGACGGCGCCGGCCTTGGTTTCCGGCAGGTCGACCTTGACGCCGACGGTGAGCAGCGGCGCCGTGACCATGAAAATGATGAGCAGCACCAGCATCACGTCGACGAAGGGCGTGACGTTGATCTCCGCCATCGGTTCGGCGCGGCGGCGCGCGTAGCGGCGCGATTGCGACTGCATGGAAGCGGCCATGGCGCGTCTCCCCTACTCGCCGGTATCGAGTTCGCGGCTGAGGATCGCCCCGAACTCGCCGGAAAAGCTCTCCAGCCGGCCGGCGTAGCGGTCGAGATCGCGGCTCAGCTTGTTGTAGGCGATGACCGCGGGGATCGCCGCCAGAAGGCCGAGCGCCGTGGCGAACAGCGCTTCCGCGATGCCCGGGGCGACGACGGCGAGCGAGGTATTCTTGGAAATGGCGATCGACTGGAAGCTCGCCATGATGCCCCAAACGGTGCCGAACAGTCCAACGAAGGGTGCCGTTGCGCCGGTGGTGGCGAGGAACGTCATGTAGCGTTCCGCCCGGTCCATCTCGCGCGCCATGGTGATCTGCATGACCCGGTCGATGCGCGCCGCCAGGCCGGCCGCGGCACCGCCGCCAGGTGCGGTGGGCGATCGTCTCCATTCGCGCATGGCGGCGGCGAAAATTGCCGACATGGGATCGCGCGGCTGTTGGCTGATGCGGTCGTAGAGATCGTCGAGCGAGTTCCCCGACCAGAACACCTTCTCGAATTCGTTGGAACGGCCGTTCAGTTTCCGGATGGCGACCGCCTTCTGGAAGATGATCGCCCAGCACCAGACGGAGGTCAGGAACAGCAGCACGATCACCGACTTGACCACCAGGTCGGCGCGCATGAACAGCGCGATCAGGCTGAAATCCAGGTCGGCCACGGAGCCGCCGAGGTTCACGGTATCTACGATCTGGTTTTCCATCTCTCGTTCCTAAGCTTCAGTCTTCGATCTGTTGTTGGAAGGCGTGGCGCACCTCTGCCGGCAGCCGCGCGGCGCGGCCGTCGAGCGTCATGCACCCCAGTTTCACGTTCATCGACACCAGTTCCTCGTCGCCGCGCCAGACCACCTGGCAAAGCTCGATGGAAGCGCCGCCGATCTTGCCGACGCGGGTCGAGATCCTAAGCTCGTCATCGAGCCGCGCCGGGCGCTTATAGTCCAGCGTGCAATGCCGCACCCCCAGCGCAATCCCCTCCTCGGCCATGATGTCGGAGCTTTTGAAGCCGATCTCGCGCATCATTTCGGTTCGCGCGCGCTCGGCATAGCGAAGGTAGTTGGCGTAATAGACGATACCGGCGGCGTCGGTATCCTCGTAATAGACACGGACGGCCAGGTCGTGGTGCGCGGCCTCAGACATCCAAGTCCTCCGGCTCCGCTTCCGCCAGCAGTTCCATCTGCGCCATGGTCGGCGGCGCATCGAGACCCAAATGCCGGTAACCTTCCCGCGCCAGCATCCGGCCGCGCGGCGTGCGCATCAGCAATCCCTGCTGGATCAGGAACGGCTCGATCACTTCCTCGATGGTGTCGCGCTGTTCCGACAGTGCCGCCGCCAGGGTCTCGACGCCGACCGGTCCGCCGCCGTAGCTCTCGGCGATGCAGGCAAGGTAGCGCCGATCCATGGCGTCCAGGCCGCGCCGGTCCACGTCGAGGCGGTTGAGTGCCTTGTCGGCGGCGCCGGCATCGACCGGCCCCGCGGCCTCGACGGCGGCAAAATCCCGGACCCGGCGAAGCAGCCTGCCGGCGACGCGGGGCGTGCCGCGCGCGCGGCCGGCGATTTCGCGCGCCCCGTCCTCGGTCAGGTCGAAACCGAGCAGGCGCGCGCCGCGGCTGACGATGTGGCGCAATTCGTCGGGCGCATAGAACTCGACCCGGAGCGGAATGCCGAAGCGCTCGCGGAGCGGCGTGGTCAAAAGCCCCGAGCGCGTCGTCGCGCCGACCAGGGTGAACGGCGGCAGGTCGATGCGCACGGAACGCGCCGCCGGTCCCTCGCCGATGATCAGGTCGAGTTGGCGGTCCTCCATGGCCGGGTAGAGGATTTCCTCGACCACCGGATTGAGGCGGTGAATTTCATCAATGAACAGCACGTCGCGCGGCTGCAGGTTTGTGAGGATCGCCGCCAGGTCGCCGGCCTTGGCGATCACCGGGCCCGACGTGGCACGGAAACCGACCCCCAGTTCAGATGCGACGATCTGCGCCAGCGTCGTCTTGCCGAGGCCCGGCGGTCCGTGGAACAGCACATGGTCCATGGCCTCGCCGCGCGCCCGCGCGGCGGTGACGAAGATTTTCAGGTTCTCGCACACCTTGGCCTGGCCGACGAAATCCTCGAGATGCGTCGGACGCAGGCTGGTATCGGGGAAATCCTCCTCGCCGCCGGCGGCCTCGGGGCTGACGATGCGGTCCCGGTCGTTCATCACGCCGCCCCCGCCAGTTCCTTGAGCCCGCCCTGGATCAGGGCCTCGACGCTGGCGCCGCTGCCCAATTGCCCGGCGGCGCGCGACACGGCACCGAGCGCCTCGGAAGGCCCGTAACCCAAATTCACCAGCGCCGAAGCCGCGTCGGCCACCGCCGTCGGCGCCGCGGCGTCGGCGACGGGCACGGCGCCGGAGGCCGGCATCTGCGCCACGGCGCCGAGCGCCAGGTCGCCGACCTTGTCCTTGAGCTCGCTCAGGATACGGGTCGCCAGTTTCGGCCCGACGCCCGGCGCGCGCGTGATGGCGCCCTTGTCGGCGGCGGCGATGGCCTGCAGCAATTCGTCGGGCGACAAGATGCCGAGCATCGCCAGCGCCACCTTGGCGCCGACGCCTTGCACCGTGGTCAGCAGCTTGAACCAATCCTGCTCGGCCTTGTCGACGAAACCGTAGAGGTGGATGTGGTCCTCGCGCACGTGGGTCTCGATCTCCAGTAGCGCCGCCTCGCCCACCGCCAGGCGGGAAAGCGTGCGGCCGGACGCGAACACCAGGTAACCGACGCCACTCACGTCGATGACCGCGCCGTCGGCGTCGATGCGCTCTATGATGCCCTTGAGGCGCGCGATCATCGGGCCGCCTCCAGTGCCCTGGCGGCACCGCCCGAGAGACGCTGGTGCGCGTGACAGATGGCGACGGCAAGCGCGTCGGCGGCGTCGGGCGTCGCCAGCTCGCAGCCGGGCAGCAGCGTCCTGACCATCATCTGGATCTGTTCCTTGGCCGCGTGGCCGGAGCCGACGACGGTCTTCTTCACCTGGTTGGGCGTGTATTCATGCACCGGAATGCCGGCCTCCGCCGGGACCAAGAGCACCACGCCGCGCGCCTGGCCGAGCTTCAAGGTCGATTTCGGGTTGGCATTGACGAACGTCTCCTCCACGGCCGCCTCCCCGGGGCCGTATTCGGCGATGACGGCGGCCAGTGCGTCATGCAATTGGCGAAGTCGCTCGGCCATGGGCGCCTTCGGGTCCGACGCCACGGCGCCGTCGGCCACGTGCACCAAACGATTGTCCTTGAGCGCGATAACGCCCCAGCCAGTCTGGCGCAGACCCGGATCGAGACCGATCAGGCGCACGCCCCGCCCCGCTCAGGCGCTCAAACGTTCGAGGACGGCATCGTCGACCTCGAAGTTGGCGGCGACGCGCTGCACGTCGTCGTTATCCTCCAGCACGTCCAGCAGCTTCAGCAACGTGCCGGCGGTGTCTTCGTCGACGGCAACGGTGTTCTGCGGCTTCCAATCCAAGCGCGCGTCCTCGGCGGCGCCGAAGTTCTCCTCGAGCGCGTCGCGCACGGCGGAGAAATCGTCCACCTCGCAGACCACCTCATGGCCGTCGTCGCTGGATTCCACGTCCTGGGCGCCGGCTTCCAACGCCGCCTCGAACATGGCTTCCGCGTCGGCGGCGTCGACGCCGTATTCGACCAGCCCGACGCGGTCGAACATGAAGCTGACGGAGCCGGTCTCACCCAGGTTGCCGCCATGCTTGGAAAAGGCCGAGCGCACTTCCGACGCGGTGCGGTTGCGGTTGTCGGTCAGGGTCTCGACGATGACCGCGACGCCGCCGGGTCCGTAGCCCTCGTAGCGCACTTCCTCATAGTTGACGTCGTCGCCCGATTCCGCGCGCTTGATGGCGCGGGCTATATTGTCGTTCGGCATGTTTTGCGCCTTGGCCGCCGCGATGGCGAGGCGCAGGCGCGGATTGAAGTCGGGGTCCGATCCGCCGCGCGCGGCAACGGAAAGTTCCTTACCCAGCTTGGCGAAAACCTTGGCCCGCTTGGCGTCCTGGCGCCCCTTTCGGTGCATGATGTTCTTGAATTTTGAATGGCCGGCCATTCCCAATGCCTCTACATCGTGAAAAATTTTAGGGGTTTAAATACCATATGTTGGAGACAAAGGCCAACAGGCCCGCATGCGGAACAGCCGCCACGAACCCTGGCCGAGCCCCCTCTAAATGGCAGCGCAATATGGCAATAATTTGACGGGATGGAAAGGGGCCGAAACTAGGCCGGCACCTCGGGTCTGAGCCGCCCACCGATGCGCACCGGTTCGATACGTTTGGCAAGGCCGGTCTTGTCGTCGGTTTCGATGAAGGCACCGCAGAGCGTGGCCTCTTGGTCCGCCGGTTCCAGGCGGCCCTGCGGCAGTTTGGTGGCGAAGCGCGCCGACGCCGCCTGCTTCTTCATGCCGATGACGGAATCGTAATCGCCGGTCATGCCCAAGTCGGTGACGAAGCCGGTACCGCCGGGCAAGACTTGGTGGTCGGCGGTGGGTACGTGCGTGTGGGTGCCGACCACCGCCGAGACGCGGCCGTCGAGGATATGGCCGAGGGCCTGCTTCTCGCTGGTCGCCTCGCCGTGCACGTCGACCAAGATAGCGTGGATGCCGAGACCGAGGCGGACGTTCTCCAAAACCTTCTCGGTGCCCGCGAAGGGATCGTCCAAGGGATCCATGAACAGCCGGCACATGGGATGCACGACCAGCACCTTGCGCCCGTCGGCGGTCTCGAAGGTGCCGCTGCCTTTCCCCGGCGTACCGGCGGGGAAGTTCAAGGGGCGCAGCAGCTTGGGATCGCCATCGATGTAGTTCATGATCTCGCGCTGGTCCCAGACATGGTTGCCGGTGGTGATGACGTCGGCACCGGCGTCGTAGAAACTGGCGCAGATCTTGTCGGTGATGCCGAAACCGTGCGCCGCGTTCTCGCCGTTGACGACGACAAAATCGAGCGCCAACCGCTCGCGCAGGCCCGGCAGGTGCGCCGCCACCGCGTCGCGGCCGCTTTTGCCGACCACGTCCCCGACCATCAGAATGCGCATCAGAACTCCTTGAACCGCGTCACGCCGGCGTCCGTCGCCACCGCGTCGAGCGCGGCATCATGGGGGCCGGACGGGACCTTGTCCACTTGCTGGCCGGCGAAGGCGACGCCGACGGCGAGGATCGTCTTTTCCGCGCGCAAGGCCGCCAGGGTGCGATCGTAGAAACCGCCGCCCCAGCCCATGCGCTGGCCGGTGCCGTCGAAGGCGAGCATCGGCACCAGCAACAGGTCGGGCCGCACCTCGGCCGCGCCCGCCGCCGGATGGCGGGTCCGCAGCGGGCCGTCTTCGAGCGCATCACCCGGTTGCCAGGCGCGGAACTGCAATGGTTCGCCCTTGGCCGTCACCACCGGCAGCGCCCGGGTCCAGCCCAGGCCGGCGGCATGATCGAGCGCCGGGCCCGGATCGATTTCGTCGGCGATCGGCAGGTAGGCGGAGACGATGCCCGCCGGCAGCGCTTCGATGATCCCGGCAAGGTGGCCAGCCAGCCGGCCGGCGGCATCCGCACCGGCGGCATGGGCGGCCTCGGCGCGGCGCAGGCGCTGGGTGTCACGAAAGACTTGTTTCTGTTGGGCGAGGTCAGGCAGGGCTTCGGGCTTCGTCGGGTCGAACAAGAGAAAAATAACGGGCGGCGCCACCAGGCCGTCGGTGTAATCAATCCTCTAGGCCTGTGATTAACAGGTGGGCACCGTGTGTCCGGCCCACGGGCCGGACAGGGACAGCTCCCTTAGAGGTATCGTTGGCCCCGGGATTCAAAGACCTAACGGGTGTGGCAGCACTCCGCCCTAAAGGGGAACCTAGGTTGCTTCGAGGCTTTCGGCAATGGTTTCGATGCGCTCGGCCAGGTTTTCGATGGCCAGCGACAGGCTTTCCTCCTGGTCGATGCGCGCCGCCACGCCGTCGCCGCCCTTGGCGACGCTCAGTTCGGCATAGGCGTCCGAGAGTTCGTCGGCGATCAACAGCGACACCATCACCAGAAGGCGCGCGTCGCCGACCTGGCCGACGGCCGCGACCAGTTCCTGCACCCGGTTGTCGATATAATCGCCAAGGCGCTTGAGGTGCGCCTCCTGGCCGTCGTCGCAGGCGATCTGATAAGAGCGCCCGTTGATCTGAACCGCGACTTGCGCCATGCGTCCGTCAGCCTTCCAGGGTGGTCTTCAGGTTGGCGATGACGCCATCGATACGCCCGCTGACCTGGGTGTTGATTTCCTTGAGCTGCCGGTTGCGTGCCTGCAGGTCGTCCACTTCCGCCTGCAATTGCGTGATTCGCTGCTCCGGCTCCGCGCCGGCGGCATCCGCGCGGCGGCGCACCGCCGCCTCCAGGCGCGCCACGGCGATATCCAGGCGGCCCTGCGCTTGCTGCACACGGGAGGGCTTCTTCAGAACGGTGTTTTGCGCCAAGTCCCAGTCCTCCGGCGACGACCTATGAGGTATGTACCGACAATAAGCGCAACGAATCCGCCACGTCAACCGGGACGCTAAGTTTTGGCATTAAATATTTGATTCAAAAAACCGATTCGCAGTTATCCACACGCCTTCACCGAACCATCACGAGAAACCGTTTGACGAATCCGACGAGACGTTCGAAGGTTCCGCGGTCGCAGGGAACCGGCCCGAATCGGCACTATTTTCGGGTCTGAAAGAAGCAAGGTCGCGGCAGCCAATCCATGAACCGCGACCCCTGGATTCAACTCGACCCTTAAGGAGGGAAATTATGGCGGTTCGTGTTGCAATTAACGGTTTTGGCCGCATCGGCCGGCTGGTTCTTCGGGCGATCGTGGAATCACGCCGCAACGACGTGCAGGTGGTCGGCATCAACGACCTCGGCTCGGCGGAAATGAACGCGCATCTTCTGAAATACGATTCCGTGCACGGCATCCTCGATGCCGACGTCAGCGCCACCGCCGACACCATGACGGTCGGCGGCAACGAAATCAAAGTCACCGCCGAGCGTGATCCGGCCAACCTGCCGTGGGGCGATCTCGGCGTCGATGTGGCGTTCGAATGCACCGGGCTGTTCGTCGACCGTGACAGCGCCGCCAAACATCTGGCCGCGGGCGCCGGCAAGGTGCTGATCTCGGCACCCGGCAAGAACGCCGACAACACCATCGTCTACGGCGTCAACCACGAGACCTTGACCGCCGATCACAAGGTGGTCTCCAACGCGTCGTGCACCACCAACTGCCTGGCTCCGGTGGCCGACGTGCTGAACAAGTTGGTCGGCATCGAAAAGGGCTTCATGACCACCGTGCACGCCTACACCGGCGACCAGCCGGTGCTGGACACGCTGCACAAGGATCCGCGCCGGGCCCGCGCCGCAGCACAGTCGATGATCCCGACCTCGACCGGTGCCGCCAAGGCCGTCGGCCTGGTTTTGCCCGAACTGAACGGCAAGCTCGACGGCACCTCGGTCCGTGTCCCGACGCCGAACGTCTCGATGATCGACCTCACCTTCGTCGCCGGACGCGACACCACCGTGGAAGAGATCAACGCCGCTCTGAAGGAAGCCGCCGAAGGCCGCCTCGCCGGCGTGCTCGGCTACAACGAGGCGCCGCTGGTCTCCATCGACTTCAACCACAACCCGGCCTCTTCCAGCTTCGATGCCACCCAGACCCAGGTCATGGGCGGCAACTTCGTTCGCGTGCTGAGCTGGTACGACAACGAATGGGGCTTCTCCAACCGCATGTCGGACACCGCCGTGGTGCTCGCCAACGCCTAAGCCAGGCGGCCTCGAATTCGAAACCCCGCCGGAAGCCGTCCGGCGGGGTTTTTCGTGCCCTCTTTTTCGCGCCCCCTCGGCGGCGTTAGACTGCCTTCATGAGTGAGACCGGAATCATCGTGCACGATTTGAACCAGGCGCAAGCGGCGCTCGCCGCCGCCGCCCAACTCGGCCGACGGGTGGCACTGCAAAGCCCCGCCGCCACCAGCGCCGCCATGGGCCCCGCCCTGTTCTCGGAAATCTGCGCGCTCGCCCAAGCCGAGCATGCGCAGGCCTTCGCCGGCGCGCGCTACGATTGCGGCGCGGAAGCCGGCCAGGCCTTGGCGGCGATCCGCCAGGGCGGGCTCGATATCCTCATCGACCTGCCGGCAGAGACAGCCGCCAAACTCCGCGACATGGCCGAGCAGGCCGGCATTCGGGCGATTGAAAAATCCGGCGCGCCGGTGTTGGATCTGGCGAACACCGAGGACGCGACGGAATGCGTCCTGCGCTTTCTGGAGACCCACCCCGCATGACCGCCCCCGACTGCCGGCTCTACCTGATTACGCCGCCCCGTATCGATACGGCGCGCTTCAAGGACGACCTGATGGCGGCGCTCGATGCCGGCGACGTCGGCGCGTTGCAATTGCGCCTCAAGGACGTCGGCGACGACGACATCCTCGCCGCCGCCGAGGTGCTCTACCCCGTTACCCAGGCCCGCGGTGTTCCCTTCATCATGAACGACCGGCCCGACCTGGCGAAGGCCATCGGCTGCGAGGGCGTGCATGTCGGCCAGCAGGACGCCAGCTACGCCGAGGCGCGAAAGCTCCTGGGCGAGGACGCCATCGTCGGCGTCACCTGCCATGCGTCCCGGCATCTGGCCATGGAAGCGGCCGAGGCCGGCGCCGACTACGTCGCCTTCGGCGCCTTCTTCCCGACCGCCACCAAGGAAGCCAAGCACCACGCCGATGCGGAGATTCTGGAATGGTGGCAGGAACTGTTCGAACTGCCCTGCGTCGCCATCGGCGGCATCACCGCCGACAACGGCGCCGGGCTGGTGCGCGCCGGCGCCGATTTCCTGGCCGTGGTCGGCGCGGTATGGAACCACGCCGATGGGCCTGCGGCCGGGGTGCGGGCGCTCAACGACATGATCGCGGCAGCTTAGTCGCTTAGTCGTCCTTCTTCTTTTCCCGGTCACCGGATGATGGCGACGAGTCCGCCGCCTTATCGCGTGCCAACGAGGCGATCAACCGGTCGAGCGATGAAAACAGCAGTTCGACGCTATATCCCACCAGAAATGCGATCGCCAACGGCGACGCGGCGCCGAGCCCGCTTTCCTGGCCGTTGGGAATGACCCAGGCAAACAGCCAAGCGAAGGTCAATCCCGAGATCATGCCCAGATACAAACGGAGGCGGAATCCCACTGCGCGTTCGGGTAAAAAGGTCTTGCGCTGAATCTCGTGGAATATCTCGCGAAGCACATACACGCAGGCTCCCATCAATCCCAGCAACAAGGGTAGAACGTACTCGACCGTCGCGGCGTTCAGGATTCCCTGGAGGTCCAGGACCACCTGGTCGGCTTCGACGGCGTCGGCATCGTCATCCGACGATCCGTGAACGAGAAGGCCCTGAAGCCCAAGCGTGGTCAATTTCATGATCGCATAGAGAGTCGCCCGCTTGTCTTCGGCGGAATCGATTGTGGCTTGCAACTGCTGCTTATCGCGTTCGGTCAGGCGTCTCAACTGTTCGGCCAGCTGGAGTTTTTCGATCTCCCCTGCCGGTGTGGCCTCCTCCGCCCTGCGGCGGGTCAAGCGATTGTCGATTTCATTGATTTCATCGTTCAGCTTGACCTCGCGCTCGATCAAGGAAACCCATTTGGCCTCTGTTTCGAGCGTGCTGGAATACACCGTCGAACCGACGACCCAGTAGATCTGCACGAAAAGGACGGTAATGATGGTCATCAGCCCGAACCAAGAGAAACGCCGCACGACGCGTTTTCTAAACCGTCGGCGCTCGTTCAGCCGGGCATCGTCCCCAACGGATATATCCGTGTTCACCTCAATGGTCTCGATGGTCGCCGGATGAATGGCTTTCACGAGCGCATTCATCTGTTTCCAGAACTTCACCTCCCGCACCGAATCCCAGTCGGCAACCGGAATCCGCGCCGATTCAATCAGGTGCTGGAACTGACTCGGCGAGGCCTCAAGGTTCGACTGGGCGAGGTAAGCGATCATCAACCGTGCGTCCTGGACACAGCGATCCAACATTGCATGATCGGCACGGCGCGGCTGCTCGGGTTCGGACTCCGATTCGGGCATGGGGGCCGGCTCCGGCTCGGGCACGGGGGCCGGCTCCGGTGCAGTCCCGGGCGCGCGATTGTCACGATCGTCAACGGACATGGAACAAAATCTCGCACTTGTCCGCCGTATCCTGGCAATCCACCCGATCCCCCAGGCGGTCGATGATGGTCACTTTCCATTGCCCGCGCCGCAAGTTCGACTTATTGCTGTAGATACGCCAATCGAAGAATCCACGCTGTGCCGCCTCCACGCTCAAACCAGCGATATTGACGTCGGAAATGATTGTGCCGGTGACACTGATGGTATCGACAACGCGCCAACGCGGGCCGGACTTGCGCGCCCATACATGCTTGAGAGGCAACCGCTTTTCGTCCCGCAAGCGTTCCAGGGCCGCCCGGTTGCCGGCCGAGCGCATCCACACATAGACTTTCTTGCCGCCGAAAATCGGCGAGGCCAAGCGATCCTGCGGGCACAGTTCGCGCACTCGCCCGGCCACTGCCCAGTCGACAACCAGATGATAGTCGCCCTCGTCATGCTGTTGAACGACCTCGCGCACGGGATCATCGCCGATACCGCCACATTGGTTGGCGAGCGCCGGCGGTACGGAAAAAACGGCAACGCCGAGTATCAACACTCCGCGTCCGAAGGCTTGGCATGGCATGCTGATCCCCCTCTTTCCTGCCGGCGCGCGCTCGGCCACCCCCGGCCCACTGATGGATTTTTATTTATCTAATATTGTTTTATATCTCAAAAAACGCTCTTTAGGTGTATTTTTGTCATCATGGGATAATCGTCGTTCACCGTGGTCAGTCCGCCGCGCCATGCCGCCATTGCCAGCGACGGGGCAAGCTGATAGAACCCGCGCACTTCGGAACGTCCACGTCAGAACCGGAATCTCAACCATGAAAATCGACGGCAACGCCATCCGTCCCGGGATGGTCATCGAACACAAGGGTGCCTTGTGGCGCGCCATCAAGACCGAGCACACCCAGCCCGGCAAGGGCGGCGCCTATTTGCAGGTGGAACTGAGAGACATCCGCACCGGCACCAAGCTGAACGAACGCTTTCGCTCGTCCGAAAAGGTCGAGCGCGCCACCCTGGAACAGCGCGAATTCCAGTACCTCTATCCGGAAGGCGACAGCTACACCTTCATGGACAACGAAACCTACGAACAGGTCACCCTGTCGTCCGAGTTCATCGGCGACGACCAGGTGCCGTTCCTGCAAGACGGCATGTCCGTGATGATCGAGCAGCACGAAAGCGACCCCATCGGCGTGCAGCTTCCCGACACCGTCATCTGCGAGGTCGTCGAGGCCGACGCGGTGGTCAAGGGCCAAACGGCATCGTCGTCGTTCAAACCCGCCATTCTCGACAACGGTGTCAAGGTCCTGGTGCCGCCGCACATTGAAGCCGGCACCCGCATCGTCGTGAAAACCGTCGACGCCAGCTACGTCGAACGCGCCAAGGATTGAGGACGCGCCGTTTTGAGAACCACCCGGCCCACCTCCAAGACCGGCCAGCGCACCGGCGCGCGCGGCTCCGCCGTGCTCAACGTCATGACCGAAACGGCGGGCAAGGCCGGCCGCTCGCTGGTTCGCGATTTCGGCGACGTGGAGAACCTGCAGGTCTCCAAGAAGGGACCGGCGGATTTCGTCACCGCCGCCGATAAGCAGGCGGAAAAGATCATCTTCGAGAACCTGTCCAGGGCGCGGCCCAACTACAGCTTCCTGATGGAGGAACGCGGTGCCGTCACCGGCGCCGACATTTCCAACCGCTGGATCGTCGACCCGCTCGACGGCACGCTGAACTTCCTGCACGGCCTGCCGCATTTCGCCGTCTCCATCGCGCTCGAGCGCGACGGCGAACTGTTCGCCGGCGTCATCTACGAACCGGTCTCGGACCAGATGTTCTGGGCGGAAAAAGGCCAGGGCGCGTTTCTCAACGGCCGCCGTATCCGCGTTTCGGCACGCCAGGATCCGGCGGAATCGGTGTTCGCCACCGGCATTCCGTTCATGGGCCGCGACGGCCACCAGCCGTTCCTAAGCCAGTTGGAAAGCGTCATGGCGGTCTCCGCCGGGGTGCGCCGTTTCGGCGCCGCGGCGCTCGATCTCGCCTACGTGGCCGCCGGCCGCTACGAGGGATTCTGGGAGACCGGGCTCAACGCCTGGGACATGGCGGCGGGCATCGTCCTGGTGCGCGAGGCCGGCGGCATGGTCTCGGACTTTTCCAACCGCCAGCGCATGCTCGAACGCGGCGAGGTGATCGCCACCAACGGCACCCTGCACGAGACGTTGCGCAAGCTGGTGCGGGTGAGCTAGGCGAAAGCCCCGCCATTCCCCGGAAACCCGCAGAAATCGGCTTCAAAGCTGTTGTGCCGCAACCGGCCCTTGGGTATGGTGGGCGCGATGGCGTTCCCACCGCGAGCGCGGTCCGGAAGCGCGCCTTGGCGCCGGCCGGAATCTATCGGTGGAAGTCAGCATTTACGTTCAGAAGCAGAAAATGACCGGGGCGATCATGGCAGGCGACAGCGGCAGAACAATTCGGCGAATTTCGGGACCGGTTGCCAGCATCGGCGCGCTCGCCTTCTCGGCCTTTTTGATCCACGCGACCCCGGCCTCATCGCAGGCCGTGGGCGGTGTGGTCGTCGACCTCAGCGTGCTCAACGGCGACGCCGCGCCCGCGTCGGTCTCGCCGCTGGGTGCCGCGACGGCCGGCGGCCTGCGGGTGCCGCCCGCCGGGGCCGTGCGCTCTCGCCTCTACGTGGCGCCTAAATCAGCGCCCAAGACGCGAATGAGTGCCAAGCCGGCCCCCCAGCCGGCACCCAAGTCGATGCCGAAGCCGGCCGTGCAGGCCATGGCCACGCCGGCACCGAAACCCGAGCCCAAGCCGATGGCCGCGCCGGCCGCCACCCAGGCGCCGAAACAACTGGCGCAGCCGGCACCGAAACCGGCGGCCCCGGCGCCCGCGAAAGCCGCCCCGGCACCGCCGCCGATGCCGGCCACCGCCAAGGCCCCGCCGCCACCACCGGCGCCGGCGCCCGTGAAAGCGCCGCCGCCCATGCCCAAGGCCGCCGAGGCGCCTCCCGCGCCGGCACCGGCGCCGACGCAACAGGCCGCCGCGCCCGCCAACATCGACCTGAAACCGGGTCAAGCGCTGCGTATCGTCTTCGAGGAAAGCGCCACCAAGCTGCCGGCCGAGGCCGAGGCCAACCTCGGGCAACTGGCCGCGACCATCCGCGATTCCAAGGACTACCGGGTGCAACTGATGGCCTATGCCGGCGCCAAGGACCTCTCCACTTCCAAGGCGCGGCGGATTTCGTTGTCGCGCGCGCTGGCGGTGCGCTCGTTCCTAATCGACAAGGGCGTCCGTTCGACCCAAATCGATGTCCGCGCGCTGGGTTCGAAGACCGCCGAGAAGCCGACCAACAGGGTCGACGTCAATCTGGCGCAGCGTTGATGCCAACGCGGCGGCACGGTCGTAAAAGGCACAGGACCTTCCAAGCGTGACCCGGCCCCACACATACCTGATCCGCATGCTGGTGTTCCTGGCCGTCGTTGCCGGCGTCTGCGTGCTGCTGGTCGGACCGCTGTCGGAATTCTTCTCGGCCAACGCGCCCCTGAACGGCCTCATCGTCGGCGTGCTGGCACTCGGCATCGTCTACAACTTCCGCCAGGTGATCCGCCTCTACCCCGAGGTCGGCTGGATCGACAGCTATCGCCAGGCACTCGATGAGAACGTGCTGCGCGCCACGCCCGCGGGCGAAACGCACCATCCCAAACTGCTGGCCCCCATGGCGACCATGGTTTCGAACCGCGACAAGCTCAGCCTGTCGGCGCTTTCCCTCCGCTCGCTCCTGGACAGCATCGCGTCCCGGCTGGATGAATCGCGCGATTTGTCGCGCTATACCATTGGGCTGCTGATTTTCCTGGGCCTGTTGGGCACCTTCTGGGGCCTCTTGGAAACGGTGGGCTCCATCTCCGGCGTGATCAGCGGCCTGAGCGTCGAGGGCGGTGACGCCGGCGCCATCTTCTCGACCCTGAAACGCGGCCTGGAAGCGCCCATGGCCGGCATGGGCACGGCCTTCTCGTCGTCGCTGTTCGGCCTTGCCGGTTCGCTGGTCCTGGGCTTCCTGGACCTGCAGGCGGGCCAGGCGCAGAATCGCTTTTACAATGACCTGGAAGAGTGGCTGTCGTCGGTGACGCGGCTGTCGTCGGGCGGGCTGCTGTCCGACGGCGAGCAATCCGTGCCGGCTTACGTGCAAGCCCTCCTGGAACAGACCGCCGAGAGCCTGGAAAACCTGCAGCGCACCATGGCGCGCGGCGAGGACAGCCGCTCCAAGGTCGACGACCGGTTGCACGCGCTGACCGCCAAGCTGGAGACGCTGACCGACCAGATGCGCACCGAACAGGCCTTGATGAAAAGCCTGGCCGAGACGCAGGTGGCGATCCGGCCGATCCTGCAGCAGTTGGCGGAAGGCGGATCGGGCGGCGGCGCCGGGCTGGACGAAGGCACGCGCGCGCATATCCGCAACATGGACCTGCAGATCTCCGGCATGCGCGAGGAGGCCCGTCACGGCCGCGAGGGCATGCTTCAGGAACTGCGCAGCGAGATCAAACTGCTGGCGCGGACGCTGGCCGCCGCCAGCGAAGACCGGCGCTAGCATATGACGGCGGTCTGACATGGCAGCGCTGGGACGCCGCGATCGGGCGACCAACATCTGGCCGGGTTTTGTCGACGCCTTGGCGACGCTGCTTCTGGTGATCGTCTTCCTGCTGTTGATTTTCGTCATGGCGCAGTTCTTCCTCAGCCATGCGCTGTCGGGCCGCGATTCGGCACTCGACCGGTTGCGCGGCCAGGTCTCGGAACTGGCCGATCTATTGGCTCTGGAGCGCCGCGCGCAAGGCAACCTGAAGGACAACCTGGCGCAGATGTCGGCCGAGTTGCAGACCTCGGTGGCGCTGCGCGACGACCTGCGCGCCACCATCAACGCCATGCGACTGTCGGCCGAGGAGACCGAGGCGAGCCTGCGCGCCGAACTGGCCGCGACCCGCAAGTCCAGCGCCGAGGCCCGCGACGGGTTGATGCGGCAACTGGCCGATGCACGCGAGGAAGGCGCCGAAAACCGCGAAAAGCTGGAGCGCCAACTGTCTGAAATCGCCGGCCTCAACAACGACATCGCGCGCCTCTCGGCGCTGCGCGAGGAGTTGCAGAAAAAGATCACCGAAATGGCCGCCAAGGCGGGCAAGGCGGAGGACGAACTGGCGACCAACAAGAAGGCGCTGCTGGAGGAACGCGAGATCTCGGAGAGCGCCCGCGCCGAGATGGCGCTGTTGAACAAGCAGATGGCGACGCTGCGCACGCAGCTTTCCAAGATCGAGGCGGCGCTGGAGGCATCCGAAAAGCTCTCCGAGGAACAGAAGGTACAGATCGTCAACCTGGGCAAGCGCCTGAACGCGGCGTTGGCGACCAAGGTGCAGGAACTGTCGCGCTACCGCTCCGAGTTCTTCGGCCGGCTGCGCGAGGTGCTCGGCCGCCAGCCGGGCCTGCGCATCGTCGGCGATCGCTTCGTTTTCCAGTCGGAAGTCCTGTTCGACGCCGGCTCGGCCCTGATGGGTACCGAGGGCTTTAGCCAGATGACCCGCCTGGCCACGACCCTGAAGGAATTGATGGCGAAGATCCCCGGCGATATCGACTGGGTGCTGCGGGTCGACGGCCACACCGATTCCGATCCCATCCGGACGGCGCAATTCCCCTCCAACTGGGAGTTGTCATCGGCGCGCGCCATTGCCGTTGTGCGTCACCTGATCAATCAGGGCGTGCCGGCCAACCGCCTGGTGGCGGCCGGGTTCGGGCAATATCAACCGATCGATCCCGGTACCGACGAAATCGCCAAACGCCGCAACCGCCGCATCGAACTGAAGCTGACGCAGCGCTAGCCGCGTCCGGGGCCCGCCGCACCTGCCATGCCTATCCTCTTCCTCATCGTTGTGATCGACCTGATCGGCTTCGGAATCATCATTCCGCTGCTGCCGCTCTACGCCGAGGTGATGGACGCCGACCCGGCCACCGTCGGGCTGGTGATGGCCACCTATTCCCTGGCGCAATTCGTGGCGGCACCTCTGTGGGGCCGCATGTCGGACCGGATCGGACGCCGGCCGGTGCTGCTCATCAGCCTGTTCGGCGCGGTGCTCGGCTATGTCTGGCTCGGTCTCGCCGACAATATCTGGATGCTGTTCGGCGCGCGCGCCGTCGGCGGCTTCATGGCCGGCAACATCTCCACCGCCTTCGCCTACGTCGCCGACGTCACCACCCGCGAGACCCGGGCCAAGGGCATGGGAATGATCGGCGCCGCCTTCGGACTCGGTTTCATCATCGGCCCGGCCATCGGCGGAATCCTGGCCGGCAACGACCCGCTTACCGCCGACTACCAGACCCCGGCCCTGGCGGCGGCGGCATTGTCGGCGCTGGCCTGGGTGCTGGGCCTGGCGAAGCTCAAGGAAAGCCTGGCGCCGGAGGTCCGCGCGCGCCTGGCGGCGCGGCCGAAGAGCACCCGGCGCGAGCAGTTCCGCAAAGCGCTGGCGCTGCCCAACGTGGGGCTGTTGATCGGGCTGTCGTTCCTGGCCACACTGGCCTTCGCCGGACTGGAGGCGACCTTCGCCATGTGGACCAAGCGCCAGTTCGGCTGGGGGCCGGAACAGAACGGTTACGTCTTCGCCTATGTGGGCATCCTCGGCGCGCTGGTGCAGGGCGGCTTGATCGGGCGGCTGAACAAGCGCTTCGGCGAAGCGCGATTGATCGTCCAGGGCGCCGCCGCGCTGGCGCTTGGCATCGCACTGATCCCGTTTTCCGCCAACCTGGCGACGCTACTGGTTGCAATGACCATCGCCGGCTACGGTTTCTCGATTATTTCGCCGGCACTCAACAGCCTGATCTCACTGCAGGTGGATGAGGAGAACCAGGGCGGCATCATGGGCGTGACGCGCTCGGCGACGACCATGGGCCGGGTCGCGGGGCCGGCGCTGGCCGGTGCGCTGTTCGGTTTTCTGGGCATGGATTGGCCCTACATCATCGGCGCGACGCTGATGGCGGTGGTGATGATCCTGGCGGCGAAAAGCCGTGCGCGCTTTCCCCACGAAAAGCCCCAATCCGGCGCTTGATCCCGGGCCCGCGATCCCCTATACAGGGCGCCTTGAATTCGGGAGCTGACCCATGAAAAACGAAATCCATCCGGATTACCATGAGATCACCGTCGAAATGACCGACGGCACCACCTACACCACGCGTTCGACCTGGGGCAAACCGGGCGACGTTTTGAAGCTGGACATCGACCCGACCACGCACCCGGCCTGGACCGGCGGTGCGCACCGGCTGATCGACACCGGCGGCCAGTTGGCCAAGTTCAACAAGCGTTTCTCGGGTCTCGGGCTCAAGTCCTGACGCCGCGTCACAGCGACAAATTCGAGGCCGCGCCGGTTCCCCGACGCGGCCTTTTCGTTTGCCGAATTCGTGGCTTAAGCTCATCCACCTGCCCCTGTTTGGCGCCTGATTTTGGAAAATCCGAAAAAATCTGATAGCTAAGAACAACTTAACTTCTGCGCCTTACGTTTATTGCATTGCAAAAGGAAGGGCTTGCGCCGGATTCCGCAGTGGCGTTATAAGCAGAACGGATGAGGTGGTTCCCGGACTTTGGTCAGGGATGAGCGGCGTATCGATGGGGTTCGACTAAAAATGGCGATGCAAACCCACTACGAAGTTCACGTCCAGCAAGGCGGGCGTTGGAGCATCCACGCTCAATTCGATTCAGCCCAGCGCGACCAGGCCGTCGAGGAAGCCAAGCAACTCGATTCCCACGGCGTCGGTTCGGTCAAGGTGATCCGTGAGGTTTACGACACCACGGAAGGCACGCATCGCGATTACGTCATTTACAAAAGCCAGGGCGCGACCGCCGCCGACGGCGAGACCGATACCACCGAACGCGGCGGCGGTGGCGGTAGCGGTGGCGGTTGGGCCAAGGAAGATGACGACGACTACGGCGGCGAAGACGAGGACGGTTTTTTCGACGACGACGCCCCCAGGCCCAAGAAAAAGGCGAAAACGAGCGGCGGCGCGCGCAAAAGCACGATGACCACGATCGTCGTCAAGGTACTGCTGATCACGCTGTTCAGCATCTGCCTGGCCGCCATCTGCTCGGTGGTCGCGGCGGAGACGCTCGGCGGCCACACGATCCTGGGCTACCGCATCACCGGCCAGCGCGAGGGCCAGTTGGTGTTCATGGTATTCGTGATCACCTTCCTGATCAGCGCCTCGATCATGGCCTACACCTTCTTCCGCGGGGAATCGCTCGATTCCCGCGAGCAGAAGCGTTATCGCCCGGCCAAGGCGCCGCCGAAGCAGGCCGCGCCGCAACCGGCGAAATCGAAACGCGCGGCACGCGAAAAGGAAAATGCCAAGGCGCAGCGCAAGGAACTCGACAACGCCATGGCTGGCAGCGAGGACTTCCATCTCGCCGACGAGGCGGAGGCCGAGACGTCGGAACGGCTGAAGAAGAGCCTGCACGGCGGCGACGGCGGTGAAGACGCGGATGGCGAAAGCCTGGGCCGCGGCGTGGTCCTCGATGCGGACAAGTTCGGCGATGGCGCCACCGGCGTCGAAACCCTGTCGCCGGCGGCCGAGAAACAGAAAGCCTACATGATGGATTTCCTTAAGGAATCCCTCAAGTCGGTCGGTACCGACGACAAGAAGATGGACAACTTCAACAAGTTCGGCGTCAACCTGTTCCTGGCCGGCGCCTGCGAGACGCTGGCCGAGAAACGCAATCTGGACATGAAGTCGCGTTCCAAGGTGCTGGCCGACAGCGTCCGCGTGATGGGCTTCAAGAAGTCCCACGCCTCGACCTTCGCCGACAAGTACGAAGAATACCTGATGCAGGACCCGCGCTACATGCAGATGTTCCAGGCGGGCCGCAATGCCATGAACACCCACTTCCAAGATCCCGACGATTCGGCCGCGCACCTGCAGACGGCCCTGGGCGAATGGAACCAGCCGAAGAAGAAGGAAGCCCAGACCGGACCGATCACGGTGCTGTTCACCGATATCGCCGGCTCCACCGCCATGACCCAGGCACTGGGCGACGCCGGTGCGCAGGAGGTGGTGCGCGCCCACAACCGCATCGTTCGCGCCGCGCTCACGTCGTGCAACGGGCGCGAGGTCAAGCACACCGGCGACGGCATCATGGCATCCTTCAACCGGGTTACCGACAGCGTCGACGCCGCCATCCAGATGCAGCGCGAGACCATGCAGCACAACGCCCAGAACCCGGACCTGCCGCTGCACTTGAAGATCGGCATCAATGCCGGCGAGCCCATCGTCGAGGACAACGACCTGTTCGGCACGGTGGTGCAGTTGTCGGCGCGTATCGTCGACAAGGCACAGGCGGACCAGATTTTCGTCTCCGAGATCGTGCGCGGCATCTGCACCGGCAAGAGCTATCAGTTCCAGTCGAAGGGCGGCTACGAGATGAAGGGCTTCGAGGGCCCGATGACCCTCTACGAGGTCATGTGGGGCAACGAAGGCCAGCAAGCGGCTGAATAATTTTTTTTCTGCCCGCCCCCTTGCGGCGAAAAAACCATCTGCATAAATTTTTTTCGAAGCCGATTGCCTGACATAGGGATCGGGTTCGGTCCCGGGGACCCTCGGGACAGACGGCATGTGAGCCCGACCATGGTGGTGGGCTCCGAACAACCCATATGGCTCAAAGGAGAGTATGGCTATGCGTACAATCGATTTCTCCCCCCTGTTTCGTCATTCCGTCGGTTTCGACCGCATGCAGCGGTTGATGGACTCGGCGCTCCGCTATGAGGCGTCGGAAAACGCCTATCCGCCCTACAACATCGAACAGACCAGCGAGGACGGCTACGTCATCACCATGGCCGTCGCCGGCTTCGGCGAGGGTGACCTGGACGTCACCGTCACCGACAACACCCTGGTCGTCTCGGGCAAGATCGAGCGTGACGACGAAGAGGTGAACTACCTGCACCGCGGCATCGCCGGGCGCGCTTTCGAGCGCCGCTTCGAACTGGCCGACCACATCAAGGTCGCCGGCGCCGATCTCGTGAACGGCCTTTTGCGTATCGACCTCGTGCGCGAAGTGCCGGAAGAGAAGAAGCCGAAGAAGATCGCCATCAACACCAAGGCGATCGAGCACAAGAAGGCGGCCTAAAGCCCCTTTACGAACGATGAAAAAGCGCCCGGCGGTTTCCACCGCCGGGCGTTCTGCGTATCGGTTTCGGGTTTCGCGTTATTGGGCGCGGATCTCTTCCAGGAAGGTATCCACCTGGGCACCCAGCATTTCCGCCTGTTGCGAAAGCTCGCTCGCCGCCTGCAGGACCTGGTTGGCACCCTCGCCGGTTTCGGCCGACGAATCGGTGACGCCCATGATATTGGCGCTGACATCCTGCGTCGCCGCGCCCTGCTCCTCGACGGCGGCGGCGATACCCGACGTGATCGAACTGATCTCGTTTATGGTGTCGCTGATGGCGCCGATGGCGGTAACGGCGGTGTTGGTGGCACCCTGAATCTCGCCGATCTGCGATGCGATCTCCTCGGTGGCGCGTGCCGTCTGGTTGGCCAGCGCCTTCACCTCCGACGCGACCACGGCGAAGCCCTTGCCGGCCTCGCCGGCGCGCGCTGCCTCGATGGTGGCGTTGAGCGCCAGAAGGTTGGTCTGGCTGGCTATATCGGTGATCAGTTTCACCACCTCGCCGATCTTGTCGGCGCTGTTGGCGAGGCCCTGGACCATCTGGTTCGAGCGCTCGGCCTCGGTGACCGCGTTCTGGGCAATGGTCGAGGAACGTGCCACCTGCGACGAAATTTCGCCGATCGACGCGCTCAGTTCCTCGGCGGCGGCGCTCACCGTGCTGGCCTTCGAATTGGCGTCCGACGCGGTGGAACTGAGCGAGCCGGCGGTCGACTGCATCTCCGTCGCGGCGGCGGCCACCGACTGCACCACCGACTTGATATCGGCCTCGAAGGAATCGGCCAGCTTCACCTGCGAGGTAATCACCGACCAGGTCAGCATGGCGCCGATATAGTTGCCCTCCCGGTCGTTGACCGCGTTGACGCGCAAATCCAGGTGCTCCTCGCCGAGGCGGATTTTCGCCGAGTGGGGCAGGTTGGCGGGATCGCCGAGGATGCCGCGCTGGTGGGCGGGATCCTTGTGGAAGATATCGACGCACTGGCCGACGATCTGTTCCGGCGGCGCCGGCAGCAGCGAAGCCAGCGGCTGCAGCGTTTCAAGGCTGGTGCGGTTCATGTAGGTGATGGTGAAGTTCTCGGGTTCCATGAACATCACATTGACCGGCATCTGGTCGATCATCTGTGCTTGGCGCAGGCTGTCTTCCTCGGCCTTGATGCGATCGGTGACGATCGACCAGGTGACCATCGGCGCCACGTAGTTGCCGGTGGCGTCGAAGATCGGGCTGACCAGCAGATCCAGGATCTCGTCGCCGAGCCGGATGTTGGACTGGTACGGAAGCCGGTTCGGGTCCGCCAGAATGGCGCGCTGGTGCGCCGGGTCCTTGTGGAACACGTCGATGCAGATTCCCATGACTTGATCGGCACGGCATGGAAGCAGGTGTTCAATCTTTTTGAAGGTCTCGCGGGAGAACTTGTTCAGGTAGTTGATCTTGAAATCCTTGAGATCGCAGGTCATCACCCCGATGGGCAGGTTCTCGACCATTTGCTCAAAGGCCTGTGCGCCAACCATGGCAGTCCTCCTCGGTCTGTCAGCTTTTTCCGATAGGCCATATGATATAAGTTATATAACTTGCCGGGGAAAGGAAATTTTCCCGGCAGTCGAATATCGCCGCGGATGGCGGCTCAGTCGCCGGCCGGCGTCAAAAGCTTTTCCAAAGCGCTTCGGATTTGCGCCGGCATCGGCATCGGGCGATGGGTTTCGCGGTCGACGAACACGTGCACGAAATGACCGGTTGCCGCCGCCTCGTCTTCGCCCTCGCGAAAAATGCCGATCTCGTAGCGCACCGACGAATTGCCGAGATGCCCGACCCGAAGCCCCGCCTCCAGCCGGTCCGGATAGGCGACGGCACTATGGAAGTTGCAGTGCGTTTCCGGGCTGATGCCGATAATCTTGCTGGCATGCGGGTCGAGACCGCCCTCCTCCACCAGGTAGAGGTTCACGGCGGTATCGAAGTAGGAGTAATAGACGACGTTGTTGACGTGACCATAGAGGTCGTTGTCGTTCCAGCGGGTCTGGATGGGGCGGAAGTGCAGATAGCTCTGGCGACGCTCGGTCATGGCGGTCTCGGATTTTTCGGCCGCGGCTTTCCGGGCGGGAACGTGATCGCGGCGGGACAATTATTTTGGGGCCGCCCGGTGGGACGGCCCCATTAAATTTCTTAGCCTCAAACCTGTCAAACTCGCCTGATCACGTGTTTAGGGACGAGACTTTATCCCCCCGCCTTCGTAGGGTCAATAGGCGATTCGTCCAGGGTTTCAAGGCTTTGAACGGGTCTAAACTATACGTCGCCATGCAGAAAAAGGCCGCCCCGAAACTTGGGGCGGCGAGTGTTCAACAGGGAGGCGTCGAAGTTGCGTGAACGGTATTTTTCATCGTTCACGCTCCAGCCCTAGCACACGCCCAATTAACAGCCGGTTAACGGAACGCTAGACCTTGAACACGGAATCGGCACCGTCACGGGCTTTTTCCTTCAACTCGATGGCCGCTTCCACGCGCCGGATCTCGGCCTCGAGTTCCTCGATATACTCACCGAGCGCCTCGATGGAGAGCTCGTCGAGGTTCTTCGGTTCCGGCTTCTTCTTCGCCGGCTCCAGTTCGTTCCAATCCATCGTCCGTTCCTTTGCGCCCAAACGCCATCGGCTTGTCACCCGGCAGCCATCATATTAGACACAGTGTCGAACGATCAATTTTGAAAACGCGAGCGAGCCAGATGTCCCTGCCCGAAACCATGACCTGCATCGAGATCACCGAACCCGGCGGCCCCGAGGTCCTCAGCCTCGCCAGCCGCCCGGTGCCAGAACCCGGCCCCGGCCAAGTGCTGGTCAAAGTGGCCGCCGCCGGCGTCAACGGCCCCGACATGATGCAACGCAAGGGTCTCTACCCGCCGCCCAAGGGCGCGTCGGACCTGCTCGGCCTGGAAATCGCCGGCACTGTCGCTGCCGTTGGCGACGGCGTCAGCGGCTGGAACGTCGGCGACGCGCTCTCGGCGCTGACCAACGGCGGCGGCTACGCCGAATATTGCGCCGTCGATGCCGGCCACTGCCTGGGCGTACCGACCGGGCTTTCCATGACCGAGGCCGCGTCGCTGCCCGAGACCTATTTCACCATCTGGTCCAACATCTTCATGACCGCCGGCCTTTCCGCCGGCGAGATCTACCTCGTGCACGGCGGCGCCGGCGGGCTCGGCACCACCTCGATCCAGCTCGGCAAGGCCTTCGGCGCCACCGTCGTCGCCACCGACAGCCCGGCCGGGCGCTGCGGGATCTGCGCCGAATTGGGGGCCGACCGGGTCATCGACTACGCGGCGGAGGATTTCGTCGACGTGGTGCGGGATGAATTCGGCGGCGCCGACGTGATCTTGGATATCGTCGGCGGCACCAACATCGAGCGCAACATCAAGGCCGCCAAGCCCGACGGACGCATCGTGCAACTCGCCTTCGCACAGGGCTCCAAGGTGGAGGTCAACCTGATGCCGGTAATGTTGAAGCGCCTGACCCTCACCGGCTCGACGCTCCGCAGCCGCCCGCCGGAACAAAAGACGGCCATCGCCGCCGAACTGGCGGAAAAGGTCTGGCCGCTGTTCGATGCCGGCAAGCTGAAACCGGTGGTCGGGACGACGCTGGCGTTGGCGGACGCCGCCAAAGCCCACGCGCTGATGGAGAGCGCCGGACATACCGGCAAGATCGTGCTCGAGGTTTAAACGCCGCCTACCAGAACACCATCGCCACCGATGCCACCAGCAGCACCGCGAATGTAACATTGGCGACGCGGCTGGCGCGCGGATGCGTCAGCACCACCGCGAAGGCAGAGCCCAGCACCAGCCAGATGCTGTTTACCCCAAGCACCAGCGGCACCAGGGCGGCGATCTTCACGCCCGCGTCGGCGAGCGCGTCGCCGGGCAGCACCGTGCGGCTGGCGAACACAGCGCCGAGCGCCGCATAGGCCTTCGGGTTGGCGATGGCGAGGCCGTAGCCGTTCAGGAACGAAGGCGCCGCCACCGAGCCGTCGCCCTTGTTGACCGGCGGCGCGGTGGCGATCCGGTAGGCCAGATAAAGAATATAGAGCGCGCCGGCGATGGCGATCACCGTGGCCGCGCCCGGCACCGCCATCACCGCGCCGGTAACCCCGGTGGCGATCAGCAAAAGCACCGTCGTCGTGCCGGTGGAAACCCCCAGCATGTAGCGCAGCCCCCCGGCCCAACCGAAGGCGGCGCCGGCAGCGGCGTTGGAAAGTGTCGCCGGGCCGGGGCTGCCCATCAAAGGCAACGCCGTCATCCACAGTAGGATCAGTTCCGCGCTCATGTGGTCCTCGCGTCTTGCGGCTGATACACTCGCTTATCCGCGCCCCCTTGTCTTGAACGTTTGTGACATGCCGCCACACGCCCCGCCGCCCCGCGACACCGACTGGCTGCACCAGGACCGGCTTTGCGGCGGCATCGAGCGCGTGTCCGCGTTCTTCCGGGACCGCCATTTCTCGCCGCACCGTCACGATACCTACGCGCTCGGCTTCACCTGGTCGGGAGTGCAGACCTTCGACTACCGCGGCGAAACCCATCACGCCCGGCCCGGCGACGTCTATATCCTGCACCCCGACGAACGCCACGACGGGCGGCCTGGAACGGCCGACGGATTCGGTTTTACCGGCCTATATCTGGCGCCGGAACGGGTCGCCGACGCCGGCCGGAGCGCGGGCCTTCCGTTCGTGGCCGACGCCGTGCTGCGTGACGGCGCCTTGAAACGGATCGTCGCCGCCGCCTACCGTTTCGCGCCGCACGTCCCGGACGAGCTTGCCTGGACCGATCTCCTGACCGCCCTCACGGACGCCCTTTGGCGCCTCGCCGGCGGCCCGCCGCCGCATGCTCCCGATATCCGGCCGACCCGAATCGGGCGCATCCGAGAGCATTTGCTTGCGGCCGCCGTCGACGGTGTCGGCATGGACGAACTGGAACGCGAACACGGCCTCGACCGCTTCGCCATCTCACGCGCCTTCCGCCGATTTTACGGCATCTCGCCGCACCGCTACCTGACCCACCGGCGGCTCGAACTGGCGATGCGTCTTGCCCGCGGCGGCACGCCGCTGGCCGAGGCGGCGACGGCCGCCGGCTTCGCCGATCAGAGCCACATGACCCGCCACTTCCGCGACGCTTTCGGCGTTACGCCCGCGGTTTGGTTGAAACTGCGCGAACACGCCCATATGTTTGACCCGGCCCCGCTTCCGAGGCTATAAAGGGCCGGAATTCTTGAACCGGCGCGGTCAAAAGCGCCGGTGATTTTTTGGAAAAGGAAGTTTGCCATGGCGCATCCGCTGATGCCCAAAGCCACCGCCGTATGGCTGATCGACAACACCACGCTCACTTTCGAGCAGATCGCCAATTACTGCGGCTTGCACGCGCTCGAGATTCAGGCCCTCGCCGACGGCGAAGTGGCACCGGGCATGCAAGGCCTCGATCCCGTCGCGCGCGGCGAATTGGCCCAGGAAGAACTCGACCGCTGCATCGCGGACCCGACGGCGACCCTGAAAATGGCCAAGCCCGACACGCCGCTGCCCAAAGCGCGGTCCAAGGGTGCGCGCTACACGCCGGTGTCGAAGCGCGGCGACCGCCCGAACGCCATCGCCTGGCTGCTGAAGAACTATCCGGAACTGACCGACGCGCAGATTTCCAAGCTGATCGGCACCACCAAGCCGACCATCAACGCCATCCGCGACCGCACCCACTGGAATACGCCGAACATCAAGCCGCAGAACCCGGTGGGACTTGGCATCTGCAGCGGCACCGACCTGGAGAAAGCCATCGCACTGGCCCGCGCGCGCGCCGGCAAGGTGCATTCACCGGGCGCCGCCACGGCGCCGGACGGCGTCGTCCAGTCCTCGACCGATCAGCCGGTGGCGACGCCGCCGGCCATGGCGCCGCTACCGGAGCCGGCCGCCGCGCCGGAACCGGCCGCCCCCGCCGACCCGTTCCAGCCGCCGGCCGATCCGTTCGGCACGCAAGCGCCGACCGAGCCGGCGCCGGCCGAGGAACCGGTCAAGGATCCCTGGGCGACCGACTGAAAGCCGAAGACCAGGCGGGCCGCTCAGCCGCCTTCCGCCGATTTCAGGTTCACCGCGCGCGGCTCGTCCGGGTCCGCGTCGCGGTAGGCGATGCACTGTTCGCAGGCCGTGCCGGTGACGTCCTTCGCCAGGTTGGCGGCGCGCAGTGCCTGAAACGGCTGGCTGTGCCAGGCCTCCATGAACGACATCTCGTTCAGATCGCCCATGTCGAAGCGCCCGTCGTGATCGAAGCAGCAGGCCGCGAGCTTGCCGTCATAGGTGATGTGCCCTTCCGTGAACACCGACCAGCAGGGCAAAGGCTCGCGCATGGCGCCGGCGCGCCCGACGTTGCCGGCCACCGGCTTGGTACCGCGCGCACCGGCGGTCAGTCCCGCCTGGCCGTAGAGCGGCAACCAGTAGTGTTCATCGACGGAGTCCGCGATCAGGCCGACGGCCTCCTCCATTTTCGCCTGCTGCTCTCCGTCATAGTGGATGGAGGAGGCATAGAGCCCGCAGCGGTGTCCGGTCTCGGCCTCGACCTCGTCACGCACGCGCCGGGCATCGCGGATATTGGCGACGATGGCATCGAAGGCATCGACGCCGGTGACTTCCTTGCACTGTTCGGGACCGGCGAAGTTGTAGGAGAACTTGAGGCTGTCCAGTCCCGCCGCTATGCAGGCCTTGACCTTGCCCGGCATCGCCATGCGGCCGTTGGTGGTGAGGAAGACATAGGGGAAGCCGACTACCTGCTTGGCATGGTGGATGGCATCGGCGAGGCGCAGGTAGAGAAACGATTCACCGAGATAGAACATGCCCAACTCCTCGACCCCGGCGTCACGCATTTCGCGCGTGACCCGGGTGTAGAAGTCCCAGTCCATGTCCTGCTTCTTGCGCAGCCTCTGCGACGAGGCGCAAAAAAAGCACTGAAAATCACAACGTGCGGTGAGCTCGATTTTGACGCTCGGCGGCGCCGGCGGCGCGGCCATCCGATAGGCTTCGGGAAGCCGCGTGATGTTGTCGACGCGCTCGGTGATGGTCATGACGGAGAACTCCCGCTCGATTAATGGGAGTTCCCGCATAGCCCAATCCGCGGCGGCGCGCCTTGACCCTGGTCAACGAGGCGGCGTCAGCCGACGCCCAGTTCCGCCTCGATGGTGGAGAGCACCTTGTCGAGGCGCGCCACGGCCTCGTCGATCTCGTCCTTGGTGATGCACAAGGGCGGCGCGATGGGAATGATGCCAGCCGCGCGGCCGAGCATCCGGTGCTGGCGCATGGCCCGCGTGGCGACGTCGGCCAGGTTGACGTCGGCGGGAAACTGCTCGCGCGTCGCCTTGTCCTTGACCAGTTCCAGCGCGCCCAAGAGCCCCATGCCGCCGCGCACGTCGCCGACGATGGGGTGCGGCGCCAGCGTCTGCAACCGCTCGTACAGGTAACTGCCCATTTCCTTCGAGCGTTCGGCAAGGTTCTCGTTTTCCATGATCTCGAGGTTGGCCAGCGCGGCGGCCGACGACGCCGGGTTGCCGCCGAAAGTCAGGAGATGCACGAAGGCCGAGCCATCCTTGGCGAAGGCGTCGGCGATCTCGCCGGAGACCACGGCGGCGCCGATCGGCAGGTAACCGCTGGTCAGGCCCTTGGCGATGGTGAAGATGTCCGGCTTCACGCCCCACTGCTGCATGGCGAACATGGTGCCGGTACGGCCGAAGCCGGTAATCACCTCGTCGGCGATCATCAGGACGCCGGTGCGCGTGCAGATGTCGCGGATCATCGGCCAGTACTCCGGATGCGGCACGTGGATGCCGGCCGCCGCCGAGATCGGCTCGCCGATGAAGGCGGCGACGGTGTCGGCGCCCTCGTGCTCGATGGCACGCTCCACGTCCTTGGCGCACTCCAGATTGCAGCCGCCTTTGGCGGCACAGAGATGGCAGCGGTAGGCCGCATGCTGGGCGACGTGCACGTTGCCCGGCATCAACGGGCCGAAGTGCTTGGGCACGCTGCCGCCGCCGGGACCGCCGCGGCCCAGGCTGGTGCAGGCCAAGGTCGCGCCGTGGTAGGAGCCGCGCCGGCTGATGATCTTCCAGCGCGCCGGCTCGCCCTTCAGGTGGTGATAGTTCTTGGCCACCTTCATGGCGGTCTCGTTGGATTCGGAACCGCCCGAGGTGAAATAGACGCGCGCGCTGGGATCACCCGCCAGTTCGGAAATTTTCGCCGCCAGGCGCGCCGTCACCGGGCTGACGGTGTCGTTGGGCGAGAACGAGAGCTCCAGCATCTGGCGGTAGACCGCATCGGCGATCTCGCGTCGGCCGTGACCGATATTGACCAGCCACAGGCCGGACAGGGTATCGAACCATTTCTCGCCGTCGGCGTCCTCGACCCAGACGCCGGCGCCGCGCGTCACCAGTTGCACGCCGGTGTCGGTCGACATGTCGCCGGACTTGCGACCATGCGGCCAGAAATGCACCTCGGCGTCGGCGCGGGCCTGGTCGTAGTCGGGGGCGTTGGCTTGATCGGTCATCAGCTTTTGTCCTATTGCCGTTCGGCCAGCTTGCGCGCGGAGACCAGTTCGACGCAGGTGCAGAACACCTCCATGGCGGTCTTGATCTCCTCGACGCTGGGCATGGTGGGGGCAAGGCGGATATTGCTGTCCGTCGGGTCCTTGCCGTAGGGATGGGTGGAACCGGCGGGGGTGAGCTTGACGCCGGCCTTGCCGGCCATGGCGATGATCTCCGCCGCGCAGCCGTCGAGCACGTCGACGCTGACGAAATAACCGCCTTGCGGTTTCGTCCATGTCGCAATGCCCTTGCCGCCGAGGCGCCGTTCCAGCGCCTCGTTGACGGCGGCGAACTTGGGCGCCACCAGCGCCGCCTGCTTCTCCATGTGGGCCAACAATCCGTCCATGTCCTTGAAGAACTTCACATGGCGGAGCTGGTTGATCTTGTCCGGCCCGATGGAGGAAAAGAACATCTTCTCCAGCGCGTCCTTGACGTTGACCTCGCTTGCCGCGAGCACCGCCACGCCGGCGCCGGCATGGGTGATCTTGGAGGTCGAGCCGAACATCAACACGCGTTCGGCCGTGCCGGCTTCCTTGCAGGCCGCCAGCAGGCTCTTCACCCGCGCCGGCCCGCCGCCCAGATGGTGCACGGCGTAGGCATTGTCCCAGAATATCCGGAAATCCTTGGCCGCCACCGGCATCGATGCCAGGCGGTCGACGACGGCGTCGCTGTAGGTCTCGCCCGACGGGTTGGAATATTTCGGCACGCACCACATGCCCTTGATGGCGGCGTCATTGGCGACCAGCGCCTCGACGGCATCCATGTCGGGGCCATCGGCGGTCATGGGCACGGAGATCATTTCCAGGCCGAGCCGCTCGCAGATCGCGAAATGGCGGTCGTAACCGGGGACCGGGCAGATGAACTTGATCGTCTCCTGATCCTTCCAGGGGGCATCCCCGCCCGGCATGCCGAACATCATCCCGCCGGCCATGGCGTCGTACATCATGGTCAGGCTGGAGTTGCCGCCGACGACGATCTCGGCCGGGGTCACCTCCATGTATTCGGCGAAGAAGGCGCGCGCCTCCGGGATGCCGGCCAGGATGCCGTAGTTGCGATAGTCGGTACCGTCCTCGCCGACGGCCTCGCCGGGGCCGACGATGGTCAACAGCCCATCCGCCAGGTCCAGTTGGTCCGGGGCGGGCTTGCCGCGCGTCATGTCCAACGCCAGGTTTCGGCCCCGCAGCGTATCGTAGCCCTGTTCGGCGGCGGCGGCGGCGGCGGCCAGCCCGGCCGCATCCATCTGCGTCATGTCCATTGTTGTCACTCTCGATCATTGAAGGGGTGCATCCGCGCACACCCGAATTGCCTTGGCCTCATGATCTTTACTGGCGCCGGAGCGTCAACTCCCAAACGCCGGAAATTTATGGGACCAGACGGCGGCCGGCGGTTATTCCGCGGCCGCCCGCATCATCGGGAAGCGGACGGTAACGGTGGTGCCGACATTGACCTCGCTCTCGATCTCCAGGTGCCCGCCGTGCGCCTCGACCAGCGAGTTGACGATGGCGAGGCCGAGCCCCGTGCCCTCTTCCGTCAGGTGCGGGTTGTCGCGCGACTGGGAAAACGGCTCGACCACTTGCGGCAGCAGGTCGGGGGCAATGCCGATGCCGGTGTCCGCGACCACGACCGTCAGGTCGTCTTCGCCGGGTGTTACGGAAAGCGTGATACGGCCGCCGGGCTCGGTGAACTTGACCGCATTGGAAAGCAGGTTCTGGATGATCTGCACCATCGAACGATGATCGCCCTTGAGCTCCGGCGGTTCCGGCGGCATCTCGACCCTGAGATCGATGCCGGCATCGAGGGCGGGTTTTTCGAAACCCCTGACGCAGGTGCGGACAATGTCCGCCAGATCGATCGGCCGCATGTCCAGTTCGCGCTTGCCGGCCTCGATGGCGGCGATGTCGAGGACGTCGTTGACCAGTGCCAGCATGTGTTGGCCACTGACGTGGATGTCATCGGCATATTCCCGATAGGAGCCGTTGCCGATCGGCCCCAGGTACTGGGATCGCAGCATCTCACTGAACCCGAGGATGGCATTCAGCGGCGTGCGGAACTCGTGGCTCATGGTGGCGAGGAATTCGGATTTCGCCTGGTTCGCCCGTTCCGCCTCGGCCAGGGCCTCTTCGACCAACTCGGCGGCGCGCCGGCGTTCGGAGACGTCCTCGACCACCGACCAGATATGATCTTCGCCGCCGACCCGCACCAGCGAGCCGTTGAGCAGCACCGGCACCCGGTGGCCGTCCTTGTGAAGATAATACTTCTCATAGGGACCGTAGCGGCCGGTGGCGCGCAGGTTTTCCAACTGTTCGGCCTCGCGCGCCTCATAGTCACGCGGCGTGATGTCCCAATAGGTGAGATCGAAGACTTCGTCGGCGCCGTAGCCGATGATATCCAGAAACGCCTGGTTGACCTCGGTCAGGGTACCGTCCATGCGGCACATGGCCATGCCGACGCCGGCGTTTTCGAACATGGCGCGGTATTTCTCCTCGCTCAGGCGCAGCGCTTCCTGTGCTTCCAGCAACTCGGTCAGGTCGACGCTGACCGAGCCCACCTTGGAGATCTTGCCGTCCTCGTCGTAAATCGGAAACTTGGTGATCTCTATGATGTGCCGAGTGCCGTCAGCGAAGGGCCGTTCGATCCGGCGCACCATGGTGTCGCCGGTTTCCATCACCCGGCGCTCCTGGTCGGTCATCACCTTGGCATCGTCGGCGGGTTGAAAGTCTTCGTACTCCTCCGTGCGCAACCCGATGAACTCTTCCGGGCTCAAGCCGTACCACTCCAGGTACCGGGGGTTCGGCCGCTCGATTTTGTGTTCGGCGTCCTTGATCAGGAGGCCCACCGGCAGGTTGTCGAAGATCGAGCGCAGCAGGCTTTCATTCTTGCGCAGTTCCCCCGTCGCCTTGCCGACCCGGCGCTGAAAATAGGCGTTGACGGCGATACTGAACACCAGGGCCAGGATCACCAGTGTCAGCGCCGGCAGCACCCAGCCGGCCAGGGCTTGGCCTATGTCCTCGGGCTCCAGCCATTGCGCTTTCGCCTGGAAATAGAGCGAACGCGGGTTCTGCTTCAGCATCGCCAGGTTCAGGTCCATGGCGGTGATGGTCGCTTTCGGCACGCTCTCAGCGTAGGCGAAGAACAGGGTCGCCGGCCCGAACACGATCGGACTGCGTTCGACGCGGAAGTTCTTCTCGTGGCTGACGCCGAAGAAGCCGTTGACGACGGCGCCGTCGGCGAGCCCCGATTCCACCTGCGCCATGCTCTGTTCGTGCGAAGAGGTCAGCCGCAGGCCCGGCTTCGGGCCCGCTTCCGCCAGCATGGCCTTAAGGCGCGCATGCTGGACGCTGTCTTTCAGTACGGCCAGGGCCTTGCCGTCGAGGTCGAACAACGACGACACCTGCTGGCCGGGGCGGACATAGACATAGGAAAAGCTGGTCAGTACCGGCTCGCGGCCGAACCGAAAATGCGCCGCGCGGGCCTCCGACCAGGCGACGTCGGGCATGATGTGGATATCCCCGGCCTCGAGCTTGGCCAGGCAGTCCGCCCATTCGCAACGCACATACTCGGTGCGAAATCCGGCGCGCTTCGCCAGTTCGGCGACGAGCGCCGGAAAGAACCCGGCGGCGCGGCCTTCGGAATCGGTGAAAATCTTCGGCGCGTTCTGATAAAGCCCGACACGATAAACGGCTTCGCCGCCGTCGCTCTTCACGGCGTTCGGCAGACATGCCGCAAGCGCCACCAGGGCGCCGAGCAGATATGTGCCTATCCTGGCCGGCAACCGAATTCCCCTTGATCGTCACGGAACCGGCTACAAGTTTAACGGAAACAACAGCTCAGAGGGTGTAAATTTTCGCAGCCTGGCGGAAACGGTGGCGTCAGCGCACCAGTTCGTAGGCAACGGCCAGGTGACGGCGGTGTTCGAGCGATTCGTCGAGCATCGCAAACATGGCGTCGCGCGACGAGATCATGTCGCTTAGGAGGCCGTTATCGACCACCGGGAAATGGCGCACGCGCTTCGATTTCATCAGGCCCATGACGTCATCGACGTCGTCGGCGGGGGTGCAGGTAAAGACCTCGCTGGTCATCACCTCGGCGATCGGCGCTGACAGCACCTCGGCGCCGCGTTCGGAAATCAGCCGCACGATATCGCGTTCGGAAATGATGCCGACCAGGCGGTTTCCGTCCTCGCACACCGGCAAGGCGCCGATGTTGTTGTCACTCAGGACCGCGACCGCATCGTTGACCTGTTGGTCGGGACGGATCGTCACGAGGGACTTGGTCTTATTGAGGAGGATTTCCTCGATCAGCATGGTTTCGTTCTCCCAAATTCGCCGTAAATCCTGTGCGGACTTTATATATTCAAAATTTATAAAGTAAAGTCCTATCGCCGCTCCAGGCGAAGGAAACATAGTCTTATTCCTCCGTATTTCAATGGCCTTGGGAGATTGAACCGGGTACGACGCGGGGTTCAGGTCCGCACGGTCATGCCGTCGGCCAGGGCATGGCGATAGGCCAGGGCGGCGGGCAACGCGCCGGCCAGGGTCCCGGCGGCAACAACCAGACCCAGCAGCGCCCAATCGCGTGCGCCCGGCCAGTCGAGCGGCAGCACCAGACCGAAGCGGCTCTCAATCCAGGGCCGCACCGCCAGTACGCCCAGTTGCAACAAGATCAACCCCAGCACCGCGCCGGCGGTGGTGATGACCAGCGCCTCGGCGACGAACATGGCAAACACGTGCCGGGGCCCGGCGCCGACGGCGCGCAGGATGGCCATTTCACGGCGGCGCTCGTTGAGACCGGCCAGCAGCATGGTCAACATGCCCGCCAGCCCACCGGCGACGACGAACAGCGAGATCACCCCCAAGGCCGTTTCCGCCGTGCCCATCAGGCCCCAGAGTTCCTGCAGCGCGACGCCCGGCAGGATCGCAAGCAGCGGTTCGCGTCGGTATTCGTTGATCGCGCGCAGCGCGCGGAAGGCGCCCAGGCGCGACTTCAGCCCGACCATGAAGGCGGTAATGGATTTCGGCTGCAGGCGCATGGCCCGCGCGCGCTCGGCGCCGACGCTCATGCCCGGCACGCGAGACCCGCCTTTCCAGTCCAGGTGAATGGCCTCGATGGCGGCAAGGCCGACATGGACGGTGCGATCGGCGGGCGTGCCGGTGCGCGCCAGGATGCCGGTCACCGTGAACGGCTTGTCTTCGTGCCTGGAGAAACCGGCGCCGCCGATGCCGTGCGCGACGACGATCTGCTGGCCGAGCTTGTAGCCGAGGCTTTCGGCCACCTCGGCACCGAGGACGGTGTCGAACAGGTCGTCGAAGGGCCGGCCTTCGGCGAAGGCGAGAGCCCGCCCATCGGCATAGCGGTAGCGGCTGAAGAATTCCTTGGTGGTGCCCATGACGCGGAAGCCGCGGTGCGAATCGCCGAGCGAGATCGGCACCGTCCAGGCCACGTCCGGACGTGCCGCGATTTCCCGGTAGCTTTTCCAAGAGATGTTGTTGGTGGCATTGCCGATGCGGAAGACAGAATAGAGCAGCAACTGGATCGAGCCCGAACGCGCGCCGACGATCAGATCGGTGCCGGAGATGGTGTTGGCGAAACCGAGCTTGGCGTCGGTGCGCAGCTTCTCGACGCCAAGCATCAACAGCACGCTGATGGCCAGCGCCAGCACCGTCAGCCCGACGGTGAGGCGGCGGTTCAACAGGCTTTTCACCGAAAGTCCGAGGATGGCGCCGAGCGTCATCATGCGCCGGCCTCCGCCGTACCGACGCGGTTGATCTCGGCGAGTTTCACCCGGCGGCCGAAATCCTGGGCCAGGCCCTCGTCGTGGCTGACGAACAGCAGCGTCGCCCCGGCCGCCTCGACTTCGCGGAACAGCAGTTCCATGAAGGTCCGGCGCACGTCGCGGTCGAGCGCCGAGGTCGGTTCGTCGGCGATCACCAGCCGGGGCCGGCCGATCAGCGAACGCGCCACCGCCACCCGCTGTTGCTGGCCGGTGGAGAGCGCCGCCGCCGGACGGCGCAGAAGCGCCGGCGCGCCGATCTCCATGTGGCGCAGCAGGCGCTCGGCTTCGGCCTCGACGCTGCCCGCCGCCGCCTGGGCGGCCGCCGACCGGGCGCGCGAGAACCGGCAGGGCAAGGTGACGTTGTCGATCACCGAGAGATAGGGAATCAGGTTGAACATCTGGAAGATAAAGCCGATGCGTTCGGCGCGGAAGGCGTCGCGCGCGGCACCGGAGAGCGCCGCCAGGTCGGTACCGTCGACCTCGACCCGTCCCGACTCCGCCGCCGCCACGCCGCCCAGGAGATTCAGCAGCGTGGTCTTGCCGCTGCCGCTGGGACCAGCCAGGAACACGCGCTCGCCGGCGGTGACGGTGAATGACGGAATGTCGAGCACCGGCGCATCTTCAGCGCGCCAGCGGAAGCGGACGTCTTGCAGATCGATCATCGTCCGGTTCGCCGCTCCCGCCACCAAGGATGCGCTAGAAGGTGAGCTTGGGCCGGTCCGGCGTCAAGGTGGCCGCCCCCTGGCCCTTGCCGGTGATCCAGCGTGCCCTGATCGCACGTGCCGTGGGAAATGCCCGGAACAATGTCAGCTCGATTCCGCTCAGCTCTTCGGGATGCTCACAGCGCGCCCGGTAGTGGGCCTGGAAATCGGCGTGCTCGTCGTGATCGTCGTCCTTGGCATGATCGTGTTTTTCGTTTCGATCGAGGCCATGGCCCTCCATGTCGCCGGGATCGACCTCGGTACGGGCGATGCGGCAGCCGGCGGCTTTGGGAAAAGCGAACAGCCGTCCCCCTTCCGAGAGCCTGTCGATGCCGCCGTGCACGGCATCGTGGCCGGCCTTGCTGGCGGCGGGATGCTCGAAGCCGACAACGTCGATGGCCGGCAGCGTCAATTCGATGACCAGTTCGACGCCTTGCAGCGCCACATCCAACTGGCCGGCGCCGTGCTCGTGGGCATGACCTTCCGTGTGTTCTTGCTCGTCGGATTTGGGCTTGCGTTCGTCGTGTGCCTGGGCGCCGGCGCCGATCAGAAACAGGGCGCAGGCGGCGGCCGTCGATATCAGGGGGATACGGGTCATGGCGGTTCCGGTCGGGTCAGCGGTTGGATGGTGTCGGCAAAATCTTGGCAGTGACGATATGTTATACAGTTACATACTCGAGTCAAGGCGGCGGCCGCGAATTGGCGATGTCATTCCTTGTAGGGTTCGACCTTGATGCCTTGCAGCGTATAGGCGGCATCGACGCCGGCGCTGCCGTCCACATAGGTGAGCGACTTGTTGGTCGGCTTGACGCTCATGCGGCCGGTGATCCAAACCGGCTCATAGAGTTCTCCGACGGTGTAGGGCTCGGCCAGGGTGACGTAGACGGTCTGGTTGGCGGGCGGCGGCGGCACGTGGATGCAGGCGCCGAGATAAGGCACCAGCAGCATCTCCTTCACCGCCGTCCCCTTGTGCTCGAGCGGCAGCGCATAGCCCGGCAGCCGCACCTCCTTGCCGTCGAGGCCGGCGACGGCAAGCTTGCCGCGCCTGGCCACCTCGCGTTCCAACGCTTCGTACTTGGCGAGGATGGCATCGGCGTCGACGCCCTGGCTCTTCAGGCGATGGCGGGTTTCGATGGCTTCCTCGGCGGTCTCGTCCACCGGCGAAACCAGCCCCTGGCGCTCCAGGTCGCGGATCCCGAGCAGCGATTCCAGATCGCCAAGCTGTTCGTCGGTCAGGCCGTCGAACGGACTTTCCAACGGGTCCTCCGGCGGCAAAAGGTCGTCCCACTCGAGCGTGCGGGGCGCATCCGTCGCGGCCAGCGGGCCCGCACCGAGCACCAGGACCGACAGGCCCAGCACCAACACCCAATGCAACCGTTTCATGACCGTCTCCGTCCCTTACGATGGCGCGGATGATATAGGCGCGGGCCTAGAAAGTCTCCACCCAGGGACGCAGTTCCACCTCCCAGGTCCAGGCGCTGCGCGGCTGGTCGATGACATGCATGTAGGTGTCGGCGATGGCGTCGGGATCGAGAAGTCCGTCGTTGCCGCGCGCCTCCTTCCTGGGGTCGTCTTGCTGTTCGATGCCGCCGTCGATGACGAAATGCGCCACGTGGATGTTTTGCGGCGCCAGCTCGCGCGCCATGCTCTGGGCCAGTCCGCGCAGCCCGAACTTGCCCATGGCGAAGGGGGCCGACTGTTTGTAGCCCTTGACGCTGGCCGAGGCGCCGGTGAACAGGATGGTCCCCTCGCCGGCCGGGATCATCCGTTTCGCCGCCTCTTGGCCAACCAGGAACCCGCCGTAACAGGCGACCATCAGGGTCTTCCTGACCTCCTCGGCATCCAAATCCTGGAACGGGCCGCGAGTGCGGTAGCTGGCGTTGTAGATCACCAGCCCCGGCGCACCCGGCCCGGCATCGAGCGCCTCAAACAGCGCCGCCACCTGGGCCGGATCGCTGGCATCGCAGGCGTGCAGCGTCGCCCCGGTCTCGGTGGCTAGGCCGGCGAGCTTGTCGGTATTTCGCGCCGCCAGATGCACGTCCATGCCGCGCCCGGCCGCGCGCCGAGCCAGCGATGCGCTCAGGCCCGAACCGACGCCGACGATCAAGGTGGTTTGATTGGTCATGTATGCACTCCCTGCTACGATAGGCCGATACTAGCAGGTTTTCGCCAATGGCCCAGGGTTCCCGGGTTCAGCGCGCAGACGCAATACAAGGTGGTCAAATGAACACACCGTTCCGGCGATTCGGCATCGAATGCATGGACGATTTCAAATCGGAGCGGCTCGCGCGCCTGTTGGAATATTGGCAATCCAAGTGCGTCGGCCGGCAACGACCGAAATGGTCGGAGATCGAGTTGATGGACATCTACGAGCTCACCCCGTTTCTGGTGGTCAAGGATCTCGCCGAAGACGCCAGCACCTTTTCCTACCGGTTTTGGGGTACCGGCGTCCGCCAATTCCTTGGTTATGACATGACCGGAAAGACGGCGCGCGAGCACTATGCCGACGATCCCTTGATCATGACCACCGAAAAACACATCGAACTGCTCAGCCAAGGAGTCCCGGTGATCAGCACCGGGACGGTGCTTTGGGAGCCGGGCCAGGACTACAAGCACTACGTCGCACTGCTGCTACCGCTGGACGGCGAAGACGCGCCACTGCAACACCTGATGATCGGCTTCGACTTCACCCCCGCGCGCTAGGCCATGCGCCCTTTGGAATAACCGATGCGCTGCAGCGCCACGTCGATTTCTTCGAGGATGGCGGGATCGTCGATGGTCGCCGGCACCTTGTACTCGTGCACGTCGGCGATCTTCTGCATGGTGCCGCGCAGGATCTTGCCGGACCGCGTCTTCGGCAGCCGTTCCACGACCACGGCCTGCTTGAAGGCGGCGACGGCGCCGATGCGGTCCCTGACCATCTTCACCACCTCGGTGACGACCTCGTCCTCCGACTTGGTGGCACCGGCGTTGAGCACCAGGAAACCCACCGGCAACTGGCCCTTGAGCTGGTCCTCGACGCCGATGACGGCGCATTCGGCGACGTCCGGGTGTTCGGCCAGCACTTCCTCCATGCCGCCGGTCGACAATCGGTGGCCGGCCACGTTGATGATGTCGTCGGTGCGCGCCATGATGTAGATGTAGCCGTCGGCGTCGATCATGCCGGCGTCGGCGGTGGAGTAATAGCCCGGAAACTCGTCCAGGTACTTTTCCTTGAACAGCTCGTCCTTCTGCCAGAGCGTCGGCAGCGCCGACGGCGGCAGCGGCAGCTTGACCACGATGGCGCCGATATCACCCGCCGCCACCGGGTGCCCGGCATCGTCGAGAGCCTGCACGTCCCAGCCGGGCACCGCCTTGGTCGGCGAGCCGGGCTTGATCGGGAAGTGGTGCAGCCCCAAACAGTTGGACGCGATCGGCCAGCCGGTCTCCGTCTGCCACCAGTGATCGATCACCGGCACCATCAGCTTGTCCTCGGCCCAGTGCAGGGTATCTGGATCGAGCCGCTCGCCGGCCAGGAATAGGGTCTTGTAGTGGCGCATGTCGTAGTCGGCCAGCAGCTTGCCGTCCGGGTCCTCGCGTTTGATGGCACGGAACGCGGTCGGCGCGGTGAACAGGCATTTGACCTTGTGCTGCTCGATCACCCGCCAAAAGGCGCCGGCGTCCGGCGTGCCGACGGGCTTGCCTTCGTAAAGGATGGTGGTGCAGCCGTGCAGCAACGGCGCATAGACGATGTAGCTGTGGCCGACCACCCAACCGACGTCCGAGGCCGCCCAATAGACGTCGCCGGGATCGACGTCGTAGATGTTCTTCATCGACCACTTGAGCGCCACCATGTGGCCGCCGTTGTCGCGCACCACGCCCTTGGGCTGGCCGGTGGTGCCCGACGTATAGAGGATATAGAGCGGGTCGGTCGCCGCCACCGGCACGCAATCGGCGGGCTGGGCATCGGCCACGGCGCTCGCCCAATCGACGTCGCGGCCCGGCGTCAGGGCCGCCTCGGCCTCGGGGCGGGCGAGGATGACGCAATGGTCCGGCTTGTGCGTGGCGATATCGATGGCGGCGTTCAGCAGCGGCATGTATTCGATGACGCGGTTGACCTCGATGCCGCAGCTCGCCGACACGATGGCTTTCGGCTTGGCGTCGTCGATGCGCACCGCCAGTTCGTTCGCCGCGAAGCCGCCGAACACCACCGAATGGATGGCGCCCAACCGCGCGCAGGCGAGCATGGCAATGGCCGCTTCCGGCACCATCGGCATGTAGACGATGACCCGATCGCCCTTGGAAACGCCGAGCCCGGCCAACACGCCGGCGAAGCGCGCCACCTGATCGAGCAGTTCGGCGTAGCTGTAGGTCTTGACCGTGCCGGTGACGGGGCTGTCATAGATCAGCGCCGCCTGATCGGCGCGCCCGCCGGCCACGTGGCGGTCGAGCGCGTTGTAGCAGGTGTTGCATTCGGCGCCCGCGAACCAGCGGTAAAACGGTGCCTGGCTGTCGTCCAGCACCTTGTCCCAGGTCTTGTACCAGTCGATCTCCTGGGCGGCGTCGGCCCAGAAGCCCTCCGGGTCATTGAGCGAGCGTTCGTAGGCACCTTGGTAAGCGTTGGTCATGTCGTTCCCCGTCAGTTCGCGCGGCTTGCGGCCGGCGCGGTTTTGGTTTGCAAACCAGTTTAACGGCTGGGACCATGACGGCAAAGAGGGGCGTTGACCTTGATGGAGGTCAATTCACGTCGATTTCGGAGGAATGGCGGATGATCGTTCTGGACGGCGGCATGGGCCGGCAACTGGCGCGCATGGGCGCCCCTTTTCGCCAACCCGAGTGGTCTGCCCTGGCGCTCACCGATGGCCCGGCGTTCGTCACCCGCGCACATACCGAATTCATCCGCGCTGGCGCCGATATCATCACCACCAATTCCTACGCCGTGGTGCCGTTCCATATCGGCGAAGGGCGCTTCCGGGAAGAGGGCGCCGAGTTGCTGCGGATGGCCGGAGAACTGGCGCACGCGGCCGCCGACGGCACCGGCGTGCGCATCGCCGCCGGCGTCCCGCCACTGTTCGGTTCCTACGCGCCGGAAGCCTTCGACGCCGTCCGGGCGCCGGCGATGCTGGCGCTGTTCCGCGAGCACCTGTTGGCGCACTGCGACCTCATGCTGGCGGAGACGCTCTCCAGCCTCGCCGAGACGGACGCGGTACTCTCCGCCTTTTCCGGCTGCGGAAAACCCGTGTGGCTGAGCTTCTCCGTCGAGGATCACGATCCGGAAGCGGGGCGTCCACGGCTGCGCTCCGGCGAGGCGCTGGCGGACGCGCTGGTGTTGGCGCGCAACGCCGAGGCGGATGCGGTCCTGTTCAACTGCTCGCAGCCGGAAGTGATGGCCGACGCCGTCGGCCGGGCGCGCGAGACCCTGCCCGAACGTTGTCCCATCGGCGTCTATGCCAACGCCTTCGCATTGATCGACGACAATCCCGCCGCCAACGAGACGCTACGCCCGATCCGTGCCGACCTGACGCCGGAACGCTACCGCGCCTTCGCCGAGGACTGGCTGGCACGCGGCGCCGAGATCATCGGCGGCTGTTGCGGCGTCGGACCGGAGCACATCGCCGAACTGGCCACCCTCAAGGCACGCGCCGCCTGACTTTCCCGTGATCGATTGACCTAGGTCCTTATTTTCCGGGTGTGACCGACTATATTAGTCGGACGGTGATTTTGCCGTGCCGTTCGAACACTGCCAAATGAACGAAAATCGACTGCCCCTTTTCCGCTCCTGGCGGACCGCCTTCGCGGCGCTGGCGCTCATCGCGCTGGCGGCCTGCGACCATGCGCCGCCGGCCGCGGCCGGCACGGACGACGCCGCCTGCCCGGTGACCGCCGGCTGGTTCGATCCGGCCGCCGGTTCTGCGCTCGGTGCCGATGCGGTACTGGCGGATTTGGCGGCCAAGCGCGTCGTCTTGCTGGGCGAGAGCCACGACGACGCCGAGCACCATTTGTGGCAGGCGCAGACACTGGCGGCGCTGCAAAGCCGCCGCCCGGCAACCGTCGTTGCCTTCGAGATGTTCCCGAGGCGCGCGCAGCCGGTGCTCGACAAATGGACGGCGGGTGAACTTTCCGCCGATGAATTCCTCAAGCAAAGCGAATGGTCCGAGGTCTGGGGCTTCGGCGCCGAGATGTACATGCCGCTGTTCCAACTGGCGCGCATGAACGGCCTCAAGATGGTCGGCGCCAATGTCGAGCGCGCGCTGGTGCGCCGCGTCGGCCAAGAGGGCTGGGCAAAAGTGCCGGAAACCGAGCGCGAGGGCGTCGGCACCCCGGCGCCCGCCGCCGACAGCTACAAGCGCTCGCTCGCCGGCGTCTACAGGGGCAAGATGGCCGTCATGGCCCAGCGCGGACACGGCGGCGGCGAAACCAAAGCCGATGAAATCACCCTGGACGACGTTCTCGCCGACGACGGATTTAAGAACTTCGTCGCGGCGCAATTGACCTGGGACCGCGCCATGGCGGAAGCCATGGCAAAGGCGGCGCGCGACAATCCGAAAGCCCTGGTCGTCGGCATCGTCGGACGCGGCCATGCGGAATTCGGCCACGGTATCCCGCATCAACTGAGGGACCTAGGGATCGCCGACGTCGCCGTGGCGCTGCCGGTGCATGCGGCCCGCTGCGCAAACCTGCCGAAGGCCGCCGCCGACCTCGCCTTCGTCATCCCCGCGAGCCCCGAAGAAGACCGGGCAGAAGCGCCGAAGAAGCCGAAACTCGGCGTCTATATCGGTCCCGGCGAGGGCGGCGTCGCCGTCACCAAGGTGGTCGAGGACTCCATCGCCGCGCGCGCCGGCATCGAGGCCAAGGACGTCATCATCCGTGCCGCCGGCTCGGCGCTCAAGCAGCCGGGCGACCTGGTGGCGGTGATCCAGCGCCAGGCGCCGGGCACCTGGCTGCCGCTTGAGATCCGCCGTGGATCGGAACGCCACGACCTGGTGGCCAAGTTCCCGGCGCTGCCCAAAAGCCACCCATGATCCGCGCGCTGGTGAGCGCCGTCGTGCTGTTCGCGGCCGTCGCCGCCGACGCAGCGGTGCATCACGAGGCGCGCCTCGCCTACCGCCACGGCGACGGGACGCTCACCCTCACCGACCGTATCCGGGTCACGGAGCGTAGCCGCGTGACCATCGGTCTCGCGCCGTGGATGAAACTCACGGCCGTCCGCCTCGCCGGCAGAGACCTGACGCCCAAGAACGGCGCGCTGCAACTGCCGGGCCAGGGACCCCACGAAATCGAGATCGCCGCCGAAGGCCGGGTGCCGGCGTTGACACCGCGCGGCGGCGCCGGGATGGCGGCCGGCGACGGCGGGCTTTACCTGCCTTCGGGAAGCGGCTGGCTGCCCGACACCGGCGATGCGGAGATCACATACCGGCTCGCCGTCACCACCGAGGCCCCCTGGCGCGCCATCGCCACCGGCTGGCTGGTTTCGGAGCGCACCACCGCCGACGGCCACGAGGCCGTCATCGAGGCTAAGCGCCCGATGGAGCCGCCGTCGCTGTTCGCCGGCCCTTACCGGGTGACGGAACGCCGCGCCGCCGGCATCAAACTGCGCACCTATTTCCATGCCGAGGCGGCGGGCCTGGCGGACACCTACCTGGACCAGGCCGCGCATTACATCGAACGCTTCACCCGAGAGATCGGCCCCTACCCCTACGGCGACTTCCATATCGTCTCGGCGCCGTTGCCGGTGGGCTTGGGCTTTCCGTCGCTCACCTATGTCGGGCGCCGCGTGCTGCACCTGCCGTTCATGCAGGGGCGCTCTTTGGCGCACGAGATCCTGCATAGCTGGTGGGGCAACGCCGTCGGCGTCGATTACGCGCATGGCAACTGGGCCGAGGGGCTGACCACCTACATGGCCGACCATGCCCTGGCCGAAGACGGCGGCAAGGAAATGCGCTTGGGCTGGCTCCGGGATTTCGCCGCCCTGCCCGGCGCCCGGCGGGCACCGGCGCGAGCCTTCGTCACCAAACGCCACCGCGCCGCGCAGGTGATCGGCTACGGCAAGGTGGCGATGATCTTCCATATGCTGAAGGCGGAAGTCGGCGACGCCGCCTTCGCCGCCGCCATCCGGCGGTTCTACAAGGACCACGCCTTCAAGCGCGCCGGCTGGAAAGACATCGAGGCCGCCTTTGCCGCCGCCGGACGGCCGCTCGCGGGTTTTTTCCGGCAATGGCTGGACCGCGCCGACGCGCCGGAAATCCGAATCGCCGAGGCAAAGCCCGGCGGCGGGCAGGTCCGCCTGACGTTGACGCAGGGCTCACCCGCCTACAGCGTCGGGGTGCCAGTCGCGCTGGCCGCCGATGCCGGCATGAAGCGCTTGCGCCTCGAGATGGATGCGCGGAAAAAGACGTTCGCGCTCGATGCCGGCGCCGCGCCGGCGCGGCTTGCCGTCGATCCGGATTTCGACCTCTTCCGCCAGTTGCTGGCGGGTGAGAGCCCGCCGATCCTGAGGGACGTGGCGCTGGCCGAGAAACCGGTGGCGGCGCTCGTCGGCGGCGACGGCGCGTTCCGCCAGGCCGCGATGGCACTGCTCGAACGGCTCACCGATGCTGAACCGAAGCTGTTGGCGGCGGGCGATCTGCCCGATACGGGAACGCCGGCGCTGCTGATCGGCACCGACGAAGAAATCGGCAAGATTGCCGCCGAACGGGGCTTGCATTCCCCGCCCGATGGACCGGGCACGGCGCGCGCCTGGGCGGCGCGCTCCGCCTCTGGCGCGCCGGTCTATCTGGTGGCGGCGCGCGATGCGGATGCGCTCGCGGCGCTGATGCGCGGCCTGCCGCACTACGGCCGGCGCGGCTGGGTGGTGTTCGACGGTGCGCGCGCCACCGATAAGGGCCAATGGCCGGCGGACGCGAGCCCGCTGGTACGAACGTTCGGGAATTGACGCCATGACGAGCGACACACCGATCCTCCGATCCGAGATCACCTGCCCCGAATGCGGCGCCAAGAGCGTCGAGGAAATGCCCACCGATGCCTGCCAGTATTTCTACGATTGCCGCCATTGCGGCGCGGTTTTGAAACCGAAACCGGGCGATTGCTGCGTCTTCTGTTCCTACGGCACCCTGCCCTGCCCGCCGGTGCAGTTGGAAACCGGCTGCCGCCGGCCCGGCTGAGGCGGGCGGTGCGGACCATCGCGCGGATGTGAGTTTTCCGTGAGCATCCCGGCGTGCGACAGTCCGCGCGTTCGACCGATAGACAAGGAAACGCCGCCATGACCCGTCTGCTCATCCTGGTTTTAACGCTTGTCGCCGCGCTGCCCGCCCGAGCGGCGGACGGCGACGGCGTGCTGATCGTCGCCGGCGGCTGCTTCTGGTGCGTGGAATCGGATTTCGATCACGTGCCGGGCGTCATCGAGACGGTGTCGGGCTACACCGGCGGGCACCTGGATAACCCGACCTACGAACAGGTTTCGCACGGCGGCACCGGGCACCTGGAGGCGGTGCGTATCCGTTTCGATCCGGCCAAGACCAGCTACGCCAAGCTGGTGGAGATCTTCTGGCGCACCATCGACCCGACCGATGCGGGCGGCCAGTTCTGCGACCGGGGCCACAGCTACACCACGGCGATCTTTCCGCTCAATGCCGAGCAGAAACGCATCGCCGAGGCGTCGAAAAACAAGCTGGACGAAAGCGGCAAGCTGGGTGCGCCCATCGCCACCAAGATCATCGACGCCGGGCCGTTCTATCCGGCGGAAGGCTATCACCAGGATTTCTATACCAAGAGCCCGATCCGCTATCGCTTCTACCGTTTCAACTGCGGCCGCGACAACCGCGTCGACCAGCTCTGGGGAACCGAGGCCCGTATGGGCCTGGAATATCACTAAAGCGGAAACACCAACAGGATATCGACGCGGCGCGATTCCAGCACCACCCGACGCTCGGCCAGCAAGGGCGCGTCGCCGGAGATGTCGATGCGGTCCAGGTACTTGCCGGCGGCGAAGGTTTCCATGCGGCCGTTCTGCATGGTGCGGACGACATGGAAGTTGGTACGCGCGGCGACGACGCCGGCGGCTTCCTCGCCGAAAACCGTCGGCCCCAGAATATGGCAGTAGGTGTGGGGCTCGTAGATGTTCGCCGTCCGCAGCGCCTTGATACGGTCGGCCATCATGCCGCGCCCCTCGCAGAGCATGACGCCGAGCGGCCGGCCGGCCTCCATGTTCTCGCGCGTGGTGATCTGGTAGAGCGCATCCTCGGTGAAGAAATCGGGCCAGGTCTCGAGCGCGTCGTCGTCGATGGCGTGGCCGTAGGCGGCGAGGAAATCGCCGACGGACTGTCGGGTCTCGGCGTCCATCATTGGAATCCCATGATCCGTTTGTAGCCGTCCCAGAAGCCGCGGATGGCGGCCTCCGTGGCGCGGGAATTCTCGCTCGATTCCGCTTCGCGCCCGCCCATCTCGACGAAGGCCTGGCGGTCGGGATGGCCGTGCGTGCCGCGCTGCACGAACTCGTTGATGCAGCCGTCCTCCAGCGCCACCAGGCCGGCGGCGCCGGTGAGGTTGCCCTGCATGACCCGCATGCGGGTCTGGGCCTCGTCGTCGTCCTCGTAGCCGAGGAAATTCCAGAACAGCTCCGTCTCGTTGACGCCGCGTGGCGCGAAGAACCGCACCGCCAGGGAGTTGAGCGTGAACTGAATGGCAATGTTGGGGAACAGGGTCTGGATGGAATGGGTGACGCCGTCGTCGAACTCATCCCAGGCGCCGAGCAACTGCGGGCCCTGCAGCTCGGAATTGTACTGCGCCGAATGCACCTTGGCCTGCGCATACTCCTCGTCTTCGGTCAGCGTGTGGCGCTTGGCGTAACTGATATGGTGCCACTTGTCGTCGGCGAGGATGATGCCGCCGTCCATATCGAGGCGGTTGACCTTGAAGGTCGTATAGAAGGTATGCAGCAGCGTCGCGTGGTACGAATCGCGCACGTTCTCGGCATAGAGTTTCCAGTTGTTGTGGATCACCTGGCTCTGCGTGCCGAGCAGTTTCAGCTTCTTGCCGAAATTGCGCTTCAGGAAGCGCGACATCTGGGGCCCGAAGAAGTCCTCGATCGGCGGGGTTTCGTCGGAGAAGGTGGCGAACACCAGGCCGCAGAAGGTGGTGACCTTGAGCGGCTGCAGGCGGTGGTCGGCGACGTCGAAGTCGTCCGGCATGCCGCCCTTGCCTTGGATGCCGTTCCTGAACGCGACGCCCTTCAAGCGCCCGTCGAGCCCATAGGTCCAGGCGTGATAGACGCAGGTCAGCGCCTTGGCGTTGCCGCTTTCCTGCAGGCAGACCAGCGCGCCCTTGTGGGCACAGCGGTTGACCAGGCAATGGATGTCGCCGTTCTCGTCGCGCACGGCGACGACCGGAATCTCGCCCACCGTGGTGGTCTTGAAATCGCCGGGTTCAGAGATCTCGATCTCCAGGCAGAGATAGTTCCACACCGGGCCCTTGAAGATGCGCTCTTGCTCGAGGGCATAGATTTCCGGGTCAGAAATGAGCCGGAACGGCACCCGGCTGACGCCGCTATCCGGCCAGTGGAATGGCTCGATCAGGTCTTCGGCGGTCCTAAGTGCCATGGCTTTCCCCTTCCCAAAGGTCATCTTCACCGAGGGCCAAGTTGAGCCCATCCGGGGCAGGCGTGCAAGGGCGAGACGCGCGAACAGGAACGGCGCTGTTGGCCCCGTTCCCGATTGCGATATACTGATCCCCTTCGTATGCGGCGGATGTGACGGCAGTGTGATGAGCGAAAAATACTTCCCCTGGACGGATGAATACTCGGTCGGCGTCAAGCTGATCGACAACGATCATCGCGAGCTGTTCGAAACCGTCAACGAACTGCACGCCGAGATCGAAAGCACGCCGTCGCCGCAGAAAATGCGCGAGATCACCGACCGCCTCACCCGCTATGCCCAGGAACACTTCGAGCGCGAAGAACATCTGATGGCGGAGTACCACTATCCGCACCTGACCCAGCATCGCCAAAGGCACCACGATTTCATCCGCATGGTCTACGCCATCCGCAAGATCGAGCTGGAGTGCCCGGACCGGCTCGACCCGCAGCGGCTGTTGGATTTCCTCGAAGGCTGGCTGCGCCGCCACATCCTCAAGGAAGACAAGGATTACGTGCCGGCGCTGCGCGGCGACTACGGCCGGCGCAATTCCGATATCACGGCGCCGCTCAAAACGGCAACGGATGGCGAGGAAAAGAAAAAAGACGAACTGGTCACGGTGCCGGTGCAGGTGCCCTATGCGGCGGTCAACGTGATCCGGCGCTGCGCGCGCCTGCTGCGGCTCGGCGAGGCCGGCGCCAAGGCGATCGAGCAAATCACCGACCCGATCTCCGGCATGACCACATCGGACGCACTGGAGATCGCCGCACTGGTGCTGCGCAAGGACGAGAAGCGCTAGAGCCTTTAAAGGCTCTAGCCGGCTACTGCGGTAACGCCAGGATAATGTTGACCCGCCGGTTCTTCCGGCGGTCCTCGGGGGTGTCGTTCGGCGCCAGCGGCCGGTTCGCCGCATAACCCACGATACGAAGCCGCTTCTCGGCGATGCCGCCGGCGATCAAGCGGCGGACCACCGCCGCGGCACGCGCGCCCGAAAGCTCCCAATTGGACGGAAACCGGTCGGTCTCGATGGGCAGGTTGTCGGTGTGCCCCTCCACGACCAAGTCGCCCGGCTGCCCGGCAAGCATGTCCGAAAGGCGGCTCAAGAGTTCGGCGCCGTCGGGCGACAGTTCGGCGCTGCCCAGCGGAAACAGCACGCTCTCGTTGATCTCCATCTCCACCGTGCCCTGGCGCCGATGCAGCCGGACGGCGCCGCCGAGCCCCTTGCGGTCGATCTGCCCCTGTAACGACGACAGCAGTTTTTCACCGGCGCCGTCATTTGGCGCCGGTTCGTCAATGGCGGGCGCGGGGGTGTCCTGGTCCCGGTCCAGGCCGCGGCCGATTTCCGGCATCGCCATGGGCGGCGGTATGACCGCCCGGTTGAGGGCGCCGAGCCCCATGCCCGCGGTCTTGTCGGCCAGGCTCATGGCATCGGCGAAAGCGGCGAAACGCTGCTCGTCGAAATTGGCGAAACTCAGGATCATCACGAACAGCGTGACCAAGAGCGTCACGGTATCCATATAGGTCAGCATCCATTCCTCACCGGGGCCCTGGGATTGCAGCGCGAGGACCCGTTTGCGCCGACGCCGCGGCCGCCCGGTGGGCTTTTCATCCATGCTCACCCCTCCCCGTCGCCGTTCGGCGCCGGTGCGTCGAGTTCGTCGTCGTATTCCTCGATGAACGAATAGAGGGTCTCACGGATATAAGATGGTGTGCGTTTCTGGCCGAGCAGTTGAATGGCCTCGACGACCATGCTCAGGGTGCGGACCCGCTGTTGGGTGCGCTCCTCGAGCACCGACGCGATCGGCTTGAAAATCAGGTTGGCGAGCAGCAGGCCGTAGAACGTGGTGATCAGCGCAACGGCCATGTTGAGGCCAATCTGTTCGAACCCCTCGCCGGTCATGTCGTAGAGCATGTTGACCAGCCCGAGCAGGGTCCCGACCATGCCGAAGGCCGGCGCGTAGCTGCCCATGGTGCGGAACACGTTGGCTTCGGCCGTTTCCTTCGCCTTCAGGCGCTCGATGCGCCATTCCAGCAGTTCCATGATGTCCTCGATCGGCGAGCCGTCGATGATCAGTTGCACGCCGGTGCGCAGGAACGGGCTGCGCACCCCGCCGAGCGCGTCCTCGATCTTGTGGACCTGGCCGCTGCTCCACAGTTTGGCGATGCCCGCGATCTCGTCGACGTCGTCGCGGCTGTAGGTGCGTTCATTGCGCAGCGCGATGAGGAAATTGCGCCATACCCGCACGACGTGTCGCGGCGGAAAACTCATCAGCGTCGCCGCCAGCGTCCCGCCGAGCACGATGACCAAACCCGGAATGTTGACGAACAACAAGGCATCGCGCGCCGTCAGCCAGATCGCCACGAATACGATGAGGATGCCGGACAGCATGCCGATCAGGGTCGATGGACTGACGCGTTTCATTCGAACCTCCCGGACCCGGCCATCATAGCCATCTCGGCCGGTCCTGTCTCGCCCGCCCTAACGGCAAAGGGCGGGCCCCCGAAGGGGCCCGCCCGATGTTCACCGGAGAGACGGTGGTTTACGCGAGGTCGAAGCGATCCGCGTTCATCACCTTGGTCCAGGTGGCGACGAAGTCGTGCACGAACTTCTCGGCGTTGTCGTCCTGGGCGTAGACCTCGGCGTAGGCGCGGAGGATCGAGTTGGAACCGAAGACCAGATCCATGCGGGTCGCGGTCCATTTCGGCTCGCCAGACTTGCGGTCCTTGATGTCGTAGATGCCGCCGCCGGCCGGCTTCCACTCGTAGGCCATGTCGGTCAGGTTGACGAAGAAGTCGGTCGTCAACGCGCCCGGCTTGTCGGTGAACACGCCGTGCGCCGTGCCGCCGTGGTTGGTGCCCATGACGCGCATGCCGCCGACCAGGCAGGTCATTTCGGCCGCCGTCAGGCCCATCAACTGGGTGCGGTCGAGCATCATTTCCTCGGCGCTGACCGCGTAGTCCTTCTTCAGCCAGTTGCGGTAGCCATCGTGGACGGGCTCGAGCACGGCGAACGAGTCCGCATCGGTCATGTCCTCGGTGGCGTCGCCGCGGCCCGGTGCGAACGGCACCGAGACATCGACACCGGCGGCCTTGGCCGCCTGCTCGACACCGACATTGCCGGCCAGCACGATCACGTCGGCGACGCTGGCGCCGGCTTGCGCCGCGATCGGTTCAAGGACAGCCAGCACCCGCGCCAGGCGTTCGGGCTCGTTGCCTTCCCAGTCCTTCTGCGGGGCCAGGCGGATGCGCGCGCCGTTGGCGCCGCCGCGCATGTCGGAGCCGCGGAAGGTCCTGGCACTGTCCCAGGCCGTCGACACCATGTCGGCGACGGAAAGACCCGAGGCGGCGATCTTCGCCTTCACCGCGTCGACATCGTATCCGGTCGAGCCGGCGGGGATCGGGTCCTGCCAGATCAGGTCTTCGGCCGGCACGTCGGGACCGACGTAGCGCGCCTTCGGGCCCATGTCGCGATGGGTCAGCTTGAACCAGGCGCGGGCGAAGGTGTCCTTGAAGTACTCGGGATCGGCCATGAACTTCCGGCAGATTTCGTTGTAGATCGGGTCCACCTTCATCGCCATGTCGGCGTCGGTCATGATCGGGTTGTGGCGCTTGGAGGGGTCGGTGGCGTCCACCGGCTTGTCCTCGTCTTTCATGTTCACGGGCTCCCACTGGCGCGCGCCGGCGGGGCTGGACTTGATTTCCCAGTCATAGCCGAACAACAGCTCGAAGTAGCCCATGTCGAACTCGGTGGGATTGGTCGTCCAGGCACCCTCGATGCCCGACGTGACCGCGTTCGCCGCCTTGCCGTCCATGTTCGGGTTGGCCCAGCCGAAGCCTTGGCTGTCGACGTCGGCCGCTTCCGGGTCCGGGCCGAGTGCACCGGCATCGCCGTTGCCATGGGCCTTGCCGACCGTGTGACCGCCGCAGGTGAGCGCCGCGGTTTCCTCGTCGTTCATGGCCATGCGCGCGAAAGTCTCGCGCACCGCTTCCGCCGTCTTCGCCGGATCGGGCTTGCCGTCGACGCCTTCCGGATTGACGTAGATGAGGCCCATCTGCACCGCCGCCAGCGGATTTTCCAGCGACGTTTCGTCACCGGTTTTGCCGTAGCGGTCCTTGGCCAGCCACTCCTTCTCGGAGCCCCAGTAGGTGTCCTTTTCCGGATGCCAGATGTCTTCGCGGCCGAAACCGAAGCCGAAGGTCTTCAGGCCCATGGATTCGTAGGCCATGTTGCCGGCCAAAATGATCAGGTCGGCCCAGCTCACTTTATTGCCGTACTTCTTCTTCACCGGCCACAAGAGGCGCCGCGCCTTGTCCAGGCTGACGTTGTCGGGCCAGGAATTCAACGGCGCGAAACGCTGGTTGCCGGTGCCGGCGCCGCCGCGCCCGTCGGCGACACGGTACGATCCGGCGGCGTGCCAGGCCATGCGGACCATCAGGCCGCCATAGTGACCCCAGTCGGCCGGCCACCATTCCTGGCTGTCGGTCATCAACGCCTTGACGTCGGCCTTGAGCGCCTCGACGTCGAGTTTCTTGAGTTCTTCACGATAGTCGAAACCGGGGCCCATGGGGTCGGTCTTGGTGTCGTGCTGATGCAGGATGTCGAGGTTGAGGGCATTCGGCCACCAGTCCATGACGGTCGTGCCGGTCTTGGTGTTGCCTCCGTGCATCACCGGGCATTTTGCTTCGTCCATGATTGTCTCCTTTCGTGTTTCCAATTCGGCGATCGCCGCCGATGGCGTCGAAGAGATTGCTTTTCCAAGCGGCTCTCGGGCAGTCCGGTCTTGGCGATCGCCCCACAGCAACCTGCTTACGGACTGAAGATAGGCGCGGCCATAATTGAAGTAAAATCGTTTAATTTTATCTTTTTAATCGTTTTTACCGATTTATTGTGCTAAACCCATGGCATGAACACCCGTGATCTCGAATACCTGGTCGCCGTCGCCGAGGAGCTGCATTTCGGCCGCGCCGCGGCGCGCTGCCACTGCAGCCAGTCGGCGCTCAGCGGCCAATTGCGCAAGCTTGAGGACAGCCTCGGCGTTTCCGTATTCGAGCGCACCAAACGCCGCGTGCGCCTGACCGAGGTCGGCGCCGGCATCGTCGAGCGCGCCCGCGACGTGCTGCGCCAGGTCGAGGCGTTGAAAGCCACCGCGGCGGCGAGCAGCAATCCGCTGGCCGGCAAGTTCGCCATCGGCATGCCGCTGACCATCGGGCCGTTCCTGACCCCCAGGCTGCTGCCGGCGATCCGCCATTACCTGCCCGACCTGGCGCTCGAACTGTTGGAGGACTTTACCGACCACCTGGAGGAGCAACTGGCCGCCGGCGAACTGGATGTCGCCATCCTGGCGACCCGGCCGACGCACACGACACTCGACGAGATCATCGTCTACGACGAGCCGTTCTGGGTGGCGCTGCCGCACGGCCATCCGCTGGCGGCGGAAGACTCGGTCGATGTCCAGAACATCGATCCCCGCGAACTGCTGCTATTGGCCGACGGGCACTGCCTGCGCGACCAGGTCTACGCCGCCTGCCGGCTCAACCGTGGCCAGCGCAACGGGCGCGACGACGGCGGGCCGCGCACCCAGAACACCAGCCTGGCGACGATCCTGTCGCTGGTCGGCGCCGGCAGCGGCGTGACGCTGGTGCCGGCCATGAGCCTGTCCGATTCCTGGGTCACGGATTCCGGCATCGCGCTGCGGCGCGAACAGAGCGGCACCGCCGGCCGCACCGTGCGGCTGGTCTACCGCAAGGGCTACCCGCGCATGGCGTTGATCGAAAAACTGGCGGACATCATCGCCGGCGTGGTCCCCGATACGGTGCAACCGGTCCGGCGCTGACGGCGCTTGGACGGATCAATCGCCGCCGAATTCGGCCCCGATGGTCTGCGGCGGCCAGGACGCCCTGACCAGGGCGCCACCGCCTTCCCGGTTGGCGATGTCGAACCGCCCGCCGCGCGCTTCCACGTAGCGTTTGCAGATATAAAGCCCGAGCCCGTGCGTCTTCGCCGACGCGCTCGCCTTGAAGGCGTTTCCGACCAGGAACGGCTGGCCGAAGTTGCTCAAAACGGTTTCGTCGATGCCCGGCCCGTCGTCTTCGACAGTCAAAGTGACATCGCCGTCGGCGGCGCGGTCCCAGGTCAGGCTGACAATGCCGCCCTCGTTGACGTGTTTGAAGGCGTTCGACAACAAATTATTCTGAATCTGCACGGCCACGCGTGGATCCGCCGTCAGCATCTTCGGCGCGCGGTCCGTCGCCTGGACCTGGAAATCGACGGCTTTTTCACGGGCGATATACTCGAACGCCCGGCCGATGTCGCGGGAAAGCTTGAGGGGGTCAAAACGTTCCTTTTTCAAGGTGTAGCCGGTGGTCTCCATCTTACTGAGATCGAGGATATCGTTGACCAGGGCCAGAAGTTGCCTGGCGCTCTGGCAGACGATGCCGGCGTAGCCCTGGTACTTCTCGTTCTCGATCGGCCCGAAGACCTCCCGCTCCATCATTTCCGAAAACCCGATGATGGAATTCAGCGGCGTACGCAGGTCGTGGCTCATGGCGGCGAGGAAATTGTTCTGCGTCGCCTTGGCCGCCAAAAGCTGGTCGCGCGCGGCGCTCAGTTCCTGTCGGCGGCGCACATGGTCGGTGATATCGGTGCGGATGCTGACATAGCGGCAGGGCCTGCCATTTTCGTCCAGTTGCGGCGCAATGGTCGTCTTCACCCAATAGAAGTCGCCGTCCTTGCGGCGGTTCTTGAATTCGCCGTTCCACACCCGGCCCGAAGCGATGGTGCGCCACATATCGCGGTAATATTCCGCATCGTGTTCGTCGGATTTCAACAGCCGGTGGTTGGCGCCGATCAGTTCACTGCGGCGATAACCGGTTATCTCGCACATCCTGTCGTTGGCGTGGATGATCCTGCCTTGCACGTCGGTGAGGCTGACGATGGCGTGTTCGTCGAGCGCCCCCAGAAGAAACTGGAAGTCTCGCTCCTGAAAAACGTCATCGGTCCCGGCGGACAGGTTGTTCATCAAATACACGACTATCGATAAGGTGATATCCTATTATATATAGCTATTCTGATTTACAAATACACGACAATTGTCGCCCAACGGGTCGGACCCGGTGTTGTCGTCCTTCCCCGGAACCCATACATTTACCCTTCACGCGCGGCCCCCGCAGCCCCCGCCGCCCCGGCACACAATCTCGCAAGCGAAAACCCCATGAATTTTCGGCTCATTACCCCGATCGCGGCGCTTTTGCTCAGCGTATTCATCCTATTCCTGGGGAACGGCCTGCAGGGCACCATCCTGCCGATCCGTGGCGGTTTCGAGGCCTTCTCGTCCGTCGAGCTGGGTATTCTGGGCGCCATCTATTACGCCGGCTTCACCATCGGCTGCCTGGTCGGGCCTTGGGCCGTCCGGCGCGCCGGGCACATTCGCGCCTTTGCGGTGTTCACCACCGTCGCCTCGTCGTCGGCCATCGGCCATGCAATGTTCGTCGATCCCCTGGCCTGGTACTTCTTCCGCGGCCTGACCGGGCTGTGTTTCGCCGGCATCTTCATGGTCATCGAAAGCTGGCTCAACGAGAACTCCAGCAACGAAAACCGCGGCCAGGTGCTGTCCATCTACCAGATCGTCAGCCTGGGCGCGCTCACCGGCGGGCAGTTGCTGCTCAACGCCGCCAATCCCGGCGGGTTCGAGCTGTTCGCGGTGATCACCGTGCTGATCTCGCTCGCCATCGTGCCGGTGTCGCTTACTACCGCCAGCCAGCCGGCGCCGATCCAGCAGTTCCGGCTGCGCCTCCGCTGGCTCTACCGGATTTCACCGGTCGGCGCCATGGGCTGCCTGACGGTCGGCTTCGCAAATGGTGCCTTTTGGGGTCTGGCGCCGGTCTTCGCGCAGCGCAGCGAACTGACGCTCGAACAGATTTCGTACTTCATGAGCGCCGCCATTATCGGCGGCGCCCTGTTTCAATGGCCGCTCGGGCGTCTCTCCGACCGCATCGACCGGCGCCACGTGATCGCCATCGCCTGCGTTTCGGGGGCGATGGCGGGTGTCGGGCTCGCCTACGTGGGCGGAGGTTCGTTCGAATCCCTGCTCGCGCTGGGCCTGGTGTTCGGCGGTTTCGCCTTCCCGCTCTATTCGCTCTGCATCGCCCATGCCAACGACATGGTCGAACCGCAGGACCGGGTCGACGTTTCCAGCGGCCTGTTATTGATTTTCGGCATCGGCGCGGTGCTGGGGCCGTTTATCGCGTCCGCGGTGATGGATCTGGCCGGGCACCGCGCCATGTTCGTCTATACGGCGGCGGTGCACCTGATGATGGCGGTGTTCACCCTTTACCGCACGCGCCAGCGCGAAGCGGTGGCGCCGGCGGACCGCGACGATTTCGTCATCGTGCCGCCGTCATCGCCGGAAGTGTTCGCCATCGACCCGAGAACCCCGACCGAAGACACCGACGGCGCCCGCTGATCCGGCGCGATCCCGGTTACAGCCCCATGCCGTCGCCGGACAGGTGCCGCCGGATATCATTGAGTTCATCGAGCGAGCGGCTGACGGCATCCGGCCGCTCCGCCGCGCAGGCGATCAGGATTCCCTCCAGCAAAGCCAGGGTGCCGGCGTGCAGGCCGAAACCGTCGGTGCGCCCGCGCTGCACCCGGAGCGTCATCCCGGCCCGCGTATCGGGTAGCCTGGGGCCGACGGCGGTTACCAGGACCGAGCCAAGGCCGAGCGCTTCGACGCGGTCGAACAGCGCGGTGACTTCCGGATAGGGCCGGTCGTAGGCGAGCGCGATGACCGCATCGCCGGCCTTCACCCCGACCAGGTCGTCGGCGCATTGCAGGCCGGTCCGCGTCAGCCCGCCGGCGTCGAACCCTAGGCGCACGAGCTGCGCGGCGAAATAGCCGGCGATGAATCCCGACGGACCGATGCCGAAGGCATGGATGCGGCGTGCCTGGGAAAGTGTCCGGACCACGTATTCGATGTCGCCGTCGGAGATAACCTCGATGGCATCGAGAGACGCCCGCAGCGTGGCGATGGCGACGGCGAGGACGGAACGGCTTCCGCCGCCGGTTTTCGCCAGTTCGTTCGACATGCGATCGGCGAGCGTCAATTCCTGGCGCAAGTCTTCCGCCACCTCCTGGCGCAGGGCATCCAGTCCGCCATAGCCCAGCTTGCGCACGGCGCGGATCACGGTGGCGTCGCTGGTGCCGGTGGCCTTGGCCATCTCGGCCGCCGACGCGAACAAGGCACGCTCGCGATTGGAAATCAGGTAATCGACGACACGCCGGTCCGAGGGCGTCAGCCGTACGCCGTGGCTCGATATCCGTTCGCCCAAGGATTGTCTGCTCATGCCCGCAACATAGATGTTGTGTTTACGACAGACAAGCTGTATCGTTTGCGATGATAATGTAGTATTTACAACATTACGCGCGCACCGCGCGGCCTTGCAACGTCAACCCGGAGGCGCCACATGCCTGGCGATTTTCTGACCGTGATCCTGCCCGCCGTCACGGCGGCGTTCGTTGCCTCGGTGGTCGAGGTGGTCGAGGCCTTCACCATCGTCCTCGCCGTCGGCACCACGCGCGGCTGGAGGCCGGCCATTGCCGGCACCCTCGCCGCCCTGGCGGTGCTGGCGTTGGTGGTGCTGGCACTGGGACCGGCATTGCGGTTCATTCCGATCCACCTGCTGCAGTTCGTCGTCGGCGTGCTTCTGGTGCTTTTCGGCATGGGCTGGCTCAGAAAGGCGATCCTGCGCGCCGCCGGGGTGCTGGCGCTGCACGACGAAGACGCGGCCTTCGCTCAGGAGACGCACGAACTGGAATCGCAGACCGGCGCGCCGGCGACGCTGCGATGGATCGCCGGCATCGCCGCCTTCAAGGCGGTGCTGCTGGAAGGCCTGGAAGTCGCCTTCATCGTCGTCGCCATCGGCGCTGGCAAGGGCCTGTTGTGGGAGGCCTCGCTGGGCGCGCTGGCCGCCTGCGTTCTGGTGCTGGCCGTCGGCGCGGCGCTGCACAAGCCATTGGCACGGGTGCCGGAAAACGCGCTCAAGTTCGGCGTCGGCGTCATGCTGTCGGCGTTCGGCGTGTTCTGGACCGGCGAGGGCATGGGCGTCGAATGGCCGGGCGGCGACCTGATCTTGCTGGCGCTGGCGCTGCTATTCCTGCTCGCCGGCCTCTTGTTCACGCAGCTGGCGCGTCTCTCGCATGAAAGGGTAACGGCATGAGCGTCCTTGCCGATGTGATCAAGGAACTGGGCAAGATGTTCGTCGCCGACCTGCGCCTGACGCTGGCCGTCGTCGCCGGCATCGCCGTGGTCGACGTCATGATCTACAAGCAGATGATCGGTCCGCTGATGGGCGGACTGGCGCTGACGGTGATCTGCCTCGCCGTTCTCGCCGACGTGGTGATGCGCGAAGCCCGCAACAGGCGCGGCGGCGGCTGAACCCGCCTAGGACAGCATCGCCGACATCGCCGTGGCAATGCCCAGGAACGACAGGAACCCGGCCACGTCGGTGACCGTGGTGAGGATGATCGACGACGCCACCGCCGGGTCCTGGCCCAGGCGCTTGAGCACGATCGGCACCAGCGCGCCGGCGATCCCGGCCATCACCATGGCGATGACCATGGAAGCGGCGATAACGATCACCAGGCCGATCTTGCCGCTCCAGATGTAGACGCCGATGCCGCAGGTGATGGCGATGGCGATGCCGTTCCAAAAGCCGGTGTTGACCTCCTTCAGGGTGACCGAGCGCCATTGCCCGACAAGGATTTCGCGAAGCGCCAGGCCGCGCATGGTGACTGCCAGCGCCTGCGCGCCGGCATTGCCCGACTGGCCGGCGACGACCGGCAGCAACACCGCCAGCGCCGTGAACTTGGCGATGGTGTCCTCGAAGGCGCCGACCACCGCCGCCGCCAGGAAGGCGGTCAGCAGGTTGATCTGCAGCCAGGGCATGCGTTTCCTGAGCGCGAACCAGCTACTCGACGTGGCGCGCTCGTCCTTGCTGGCGCCGACCATGGTCTGGATGTCGAGGCTCGCCGTCTCGCGCAAGGTGTCGATCAATTCGGAGTGGCGGATGATGCCGAGCAGATGCCCGTCGGCGTCGATCACCGGCAGCTCCTCGAGCTTGTAGCGCTCCAGCTTGTCGACCACCTCCTCGTCCGGGTCCATCGGATTGACGAAGGCGAGGACGCCGTGCGAGATGCTTTCCAGGGTCTCGCCGCCGTCGGCCAGCGCCAGGTCCTTCATGTCGACGATGGCCTTCAGGCGCTTGTCGTCGTCGACCAGGCGCAGTTCCGAAACCCGCTTGCCCTGGCGGAGCCGGCGAATGGTATCGATGGCCTCGGTGACCGTGGTCGCGGCGTTAAGGGCCAGAACCCGCGTGTCCATGAGGCTGCCGGCGGTGTCCGGCGGGTAATCCATGATCGCCTGCAGTTCGCGCGCCGTCCTGTCGTCGAGTCCGGCGAGGATTTCGGCGCGAGCTTCTGGATCCATGCGGCTCAGCAGGACCGCCAGCTTGCCCGTCTCGACCTGCCCGAACAGCTCCGCGCGTGCCGCGGCGGGCAGGTACGCCAGCGTCTCGGTGGCGGCCGGAACGCTCAATGCCTGCCAGGCCACGGCCATGGTTTCCGCCGGCAGCTCCGACAGGATCGCCGCCGCCTCGGACCGCTCCATGGGTTCCAGGCCCTTCGCCGCCGTTTTCGGGTGCTCGGCGAAAAAGCGGCGGGTGAGCACGGATATGACGTCCTTTTGACGTTGCTGGGTAGCCATCTCAGCGCCGCCTCGCCCGCTCGTTCCTCGGCGCCGCCGCCAGCGACGAGCCGACCACGTCGGCAAGGCCGAGATAGCAGTACTCGGCCAGGTCCATCAGCGAACCGGAGATGTCCTTGACCTCGGTCTGCGAGCGTTGCCCCTGGGCGGCCTTGCGAAGCTCGGCAAAACGGACGATGCCGATGAAGCGGCCGCGCCGGTCCAGGACGGCCAGGAAATCGGTTTCCAGCCAGAGCGGCGAGTCCAGCGCGGTGAGCAGCGATTCCTGCGCGCTCAGGCTGCCGGCGACGGGTTTCAGCAGCTTCGTCAGCGGTGTCTCGTCGGCGGCACGGATCAGCGCCGCCAGCTTCACCGCGCCGGCCAGCGATTGCTTCGCGTCGACGGCGTAAATGCGGTCGCAATCGGGGACGTCGGCATTGGCGAGACGTGCCTTGGCATCGGCCACCGTGCAGTCCGGCGGTAGCGTCGGCACGCCCGGATTGAGCCAGGCGCCGACCACCGCCGGTGAATAGTGGAGCAAAAGCGACACCCGCGCCGCCAGGTGCGGCGGCAGCGCCTTGACCACGCCGGCGCGCTCGTCCGGACCCAGGAAGCGGAGGATTTTCGCCATCTCCCGCGCCTCGACGCCCGCCAGGTAGCGCGCCGCCGCCGCCGCCGACAGGTTGGCGACGCACTTCGCCGCGTGATAGGGCATCATCGACGCCAGCAGGCTGGCGCTCTGCGGATCGGCGACGGCATCGATGAACTTGGATGCCGACTTGGGCGCCATTTCCTCCAACGCGCGGGCGGCGGCGAGCGGATCGGTTTCGACGAACTTCTGCGCCAGGGTGAAACGGTCAGCCATCCTTGTTCTCCCTATTCACCAAGACGCTGGCCTCCTCGCTGAACATCTTGGCCGGGACGGTCATGCGCCCGTCGGCCGTTTCCAGCACCACGGCGACCGACGAGATTTCCAGGATGCGGCCCTCGCCCGCGCCGATGCGGACGGTCTCGCCGACCCGGTAGTCGCGGCTCAGGTAGCGGGCGCCGATGAGGTTGGAGACCAGCGTCCGGGCCCCCAGGCTGAAGGCGATGGCGACGCCGCCCAGCAGCGCCCCGGTGGCGATGCCGAACACCGTGATCAGCACAGTGATGTCGACGCCGATCTGGTCGACGCCGATGACGATCAGGGTGATCAGCGTGAACACCTGGGCGCCGCGGGCCAGCAGCGCGCGCTGCTTGGCGGCGATGCCCTTGGCGGTCGACTGGATGGTCTCGTTGACCAGGTTGCCGATGACCACGCCGGCGAGGATGATCAGCGCGCCGGAGATGATGTTCGGCAGGTGCCCGATCATGCGGTCGAGCCAACTGGTGAACATGGTCAGGCCGAGCAGGCTGGTGGCGAAGGTCAGGAACACCAGGATCACCAGCCAGAACACGATATTGGCGATGATCGCCGCCAGGGTGTCGTCGATGGGCTTCGATTGCACCGCTTGGCCGATCCCCGGCAGGCTCGAGAGCCGGTCGACCCCCTTCACCACCCTGAGCGTCAGCGCCTTCAACAGCTTGGCGACGAGAATGCCGAGCAAAAGCACCGCGATGCCGCCGAGCAGTTGCGGCAGGTATTCCAGAAATCCCTGCGCCATGCGCGACGACGCGGCGAGGACCGGCGCGCTCCAGTCGAAAACCTTGTCCATGGAAATCTCCTCGGGACCGGCGCCCATCGGCCGGTTTCACCCCTACCTGCGATACTAGGCCGATGCCGGCGCCGGCGCTAGATCACGCTCTTGCTCACGCCGCGCTCAACGTACGCGCCGGCGGGAAGACGAGGATCGCGGTGGTGCCGAGGCCGGGCTCCGAGGTGATGGTCATGGTGCCGCCCAACAGCCCCATCAGGCTCTGGCACAGGTAGAGCCCGAGGCCGGTGCCGTCGCCGCGGCGCACGTCGTTGCGGTTGGCCTGCTCGAACGGCTTCATCACCCGCTTGAGCTCGTTCTGGGTCATGCCAATGCCGGTGTCGACGATGGAAATGATGATCGCGCCGCGGGCATTGAGGCTGGCCTTGACCTCGACGGTGCCGCCGTCGTGCGAAAATTTGACGGCGTTGGAGATCAGGTTGTTGAGAATCTGGGTCAGCACCCGCTCGTCGCCGCTGAGCTGCGGCAGGCCGTCGGGGATGCGGCCGGCGATCTCAATTCCCGCCGGATGGGCGAGAATGGCGCACTGCGAGATGCTGGCCTCGATCAGCTCGCCGACATCGACCGCCTCATCGGCCAGTTCATAACGCCCGGCCTCGATCTTCGACAGATCGAGGATATCGTTGATCAGGTTGACCAAAAGCGAGCCGCTCTTGTGGATGTCGCCGGCGTATTCCTCGTAGCGCGGATTGCCGAGCGGCCCCAGCGCCTGGCTGCGGATCATGTCGCTGAACCCCATGATGGCGTTCAAGGGCGTGCGCAGGTCGTGGCTCATCAGGGCCAGGAACTCCGACTTGGCGCGGTTGGCGCGCTGCGCCTGCTGCTTGGCGTGGAACATCCAGTAGAACACCAGCGCCGCAGCGATCAGCACCGCCAGCGCATAGGGCAGGTAGCGGTTGTAGTCGATGCCCTGCTGGTACTGGACGTTGATCCAGCGATTGAGGATTTCCTGCTTGGTGCCGGTCGGCATGGCGGCGATCACCTTGTTGGCGATCGATTGCAGCTCCGGGTAGTCGTCGCGGACCATGAAGCGCAACGCGAACACCAGCCCGGTGTCGCCGGAGATCTTCAGGTTGGTGAAGCCGTGCTGGTTAATGGAATAGGCCAGCGCCGGCATGATATCGATATAGGCGTAGGCCGCGCCGCTGGAAACCGCCTGCAGCCCCTCGCGCACGTTGGCGACCGGCATGTAGTCGAGGTCGGGAAACGCCTCGGCCATGATCCGGTGCGCGGTGAAATCGTCGCCGACGGCAACCTTGCGCCCGGCCAGGTGCGACGGGTCGGGGATGAAGTTCTCGTCCTTCGACGTGGCGATGGCCAGCGGGAAACGGGCGTAGGGCTCCGAAAACAGCGCATAGCCCCGGCGCTCGCCGGTGTCGCCGACGCTGTAGACCAGGTCCCGGCGCTTGTCGCGGATGGCGTTGAGCTCGGCCTGGAAACTGTCGAAGGTGGCGATCTCGGTCTTCAGGCCGACCGCGTCCACCACGAGCTTCCAGAAGTCGGAACCAATGCCGAGCGGCGTGCCGGTATCGGGATCGGCGAAAGCGAACGGCGGCCAGTTGGTGGTGGTCGCCGCGCGCACCACCTTGTCGCGGACGAAGGCGGCCTCTTCGGGCGTCAGCCGAATTTCGCGGGCCGGATGCGCCGTCGCGCCGGACCAGACGAAATCGTCGAGCGGGCGTTGCGACAGCTTGATGCCCATCAGGCGGTAGACGTCGGATGCCCGGGCCAGCCGTTGCAGGTCGATATGGCCGAAATCGACACCCATCTTGAGCGCCAGCGCCTTCAGGGCCCGGCCCTCGAAGGTCAGCGCCGCGGCGGTCTTGCCTTGGCTGTTGTACTTCTCGCGGATCAGGGCAACGGTGGCGTCGATGTCGTCGAAGGCCTCGCGCCAGCCGCGCAGGGTGGCATCGACGAAGGCCCGCGTCCGGACCGGGTGGCGTTGCACCTCGTCCTGGGAGGTAAACAGGAAGTCGCCGTAGAACGCCAGCCCCCATTCCTTCGGGTCGAGCAGCCGGTACCCCGCCCCCTTTTCACGCATCTGGAACGGTTCGTTGGTGCGGTAGGCGGTCATCGCGTCGGTGCGCCCGGCGATCAGGTCGTCCACGTCGTGGCTGTGCGCCATGGCCCGGATGTCGGCGCGGCCGAGCCCGTGGCGCGACAAGAGTGCCATGATCGGCGCCGCGTTCAGCGCGTCGCCGCTGATCATTACCCGCTTGCCCTTGAGGTCGGCGGGCGTCTCCACCGTCGGGTCGTCGCGGGTCATCAGCACCAGCGGCGAATCCTGCAAGATCGCCGCCAAGGCCACCACCGGGCGTTCCTTGTGGAAATCGAAGATCAGCGACGAATAGCCGATACCGTAGTTGCCGTCACCGGACAGCACGGCGGTGACGACGTCGGTGTCCGATTGCGGCGTCAATTCGCGGATATCGACGTCGAGGCCGGCGGCGGCGTAGTAGCCCTTTTCCTTGGCCACATAAAAGCCGGCGAACTCGAACTGGTGCATCCAGTTCAGGTGGAGGGTGATTTTCTGCTGCGGATCGGTTCGTTGCGCCGCCGCCGGCCCCGGCGTCACGGCCAGCGTCGTTGCCAGCGCGAGGGCCAGCGCCAGGATGACGAAAACCGCCGGCCGCATTGCCGAAACTCCCCCGCCTCCCGGCCACTTCAACCTTGTCATGGGTTCGAATGTAGCGGAGCACGGCCAAAAACTCGAACCCTTTTCCACGCCGGTCACGGTGTCGGGGGCTTCATCGCGAAACCGCTTCGGTGTACACTTCCGGGCACGCGGAAGGGAGGCACCGGCCATGAGATTTCCGTTCGTTTTCCTGGTTTTCTGTTTCTTCGCCCCGGTCCCGGCCGGCGCCATCGAGCCGCTGCATCCGGTCGAGATCAAGGAATGGCCGGTCGCCGATTCGGCGCGCCCGCGCGACCCCTTCGCCGCCGACGCGGACACGGTCTGGTTCGTCGACCAGGGCGACAACTTCATCGGCCGGCTCGACCCGGCCAGTGGCGCCATCCGGCGTTTCGCGCTCACCGACGAGCCGGGTCCGCACAACCTGATCCAGGCACCCGACGGCGCCATCTGGTACACCGGCAACATCGCCGCCTACGTCGGCCGCTTCGATCCCGCCACCGGCGCCATCGAGAAGATCGCCATGCCCGCCGGCAAGGCCGACGACCCGCACACCCTGGTCGCCGATCCGGGCGGCCAATTCATCTGGTTCACGGCACAGTGGGCCAACGCCGTCGGGCGCATCCGGCTCGCCGACCGCCGGGTCGAGCTGATCGAGGTGCCGACGCCGCGCGCCCGGCCCTACGGCATCGCCGTCGCCCCCGACGGCCGGCCCTGGGTGGCGCTGCTCGGCACCGACAAGCTCGCCTCCATCGACCCAGCCAGCCTGGCCCTCACCGAGCACGCCGTGGCGCCGGGCTCGCGGCCGCGGCGCATCGGCGTCACCACCGACGGGCGCGTCTACTACACCGACTACCGGCGCGGCAAACTGGGCCGGCTCGATCCGCGCACCGGCACACTCGACGAATGGGCCCTACCGCAGGGCGGCGGCGGCGGTCCCTACGGCATGGCCGTCGACCGCCGCGACCGCGTCTGGCTGGTGGAAACCGGCGCCGAGCCCAACACCTTCGTCGGCTTCGACCCGGCGCGGGACGCGATCATCTCCATCACCCCGATCCCGTCCGGCGCCGGCAGCGTCCGGCACATGCACTACCACGCGCCGAGCGGCACGGTCTGGTTCGGCACCGACGCGCAGACCATCGGCCGCGCCCGGGTCGACACCTGGATCGGAAACTAGGGGTCGGAAACTAGGGCGTCGGAAACCAGAGGAATCTGAAACTCGCGAGGACCGGCCCCCCGGGTGCTAGGCCGGAACTGCCCGCGGGGAAAGCCGGCGGCGGTTCTCATCGCCGGTGATCTCGGTGACCACGCCGGCGGCCAGCAGCTCATCCACAGCGGGCGTCCAGATGGCGCTGTGGCCGGCGGTGAAGGCCTGCGCCACGAACGGCGCGCTGACGCCGCGCGTCAAAAGATACGCGGAATCCCGGCGTTGTTCCTCGGCCACGTCGAATGCCGGGTGGTGGGTGCGCGCATCGAAACGGTACTGGTGGAAGCCGATTCGCCCGAGCCGATGGATGCGCCGCCGCACGCCGCCCATGAAGGCGATGGCGCAGGCCGACTTGCAGCGCCCGACGACGCGGGTATCGAGGCCGCGTTGCTCGATCAGCCGGGCCACGGCACGGCCCTGGTTGACGAAGCCGCCGTCACTATCGAGGACGATCTCCTTGACGCCGGGGTTCCGCGCCAGCGCCGCCGCCAAGTTCTTCGCCAGGCCCAGTTCGAACTCCCCCGTAACCTTCAGCCGAAGCCCGCCCCGGTCCAGTTCGATCCGGTATTTCGCGGCGCGCTCGCGCTCCCACATCACCCAGGCGGGCTCGGCCGGGCGCTCTAGCATCAACGGCTGGAACACCTGGAAGGCGGTAACGCCGGTCGGCAGCAGCATCACCACGACACCGATCTGCGCCAACAGCACCTGCGCGCTCGACCCCAGTTGCGGCGCCATCCGGTCGGTGGCGCGAATGACCCCGACCACCTGCCAGGGCAGGATCACCCCCAGGCTGACGGCGTAATAGACCAGTGCCGGCGCCAGCGCATCGGCGATATGGCCGATGAACGGCGGCTGAAACAGTTGCTCGGCCGTGAGCAACAGGCAGCGCAGCGCCACCACGTTGATCCAGAAGGCCCGGCCGATGCCCTGCGCGCCGCGCCAGTGATCCAGGATATAACGGGTCATCATTTGCATGCCGGGGCGCCGGCTAGCCGGAAATATGGCCGTGTTCGACCAGGAATTCCTTGAACTTGAGGTCGGCGCGGGCGACGTCGGTAATGACCTCGTGGAAGCAGGCCTGGATGGTCTCGGGCTTGACCGCGCCGGCGCCACGGCAATCCTCCAGCAGTCCCTGACAGGCGGCGATGCACTCGCCGTGGTGTTCGCGGTGCCAATCGAGCCCCGGATAGCCGAACTGCTCCATGTAAGCCTCTTCGTTGGCGAAGTGCTCGATCATGCAGCGGATCAGATCGGCGAACCCGCTCTCGAAATCATCGTCGCCGCCGGTGTCGATACGGCAGGCGAAGTCATTGAGGATGTCGACCATCATCTGGTGCTCGGCATCGATGCCGTCGAACTCGATGTTGAAGGCATCGGGAAGAAAAAACGGCCGCACGTGGTTCATGGGCGATGGCCTCGCTGTCCCGGCCGGGTACCGCCCGGCGCTCCCTGCCGATAGCTTACGGATTTCGCGGCGGCGGCGTCAATGGATTGTCATCGTGCCAGAGTTGAAAACACGTTCCTTTTTGGTCCTTTTTGCCGTAAACTGTTCCCTTCATTGCCTGAGAGCCGCATAGGAGAATCCCATGGCGATCAACGTCAAACTGTCGGATGATCTTGTTGCCGATGCCAAGCGCACGGGCGCCATCGAGCATCGTTCGCTGCCGAAGCAGATCGAGCATTGGTCGCGTCTCGGCAAGATCGCCGAGGAGAACCCGGACCTCCCTTATGCGATGATTCGCCAGATTCTCATGGCGCGCGGCGAAGAAGCCCTTGAAGAGTACAGGTTCGACTGACCGGCAGGCCCCGTCCCATGCGCCTGCTCCAGACCCCGACCTTCGCGCGCGCCGTCAAACGCCTGCATAAGCAACACAAACGCGATCTCGATACGGCGCTCCGCACCATCGCCGCCGACCCATCCATCGGCGAAGCCAAGATCGGCGACCTCGCCGGCGTCCGCGTGCATAAGTTCAAGATCGACCGGCAATTGCTGCTTCTCGCCTACGAGATCCTGGAAACCGAAGACGCCATCAAGCTCCTTGCCCTCGGCGGACACGAGAATTTCTATCGGGATTTAAAGCGTTAGGGCGCGGAGAAGCCGGCCTGTCCGCTCCGTCGCTCTCCCAAACGCCCCCCCCCCTTTGATGTCGCGGGATTTCCGGTTTCGCGGGAATGACGAATCAATTCAAGGAACTTTTGCTTGACAATTCGATTAAATGCAGATTATTTTCCTTTTTTTGTTTTACAAAGGGATAAAAGCCATGACCTCTCCCGCCCAAACCGCCGCCAACCGCCTCAACGCGGCGCGGTCCACCGGTCCCACCAGCGACGTCGGCAAGGCCGCCGCCAGTTACAACGCGCTCAAGCATGGGCTCTATGCCCGCGACGTGGTGCTGCCCGGCGAGGACCGGGCCGAATACGACGCCGTGCTGGCCGAACTGACCGACGAATTCGCCCCCAAGGGCCGTTATGAAACCACGCTGGTGCGGCGCCTGGCCGACATCTGGTGGCGGCTCGGGCGCTCGGCGGCGATCGAGGCAGGGCTGTTGAGCCCCAGTTGGGACGGGCCGCTGCCGCCGCTCAAGGGCACCAGCGGCGGGCCGTTGGTCGATACCTTCCGGATCGCCCTCGATGAAGGCCCGACACTCGATACCCTCGGGCGCTGGGAGGCGCGGCTGGAGCGCGCCTTTCATCGCGTGGTCACGATGCTGGAACGGCGTCAGGCGTTGCGGCGGCGCTACGAGGGGGCGGACAATTGATCCGCCCGCCTGACACGGTCCGATGGTAGCGCCGGAAAAATTGGGTTCGTTCCCGAGATTTTTTTATGTTTTGTGGAATATCAAGAGCTTCCAACCAGTGAAACTTTGCGAATCCTGGCAAAATCCGTGGAAAACCCGGCCAGATGTGGCAAGCTTCGGGCAACGGATCGAACCTCTTGAAGACAGGGAAATCACCCATGGGCGCCGATAGCATCTACGACAAGGACCTGGCCAAGCGCGAGGCCAACTACACGCCGCTGACGCCGGTCTCGTTCCTCGGCCGCACCGCCGCCACCTACCCCGACCGCACCTCGGTGGTGCACGGCGCCAAGCGCTTCACCTGGGCCGAGACCCATGCGCGGGCGCGCCGGCTGGCGTCGGCCTTGCAGGCGCGCGGGCTCGGCTACGGCGACACGGTCGCGGTGATGGCGTCGAACACGCCGGAGATGTACGAATGCGCCTTCGGACCGGCGATGATCGGCGCCGTGGTCAATACCCTGAACGTGCGCCTCGACGCCCAGGCCATCGCCTTTTGCCTCAACCACGGCGAAGCCAAGGTGCTGATTACCGATACCGAGTTCGCGCCGACGGTGAAGGTGGCGCTGGGATCCATCGGACGCGACGACATCGTCGTCATCGACATCGTCGACACGGAGGGCGACTTCGCGGACGGCGAGCAACTGGGCGAGATGGACTACGAGGCCTTTATCGCCACCGGCGATCCGGAATTCCATTACGACCTCACCGACGACGAATGGAACGCCATTTCCCTCAATTACACGTCGGGCACGACGGGCGATCCCAAGGGCGTCGTCTATCACCACCGGGGCGCCTACCTGAACGCGCTCTCCAACGCCATCGGCTGGAACATGGGCCATCACGCGGTCTATCTCTGGACGCTGCCGATGTTCCATTGCAACGGCTGGTGCTTCCCCTGGACGCTGGCCGCCATCGCCGGCACCAACATCTGCCTGCGCCAGGTCAGCGCCGGCACCATCTTTGCCGCCATCGCCGATCACGGCGTCACGCATTTCTGCGGCGCGCCCATCGTCTTGAACTTCGTCATCAACGCCACCGATGAAGAGCGCCGCGACTTCGACCACAAGGTCAACGTCATGACCGCCGCCGCGCCGCCGCCCGCCGCCACCCTGCAGCGCATGCAGGAACAGGGCTTCGACGTCACCCACGTCTACGGCCTGACCGAGACCTATGGCCCGGCGGTGATGTGCGCCTGGCATCCGGAGTGGAACGAGCTGCCCATCGACGAGCAAACCAAGAAGAAGGGCCGCCAGGGCGTGCCCTACCACGTGTTGCAGGGCCTGACGGTGATGGACCCCGATACCATGACGCCGGTCCCCGCCGACGGCGAGACCATGGGCGAGGTCATGTTCCAGGGAAACATCGTCATGAAGGGGTATCTCAAGAACCCCGACACCACGGAGGCCTCGCTTTCGGGCGGCTGGTTCCATTCCGGCGATCTCGGCGTCATCGAGCCCGACGGCTACATCAAGCTCAAGGACCGCTCCAAGGACATCATCATTTCCGGCGGCGAGAACATTTCCTCCATCGAGGTCGAGGACGCGCTCACCAGGCACCCCGCCGTGATGATGGCCGCCGTGGTCGCCAAGCCCGATGAAAAATGGGGCGAGACGCCCTGCGCCTTCGTCGAGCTGAAGTCGGGCGTCGAGCAACCGACGGAACAGGACCTGATCGATTTCTGCCGCGAGCGCCTGGCCCACTACAAATGCCCGAAGACCGTCGTCTTCTGCGAATTGCCGAAAACGTCGACGGGCAAGATCCAGAAGTACGTGCTGCGCCAGGGGTTGGTGGAGGCGTGAACTCGACGCCGGAACCGAACACCCCCCTCCCGGCCTCCCCCCATCAAGGGGGGAGGAGAAGCAGCGGAGGCGCAGGAGTTCCCTCCCCCCTTGTGAGGGAGGGTTAGGGTGGGGGGTAAAGTGGCGGTTGCACGAGTTCCGTCCATCGCCACATGGAACGGGATACGGAACGGGATAGGGAGGATGCCATGCCTGACGGCCAAGGCCCGCAACCGAAATGGATCAGAGCCGCCGCGCTGAGCGATCTTCGCGCCCGCGGACGCATCCTGGCCAAGACCGAAGGCCATCATATCGCGCTCTTCGCCGGCTCGGGCGACGATGTCTGGGCCTGCGACAACCGCTGCCCGCACGAGGGCTACCCGCTCACCGAAGGGCACCTGGCGGATGGCTGCATCCTCACCTGCAACTGGCACAACTGGAAGTTCGACCTCGCCAGCGGCGAAACCCTGGTCGGCGGTGACGCGGTGCGGCGCTACCCGGTGCGCATCGAATCGGGCGACGTGCTGGTCGACATCGCCGACGAGCCGCCGGCCGCCGTCGCGGCGAAGGCGCTGGCGGGTCTCAAGGCCAGTTTCGACGAGCACGAGTACGACCGCATGGCGCGCGAGATCGGGCGTCTCGAGCGCGCCGGCGCCGACCCGCTGGACGCACTGCGCGAAACCATCCGCTGGACGCACGACCGCTTCCAATTCGGCACCACCCACGCCGTTGCCGCCGCCGCCGATTGGCTGGCGCTCCGGGATACGGCGGCCGGTTCGGCGGGCGAAAAGCTGGCCGCCTTGGTGGAAGCGGTCGGCCACTTCGCCTGGGACAGCCGGCGCCAGCCGCCCTACCCCTTCCCTGGCGCAAGCGCGCCCTATGACGCAGATGCGCTGGTCCGGGCCATCGAGGCGGAGGACGAGGCCAGCGCGGTGGCGCTGGTGCGGGGCGGCGTGCAAGCGGGGCTCGGCTTCGATGCCTTCGAAGAAGCGCTGGCGCGTGCCGCCCTGGCGCACTACCAGGATTTCGGCCATTCGCTGATCTACGTCTACAAGACCGGCCAGTTGGCGCGGCGGCTCGGCGAAGCGCCGGTGCTGGAACCGCTGCTGCTGATGCTGGTGCGTTCGCTGATCTTCGCCAGCCGCGAGGACCTGATCCCGGAATTCAAGGCCTACGCCGGCGCGCTGGACGCCTGGGACGGCGCCGGCGATGTCCGCCCGTCGGCGGAAGACCTGCGGGGCCATTCGGTGGCGCGCGTCCTGAAAGCGATGGTTCAGGGCTCCGGCGACGTCATGGCGCTCTATGACGCGGCCATGGCCGCGGCCAGTTGGCAGATGGCGCGCTACGACGTCGCCTATCAAGATCACGTGGACAAGCCGGTCTCCAACAATGTCGGCTGGCTTTCGTTCACCCATGCGCTCACCTTCGCCAACGCCGTGCGCAAGACCTGCGAGACGCACCCGGCGCTGTGGCCGGCGGGGTTGTTGCAGATCGGCTGCTTTCTCGGGCGCAACGCCGGATTCGTCGACGCGGCCTACGATCCCGCCGGCTACGCCGTCACCGACAGGCCCGGCTTCATCGCCGAGCGCAAGCGCGCGCTGTTCGACCACGCCAACCCGGAGTTCATCGTCTCCGCGCACCTGGTGAAGCTGATCTCGGCGATCGCCGAGGAACTCGACGAACGCCCGGACGCGCCCTGGGGGCCGGCGGCGCTCACCGCCGTCAACCGGTTCCTCAATTCGCCGTTGAAACGCAAGCACGCGCTCCGCGTCGCCAACCAGGCGCTGGCACAGCTCGACGGCTGAGCGAACGATGCCGAACGGCCCGTCGCTTGCCCATCCTTCGACACGGCGCTTCGCGCCTGCTCGGGATGAGGCCTTTCCATTTCCCGGGCCTCATCCTGAGCGAGGCCGAAGGCCTCTGTCGAAGGATGTGCGGCGCCACTCGGCGTCTCGGCGGGGATTCGCGATAGGTTTTGAAAGAATTATAAGCGCCCCTTCCGTGCGCTGCGACGGGCAGCGTACGCAGTTTCATGGGGCTCGTTCGGGTTCCGGGCGGAACCCGATGGTGGAGAAACCTCCGGCGCGGTTCCGGGCGGCCTATGCGCCGGGAACCGTGTCCGCTGGGACCCTAGAGCTGGGCCTCCAACTGGGCGATTTCGTCCTTGATGGCGAGTTTCTGTTTCTTCAGTTCATGAAGCGAAATGTCGTCGTCGAAGTGGCTGGTGGCCTCGTCCAGGGCAGATTCCAGTTCCTGGTGACGCGTCCGCAGTGCTTCGATCCGTTCGTGCAAGCTCATGTTCGAAACCCTCCTTGTTTGTCCATGGTGTCATTTTACCGTAATACGCCGGCCGAATCCACCTCACCGGCGCGGGAAATTTCGGTTTCAGGGCAGATTTTTTGCACAAATATCGCATCACCCCCCTACTCCCAGGATGGTGAATTTGCTAGACTTTACCGTTATCAAGGGCTTACGGAAGAGCATGAACGCCAACGCCGAGATCGAGCGCCGACTGGTCGAATTGCGTACCGAGCACCGGGACCTGGACGACGTTATCAACCGGCTCTTGTCGTCGCCGCTGCACGACCAATTGCAGGTGCAACGGCTGAAAAAGCGCAAGCTGCAATTGAAGGACCAGATTTCCCAATTGGAAGGCCAGTTGGTCCCCGACATCATCGCCTGAACCGGCGGAATTCGCCGCCTTCAGCCTCCGCCCCCGTCCATCCCAACCCTGTCCATCAAATGACGGTCGGCGGCGGCAATGGCCTGTTTGGCGCTCCAGCCCGCCTGCAGGACCGCGGCGCCGAACGCCACCTCGACCGGATAGCTTCGGCCATGCCAGGCGAAGGGGCGCGCGTGGAAGCGCTGGCGCAGGCTTTCCGTCTTCAGCGCCACCGCCTCGGCGTCACCGTTGAGCAGCACCACGCCGAGATCGAAGCCGCAAAGGCTCCCCACCGTATCGGTCGGATGCACGGCTTCGGTAATCGTCCCCGCCGCCTGCACCATCAGCGCATCCGCCGCCTGGCGCCCGAGCGACGTCCGCAGCCGGTCCGCCGCCGCCACATGAACGATCAGCAACGCCGCGCTCGGGCCGAGTGTATCGAGGTGGTCGATGACATGCTGCACCTCGCGCTCGAACTCGCGCCGGTTCGGTACCGGCAGGATCGGGTGGCGGGTCGCCAGTTCGTGGTAGCGCTCGGCCTGGGCCTTGGCCTGTTCGGCCTCAAGGCGCATGGGCTCGATCTGCGCGGCGAGCGCGTTGATGATGCGCTCCGCCTCGGGGCCGAGGCCCTCCGCCGGCAGCCCGGCGATATCGACCGCGGCGGCGGCGCGCTGCGCGTTGTCTTCGGGGCCGGGGTCGCCGTCCGGCTGTTCGCGCGGGTGCTTGCCGCCCTGGCGCTCCTGGCGCCGGCTGGGCGGTTCACCCACGGTCGGGATGGTTTCGGCCTTGTTGACGTCCATGTCTCGTCTCCCGCTTGCCCAGGCTGCAGGGAAGGCTGGTCGTACGCGTCGGATAATAGCGCATTTATGGTTAACAGTCTCTTGATAGAATGCGGAACCATCCTATCTGTAGCTCTTGATGCATACCCGGCCACACCTATAATGGCCGGCTTTCGGAACTGGAATTTGACTGAGAAAGGCACGTGGAATGACTGATCAGGCACCGTTGGTGGGTATCGTGATGGGCTCCAAGTCGGATTGGGAGACCATGAAGAACGCCACCGATACCTTGAAGCAACTGGGCATCCCCTGCGAAGCGAAGGCGCTTTCCGCGCACCGCAATCCCGCACAGGTGCACGAATGGGCAAGCACCGCCGAAGCGCGCGGCATCAAGGTGATCATCGCCGCCGCCGGCATGGCCGCCGCGCTGCCGGGCGTCGTCGCCGCCGTGACCCAGTTGCCGGTGCTCGGCGTGCCCATGGAGACCCGCGTCATGGGCGGCATGGATAGCTTGCTCTCCATGGCGCAGATGCCGGGCGGCATCCCGGTCGGCACGCTGGCGGTCGGCAAGGCCGGCGCCAAGAACGCGGCGCTGCTCGCCGCCGCCATCCTGGCGCTGTCGGACGCCGGCATCCACGAACGCCTCGCCGCGTTCCGCAAGGATCAGAACGACACGGTCGCCGAGTTGTCGATGGATTCGTAGGCGATCGCCTGGGGGGTTAAGCGATGGCGCGGGCGAGCGAGGTCTCGATGTCCTGCATCGACAACCGGTGCTGCTTGAAGGCCTCCAGGAGCTCGATCTCGATGGCGACGCTCTGGCCCAGTTCCGTGGTCACCATGTAGCGCACGAAGTCGATCAGCTCGCTCTCCTGGCCGGGAAAGACGAGGACGTTGGACAGCAGCTCGCGGCGCACCAGCGCCGGGTACTTGATGAGCTCCAGCACCAACAGCTTCTTCACCTTCATCGGCACCCGGACGGAGCCGAACAGCCGGTCCAGGCAGAACGAATAGATGCCGAAGTCGAGCCGCCCCGCCACTTCCTGGGTGAAGCCGCGGAACTCGTCGAGGAACGGGCCGGCGGTGATCTTGCGGTCCATCAGCTTCTTGACGACGTCGAGGAACTGGCGGTAGCGCAAGCGCGCCGGGCTCATGCGCTCGCCGAGTTCGGCCTCCAGCGCGCGGATTTCGGCGGCGCGGAAGTGGTGCGCGCGGATTGCCTGCGCCGACGAGCGCACCCCGTCCGACAGCGTCTGCTCCTCGATCAGCGCGAACAGCCTCTCGAGCTTGTCGCGGTCCTTGAGCGACATGCGCTGGGCGCGCTCCGACAAGGGCAGCAGGGCGGCTTGCGCCACCAGGTAGTCCTTGGAGTAGATCGCCGCCATGGCGGACGCGGCGGGAATGATCGGCTGGGCGCGGAAGTCGTCGGTGATGATGAAGCGCGAGTTGTCGGCGACCGTCAGGTAGCGGCCCAGCTTGGCGCAGCCGAGGAAGTGATCGGCCAGGTCGGCAAGCCCATCGGGTTCGCCGGCGCCCCCGCCCGGCATCGATGCCGGTTCGGCCGGCCGCGTCGGCGGTGGCGGCGGGCGGGTGCCGATGCTGGGCGCCGGACGCGCGCGGCCGGGCTCACCGACGGCGGGTGCCGCGGCCTGGCCGGTGGTGGCGGTGCCGTTGGCCGGTTTCGCTTCCGCGTTGGCGGGCGGCTTCAGCCCCATGCGCTCGAAGATCGAAGGTTGGTCGCTCATCAATAACCATCATACGCCGAACGCCGCCCGACGCCAACGGTCTCTCTCAGTTCACGCGACCGTGTCCCGACGTGATTGGCGCCGACGGGCGGTCCGGCGCAGGATAGCAATGACGGCGGTCCCCCACTGCCGGCACCGGCCCGGGTCCCATCCCGGGCAGATCCGAACGCTTTGCGCCGCCCCCCTGGCGGAAAGCGGCCGAAACATCCCTTAATGACCCCGAGGGCTAGGGTCTCCCTAGCCCTCGCTTTTTGTCCCGGCAACCGGCATTTCCCGGCAGCGCGGCTGTAATTTGTTAACTTTTTCCGCCCTATCCTCAAATCCAAGAACGGGAAATACGTCGAAAAGAATTTCCGATCCACCCGCACCCTGAGGGAAGAAACTCCATGTTCAAGTCCATCCGCGTCGCCGGCGCGATAGCCGCCCCCTTGGTACTTGGGGCCTGCGGGCTGCCTGTCGGTGTCCAGATCGCATCGCTGATCGCCGACGGAATCTCCGTCCTCACCACCGACAAGACCCTGACGGATCACGGCATTTCGGCCGTGACCCAGCAAGATTGCGCACTGTGGCGCGGCGTCGAGGGTGACAACATCTGCCGCGAATCCGATACCGACGATACGGTCAAGACGGCGCTCGCCGATGCCGGTGCCGACGCCAGTCCGGTCCTGGATGCGCAAGGCGACCTGCCGCTGGCAGAGGGGGATAAGCTGACCGCCGAACTGCCGCCGGAACCCGCGGCCGCGCCGGCGTCGCCGGCCACCCCGAAACCGATCCTGGTTAGCGAGAAACGCGTCGTCGTGCCGGCGCCGAGAAAACCGACCGGCGCGGACGACCTTTCGCCGCCGCCGCTCGACGAAGACAAATTGATCCTGGGGGCGCCGAAATCGCCGCGCGCACCGGCCGAGCCGATGCAACTGGCGAGCTTGAAGGCGCGGCCGACCGCGGCGGCGATCGTGCCGGCGAAAGCGACAGGCGGCAACGGCGAGCGGCCGAAGCGTACCTTTTTCATCGTCGCCAGTTACCACCGCCAAGCCGACGCCGTACGGTTCTCCGGCAATCATGCGGCTCTCAAGGCCTCGGTGCTGCAAGGAACCGCCAAGGGGCGCACGGTCTACCGCGTCGCCGTCGGGCCGGTCGCCGATGGGGCACGCACCCGGACCCGTCGCGACCTCAAGCGCTCAGGCTTTAAGGACACCTGGAAGCTGACCCTGAGAGCGCCCCGGGTGGTGACGGAACTGGCGTCGGCCGACTAAATCCTCAAACGCCCGCGGCGGACCCCGCCCGGCGGCGGAACGGCGGACGCGGGAGCTTGCCCAGGCGCTCCTTCAAACGCCTCGGCAACGAGAACGTCTTGAGCACGTCGTCGATGCGACGTTCCAGATAGCCCCAGGTTTCCGGGAAATCCCCTTCCCCGTCGCCGGCATCGCCCATCCAATAGAGCACCGTCGAGGAATAGACCGGCGCCAAAAGCCCGCGCTTGGTGTAGTGGTTCCAATCGGCAGACGTATCCCCCGCCGCGTACCACATCAGCGAACAGGTGCGCCAGGTGAGCTTCGACGCCAGCGGCAGGTTGTGCGGCAGCGCCAGGAACGACAGCAGATGGCGCAGCGCCTCCTTGTATTCGGCATTCAGGAGGATGCGCGTCTTGACGCAGGCATGGATGCGGTCGCGGATGCGCATCTCTTCCAGGTTCATGGTTTCCAGTTCGGCCAGCATGCGCCGGTCGGCCCAGTCGGCGAAATGATCGGCGGCATCGGCGGGACCGGTGAACAGCAGCCGGGCCAGCTTGGCGTCGGCGCCGCAATCCTTCGCCCCGGCTTCCAACGCCTTCCATGACCAGCCGTCGAAGGGAACATGCGCCAGTGATGCCGCGATCACCTGGTCGCGTTCGCGCGCTCGGATATCGTCAGTCATCGGCAGCCTCCTCGGGTTGGCGTTGATAGGGGTCGGGCTTGGCCATTTCCTCGGCATAGCCGAGCTTGGAAATGTCGGTCATCCGCATGGGATAGAGAATGCCGTCCAGGTGGTCGCATTCGTGCTGCACGACGCGGGCGTGGAAGCCCTCGGCCTCGCGTTCGATGGTGGAGCCGTCCGGCGCCAGCGCGGTGTAGCGGATGCGCGTGTAGCGCGGCACGGGGCCGGCCATCTCGGGCAGCGACAGGCAGCCCTCGACGCCGTCTTCCATCTCGTCGGTCAAAGGCTCGATTTTGGGATTGATCAGCGCGGTCAGGGGCACCCCGGGGTCGCCGTCGCCGCCACGTCCCTCCGGCACGTGAAAGACGACGATGCGCGCCGGCACATGCACCTGCGGCGCGGCGAGCCCGACGCCCGGCGCGTCCAGCATGGTGTCGACCATGTCGTTGATCAGCGCATGCACCTCGGGCGCGGTCGGATTGGCGACCTCGCGGGCCGGCGTCATCAGCACCGGATGGCCCATGCGGGCGATTTTAAGGATGGCCATCGTTCGTCGCTCTCACCTAAGGGGCGAAAAAATCTAGGAAATCAGCCCTTCACATCACCGAGAAGCTATGTTACAAGGCGCGACCTTGGGACACGGGGGTTACGTGTTCCTTCCAGTCTTTAAAGATGATGAGGTTGAGG
>Ga0209273_10000165_pt1 | contig 120450 bp, 102 predicted proteins | sample tdAd471_FD_187126 | JGI IMG/M metagenome (GOLD analysis project Ga0209273, IMG submission 187126) | Marine sediment microbial communities from the Atlantic coast under amendment with organic carbon and nitrate - tdAd47.1 (SPAdes)... | ecosystem: Environmental > Aquatic > Marine > Coastal >... | reverse complement strand
ACCCCTTCGGGGCGCCCTCTGGGCGTCCTGCGCGCTGCGCGCTTGTCGAACCCTCGATGCCTTTCGACATACACACTTTCCAGGCGTGCTCCTTCGACCGCTCGGACACCTCACCGTTGTTAGATTTTCACTCAAGCACGTTGCGTGCTGAATATAGGCTCGCTTGGCGAGCCCGAGGTCGGGATTGATTCGAAATTTACGTGGACGCAAATTCCTCACCCCTTCGGGGCGCCCTCTGGGCGTCCTGCGCGCTACGCGCTTGTCGAACCCTCGATGCCTTTCGACATACACACTTTCCAGGCGTGCTCCTTCGACCGCTCGGACACCTCACCGTATCAATCAGAGGTTATTGATTCCTAACCCCGATGGGCGCGTAAATGTAGCTCAGTGCCTGGTCAAATACAAGGCGCAGTTCTTCCATGCCAGCACCTAACTATGGATATTTAGAATCAAATAGTTGGTTATCCCTGTTTTTAAACCGGGCTATTCTGGTACTCTACGCCGCTGGATTTGTTCTGGGCCCAGAGCGAACCTGAAAAGGACACAGCATTCACTAGAAAATGACTGAAAAAAAACTGAAAAAGGTATTGATCGCCAATCGTGGGGAAATCGCACTGCGCATCGTACGGGCCTGCAGTGAGCTGGGTATTCGCTCGGTGGCTATCTATACCGAACCTGATCGCTACGGATTGTGTGTTAAACGGGCCGATGAGGCTTATTCCCTTGGCGATGATCCCATCGCGGGCTATCTGGACCCACTCCGAATCGTCAACCTGGCGCTGGAAACCGGTTGTGACGCCATCCATCCCGGTTATGGTTTCCTTTCTGAAAACCCTGAACTGGCCCGCCTGTGCGAACAGAAAGGCATTACCTTTGTCGGCCCCAAGTCCTCGGTTATCCAGAAAATGGGAGACAAGACCCAGGCCCGTGACAGCATGCGGGCTGCCGGTGTACCTGTGACACCAGGCTCGGAAGGCAACCTGGCCAACCTGGAAGAAGCCATCGAGCTGGCCGAGCAAATTGGTTACCCGGTAATGATCAAGGCCACTTCTGGTGGTGGTGGCCGTGGTATCCGCCGCTGCGACGATGCACAGGATCTGCGCAAGCAGTATCCACGGGTCATCTCTGAGGCCGAGAAAGCGTTTGGGTCAGCTGAAGTATTCCTTGAGAAATGCATCGTAAACCCCCGTCATATAGAGGTTCAGATACTTGCAGACGGTCACGGCAATACCATCCACCTGTACGAGCGGGACTGTTCAATTCAGCGGCGCAACCAAAAACTGATTGAAATTGCCCCAAGCCCGCAACTTTCGCAACAACAGCGCGATCACCTTGGTAACCTGGCAGTCCGCGCCGCTGCCGCAGTAGGTTACGAAAACGCCGGTACCGTGGAGTTCCTATTGGCCGGTGATGACGTCTATTTCATGGAAATGAATACCCGTGTGCAGGTTGAACATACCATCACCGAACAGATCACCGGGGTGGATATCGTCCGCGAACAGTTCAGGATTGCCGCCGGACTGCCTTTAAGTTATGCGCAGGAAGACATCAGTTTTCGCGGCTTTGCCATGCAGTTCCGCATCAATGCGGAGGATCCGAAGAATAATTTTCTACCCAGTTTCGGGCGAATCACCCATTATTACGCCCCTGGCGGTCCCGGTGTACGAGTGGATACCGCCATCTACACTGGCTACGAGGTCCCTCCCTACTACGATTCCATGTGCCTGAAACTGGTGGTCTGGGCACTGACCTGGGAAGAAACCATTGCCCGAGCACAACGTGCCCTTGATGATATGCGCCTGCATGGCGTCCGCACCACTGCACCCTATTACCAACAGATTCTGCAGCAAGAGGAATTCCAGGCCGGCAACTTCGATACCGGATTTGTCCCGGCTCACCCGGAATTACTCGACTATTCGGTCAAGCGCCATCCGACCGAAGTGGCCCTGGCGCTGGCCGCTGCCGCAGCCGCTCATGCCGGCTGGTAAATCAGGAGAAGTATGTAATGCCCGAAGCTAAACCCATCCAGGTAACCGACGTCATCTTGCGCGATGCCCATCAATCGCTGATCGCCACGCGCATGCGTACCGAGGATATGTTACCCATCTGTGAAAAACTGGATAGGGTAGGATTCTGGTCACTGGAAGTCTGGGGCGGTGCTACGTTTGATGCCTGTATCCGGTTTCTTAAGGAAGATCCCTGGGAGCGATTGCGTACACTACGTGAAGCATTACCCAAGACACGGCTGCAGATGTTGCTGCGAGGCCAGAACCTGCTTGGCTACCGGCACTATGCTGACGATGTGGTCACCGCCTTTGTTGAACGTTCCGCGGAAAACGGCATTGACGTATTCCGGGTGTTCGATGCGCTAAACGATCTGCGCAATATCGAAACCGCTATGAAAGCGGTAAAACAGACTGCTAAACATGCCCAGGGCACAATCTGCTATACAACAAGCCCGGTCCATACTCCGGAACTGTTCATGCAACAGGCCAATGAACTGCAGGAGATGGGAGCCGATTCCATCGCCATAAAGGACATGGCCGGACTGCTGACACCCTATGGAACCTACGAGCTGGTAAGCGCCATCAAATCCAAGGTGGAATTGCCGGTTGTCATACACAGTCATTCCACTTCAGGCCTGGCACCTCTATGTCAGCTAAAAGCAATCGAGGCCGGTGCCGATCGTATCGACACATCGATTTCCTCGTTTGCCGGTGGCACCTCCCACCCTTCTACCGAGTCTCAAGTGGCAGCCCTGCGAGGCACCGATTACGACACCGGTCTGGACCTGGAATTGCTGTCCGAGATCGCCGATTATTTCCGTGATGTGCGCAAGAAATATCATCAGTTTGAAAACGAATTTACCCGTGAAGATGTGGCCGTGCAGATCAACCAGGTGCCAGGCGGCATGATGTCCAATCTGGCCAACCAGCTGAAAGAACAAAACGCGCTCGATCGTATTCGCGAAGTATTCGCAGAAATACCGCGTGTCCGCGAAGATCTTGGCTTTCCCCCTCTTGTGACTCCAACGTCGCAGATCGTCGGCACTCAAGCGGTATATAACGTGCTGGCTGGTGAACGCTACAAAACCATCACCAATGAAGTGAAACGCTATCTGCAAGGTGGTTATGGAAAGCCACCCGCCCCGGTAAACCTGCAAGTACAACGAAAGGCTATTGGCAGTGAACAGCCTAATGAAGAGCGTCCGGCCGATAGTCTGAAACCGGAGCTGGATAAGCTGCGGAAAGACATTGGTGACCTGGCAAAATCAGAAGACGATGTAATGATCTTCGCGATGTTCCCAGATCTGGGCCGGGAGTACCTGAAGCAACGCGAGGAAGGTACTTTGGAGCCGGAAATTCTGCAACCACCGCAAACCGGTCAGCAGCGGGAAGTTAGCGCAGTGGCTACCGAGTTCAAACTGGACGTGCATGGTGAAACCTACGAAGTTGCGATCACTGGTGTTGGCAGTTCCGGTGGCGGCAAGCGTAAGCTCTATGTATCACTGGATGGCATGCCGGAAGAAGTGACCTTCGAAGCGCTCAACGAATACGTTGCTGACAAGGGCGGCAAACGTTCCCAAGCCACCGAACCTGGCCATGTAACAGCTGCCATGCCTGGCAATATCGTCGAAGTGCTGGTCAATGTCGGTGATCGAGTGGAAGCCGGTCAACCGGTACTAATAACCGAAGCCATGAAAATGGAAACCGAGATTCATGCCAACATCGGCGGTGCGGTCACCGAAGTTCATGTGGCCAAGGGCGACCGCGTAACACCTGGCGAAATTCTGGTGGTGATCGAGTAAGGCACTACTGACGTACGAATCGGTAGGCCATCTGATCCGGGCTGATGGGTCGGTTACTGCGAAATGGGTTGATATCCAGCCCGCCACGTCGGTTGAAGTTCATTCCCACGATCAGCGATTCCGGTTTGCATTTAAACATCAGGTCCCGATAAATCAACTCCGCACATTCTTCATGGTATCCGGCGTGTTGTCGGAATGAGCATAAATAGGCTAACAGGCTCTGCTCATCAATAGTGGGACCGGTATATTGCACCATCACTGTTGCCCAATCAGGCTGCCCGGTAATCGGACAGTTGGAGCGAAACAGGTTGCTGTAAAGGGCACTGTGCTCGGTATGACTGCCCGTGGTTTTCAATAATTCCGCATCGGGCTGAAACTCCATGACACCGAATGCCAGGTTATCGATGCATTTGCCAGGCGGAATCTGGATTCGACTCAGAGGACTCTCTCCCAGCTCGCGAATGACGATCTGAACATCGGACCTGGTCAACTCCTTAAGATCTCCTGCTATTCTCTCGGCAAACTTTTCACTGCTGGCAAACACTTCATTGTTCAGTGAATTCAGGTACAACTTCAGCGACTTGGACTCCACCAGGTTCTCTGACCGGGCATCGAAATAAAACTCACCCATGGCGACTTCGGGTTTACCGCTGCCACCAAGCCAGGAAAGTTCAAAGGCTCGCCACAGATCAAAACCTTCGAGAGGGATTTTCTTTTCAATGTCCAGCAAGGAACGGGAAGCCCAGCGCGGAATAGCATATAGCAGCTCTGGATCGTAGTGGCGCGGGTATTCCGACTTTTCTCCCAGGGGTGTCTTATCCATGACTGGTTCTCGGCAGTTTGGTCATGTCGATCAGCTACGTAGCCCGGTTCCACGCCTCAGCAATACGATGCAGCCGCCATATAGCCCCACCGCGAATGCTGCAAGTATCAGAAAGGCCCAGCTGGTATTAACGTCAGAGACGCCAAGAATGCCATAGCGGAAGGTGTTTACCATGTAAAAGATCGGATTGAGGGCCGACACTCCCTGCCAGAACGGCGGCAGTAACTGTGCTGAGTAAAACACACCACCCAGGTAGATTAACGGTGTCAGTACGAAGGTTGGAATAATCGAGATGTCATCGAAACTGTTGGCAAACAGCGCGTTGATGAATCCCGCCAGGGAAAACACCATTGCGGTTAACAGGATGACTGTCACCGTCAACAACGGATTCTGGATAGTAAGATCGGTGAAAACCAGCGACATCACAGTAACAATGGCTCCTACCGCTAGTCCACGGGCCATGCCGCCGACTACGAATCCGGAGAGGATAACGTAGTTCGGTACCGGTGCCACCAGCAATTCTTCTACGCTGCGTTGAAACTTATGGCTGAAAAACGACGACACTACATTGGAATAGGAATTCTGAATAACTGCCATCATGATCAGGCCGGGGACTATAAAATCCATGTATTGGAAGCCACCCATTTCACCTACCCGGCGACCGATCAGGTTGCCGAAAATGACAAAATACAGCCCGATGGTGATTGCCGGCGGCACCAGAGTCTGCAGCCAGATCCGGGAAAAGCGTCGCACTTCCTTGATAACGATCGTTTCGAAGGCGACGTATTTGTGATTGAGTGATAGGGGCGACATGAATGCTACTCGTCTCTTAGCTTGGCGAGGAACAGCTGTTCCAATCGATTGGTTTTATTGCGCATGCTGGTAACCTGGATGCCCTTACCTGCAAGATAAGAGAAAATTTCACCAAGGTCGCGGGAACCAGCCACGTCCGCCTCCAGGCAATGACTGTCTATTTTGTGCAACATGACACCTTCGGGCGTATCTTCCGGAACCTCAAACAACTCATTGACAACATCAAGAATAAAGACCTGGGAATCCAGCTGGGCCAGCAGACTCTTCATTGACGTGTTTTCAATAATTTCACCCTCATCGATAATCGCAATATTACGGCACAGGTGCTCGGCTTCCTCCAGGTAATGGGTAGTGAGAATTATGGTGGTGCCCGCCTTGTTGATATCAGTCAGGAATTCCCACATGGAACGACGAAGTTCGATATCGACCCCTGCCGTTGGCTCGTCGAGAATCAGCAGCCGTGGTTCATGTACCAGCGCCCGGGCAATCATCAGCCGTCGCTTCATGCCGCCGGAAAGAGTGCGTGACCGGACATCGCGCTTGTCCCACAAGCCCAGCTTGCGCAGGTATTTTTCCGCCCGCTCGGCAGCCAGCTTGCGGGGCAGGCCATAATAGCCAGCCTGGGTCATGACAATGTCCCTGACCTTCTCAAACTGGCTGAAATTCACTTCCTGTGGAACGACACCAAGGTCCTGTTTGGTCTGAAACACATGAGTGTCTACGTCCCGACCATAGACTTCCACCTTGCCGGCTGTCTTCTTAACCAGGGTAGCAATGACTCCGATGGTGGTGGATTTGCCGGCACCATTTGGACCTAACAAGGCAAAAAAATCACCGGGATTCACCTCCATGGAAATCCCCTTCAATGCCTGGTGACCGTTGGCGTAGGTTTTGCTGAGATTCTCGATTGAAATTGCAGCTGTCATCTGAACACGTGAAAGATAGGGCCCGTTAAAGCTGACGGAGTATGCGGGTTATTCCGCCGCTCTGCAACATGACATCGGCACGCAAAAGCTGGCGTCGGCATCGATATGTAACGGGTTTCAAACAACAGGGAACTGACAGGAACTAATAGCTGGTATTATCCGTACGGCGCTCAATGACTGGCCCGTTTTCGCTCTTCACATTACGTGAAATTTTGCGATGTTCCAGAATCAGCCAGTCGGTAAAATCCTCGAACTCCTCAGTACTCATACCCATCGGCCAAGTCAAAGTAGCCGTGCCATTTCCCAGGGTGAAACTGTCGCGTCTTGATTCCGCAGACTGCATGATCGGACTGTGAGCAGTGGAGAAGTCGCTTTCAGGACCTTCCTCATTACCTGCAGAATGCGCTGTAGGGAGATGAAATTCTTCTGCTGCCTCAGAGCCGAGACGCTCCGTAACGGCACTGCTGGAATGCAGCATGGAAAGCGAACGTTGATAAACTTCAGCCGTGCTGTCTGCTGTTACTGGCTTAAAGCGGTATTTTTTCTGCAGGAAGCCCGACACTTGGCTCAATGAACCTTGGCCAGCGAATTGTTCGTAGAGATCCGAAAAGACACGGTTATGGCAGATCGCTCTCAACAAGGCTTCCTTACGCTCTCGCTGCTCCTCAGCTTCTGCATCGGCAATAATCAAGACCGCATCGTCCGAAACCTTAAGCTGTTGCCCCCTGCCTTCAACTAAACCGAAAGCCCGGACTGCACCCAGAGCCCTTCGTGATGCGCCATTGAGACCGTTGTAACCCATATGTACAACCGCGTCGGCACCAGAAAAACTATTACGCCCTTCCATCCGGTAGATTGCGCCTGCCTTGTCAATTGACTCTTCAAGGTCATGGGCCGGACAATTCGGAGATCTTTTACCTGGCATCTGTTGGTTATTCTCCGCTAGCTACTCTCTATCATCTGTTATCTAGATTCTGTCACCTGGCATTGCCTGTCTCACCGCTGTTACCTGCAATTTTCAGGACAGCGTTCGGACAGGCATGGCTGAAATTCAAGCTTACTCAATTCCCGGCATTGTGAATAGCCTTCATGATAAAGGCTTTATTAATATAATCCTTAACAAAATATTTTTAGCTTTAAAAAGCCTGTAGCGCAGTTAATCTTATCGGTAAAGGACAGACTGATGAATTCATAGCATGGACATTGCCAGACAGGCTGACTGGGCAGCTGTCTAGCTGGTTCGGTAAGGCGGAGAAAAAAATGGCGTCCCCTAGGGGTTTCGAACCCCTGTTGCCGGGATGAAAACCCGGTGTCCTAGGCCTCTAGACGAAGGGGACGTACAGGATGTTTTCGCGAGGGTCCGCGAAAGAGCGGGGCATTCTAAGAATCCTTAGTCTTTCAGTCAAGGGATAGCCAGAAAAAACCGGAAATTTATTTACCTATGGCTTCAGCTTCCTCGCGGAAGGTGCAGCTAACACTACGAAAGAGAGCAACAGTGCTGACTGCGAGGTCCATTATGGTTACCCTCAAGCCTGAGCGGCCAGGTAATCCCGTGAAACACCTTTTGGCGTGACTCCAATCACATTGTTGCGTGGAGCCCGGGCACAAGCTGCGGGGCTTTGTTATTATCATTGACCGGTCTAATGCTCTTGTTGCGGACCTGATACCGCAGGTAATCGAAAATTGGTGTTTATCGTTCTTATAAGTGTGGTCACCCTCGCCTTGCTGACTTTACTGGTGCTCGGTTTGCACCGCTACCAGTTGTCGATTGCACAGACCAACGCCGATAAACACAATCCCCTTCCCCCCCTTGACAATATTGAGCTTGATCGCGAACTGCCGGACCTGTCTTTGGAAGGCAGTGCCCTGGGGATGCAAGACCCAGCTGACTTCGGCTCGCAACCAGAAGAAAAGCCCAGTGAGCCTGAAGTTAGCGACGAATTCGTGGTTGCGGATGAAAGTGATAGTACAGGCGAAAATGAAGTAGAAAGTGAAGATGATGTTGATGTGGACACTGAAATCATAGTTCCCGGGCCTTCCAGTACTGATCAGGTCGAGATAGAGGAAGTACAAGAAGACATAGGCAGCGGAAGCCTGCCAGGTGTCTTAGAGGAAATAGAGGAAACGACGGAGGCGGAAGTTCCCGTCGAGTCGGTATCTGATACCGTTAAACAGAACGCCCCTCAACAGGCCAATTACGAGCACCAGGCAGAGGTCACCGGCACTACAGCTGATCGTGAACTGGCACTTGCCCGGGTTGAAGAAGAATACCCTGTTAGAGAGAATGTTAACGTAGTCATTGGCGCCGCAGCAGTGGCTAAAACAGAGCCCTCTTTTGAAGATATTTCTGGGGTAAATCAAACTGTTGAGTCTTCAATCTCTACTGCGAATCTAGCTTTTGTGGATCCAGCAGTGACCGCAGAAAGCTGGCAGGATCAGGTTGCTGAACTAAAAAAGCAGGACCGGTTCGACGAAGCGCTGGACATCTGCCGCAGGGAATACCCGCTTTGGAGCGCTTACCAACAAGCCTCTCTTATTCACCGGGCGAAAATCAAGCTGCTCAGCCAGGCCAACCAGGATGTCTCTGGAGAGCTTAAGGCGCTATACCGGCTTGCGGCGGAAGCAAGCTTTCTCCACGACCGCGTCAAGGGTTTACCCAACCTCTCCCTGGCCCAGCTGAAACTGCTCGACCTGTCACCTGTTGCAGAACTTGACATGCCTTACCAAAAGATTGGCTATACAGAACTAAGGCTGATCAAAAAGACTGATATTAAAATGCTGCTTGAAAAATGGGGTAAACCCGAATCACACGCCAGACCCAGGGAGCTTCATGTCGAAGTCTGGAAAAATTTCGGCGGTGATACCCAATCTACCCTGTTTTAAACTGATTAATCGTAAACACAGCCTCTGTCGACCACATTCTCTTGACCGAAAAAAACAGCTATGCGATTCTGCACCGTGGTCAGAAAGGTATTGATAAACGGGAATTTGCCGATACAGTAGCCCAAACAGGTGTTGGCCAGGCCCGAGCCAGACGAGAGAATAAGCATGAAGAATAGCGAAGAACTGCATATGCATAGTAGTGCTGATAAAAATATCAACATCGACGAAAAGCTTATCGAAGAAGGTATTGCTCAATTAGCCAGCGAGATTCAGGTGCTGGAAAACTGGCTCGAGGAACTGAAAATCTCTGATAACGGCGATACCGAGGTTGTTGCCGCCAGAAAATCCTACAATGACATGCTACGCAGCCGCCGGGAAATGCTCAGCGCTCTCAATAAGCATGCTAAACCCGACGCTGATTCCGCGAAGAGTTAGACTGTCTAAAATTTACCTCTTCCGACCCTTCAAAGCGCTGGCTTTATACGCGCAACCCCCTGAAAATTATGACAAATAAGCTTTTAGACACCCAGGCAGAGGCTATGCTTGCGCTGCAGCATGGCATGAACAGCAAAGTCGATCCCGAATGGGTCTCAGCCCGATACCCCTATCTCCGAGCAGTGGTAATCGAAGGTGCTGAAGCCATTGAACACCATGGCTGGAAATGGTGGAAGCATCAGGAGCATGACCTCTCGCAACTGCAGATGGAACTGGTGGATATCTGGCATTTCATGCTGTCAGAATTGCTATTGGAATTCGATGGCGACCTGGACCGTTCAGCAAACACCCTGATCTCGGCGGTTGCAGACAACCGTGCTGACTCCGTGAATTTTGATGGCCAGGACTACCGACTGGAAGATCTGGGCCTGGTTGCCAAATTGGAACTGCTGATCGGCACCAGTGTTGCAAGACGGGTCGAAATCGGTCTCTTTGAAGCCATTATGCGGGATTGCCAGATGGACTGGGATGACCTGTTCCGACAATACGTCGGGAAGAATGTGCTGAATTTTTTCCGCCAGGATCATGGCTACAAGCAAGGCACTTATCGAAAAACCTGGAATGACAGAGAGGATAACGAGCATCTGGTCGAAGTACTGGGCAGTCTTGATGCCCACGCTGATGACTTTCAGGATCAGCTGTATCAGGCATTGCAGGAGCGCTATGGGGCGGTGGAAAAGGAAGACTGCTAGGCTGTTTTGCTGTTTAAGTGTTTAAGTGTTTAAGTGTTTAAGTGTTTAAGTGTTTAAGTGTTTAAGTGTTTAAGTGTTTAAGTGTTTAAGTGTTTAAGTGTTTAAGTGTTTTGCTGTTTAAGTGTTTATCAGAATGGTAAAAGCAACCTCCTGATAAATCAGGATATTTTCCTCATAGAACGCCACAGAGGCGCGCAAATTAGCGGTAAAAGGCATTTTCCCGTTGACTGTGATCTGTGACATCGCGAACTTCAGTCAATTCCGGGACCTGTTCCATGAGCGTTTTTTCAACACCGTTTTTCAGAGTAACGTCGACCATTCCGCAGCCCTGACATCCGCCACCAAAGCGCAGGACCGCTACAGTGTCTTCGAACACCTCTTCCAGGGACACGTTGCCCCCATGAGAAGCCAGGGCTGGATTAATCTCGTTATACAACACGTAATTGATTCGATCGGCCAGGGAGCTGTCAGCACTGAGCTTGGGTAAACGGGAGTTTGGTGCCTTAATTGTTAATTGACCACCGAATTCGTTGGTTGCATAGTCCACCACTGCATCTTCCAGGAATGGAATGCTCTGCAGCTCGATAAATGCCTTGAAGGCATTGTATTCCGTGACCTCGTCGTCGCCTTTCTCTTCCCCGGGACGGCAGAAGGAAATGCAGGTTTCGGCGCTAGGGGTACCAGCGTCGATGATAAACACCCGGATTGCAATCCCGTCGCAATCCTGCTTTTTCAAAAGCTCGGCCAGATAGTCCTGAGCCGGCTCAGTGATAGTGATCATAGAAGTTCTCTGTATTACAGGTCTGGTTAACATGCAAAATGATGGGCAGAAGTTTACCCCAAGTCAGTGCCAAGATAAATACCTTAGCATTTTGCTTGGTTATTACCAAAAGGCATTGATTTTTCAGCCGGTTTTTCTGGTAGAATGCCCCGCTTTTCCGGCCAGACAGCAATTTGAACAGCCATTCCATCCCCTGTTGAACAGAGAATACAGACAGGACTCACAGTTAGTGGACCTTAACCCATGAATACGCAACAACGCCTGAAAGCACTGCATGACGCCCTCGAGAAAAGGATACTCCTGCTTGACGGCGCCATGGGAACCCAGATCCAGGCACACAAACTGGGCGAAGCTGACTTTCGCGGCGAACGTTTTCAGGATCACGAATCTGATCTTGCGGGTAACAATGACCTGCTTACACTGACGCAATCTGAGATTATTTTTCACATTCACGCGCAATATCTTGAGTCAGGCGCAGATATCATCGAAACCAACACCTTTAATTCAACATCCAGCTCGCAAAGTGATTACCAACTACAACACCTGACATACGAATTGAATTTTGAAGCGGCCAAGCTGGCGCGCAAGGCCTGTGACCAGTTCTCCGCAAAGACGCCTGACAAGCCGCGCTTCGTTGCCGGCGTTCTGGGGCCAACCAGCAAGACGGCCTCTATTTCACCCGATGTGAATGACCCGGGGCTACGAAACACCAGTTTCGATATCCTTGTTGAAGACTACAGCAATGCAACCAAGGGCCTCATTGCAGGTGGCGTCGATCTAATCCTGATTGAAACGGTGTTCGATACCTTGAATGCCAAGGCAGCGATATTCGCCGTCCAGTCCTGCTTCGAAGAATTGGGTTGCGACTTGCCGATCATGATTTCCGGTACCATTACCGACGCCAGTGGCAGAACCCTGTCCGGCCAGACTGTGGAAGCATTCTGCAACACCGTAGCCCATGCCAGACCGTTGTCCGTTGGATTCAACTGTGCGCTGGGAGCCGAACAACTGCGTCCCTATATTGCGGAAGCGAGCGCCCTGCTACCCTGCCTGGTCTCCACACACCCGAACGCTGGCCTGCCCAATGAAATGGGCGAGTATGATCAGACACCCGAGGAAATGGCGGCAATTATCGAGGAATTCGCTGCTGACGGTTTTCTGAATATAGTAGGAGGCTGCTGCGGGACCACGCCCGAGCACATCAAGCTATTGGGAGAAACGGTAGCGCGCCATGCACCCAGGAAAATACCTTCAATAGAGCCCAAGTGCCGTTTGAGTGGCCTGGAATCACTTAATATCAGCCCCGATTCTCTGTTCGTTAACGTGGGTGAGCGAACCAATGTGACCGGGTCGGCCCGTTTCGCACGATTAATCCGGGAGGATGACTACGACACCGCGTTGGACGTGGCGCGGGAACAGGTTGAGTCTGGCGCGCAGATCATCGATATCAATATGGATGAAGGCATGCTGGATTCCCAGGGTGCCATGGAGCGTTTTTTGCGCCTTGTCGCTTCGGAACCGGATATCAGCAGAGTGCCGATTATGATCGATTCATCCAAATGGGAGATCATTGAAACCGGCCTCAAGGGCATTCAAGGCAAGGGCATTGTCAACTCAATCAGCCTGAAGGAAGGTGAGGAAGACTTCATCGGCAAGGCACGCCTGTGTCTGCGCTATGGCGCTGCCGTCATTGTGATGGCATTTGATGAACAAGGTCAGGCTGACAGCCTGCAGCGCAAGATCGACATATGTACTCGCTGTTATAAGATCCTGGTGGAAACGGTAGGTTTCCCGCCCCAGGATATTATTTTCGATCCCAATGTCTTTGCCATTGGTACCGGCATCGAGGAGCACGACAATTATGCGGTGGATTTCATCGAGTGCTGCCGCTACATCCGTGACAATCTGCCTCATACACTGATCTCCGGTGGCATCAGCAACGTGTCGTTTTCCTTTCGTGGCAACAACCCGGTCCGTGAAGCCATTCACTCGGTTTTTCTCTACCACGCGATAGGTGCCGGCCTGTCCATGGGTATCGTCAATGCAGGGCAGCTTACTGTTTATGATGAAATTCCAGCCGCACTAAAAGAACGGGTTGAAGACGTGGTGCTTAACCGTCGTTCCGATGCCACCGAGAGACTGATGGAAGTGGTAGCCAGCTTTAGCGGCGGTGAATCGGCCAGTTCCAGCACCGAAGACCTGGAATGGCGCAACGCCGAAGTGGAGAAGCGACTTACCCACGCACTGGTTAAGGGAATCACCCGCTTCATCGAAGAAGATACTGAAGCGGCCAGGCAGAAATACGATCGCCCCATCAAGGTCATCGAAGGCCCCCTGATGGATGGCATGAACGTGGTAGGAGACCTCTTCGGCAGCGGCAAGATGTTCCTTCCCCAGGTGGTCAAGAGTGCGCGCGTAATGAAACAGGCAGTTGCCTACCTGTTACCGTACATCGAGGAAGAGAAACAAGGTGGCGAAAGCCGGGCAAAAGGAAAAATTCTACTGGCCACAGTGAAAGGCGATGTTCACGATATTGGAAAAAATATCGTGGGCGTTGTGCTTGGTTGTAATAATTACGAAGTAATCGATCTCGGCGTCATGGTGCCATGTGAAAAAATATTACACACAGCACGGGAAGAAAACGTCGATATTGTCGGGCTCAGCGGACTCATTACGCCTTCGCTGGACGAAATGGTTCATGTCGCAAAAGAGATGCAGCGACTGGATTTTAACGTGCCGTTACTGATTGGTGGCGCGACAACATCCAAAGCCCATACTGCAGTAAAGATAGAGCAGAACTACTCTAATGACTGTACTGTCTATGTGCCCGATGCATCCCGCAGTGTTTCCGTTGTCAGCTCTCTGCTCAATGCTGACAACAAGCGGGCGTTTATCCACAGTCTCAGTGCTGAGTATCAGATAATCCGGGAGCGTACAGCCAAGCGCAGAAAAGGTCGAACTCTGCTCAGCCTGGCGGAAGCCAACGCCAATCGTTTCCAAAGCGACTGGCAACAATATCAGCCTCATCGCCCTGCTTTCCTAGGAACGAAAATTTTAGACAATTACCCGCTTGCTGAACTGGTGCCTTATATTGACTGGACACCCTTTTTCATCACCTGGGACCTGGTGGGTAAATATCCAACAATCCTGCAGGACCAGGTAGTGGGTGAAGCTGCAACCGAACTGTTCGAGGATGCCAGACAGTTGCTGGATCGGATAATTGACAACCGGTTACTTACCGCACGAGCGGTAATCGGATTCTGGCCTGCCAATGCCAACGATGATAATGATGTGATCCTTTACCGTGACGAGGAAGGTAATGACGAGCTGGCGACCCTGCACTTCCTCCGTCAACAGTCAGTGCGTGATGGCGACCAGCCTAACTACTGCCTGGCGGATTTTGTTGCGCCGCGAGGAACCCACACCGACTACATGGGTGGATTTGCAGTCACCACCGGCATCGGCGTCGATAAACTGGTAGCTGAGTATGAGGGAAATCACGACGACTACCATGCCCTGCTGGTGAAAGCTTTGGCGGATCGCCTGGCAGAAGCCTTTGCCGAACGGCTGCACCAACGGGTACGTAAGGAATTCTGGGGTTACGCGACATCAGAGTCACTTGACAATGAAGCGCTCATCAAAGAAAAGTATCAGGGGATCCGACCGGCGCCTGGCTACCCCGCCTGCCCCGATCATTCGGAAAAAACCACCCTGTTCGAATTGCTGGATGCTGAGCAGGCAGTGGATATTTCATTGACTGAAAGCTTTGCCATGTTACCCGCAGCCAGTGTCAGTGGCCTGTACTTTGCCCACCCGGACGCCCGCTACTTCAATGTTGGCAAGATAGACCGTGAACAGGTGGACAACCTCGCTGTCCGGAAATCCGCCGACGCCGAGGAAATGGCCAGGCTGCTGTCCCCTAACCTGAATTGAGCTCCTGCAAACAGGGTGAAAAACTGACAAGCCTTGAAACCATTGGTTAAAATGCTCAGCTTATCTCGAATGCATCTGGGTGCCCTATGGCCAGAGGCGGCAGTAAAGACCGAGGAATGACACGCAATGTACAGGTATGATCAATACGACCATCAGATGCTGGCGGACCGCGTAGCACAGTTTCGAGGTCAAACTCAGCGCTTTCTGGATGGCAAGCTGAGTGACACAGAATTCCTGCCCCTGCGCCTGCAAAACGGTCTGTACATACAGCGACTGGCTCCCATGCTGCGCATCGCCATCCCATATGGGCTGTTGTCATCCCCACAGATGCGCAAGTTGGCTTTTATCGCCAATCATTTCGATAAAGGTTACGGGCACCTGACAACACGTCAGAATATCCAATTTAACTGGCCGGCACTGGAAGAGGTACCAGATATTCTCGAACACCTGGCAGAAGTGGAGATGCATGCCATACAGACCAGCGGCAACTGCATTCGCAATACCACAACGGACCAGTTTGCGGGCTGCGCTGCCGACGAAATCGAAGACAGCCGCGCCTATTGTGAAATTATCCGGCAATGGTCCACCTTTCATCCGGAATTCGCTTTCCTGCCGCGCAAATTTAAAATTGCCGTGTGTGGCACCAAAGACGACCAGGCAGCCACCCAGGTCCATGACATCGGGATTTATATCGTCTGTAACGAACAGGGAGAGACTGGATTCAAGATTCTGGCCGGTGGCGGTCTGGGCCGCACCCCGGTCATCGGACACGTCATGTCCGAGTTTGTTGAAAAACAACAATTGTTGACCTTTCTGGAAGCGATTCTTCGCGTCTACAACCGGGAGGGGCGCCGCGACAACAAGTACAAGGCGCGCATCAAGATATTGGTCAAGGAAACCGGACCTGAACGATTTCGGGAAAAAGTCCAAGCCGAATGGAACAAGATCAAAGACGGCGCCATGAAGCTGACCGATGTAGAAATTGAACGCTGCAAATCTTTTTTCACAGCACCCGCTTATCGTGATCTACCCGAGTCCAGCTCCGAACTTGATGAGGCCCTGGCATCGGATGTGCTTTTCTCCAGCTGGTATCACAACAATGTGAAACCACATCAGCGCCCTGGCTATGCAATTGCCAACGTGTGCGTAAAGGATACCGGCACCGCACCCGGCGACATAACCGCCAGGCAGATGAATTTTGTAGCCGACCTGGCAGACAAATTCAGTTTCGGCGAGATGCGAATCAGTCATCAGCAAAACATCATTTTCTCAGACGTGGAGAAGTCACAGCTTTACAATTTATGGCAGGCATTGAAGAGTGAATCACTGGCGGCTGCCAATCTGGGTCTGCTGACTGACGTGATCTGCTGCCCGGGAGGTGATTTTTGTGCTCTCGCCAATGCCAAGTCTATCCCCATCGCGGAATCCATCCAACGTCGCTTCGATGATCCTGAACTGCTGCAGGACATTGGCGAGCTTGCTCTCAACATTTCCGGTTGCATGAACGCCTGCGGTCACCACCACGTAGGCAACATCGGAATTCTGGGTGTCGACAAAAAGGGTGCAGAGTTCTATCAGCTGTCACTGGGCGGCTCGGCGGGAAATCGCACCAGTCTGGGCAAGATTATGGGACCCGCATTTGCCCAGGAAGAAATCCCGGATGTCATCGAGAAAATCGTTACGGTCTATCGCGAACGCCGTGAACCAGGCGAGGGTTTTATTGCCACTTACGACCGGATTGGGATGGAGCCGTTCAAGGAGCGGGTTTATGCCAAAGATGAATGATAGATGGCTAAAAAATGATTAAAGCGCGATAAACAGATGACTGGATACCGAAAAGGAGCCACGTTGTGCAAACATTGATTAAAAATGGCCAGCTAATCGACGATGCCTGGGTGCTGGTTAAAGAAGCCAATGACGCCGGGATCCTGCAGGCATTGCCGGGCAGGGATCTTATCGTGCCATTCAAATTCTGGAAGTTCCAGCAGGAAGATATCGCCAATTACTGGGGTCAAATTACAATCTGGTTCGATAGCGACGAAAACGTTAATGACTTTAAGGGTTCGCTGGACAGCTTCCCCCTGATTGGCCTGAATTTCCCTGTTTTTTCCGATGGTCGCTCCTACACCAATGCTCGAGAGCTGCGGGAAAATCTCGGCTACCAGGGTGAAGTCCGTGCCATAGGAGACGTGTTGCGTGACCAGCTGTTTTATATGCATCGCTGTGGATTTGATGCATTCCAGTTGCGTCATGATCAGGATCCTGAAGAATGTCTGACGGCATTCTCTGATTTTCAAAACGGCTATCAGGCCAGCATCGATCAGCCACAGCCGCTGTTCCGACGCCGCTGAGTTAGGAAACAGCCTATTCGGCTGACTCATGGAACCCGATTCCCTACTCTTTTCCTTTTTCCTTATATTCACTGGCGCAGCGCTACTGTCAACCTTTGCTCTTGCGTTTCGCCAGCCCTTGCTGGTGGCTTACATCGGAGTAGGCGTTATTGTCGGTCCCTATGGCGCCGGCTTGATATCAGATACCAATCTGCTGAGTGATATCGCCGAATTCGGAATCATCTTTCTGCTATTTCTACTTGGCCTCGATATGCAGCCAGCCAAGCTGGTCAGCACACTGAAGAAGACCTTCATGGTTACCTTGATCAGCAGCGTGGTCTTTGTGCTGATGGGCTACGGAACCGGTCTCTTGTTTGGCCTGACCCATTTAGAAAGCCTGGTGATCGGTGCAGCGATGATTTTTTCCAGCACCATCATCGGCATCAAGCTGCTGCCAACTACGGTCCTTCACCAGAAGCACATGGGAGAACTGATGGTCGGGATCCTGCTGCTACAGGATTTTATTGCCATATTTCTGATGGTCTTTCTCGATATCGATCATGGCGAGGGAGACAATGCGTTACGCGTTTTTATCGCGTTCCCGGTCCTGCTGCTGGTCGCCTACACCAGCACTCGTTACGTTTTACTGTTTTTGATTGGCAAGTTTGATCATTTCAAAGAATACATTTTTCTACTCGCCATAGGCTGGTGTCTGGGCATCGCCGCGCTGGCTTCTTTCATGGGATTATCGGCGGAGATTGGCGCCTTTATTGCCGGAGTTTCATTGGCAACCAGCCCCATCGCCCAGTATATTGCATACAGCCTAAAGCCACTGAGAGATTTTTTCCTGATTCTGTTTTTCTTTTCCCTGGGTGCCCAGTTCAATATCCTGCTGCTGGGAACGATAATCGGCCCGGCGCTCTTATTGGCAGTGCTGGCGCTGTCAGTAAAGCCGGTAGTATTTCATTACCTGCTACGCCGCTTCGAGGAAAGAAACAAACTGGCCTGGGATGCAGGCTTGAGACTGGGACAGATCAGTGAATTTTCGCTGCTGATTGCCTACGTCGCTACGCAATCTCAAATCATTGGCGAAGAAACTTCACTGATCATACAGGCTGCTGCGATCATCACCTTCGTGGCGTCGTCCTATATTGTGGTGATGTTCTGCACTTCACCGATCAGCATCAGTGCCAAGCTGCGCCGGGATTAGCTATCGAGGTTCAGAACCATCCTGCCGACCGCCTGACCCGCCAGAACTGCCTGAAGGCTTTCCGATAACTCATCGAATCCAACATCGTGGCATAGTGATTCCAGACTATCGATCTTCCAGTCGCCAGCAAGCAGATTCCACACCCTCGTCTTGGTTTCCAATGGTAGATTTACCGAATCAATGCCCAGCAGATTAACGCCACGTAGGATAAACGGGAAAACGCTGGCCGGGAGCGACGGCGAGCCTACCAAGCCGCAGCACGCAACACTCGCGCCATATTTAAGGCTCTTTAGTATATTGACGAGGGGTTGCCCGCCAACCACGTCCACCGCTCCTGCCCACTCTTCTTTTAGCAGCGGGCGTGAGTTTTCTTCAGACAATACCTGGCGATCGATCACACGGGACGCACCTATACCGCTAAGAAATTGTTCCCCGTACGTTTTTCCAGTGCTACCTACCACGGAATAACCAAGCTTGCTTAAAATTGCCACCGCAACAGCACCAACTCCTCCGGTTGCACCGGTTACCAGTACCTCACCATCACCCGGCTCCATGCCATTCAGCAACAGCTTCTCTACACACAAAGCTGCGGTAAAACCAGCTGTGCCAAGTATCATACTTTCCTTCATACCAAGGCTCGGAGGCCTGGGTACCACCCATTGATGTGGTACTCGAATGAATTGACCAAAGCCACCGGAAGTGTTCATCCCAAGGTCATACCCGATCACGATCACTTCATCGCCTGGTTTAAAGTTGGTGGCGCCGCTTTCCACCACCTCTCCAGCAGCGTCTATACCGGGTGTATGCGGATAGTTTCGGGTTACTCCCTTATTTCCAGAAGCCGACAGGGCATCCTTATAATTAAGCGATGAATAACGAACCCGAACAAGTATGTCGCCCTCCGGCAAATCATCCACCTGACGCTGCACTACTTTACTGACGTATTTGTTCTCTTTCGTTTCTTCAACCAGCAGCGCTTTGAAATCCTGCACCGTAGTTCTCCCAGTTCTGGATAGTTGATTTCTGGTTCTGAAAATCTGAAATATATTCTCAGTTTAAGTCTTCAGGAATAGTAATTCCTCGAATTGCTCTTTTCCAAGAACACTGCTGACACACTGTCTATTGCGCTGCGAAAAATCGATCCCATGCGGTCCTGCATAGTTTTCCTGTGTTGAAACTCAACCTCGTAAACGTCCGCGCCATCGCACGCTGCCACAATACATTCATCACTGGTCTTCAGTTCATCAACCATGTATCGCTCTTTGGCTTTTACACCCACCCAGGTTTCACCAGTGGAAATCTTATCAATATCCACACTGGGTCGATGATCCTTTACCCATTGCTTGAACAGGGAATGCATGTCTTCCACGTCATCCTTAACCTTGTCGCGTCCTTTCTGGGTTATCTCACCGAATGTCGTCAGCGTGGTTTTGAATTCCCCTGCGCTTATGGTTTCGTAATCGATTTCGTTTTTCTTCAGCAGGCGGTGGAAATTGGGCAACTGTACCAGCACCCCGATCGATCCGATAATGGCAAAGGGTGCAACTATCAGCCTATCCGCCAGACACGCCATCATGTATCCCCCGCTGGCCGCAACCTTATCAACACAGATAGTCAATGGAATTTTCTTGTCCTTGATGCGCATCAGCTGGGAAGATGCCAGACCGTAGGCATGCACCATGCCACCGGGACTTTCCAGTCGCAGAACTACCTCGTCACTATCTCGCGCCAGCGAAAGTACCGCGGTAATCTCTTCCCGCAGCGAGCCCACTGCATGAGCCGCGATATCGCCTTTAAAATTCAACACATAGACCCGCTTCTTCTGCTCCTGGCTGTCGCCATCGGAATGCTTTTTTTTGGCCTTACTGGCTTTTTCTTCTTCCTTATGCTGCTTTTTCTTCTCCTTATGATCCTGCTTCAGGCTGTGCTTATCGAGGACTGCTTTTTTCAAGGACTCGAGCATTTCATCAATATGCTCGTTAAGTTTGGTAACTTTTATATACCCTTTAGCTCCGCCTTTGCGCTGCTTGTTTCCAGCCGACGCCAGGGCGGACAGTATAAAAATAATAGCCAGGGCAAGGGTCGCCACCTTAGCGAGGAACATGCCGTACTCAATCAGGTACTCCAAGTGTATATCTCCTTGTTGGAAACCAAGTCGGACCATTCTGCCCGTTCTGATCTCAAATTAAAATCACCAACGCTCACAATGCAGCTGTATAAGCTGACCGGCAACGCTTATCTCGGACGATGGAATATTCGGCAACTGGTCAGGCGTGAACCAGCGCAACTCATCAATCTCGCCAGGTTCAGGCAGTAATTCCCCAGATACGTAATCAGCGAAAAAACCCAACATCAACTGTGAGGGAAACGGCCAGGACTGGCTCTTGACGTAACGTATATTGGCAATCTCAATACCTGCTTCTTCTTTGACTTCCCGAGCCACGGTTTCCTCAGGGGTCTCCCCCGCCTCGACGAACCCCGCAAGGCAACTGAACAGCTTAAAGCGATATCTGGCATGCCGCGCAAGTAACAGCCGCTTGCCGTCGCTCACCAGCACAATGACACAGGGGTTGATCCGAGGATAACAGCTTTGTTCGCAGGATGGACACACCAGGGCGCGCTCGGCCGCGTGCGGTTCGGTGGGATGGCCACAATAACCGCAGTGGCGATGTGACAGGTACCAGCTGACCAGCTGGTTACCCAGGCCTGGCAATCTGAATTCATCTTCAGGACAGTTTAGTAGAATCTCTCGCAATGGGACAAAATCTGCATCTGCCGGTCGTTGGCTTTCAGAATCAACATGCACTGCGATAAAACGCTCGTCACCGGCATCTTCCACCAGCACTGACCTGTCTGAATCAGTCAGGAATTCCGCAAGCTCCTCGTACTTCCAGGTATATTTACCCTGACGGGAAAGAATCCGCTGGCGATAATACACAAGTACTCTGTCTCTCTGCTCACAGGCATCATGCGTAATAAAATTCGGATTGTTCAGATAGGAGGCGCTCATCTACACTTATCAAACGGACTAGGATTAGACACCATACCAGCCGCCATCCTATTTAATACCAAGCCAGACGCAGCTATTTCCACTTTCCTTATCGATAGCTTTAAGTCTCTGCTCATGTTCTGCCAGCTCCTTCGAATCCGCCCTGATAACCTTTAAAGGAGGTCGGTTACTGTCGAAAGTTCTGGTCCGGCGTTTGCCTGCAGTACCCTGCTGTTCTTCTGTTCCCAGTTGCAACCTGGTCTGGCCACCGGTCATGGCCAGATACACATCAGCCAGGATTTCCGCATCCAGCAAGGCGCCATGTAACTCACGTTGTGAATTATCGACCTCGTAGCGCTTGCACAACGCATCGAGATTGTTTCTTTGCCCAGGATGCTTTTGCCGAGCCAGCGCCAGGCTGTCGACGATAGAACAGTACCGTTCCAACGATCCGAGGCCAGCTTTCATCTGCTCAAATTCGCTATTCAGAAATCCCACATCAAACGGCGCGTTGTGAATTACCAGTTCGGCGCCCCTGACGAATTCGAGAAACTCTTCGGCTATCTGCGAAAAACGAGGTTTATCAGCCAGAAATTCAGTAGTCAGACCATGGATCTCGATGGCCCCTTCATCGATTTCACGATCGGGGTTCAGATAGTAGTGGAAATGCTTGCCGGTCAACTTGCGGTTGTCTATTTCCACACAACCGATCTCAATCACCCGGTGACCCTGTAATGGATCCAATCCGGTTGTCTCTGTATCAAGCACTATCTGTCGCATTCAAACCCGTTCCTCATTATCTTCAGGGCAACTCATCGATGCCCTGATTGGCGAGCTGATCGGCCAGTTCGTTTTCCGGATGTCCGCTATGCCCTTTTACCCAATGCCATTCTATGTCGTGCCCGTTTACCAGCTCATCCAACCTTTGCCAGAGTTCCACGTTCTTGACTGGTTTCTTACCGGCGGTTTTCCAGTTTCGTTTTTTCCAATTGGGCAGCCACTCTGTGATTCCTTCCAATACATAGCGGGAATCGGTGGTTATGGTTACCTGGCTTGATTTCTTGAGCGCTTCCAGGCCTCTGATTACCGCAGTAAGCTCCATCTTGTTGTTGGTGGTTTCAGGATCACCCCCATAAAGCCGTTTTTCGGCCTCACCGTATCTCAGCAGTACGCCCCATCCGCCTTGGCCGGGATTTCCTCGACAAGCGCCATCGGTGAACATTTCGACCTTCTTCAACAGTCAGGAGTCCTAATGCAGTTTCTTGATGCGAACGTTTTCGGCTGCCGGCAGCACCGTTGCCCTGGGCCGTAACGGACGCCACTTGGGAAGTACGGGGGTAATTGGAATTACCTGCTTGGTGCTGATCACCAGATAGGCGCCACCAAAGGGACTCTTGAACCGACCATTAATCTCCGCTGCTTCAGCAGATGCAGCAAGTGCCTTGCGCCAGCGGGATGGCAGAAAATGCAGCCCGTACTCCACTTTTTCAACATGCAGTTCCAACAGTTTTAGCCAGTCGGAAACCCGGTGATGGCTGATAAATCTGCCACTCCAGGGGACTTCGGCTTTGATCTTGAGAACTTTCTTCAACCCCCACAAACTTAGCGGGTTAAAGCCGATTATCAACAACTGCCCTCCCGGCCTGAGCACTCGGGTTGCCTCCCTCAGCAGGGTGTGACTGTCCCTGGTGAAGTCCAGTGCATGATGCACAACCACTACATCGATACTGTCGTTCGCTAACGGCAATTGTTCGTTGTCCGCTACCGGCAGTTTTTCGCTGCCGTCGAATTCAGGGGCAAATATCACTTTGTGCCCTACCGGACTGTCAGCAATCAGCGAATGACGTGAACTACACCCCAGTTGCAGGATATGGTAGCCGAACATGCGGTTCAGGTACGGCATAATCAGTTGCTTTTCTGCCTGCAGCACGGTGTTGCCGACAGGTGATTCAAACCATTGAGACAGTACGCTCTGCCCGTCGGTAAAATCCACCTGCTCCTGCAGGAGACGACGGCGGGTTTGATGTCTGGAAGGTAACTTCACGGTGAGTGTTCCTGGTAATTCGCCTCTGTATCTGCGTGAAAGCTGCTTGTAAGTTGCCTGCAGCAGGTATCGAGCGCGCGCGATTCTGCCATTTTACAGGAACCTGGCAGCAGATAAAGCTGTCGAAATAGCTAACAATAGACGTTATCATTCGCCTTTTTTGTCATCGACCAGCTGGCTATGAGCAGTTCCGAAGCGATTTACCCAATTCCTGCTTTTTCAGACAATTACATTTGGATTTTTACAGATGGAGAAAACGACGCCTGTGTGGTCGATCCAGGCGATTCCAATGTGGTTGCGGAATACCTGGGTAATCACAACTTGAGTCTGAGCCATATTCTACTCACTCACCACCACCCCGACCACACGGGTGGCGTCAAGGCGCTGGCAGATCGCTTTGATTCTCAGGTTATCGGACCTGCCAAATCACCGTTTGGTGCCATTGATCACCCCGTTTCTGAGGGACAGCGACTGACAGTCCTGGGATTTCAATTTGGCGTACTGGAAGTGCCGGGCCATACCTTGGATCATATTGCCTATTACTGCGATAGTGCGCCGGATGGAGATGGGCCGCTGGTGTTTTGTGGTGACACGCTTTTTGCTGCCGGATGCGGCCGGATATTCGAAGGCAATCCATCCATGATGTTTCAGTCACTGCAGAAACTGGCAGCCCTGCCCGCTGCAACCCGGGTTTTCTGCACCCACGAATACACATTGGCGAACCTGCAATTTGCCAACGCAGCAGAACCTGAAAATAAGGAATTACAGCAAAGGACCGCAAGTGCCAAACAAGCTCGTGACAGCAATCAGCCTACGCTGCCATCCAATATTGGTCTGGAACTGGCCACTAATCCCTTTCTACGCTGTTCCCAACCCACACTGGCCCGTTCCGCTGCCACTCAACACGGCAGCCAGGTGACGGATCCGGTAGAAGTATTCGCTACCCTTCGCCGCTGGAAAGACAATTTCTGAATTTAACCGGTTTTTTTATGAATCTGCTTACTCGCAAAATTATTCGTACTACGACGACTCTGTCCCTTGCAGCGCTGGTCGCAGCGTGTCAAGTCAATCCCATTCAACAGCCGTCCAGTTTGCCCGAAACCCCCGTGCAATCGTCAATTAGTCGTCCTGCAACAATTGCTGAAAGGCCTCTGTCCACTCAACCCACCGCTGTACCGATCCTGGAAGGAGACGCATTTCGTTACGAAAATCTCTGGCAGCTGGTCTCCGACAACCTGAGCGTGCAGCAACAGTATGAGCATGCCAGTATAGACAAGGAGTTGGCCTGGTATCTCGATCATCCCAATTATCTTGATCGCATCACTGGCCGTGCAGCCCCTTTTTTGTTCGCCATCGTTCAAGAAGTCCAGGCACGCAAATTGCCACTGGAACTGGCACTGCTGCCGGTCGTGGAAAGCGCATTTGACCCCAATGCCTACTCACCGGAACATGCAGCCGGTTTGTGGCAGTTTATTCCAGCTACCGGACACAGTTACGGGCTGTCTGCGGACTGGTGGTATGACGGTCGTCGCGATCCCCTGGCTTCAACGCGCGCCGCACTGGACTACCTGGAGTTCCTGCATGACAAGTTTGAAGAAAACTGGCTTCTTGCCATCGCCGCCTACAATGCTGGCGAAGGCAATGTCAGACGGGCATTAAGACGCAGTGGCCAATCAGCCAGTGCAGCGGACTTCTGGTCATTACCCTTGCCTGCAGAAACCAGGGGGCATGTACCAAGGCTGCTCGCTATTTCCCGCTTGATTGCCAATGCTCAGCAGTTTGGGATTCAATTGCCCCCTCTGCCTAATGAACCCTTTCTGGAGGTGGTTGAGTTGGACTTTCAACTGGACCTGACAACCGCCGCACAGATAGCCAGCGTAGACGAAAAATTGCTGCGCACCTTAAATGCCGGATATCTGCAATGGGCCACCCATCCGATTTACCCGCAATCGCTCACTGTTCCGAAGGATAAAGCTCAGCGTTTCAAAGACGCTATTGCTGACCTGCCAACCGAGGGGAGAGTCGCTTGGGACCATTATCAGATACGCCGCGGTGATACACTGGGGGGCATAGCTCACCGCTTTAACACGCAGGTAGAAGTCCTGCAATCCGTCAACAATCTTCGAGGCACACGAATCGTTGCAGGTAAACCGCTGCTCATTCCACGCCCTGGTCTCAATGCCAGCTCTTCCGGACTGATTGCCGCTGCCCTGCCTGGCAATCTACCCCCGACTCCCACCAGTTACCGAGTCAAACGCGGCGACAGCCTGTGGCGCATCGCACAAAGTTTCGATCTGCGTTCCAGGGATATCGCTTCGTGGAATGGCATCGCGCTGGATTCTATGCTTCATCCTGGCCAACTCCTGATCCTGCACCCTACCAGCTTGCTGGCAGCAGCCGAGGGCAAGAATAGCGAAGATGAAAGGACTGTCAGCTATTCGGTTGCCAGGGGTGATTCTCTCGATCGCATAGCCAGACGATTTAACGTCACAGTAGGAAATCTGGCTGCCTGGAACAACCTCGATCCCAATGCGCTGATTTTCCCGGGACAGAAAATCCGGGTAAGAATGCCAGCAACCAACTTCAACTGAGGCGTCTATTTCGCTGGCGATTAAGCGCTGACGACAGGCTCGCTAACGATAAAATCCGGTGCCTGTTGATGGCTCCACAAGACAGATAAAAACAGGAACAGATTTATGGGTTTTCTCGCAGGTAAACGAATTTTAGTGCTGGGCGTTGCCAGCAAACTTTCCATCGCCAGCGGTATTGCCGCAGCCATGCATCGGGAAGGCGCCGAACTGGCGCTGACCTATCAGAATGAAAAACTCAAGGGCCGGGTGGAAGGCTTCGCCGAAGGCTGGGACTCTAAGCTGGCGTTTCCCTGCGATGTCACCAGTGATGAGCAAATAATGGAATTGTTCAAGAACCTCGCCGAACACTGGGATGGGCTGGACGGCATAGTTCACTGCCTTGCTTATGCACCTGCCCACGAACTGGACGGTAACTATGTGGATGTAACAACCCGCGAAGGATTTCTCACCGCTCACGAAATCAGCTCTTATAGCCTGGTTGCGCTGGCCAAGGCCGGAAGAGATCTCATGCAGAATCGCAACGGTTCAGTACTGACACTGAGCTATCTGGGAGCCGTGCGGACACTGCCAAATTACAACGTTATGGGACTGGCAAAGGCCAGCCTGGAGGCCAATGTACGCTACATGGCTTCCAGCCTCGGACCAGAAGGAACGCGAGTGAACGCCATATCCGCCGGTCCAATAAGAACCTTGGCGGCCTCCGGAATCAAGAGCTTTCGCAAGATGCTGGACTATAACGCAAAACAAACGCCTCTAAGACGCAACACCACAATCGAAGAAGTTGGAAATGCCGCTGCATTTCTTTGCTCAGATCTGGCGTCTGGAATTAGCGGTGAAGTGCTCTACGTAGACGGGGGCTTCAACACCACGGCAATGGGGAGTCTGGAAGACAACTCTTAAGGCAGGTTACCTGCCTGTTAACGGGCGGTAACCTCAGAACATATAGAATACCGGAGTTTACTACCAATAAGCCCGTTTGCGACGGACAATGTCAAGCAAAATAGACTGCTTGGGATCATTCCCGCCAGGCCCAGATAAGAACGGCATCCACAAATCAGTCAATAACTGAAAGTTAATACCACCACGCCCATGTGAAGACGGGGCGACTGGAATTATTCCCTGATTACTAAAGCAGCGGGTCGTCAATCACCCTGGTAGTGATATCTGCGTTCGCTCGAAGGTAATTAAGATATGAACTGAATAGCGACTGACTGCGCTCTCCCAGAACAGACTGCTCAATACTTTCCCTTTCAGCATCCGGCATAGATGCGAGCTCTCCCACTTGAACATCGTTAAGCTCAACCACTACATAGGTACCGTTGGTGAGGGCAACACCCTCATAAATTGGACCATCCCCGTCTGGAGCTGGCAAGGAAAAAACCGCATTGGTAATTTCCCGGTTGATCGCCACGGAATCCCGGGTGATACCATTTTGTTCTACCCACTCCAGTTCGTTCTCCGTCAGTAGCTGACTGATATCTTGCTCCTGCACAAGAGCTGCGAGGATTCCCTGGCCAAGGTCCCTGGCACGTTCCCTTTCGAGATCGGTGCGCAAAATGACTGCTATTTCTCCCTCTACTTCTTCAAGTGGCCGAAAAGATGCTTCCTGTCTCTCTTGCAGTCGCAGCACGATAGCCTGAGATTCATTCACCTCGATTGCATCGCTATTGAAGCCAGCTTCAAGCACATCCTCAGAAAACGCGGCATCAATTACCCGGGAGTTAGCAAACAATCCCTCTCCACCGGAACGGGGAAATAAGCCGCTTTCCTGAATTTCCAGTTCCAGCTCTTGTGTCATCGGTTGCAGGTCGGACGACTCAAAAGCCATGTTGGAGAGGTCTTCCAGTCGCTGGGCAAAAATCTGTTCCGCCTGGGCTGAGCGTAAATCTCTACTAATTCGATCTGCGACTTCCTCATAGGGTGCGAATTCAGTTACCGCGTCTTCTGTCAATTTCACCAGATGGACACCAAACTCGGTAACTACCGGGCTGGAAACTTCATCAACATCCATCTCCAGCAATATATCCTCAATAGGCTGCGGAAAAGCTGTTCCATCTGAGTAACCAATATCTCCATCCTGTTCGGCAGAAATAACGTCGCTTGAAAGCTCCAGCGCCAGGGCTCCAAAATCTTCGCCCTGATCCAGTCGTTGCTCAGCTTCCTGTGCCAGTGCCATTGCTTCTTCTTCAGACAACGCGGCACCAACTTCAAATAAAATATGCGACGCACGACGTTCGGCCGAACCAGCAAAGGCCGAGCGTTCCTGTTCGTATTGGCCACGAATCAATTGCTCGTCAATTTCGATCGCTTCCATGATGGAAGCACGATTCAATTCCACGTATTGCACATTGACCTGCTCGGGTATAGCAAATTCGTCCTGGTTGGCCTGATAGTATTCAGCAATATCTTCATCAGGAATTGCTTCACCAAGAGTTCTGGTGCCAATGGTCAGAGAAATAAACCTGAAGTCACGGGCCTGGAGGCGCAGCTCGGCAATCCGTTGCAATTCTGATTCGGTAACAAAATCACTGGCTGAATAGGCATTGGCCAGCTGCGAAAGCAGCATGCTCTGCTCCAATCGCTCACGATAAAGGGGGACATTCAAGCCCTGCGATGCGATGGTTCGAACAGCCATATCACTGTCAAACACACCGTTGATCTGGAACGATGGGTTTTCCAGGATTGCCCTGTCAATCTGATCCTCTGACATTCCCAGATTCGCGCCTTCGGCAGCCTGTCGCAACAGCACTTCTTCGATCAGTTGATTGAGTGCGATTTGTTCTACCAGGCTTTGGTCGATACTCGCAGCATTGCCACCCAGAGACGCCAGTAAATTCTGAGTGCTTATAGCCAGTTGCTGTTCGGTGATGTCTTCCCCATTTACCTGCGCCACAGAAGGAGCAGCAATAAATCCTCCGATAATGGATTCCACACCCCATAGTGCGAACACTGCCACTATAAGCCCGATGATTACCTTGGCGATCACGCCTTGTGTGTTATCACGTATATCCTGCAGCATATCAACTGTCGCCTCACAATTTGCGGCTTCTCTTGCAATGAAAAAGGCGCATCTTGGAAGATGCGCCCTGAATATATAGCATTTATAACCAGGAGATCCCCGGTCAAAACAGTTTCTCTAGAAATCTTGTAAGAGTATACAGATTTATCGCTAACCTAGTTCTAGCTTTATGAATTTACTAGGAATTAACAGCATCCTTCAGTGCCTTGCCAGCTTTGAAACTCGGTACTCTGGCGGCGGCAATTTGAATTGGTGCGCCAGTCTGAGGATTACGTCCAGTTCTTGCTGCGCGGTTTTTGGTCGCAAAGGTTCCAAATCCGACCAGGACCACCGGGTCGTCTTTTTTCAATGAACCCGTAATCGTATCGATCATTGCATCGATAACTCGGCCTGCCTCTGCTTTAGAAATGTCTGCACTGTCGGCGACGGCATCTATAAGTTCTGATTTGTTCACGTTATCCCCTTTTAGTGTTGTTGGTTGTTGTGATTTTATTTTGTATAGCCAATCAAGGCTCTGGTTCAAAAATATGCTTACGGAATGAACCGGTAGTTGATCCTTAGCTGGTATTAAAAATTTGGACTGTCAAGCGCCCGATTAAAACCCGACTGATGGCGCGGAAAGCGCACAATACCGGGTCTTTATACCAATTGCCAGAAACTGGTGTCAACCTGAAAAACCATCTAATCAATGCGTATTGATCAGCTTTTCGTCGGTTGTCTGATCGACTTCATCCTTGGTGGATTTACTTTCAGTTTTTTTATCTTCCTGCTTGGCTTTGGGTGAAGGCATATATTGCAATGCAATTTCTAAAACCTGATCGATCCAGCGCACTGGAATAATATCCAGATCTGCCTTTATGTTGTCAGGAATTTCCGCCAGATCCCGTTCATTTTCTTCGGGAATGATAATGGTCTTGATATTGCCGCGATGTGCGGCAAGCAGTTTCTCTTTGAGGCCACCTATGCGCAACACCTGACCTCTGAGGGTTATTTCCCCAGTCATTGCTACATCGGCTTTTACCGGTATCTGGGTCAATACCGATACTAGTGCGGTACACATTCCAACACCTGCACTGGGACCGTCTTTTGGAGTTGCCCCTTCCGGGACATGAATATGCAGATCCACCCTTTCGTGAAAATCCCTGTCCAATCCCAGCGCATCAGCACGACTTCTTACTACGGTAAAAGCAGCCTGGATTGATTCCTGCATGACATCGCCAAGCGAGCCAGTTTTAATTGTCTTGCCCTTGCCTTCAACCGCTATGGCCTCGATGGTCAGTAACTCCCCACCAACTGAAGTCCAGGCCAGTCCATTTACCTGGCCAATCTTGTTTTCTTCCTGCGCCTTGCCGTAGTCAAACTTGCGGACTCCCGAATAGGTTTCAAGCACGTCTGTAGTCAACTTCAATTCCGCAGGCTTGTCATCCAGCGAATTTTCCTTAACTACCTTACGGCATATCTTGGCGATTTCGCGCTCCAGACCTCGAACACCAGCTTCACGGGTATAGTAACGAATCAGATCCCGAATTGGCTCTTCTTCGATCAGCAGCTCATTTTCTTTGATTCCGTTATTTTTCTTCTGCTTAGGCACCAGGTATCGTTGTGCAATGTTGACCTTTTCGTCTTCTGTGTAACCTGGAATTCGAATGACTTCCATACGATCCAGAAGTGGTCCGGGGATGTTCATGGAATTCGAAGTACAGATAAACATAACCTCGGAAAGATCGTAATCCACCTCCAGATAGTGATCATTGAAGTTGTGGTTCTGCTCGGGGTCAAGGACTTCCAGCAGTGCCGAGGCTGGATCACCGCGATGATCCATCCCCATTTTGTCTACTTCGTCCAGCAGGAACAGTGGATTTCTGACGCCAGCCTTGGACAGTTTTTGCAGTAATTTGCCAGGTAGTGAGCCGATATAAGTACGTCGATGACCGCGAATTTCCGCCTCATCCCGTACGCCGCCCAATGCCATGCGCACGAACTTTCGATTAGTAGCCCGTGCTATCGATTCTCCCAGCGAGGTTTTGCCCACACCAGGTGGTCCCACCAGGCAAAGGATCGGTCCTTTCAGCTTTTTGACTCGTTTCTGTACTGCAAGGTATTCAAGAATCCGCTCCTTGACTTCCTGTAGACCGTAGTGGTCATTTTCCAGAATTTCTTCAGCTTTCTTCAGATCCAGCCTTACTTTACTGCGCTTTTTCCAGGGGATGCTTACCATCCAGTCAATATAAGTCCTGACTACCGAAGCCTCAGATGACATCGGAGACATCATTTTGAGCTTGTTGAGCTCGGATGTGGCTTTCTCCTTTGCCTCTTTTGACATGCCGGCTTCTTCGATCTTACGTTTCAGCTCCTCAGCTTCGTTGGGCACATCCTCAAGCTCGCCCATTTCTTTTTGAATGGCTTTCATTTGCTCATTGAGGTAGTACTCACGCTGGCTTTTCTCCATCTGTTTTTTGACCCGCCCACGAATGCGTTTTTCAACCTGAAACAGGTCAATTTCCGATTCGATAAGGGCCATCAGGTGCTCGATTCGGGGCTGCAAATTTGCCAGCTCCAACAGATTCTGTTTTTCCTCCAGGCGCAGGGACATGTGCGAGGCAATGGTATCAACCAGCCGCCCCGGCTCATCGATACTGGAAATTGAAGTCAATACTTCGGGAGGAATCTTTTTACTAAGCTGCACGTACTGGTCAAACTGGGAAAGCAGCGATCGCAACAAGGCATCCGCATCTTTTTCTTCCAGTTCGTCAGGATGCAATTCCTTGACCTCGGCAACAAAACATTCGCCTTCCAATCCCACTTCGCCGAGTACGGCGCGGGTGAGGCCTTCCACCAGCACTTTTACGGTGCCATCAGGTAATCGAATCAGCTGCAGGATCGAGGCAACAGTGCCGATCTGGAACAGATCGTCGATCGTTGGCTCGTCTTCTGTACCGTTCTTCTGGGCGACCAGCAGAATCTGCTTGTCTGCCGCCATGGATTTCTCCAGCGCCTTGATGGATTTGGGGCGCCCGACAAACAGTGGCTGCACTATTTGCGGATAAACGACCACGTCGCGCAAAGGAAGCAGCGGAAAGGAATTACTGGTGTCTTTGGAACTTTGCTCGGAATGGCTCATAGTAAACTCTCTTGAATTGTGGAGCCGTCCCAAAAACCCGGAGGTCTGTGGTTTTCAGGCAGCCTGAATACCCTCAGATATGGAGTCGGGGAAGGATATTTCAAGCGCTTGGAGCGTTCACTCGTCGACGGCTTGTCGCGGTGTGTCGTCCTGCTCCAGGTTCTCGTACATCAGCAACGGTTCAGATTCACCGGCGATTACTGCAGCATCGATGATTACCTTGCTGACCTTCTTCTCAGAAGGAATTCGATACATTGTATCCAGCAGCACCCCTTCCATGATGGATCGCAAGCCGCGTGCCCCGGTTTTACGTTCCTGTGCTTTAGCGGCAATGGCGCGCAATGCATCGTCACGGAATTGGATCTCCACCCCTTCCATCTCGAACAGCTTCGCATACTGTTTGGTGAGCGAATTTTTGGGTTCACGGATGATGCGCACCAGCGCATCCAGATCCAGTTCGTCAAGGGTAGCGATCATAGGCAGGCGCCCGACAAACTCTGGAATCAGTCCATACTTGACCAGGTCTTCAGGCTCTACATCACGGAGTGTTTCGCCGACTCGATCTTCACTTTCCTGGTTTCTGACCTGGGCGGTGAAACCGATACCGCTCTTGTCCGACCGGTCACGGATAATCTTGTCCAGACCAGCAAACGCGCCACCGCATACAAACAGGATATTGGACGTGTCGACCTGCAGAAATTCCTGTTGCGGATGCTTCCTCCCACCCTGGGGCGGGACCGAAGCGACAGTACCTTCTATCAGTTTCAGCAATGCCTGCTGCACACCTTCACCAGAAACATCACGAGTGATAGAGGGGTTGTCAGACTTGCGGGAAATCTTGTCTATTTCATCGATATAGACGATGCCAATCTGGGCTTTCTCTACATCGTAGTCACATTTTTGCAACAGCTTTTGAATGATGTTCTCGACGTCTTCACCTACATAACCAGCTTCCGTCAGGGTCGTCGCATCGGCAATGGTAAAGGGAACGTCCAGCAATCGGGCCAAAGTTTCCGCCAGCAGGGTTTTACCTGTGCCGGTGGGGCCGATCATAAGAATATTGCTCTTGCCGAGCTCAACTTCGGTTTTGGACTTGTCGTAATTGAGGCGCTTGTAGTGATTATAGACAGCGACCGAAAGAACTTTTTTAGCTCTCTCCTGGCCAATCACATACTCGTCCAGAGTTTCCTTGATCTCTTCCGGAATAGGCAGCTTGCGGCCGCTGGACTCGGCATCCTTCTCCTGGATTTCTTCCCGAATAATGTCGTTACAGAGATCCACACACTCATCGCAAACAAACACCGACGGGCCGGCAATCAATTTGCGTACTTCGTGCTGACTCTTGCCGCAGAAAGAACAGTACAGCAGCTTCCCGCTGTCATCTCCTCCCTTGTTGTAACGATCGTCGGACATTTGCTCCTACCTCATCCTGCAACTATAAAACAAATCCCATAAAATACAGCACGTTACACACTTATGTGCAGTGCGGTCAGTATACCGGAGTCTAACACCTAAAAACATGCAGGCTATTGCGACTAAATGCAAGCCCCGATCCTGGAAAATGACTACCTATCATCCTCACTTTCTTCTTTTTTATCTACCCTTCGCTCAATTACTTTATCCACCAGGCCATAACGCACACCTTCTTCTGCGCTCATAAAGTTGTCACGCTCGGTATCACGGGCAACTGTTTCGATATCCTGCCCGGTATGGTGGGCCATAATCTCGTTCAATCGCTGCCGGATTTTGATGATTTCATTGGCTTGAATTTCAATATCCGATGCCTGCCCTTGGGCGCCGCCACTGGGCTGATGAATCATCATCCGAGAATGCGGCAAAGCGAACCGCTTACCGGCAGCTCCCCCAGCCAGCAACAGCGCGCCCATGCTGGCTGCCTGGCCTATGCACATGGTGCTTACGTCTGGCTTAATGAATTGCATGGTGTCATAAATGGATAAACCGGCAGTAACCGAGCCGCCAGGGGAGTTGATATAGAGACTGATATCTTTATCCGGATTTTCCGATTCACAAAACAGCAATTGGGCGACTATCAAGTTCGCCATATGATCTTCAACCGGGCCAATGACAAAGATCACCCGATCTTTCAATAACCTGGAGTAGATATCGTATGAACGTTCGCCACGTGCGGTCTGCTCAACGACGATAGGCACCAGGCTTGCTGCTACTGGACTGTTAACTTTTTCCATTTAAAAATTTTTCCTGCAATGATCCACTGCCTATTATAAAGGCAGTGCCATGTTGTGGGGATAATTCCGCCTCGATTCGTTCACAAAACAGCAGTAACGGGCGCCATCACTTTGTCCTGGCGCCGGAACTGAGGCAGCGGCTGCTGAGGACTGCTGTTTACTGTGCTTCGTCTTCCGGGTTATCGACCTGGTCCGCTTCAGGTTTATCCTCAGATTCCTGCTCGTCACCAGATCCTTGCTCAGAAGCGTTTTCAGCTTTGATCACTTCTTCATAGCTGACCTGTTTTTCAACTATCTTGGCCTCGCCAAGAATATAGTCAAAAGCCTGGTCTTCAAGCACAGAGGTTTCGACACCCTCCATTTGTTCCTGGTTTCCGTAGTACCAGTTGATCACCTCTTCAGGGCTTTCATACGTGGATGCAATTTCTTCCACTGCCTCCCTGACTTTTTCAGGGTCCGGAGTTAAACCTTGCTTTGAAATCACTTCGCTGATAATCAGACCACTGGCTACTCTGCGGTCGGCCTGTTCCTGAAAAAGATCATCCGGCAGAAGGCTTGTATCAAAATTCTGATCAGGGCCGACACCCATTCGCTGCAGGGCCTGGTTGCGCAGGTTGGCTATTTCACCATCGACCAACGCCTTCGGGGCGCTAACCTGGCATGCCTGCAACAGGGAATCTACAACCTTGATTTTTACCTTGTTGCGACTCGCGCCTTTCAGTTCACGCTCCATGTTCTGAGCGACTTCCTCGCGAAACGCCTCCAGGCCGCCCTCTTCCACGCCGAAGCTGGCGAAAAATTCGTCGTCAAGTTCCGGTTTCACTTGCTCGGAGACCTTGTTCACAGTGACACTGAAATCTGCCTCTTTACCCGCCAGATCACTGTTCTGATACTTTTCCGGGAAGGTCAGATTCAGAATCACGGTATCACCTGCCTTCGCGCCAATCAGGCCCTTTTCAAAACCAGGGATCATCCGGCCGGAGCCTATCACCAGGCTGGAGCCTTCAGCTTTGCCCCCCTGGAACTCTTCTTCGTTCTGACGACCTACATAGTCGATATTGACCATGTCACCATCTGCCGCCTTGCGTTCCACTTCCTGCCAGTTGTGTCTCTGTTCGCGCAATGTTTCGATCATTTGGTCGATGTCAGCCTCAGTCACATCGGCCACCAGCTTTTCAACTTCCAGCTCGCCAAAGTCCGGCAGTTCGATTTCCGGATAAATTTCAAAAGTCGCAGTAAACTCCAAGTCCTGCCCCTCATCCATACTGCTGGCTTCAATGGTCGGCTGACCGGCGGGTCTGAATTTTTTCTCGGACAGAGCTTCGTAGTAAGAGCGATTCATCAGCTCCCCGATTACTTCCTGCCTGACACCTTTACCAAATCGGTTCTTAACAACCTTAAGGGGCACCTTGCCCTTTCGAAATCCGTTAAGCCTGACATTACGGGCAGCCTCTTGCAGCCGTTCGTTGACCGCTGAATCAACCTCCTCGGACGGGACCGCGATGGTCATCTTGCGTTCCAGTTCATTGGTGGCTTCTACGGAAATTTCCATCTAATAACCTCGTTAACCTGTTTATTTGATTCACCGCGCCAGCAGCACGGCTTAAGTTCTACCCCGGTGACCGGCAATCACCACCGGCCGACACTGCAACTCGCCTACAGACACAAATTTTTTTCAAACGTTTTCAGATGGTTAGATGAACCGTGGCCGACCTTGCGAGGAGCGCGATTGTGCCATAACGATACCCCAGATTCAACATCACAAGCCACGTACGGCGGGGCATCCAGACAACTCACAGGTAAGCTTGTAACAACTTGACAGGTCAACCCGCGGCGGCCACAGTGCGCAGAGCGTTGCAGCAAGGCTGAATCATAAGTTGGAGCTCCTGATACCATGGCTGGAATAGTTGGCGTCATTGTTGCCGGCGGTAAAGCATCACGGATGAAAAATCTCGATAAGCCATTGCTGCCCTTGGCGGGCAAGCCGATTATTGAACACGTTATCGATCTTGCCCGCCCGCAAGTGGATGAGCTGGTAATCAGCGCCAATCGAAACCTGGACGGTTACCGCCGCTTTAATCTTCCGCTGGTGAGCGACCTGACAGCAAGCTATGAAGGACCCCTGGTGGGCATCTGCAGTGCAATGCAATGGTTTCATGACTGCGGCGTCAACGCGGACTACCTGGCATGCTTTCCTGCGGATGTACCGGCATTTCCCAGCGATATAGCTAAACAGCTGCGCACCTCACTGGAACAGCTGGCTGACTCCACGCAGGACAAAGCCAGTATCAGTAATACCGTTGCCTGGTGCCAGACTGGACAACAGGTGCAGCCGTTATTTTCGCTGTGGCCATTCGCAGTGCTGAATAGCCTTAAACAGGCCGTGAACGAAGGCATCCACGGACCGCGCCTGTTTTTCCGCGATAATCCTGATGTGGTCTTGTTATTGCCAGCTCCACAACCACCCCAGTTTTTAAATATCAACACACCAGAGCAACTGATTGAAGCCAAACAGCTGTTTGGCGATACTGATCAGAACCGGTAAAGCGATGGAATGTGATCCTGACTGGACTGTTGGCAACCCTTGCCAGGCGGACTGAATTGGGGCAATCTAGGCGAGCTCCTTAAGGACCCTTGTGAGCAAATGGACCGCCACGGAACCAAATGTCCCTGGCATGGTCATAACAACAAAAAAGCAAGCAGAGACATCCAATGACTGATTCCACTCGATCCCAGGACGTGGCTATAACCAAGGCTCCTCCCCGTACCGAGCGTTTTTACAGCAACAACGAACTCTGGTATTTCCGCACCAGGGAACAGGGCGAAATTGGTCCATTCCGATATCGTTCCGAGGCGCAATCAAGCCTGGAGCGATTTCTCAGGGACCTCAAGGACAGACTCGAGTCCGCTTGATCCGTACCATAAACACTATTTAGTGCCCGCGACCGGGTGGGCACCTCCCGGTGGATGCAATTTTCAGCGTTGCAGCTTCGAAATGAATCTGCTCAGTCATCAGACTTCTCAAAACCCAGTGACGCGGAATTAATACAGTAGCGCAGTCCCGTTTGCGGGGGGCCGTCCGGAAATACATGCCCGAGATGCGAATCGCAGCGGCTGCAAACCACTTCGATTCGACGCATCCCCAGCGAATTGTCTTCATGTTCCTCGATGCAATTTCCGTTGACTGGCTGATAAAAGCTTGGCCAGCCACAGCCCGAATCGTACTTGGTAGTGGATGAAAAAAGCACTTCTCCACAGGCCACACAGCGATAAGTACCCTGCTCCTTACTATCCCAGTATTTGCCGGTGAAGGCAGGTTCGGTACCTTTTTCTCGACATACCCGATACTGTTCCGGCTCCAGTTGCTGCTGCCATTCCTGTTCGGTTTTACTCAGCTTGCTCATGACTGCTACTCCTTTATTCAGTGGCGCTGCCGACTACATAGAAAATTGTACCAATTTCAGAGTACGAAACTCGTGCCACAAGAGATTAGCGTTTAAAATTGCGTTTGTGAAATATTGAGAACACATCATGAAAACCGTTAGACAATCACAAAAGCTAGCCTCAGTTTGTTACGACATCCGTGGACCGGTACTGGAAGAAGCCAAGCGATTGGAAGAGGAAGGACACCGGATACTGAAACTGAATATCGGAAATCCTTCTGCTTTCGGTTTTGATGCCCCCGATGAAATACTCCAGGATGTGATTCTTAACCTGCCCAATGCCCAGGGATACAGCGATTCCAAAGGATTATTTTCCGCCCGTAAAGCGATCATGCAGGAATGCCAGAGGCTGGGTATAGGCAATGTAGAAATTAGCGACATTTACCTGGGCAACGGGGTCAGCGAGTTGATTTCCATGGCTATGCAGGCATTGCTGAATAACGGCGACGAGGTATTGATCCCGGCACCTGATTACCCGCTGTGGACTGCTTCAGTCAGCCTGTCCGGGGGTAAGCCGGTGCATTACCATTGTGATGAAACTGCAGACTGGCAACCGGATATTGCAGATATCGAAAGCAAGATAAACAAGAACACCAAAGCCATGGTGATCATCAATCCAAACAATCCTACTGGTGCCGTCTATGGCAGGCAGGTGTTGCTGGAAATGATTGAACTGGCCCGCAAACACAATCTGGTCATATTTTCCGATGAGATATACAGTAAGATCATCTACGAAGACGCCGAGCATATCCCGCTGGCATCGCTTTGTGAGGATTTGCTGGTGGTCACCTTTAACGGCTTGTCAAAAGCCTATCGACTGGCGGGTTTTCGCACTGGCTGGATGATCCTGAGCGGCAACAAGTTATGCGCCAGCAATTATATTGAGGGGCTGGATATTCTTACCAACATGCGCCTTTGTGCCAATGTTCCAGGGCAGTTCGCCGTACAAACAGCATTGGGTGGCTATCAGAGTATCAATGAACTGATACTGCCAGGCGGCAGGCTGCGCGAGCAGCGGGATCGTGCCTGGGAACTGCTTACCAGAATTCCAGGAATAACCTGCGTCAAACCCAAGGGCGCCATTTACATGTTTCCAAAGCTCGACCCAGACTTCTATCCCGTGAAACACGATACCCAGCTGATCCTTGAACTACTGGACGAAGAAAAAATCCTGCTGGTACAAGGCAGCGCATTTAACATCCAGGACAACAACCATTTCCGTCTTGTTTTCCTGCCGCGTGTCGACGTTCTGGAGAAAGCCGCTGCAAGCATAGAAAGTTTTCTATCTCGCCGCAGGCAAAGACTGGCTAGTGTCGGCTGACGGAGAAGCCGAGAACCTGCATCAAACGCTGCTGTTCAATCGAAAGATTTTCGCCGGCAAGCTGGTAGCTGGAAAACTCATGGCGCCCTGCCAACTGTCGCCGCAGAAGATCGAATGTTGCAGCCCCCTGACCGGAATTCCCGGCAATTCTGGCGCGTAGATCTTTATCAATTTGATCCACAGGCAAGGCCTTAAGAATCAGACTTGAACAGAAGCTGTCGTCATGGTCCCACTGCCGCTCTTCAAAATTCAATTGCTGAAGGTCGTTGCCAGCCCCTGTTACTTCCGGCTTAGTTACGTCCGGCTTAGTTACGTCCGGCATAGTTACGTCCGGCAATGAGACCCTAAAAAACTTACAGAACCCGGTCAGCAAACCATTGGTCGCATTAAGCTTGGCCTCGACTGAATAACCTGCGATATGGGGTGTGCCGAGAGACACCAGTTCGAGAAGCGCCGGATCCAGACAGGGCTCTTCTTCCCAGACATCGAGGGCTACCGCGATATCATTCCGTTCAGTCAACACCTGCTTCAGGTCGGCATTGGCTATTACCGGACCTCTCGAGGTGTTAAGCAGCACGCAATCACGGGGCAGGTTCCTGATGTCATTCATTGACAACTGATGATAGGTCGGGTGTCTTCCGGACCTGATCAGCGGAACATGAAAACTGACCAGATCAGCCTGTAAAGCATCTCTGTAACCAACAAATTCAACTCCGCATGCTTCCAGCTGGGCCTGCCTTGACGCATCTATAACGGGGTCAAATGCCATGCATTGAAAATCCAGCGCACGAAGTTTACGTGCCAGCAACCCACCTACGTGACCTGCCCCGATCAAAGAGAAAACTTTGCCTTTCGGGCTCCATCCACGTTGCCGAGCCAATAAAGCCAGCGCGGCAAAACAATACTCTGTTACCGCATTGGCATTGCATCCCCCGGCATGACTGAACTGAATTCCGCGATCTTGCAGGTATTCTGCATCTACATGGTCGGTACCACTGGTAGCGGTGCCTACAAATCGCACAGCAGAATCCGACAGAAGGCGCTCGTCAACCTTGGTTATTGAACGCACCAATAAGGCATCAGCATTGCGCAATTGTCTGCTGTTGATCTGGCGGCCATCCACCAGCTCAAGCTCCCCGAGCTCAGAAAAGCATTCCCGCACTGATAAAATATCAGCATCAGCAACTATTCGCATTTAGGAAACCCTCTGGCATATTGTCTGCTAGGCAATACGTTCGTTAAGCCTGTCGACTGCACCAACCATACTGTCGCAGAAGCGTTGCTGAAACATATAGCGCTGCAGAAAATCAGCCAGTTTTTCGGTATCTGCGGGTTTGCGCCTTAAAGCTTCAAGTGGCACGACGGAAAAATGCTCAGACTGGTCTTCCACGTCTTGCACGATAGTAGCCAGCCTCTTACTCAAATATGCCAGCTCGCGATGCAGTTCAAGCACCTGTCCCAGCTTTTTAGCACCACGAAAGGATAAGCTGCCAATTCTATGCAGATTGTCGTAGATGTCATCCAGATTTTCAAACTCCTGCAGCAGAGCCCTGCCTTTCACCGGCCCAAGACCAGGCACACCCCCTATCCGGTCGACAGCGTCTCCGACCAGGCCGAGATAGTCGGGAATCTGCTCGGGAGTCACTCCGAAGTCGTTCTCGATTTCCACACTCATGCGTTTGTGGTTCTTCTGATAGTCCCAAAGGTAGTCGTCTTTGTTTTCAAGTAGCTGGGCAAGGTCCTTGTCACGGGAAACTATGCCGATAGCTCCAGCATCAGCCGGATCTTTTCCTCCAACTCCTCTTAGGCGTAGGCGCCGGGAAAGTGTCCCTATTATGTCGTCAGCCTCGTAGGTGCGGCTCCCATAGCTGGCGATACCGAGAATTTCACACAGCTCGGCACACCCGGCCAGCTGTCGAGCGAGATTTTCATCGGGCAGCTCGCGATTGGATTTGTAGTTCTCGCAAAGCCGATGTCGGAAGCCGCAAAAGAGGCTTTCATCCATGGCTGCCGCAATAATATCCGGCTGCTCGCGCCGGAGAAACTGCAACAAAAACTGTGAAAACCCATATAAGGCACTAAGGTCTTCACCCTTGGAATCGAAGCATTCGACATGGGGTGAAAAATGCGCCTGAAAAATATAGATAGAGGCGTCAATCAGGTAAGCCGTCATTGCTCAGTACTCTGTTTTTATCGGGGCCAACCAGCAAGTCGCAGCTCAATCGGCTTTTTTACGCACCAGATAGCAATACTTGTCGTCTTGCTGTGATTCCTCTACCAACTCATGCCCAAGATACATACAGAACTTGGGAATATCGCGCCTGGTAGACGGGTCCGTAGCAGTGACTCGCAATAACTGTCCTGCTGCCATATCGCGAATGGCATTGTGCAGCAACATAACTGGTTCCGGGCAGAACAGACCACAGGCATCCAGTTCCAGAATGTCTTCTGAGGCAGATTTATTATTGCCTGTCTCTTGCTCTACCATATTAAAGCGCTGCCTTTCTATCCTTGCTGAACTGAGTCCCTGTTCAGCAAATTACAAGTCTGTAGTTCAGGATCGTATTCAATAACCACTTCGCCCCGTTCCAATTGCTGCAGGACATGAGTGACTTTTTCATCCAATGAATAATCCCGCACTCCATACTCTGTCCCTTCGCGGGTGACAAACTCTTCCACAATGCCGCGTAAAGTTTCTGTTGGTAACGCTGTGTGAGGGATTCTCATAGCATGAAGCTTAGTCAGTCTGATTGTCGATCAAACGATCTCGATCAGGTCAAGCACATTGCCGTCCGATCCTCGCGCGCGTAATTCCGCAAACGGATAGAGATTGGTATCAGCAAGGTGTGAGAGAGAAACATTAGCAATACTGCGGAAAATAGTTTCTACGCGACCCGGGTATTGTTTGTCCCATTCCACCAGCATTTGCTTGATTACCTGCCGTTGCATATTTTCTTGAGTGCCGCACAAATTACAGGGAATGATTGGAAAATCCCTGAGCTCCGCGTAACGGGCTATTTCTTTTTCCTTGCAGTAGGCAAGTGGTCTTATTACCACGTTATCCCCATCGTCACTGAGTAATTTTGGTGGCATGGCTTTCAGCCGGCCGCCATAGAACATATTGAGAAACAGAGTTTCTATTATGTCCTCTCGATGATGGCCCAGCGCAATCTTATTGGCGCCAATCTGCCGCGCGTAAGTATAGAGGCTACCCCTTCGCAGCCTGGAACAAAGCCCACAGAATGTCTTCCCCGCTGCGGTTTTATCCTTGACCACGGAGTAGGTATCCTGCTCCAGGATATGGTAGTCGACGCCGGCCGACTCCAAGTATTCAGGCAACACATGCTCGGGAAAGCCTGGCTGTTTCTGATCCAGGTTGACTGCCTTGATATGGAAATCAATAGGAGCATGTCGCTGGAGGTTAAGAAGGATATCAAGCATGGCATAGGAATCCTTGCCTCCGGACAGACAAACCATAACCAGGTCACCGGCCTCAATCATATTGAAATCAGCGATTGCCCGACCGACCTCACGACGCAAATTTTTGCGTGAGCGATTAAGCAACAATTCCTGTTTTTGACTTTCCATTTATAAATTGACTTCGCTTTGATCGTTGTCAGGGAACCTATGATCAATCATGATTACACTCTGCGGGAGCCTGTCCATAATTAATCTGGGGCTCCTTGGTTTTCAGACTCTTTCAAAAACTGTTGCTATACCTTGACCCAGCCCGATACACATGGTGGCGAGGCCCAACGTGGCACCTTTGTCTTCCATGGTGTTAAGCAAGGTTGTGGAAATCCGCGTACCGGAACAACCAAGCGGATGTCCAAGAGCGATAGCACCGCCTTTGAGGTTAACTTTCTGATCCAGGTCGTCCAGCAATTCAAGATCCTTCAATACCGGCAGTGATTGGGCGGCAAACGCTTCATTTAACTCCACCACTTCGATATCCTGAATCTGCAAACCGGCTCGAGCCAAGGCTTTTTTGGTGGCCGGTACCGGACCGTAACCCATAATTGAAGGATCAACCCCGGCAATCGCCATCGATCGGATTTTCGCTCTTGGCTTCAAACCCAGCGCGCTGGCCCGCTCAGCAGACATCACCAGCATGGCAGACGCGCCGTCGGTAATCTGGGAAGAAGTTCCGGCAGTTACGGTGCCATTTACAGGATCAAAAACTGGTCGCAATTTGCCCAGGTTCTCAAGGCTGGTTTCCGGACGAATAGTTTCATCAGTTTCCAGCACACGCTTGTAACCGTTCTCATCATGACCCGCCAACGGCACGATTTCATTGGCGAATCCTCCATTGCTGCGCGCCTGATCAGCCAGGGTATGGGACCGGACAGCGAATTGATCTTGTTGTTCCCGGCCGAAATTGTGTAATCGGGCCAACACTTCGGCAGTCATACCCATCATCCAGGAAGCCTTGGCAATATGTAATGAGGCCTTGGGATTCGGATCAACGCCATGATCCATAGGCACATGACCCATATGCTCTACACCCCCAACCACAAATACGTCACCGTTGCCTGTTTGCACAGCCTGCACCGCAGTATGCAGAGCAGACATCGACGAGCCACAAAGTCTATTGACAGTCTGACCACATGTCGAATGAGGCAGGACCGTCATCAGTGCTGCATTGCGGGCAATATTCCAACCCTGCTCCAGGGTTTGATTCACACATCCCCAGATCACATCTTCAACTTCGACTGGATCTACCTGCGCGTTGCGCTGAAACAGGCTGTTGATCAGATGCGCCGATAATTCTTCAGCCCGGACAAATCGAAACGATCCACCCTTCGAACGGGCCATTGGCGTTCGAATACAATCAATAATTACTGCATCTCTTGCTTCAAGTGTCATGCAAAGTCTCTCCTCAGCCCTGCAGCTGGTAAAATTTCGCGCCAGCAGATGCCATTTCCCGCAGCTTCCCTGTCGGCTGGTATAGAGGACCCAGAGCGCGGTATTTGTCGGCCATCTGGCAGAACTCAGACGCTCCCAGGGAATCGATATAGCGCAAGGCACCACCACGAAAGGTGGGAAATCCAAGGCCAAGGATCAGGCCCATGTCCGCCTCAATTGGCGAATCGATAATCCCGTCTTCCAGGCAGCGCACGGTTTCCAAACACATTGCAACCATCATGCGTTCAACAATTTCCTGCTCGCCAATATCGCCACTGCCTTCCTGCACACCAGCTACGATGGCTTTTGCTTCTTCATCCACCAGCTTGCGTGGTTTGCCACGCTTGTCCGTCTCATACCGGTAAAAGCCACTCCCGGTTTTCTGACCGAGTCGTTTGTTCTGGTACATGACATCCATGGCGCTGGTGAAATCCTGCTGCATGCGGTCGGGAAAACCCGCCGCCATTACTCCCTGCGCATGCACACCGGTATCCATGCCAATTACATCAAGCAGGTAAGCGGGCCCCATAGGCCAGCCGAACTTTTCCATGACCCGGTCTATCAGCAGAAAATCTGCCCCGTCTCTAAGCAATTGAGCAAACGCACCAAAATATGGGAACAGTATCCTATTCACCAGAAATCCAGGACAGTCACTTACCACAATTGGCGTCTTGCCCAGCGCCTTGGCATAGGCTACTACCGTGGCTATGGTAGCCGGACTGGTCTCGGCGCCACGGATCACCTCAACCAGAGGCATGACCGGGACCGGATTAAAAAAGTGCATGCCACAGAAATTCTGAGGGCGCGAAAGGGCTTGCGCCAGGGATGTGACTGAGATGGTGGATGTATTGGTAGCAATCACAGCATTCTCAGACACCTGCTGCTCTACTTCTGCCAGGACCTTTTTCTTGATGTCCGGGTTTTCCACTACGGCCTCAATTACCACATCGACATCATGGAAGCCGCTGTAGTCCATTGTCGGGGTGATAGTCAGCATTGCGTCGAGCATCTTCTCACCGGTCAATTTGCCTTTGCTGACCCTTTTGCCGAACTGCTTCTTCGCCTCCGCCATGCCAGCATCGATACCTTGCTGGGCGATATCCTTCATGATGATGGGAGTTCCACGCAGCGCCGACTGATAAGCGATACCTCCGCCCATGATCCCGGCTCCCAGGACTGCGGCCTTGCTGACCCGCCCTGCTTCCGATGTCAGTTTCCTGGCTTTCCCTGACAGGTATTGATCATTGAGGAACAGCTGTACCAGATTTGCAGCAACTTCCGTTTGCGCCATCTTCACAAAACCCGCGTGCTCTGCTTCCAAAGCCTCGGCCCGCTGCATGGTGGCAGCCTGCTGCATTGTTTTGACCGCAGTAAGCGGAGCTGGAAAATTTGCTCCTGCCTGCTGTGCCACCAGCGCTTTTGCTGTCTCGAAGGCAACCATCATTTCGGTACCCTGAAGGGTCAGTGGTGAGGTCTTACGGTGTCTGATTGCCTGGTTATCCAGCTTTCCCTCATTGCACTGCTGGACGATAGCTTCGGCAGCCTCCAGCAATTTGTCCGCTTCAACAATGGCATCCACCGCACCCTCGGCAAAAGCCTGTTGGGCCCTGACATGCTGACCACTGCTGATCCACAGGTTGGCATTATCCGCGCCCACCAGCCTTGGCATCCTGACCGTTCCACCAAAGCCGGGAATAATTCCCAGCTTGACTTCCGGGAAGCCAAGTGCGGCGGTATTGGTCGCCACCCGATAGTCAGTCGATATTGCCAGCTCCATACCGCCACCCAGTGCGATTCCATTGATTGCGGTCACTGTCGGGCACGGTAAATCTTCAAGGCTGTTGAAAATGGCATTTGCTTCCCGCAGCCAGCCAAGAATTTCCTGCTCCGGCGACTGAAACATGGCGGTGAATTCAGTAATGTCGGCACCGACAATAAAACCGGACTTGGCGCTGCTGATAATCAAACCTGCTGCGTTTGCGTCAGCTACTGCTGCAATGGCATCCCTGAGCTCCATCAGGGTCTGTTGATTGAACTTGTTGACGGAAGAACCTTCCAGGTCAAAAACCAGGCTGGCAATACCGGACGGTAACTGCGCCACAGTTAGCGCCGAACCCTTGAAAATCATGCTAAACCTTCCCCCTGGGCTGGTGCCCTGTGATCAAACCCCTCTGCGGGGCGACATTATAGCGTTCGTAATCGCTGAAGTTGAAATCTGGCGAGTTCATAAACCGAAGTATTTGCCGGCGACTGTAGTGAGTTATCATTGACTGATCTGTTCAAGCGAGCGCCCCGTATGAGAAAAGCTCTGTTAATTCATGCCCTCACCGTACTTCTGACTGGTGCTTTGTTAAGTGTGCAGGCTGCCGAGCACGGCGTTATCGTGCTGTATCATCATGTTGCGGAAGACACACCTCCTTCTACCACGATTTCGCCAGGTGACTTTCGGCAGCACCTGGAATTTCTGCGTGACAACAACTTTAACGTGATGGCACTGGACGAGATGCTGGGAGCTCTGCGCAACCAGCAGGACATCCCTGACAGGAGCGTGGCTATAACCTTCGACGACGGCTACCTTTCCATCTACCAGCAAGCCTTCCCCATGCTGCAGGAATTTGGCTTTCCGTTTTCACTCTTTCTCAGCACTCAGCCGATTAACGACAACCAGGCTGGCTATATGAACTGGGAGCAGGTCAATGAAATGGCGAATGCCGGAGTCGTGGTCGCCAACCACATGGTAAATCATCCTTACATGCTGACCCGGATAGAAGGCGAGACACAGCGCGAATGGATAACTCGCCTGCGAAGAGAAATGCTCCAGGCTGAACAGGATATAGAACAACACACCGGTCAATCACACAAATATCTGGCCTATCCCTATGGAGAATTTGATCCAGCCATAAAAGAAATGCTGGCGGTGGAAGGTTTTACCGGCCTGGCGCAAAACTCTGGCGCAGTGGGATTTCATTCTGATTTTCTCGCCCTGCCCCGCTACCCGCTGGCCAGCATCTACGCCAACCTGGATACCGCCGACACCAAGTTTGAATCCCTCGCCTTTCATGTTGCGGAACAGATACCGGATAACCCCGTGACCGACAGCTCCAGTCCGTCCGTGAGAATACGTTTCGGACCCGGCGATTATTCATTCGATCAGATTGGCTGCTTCGCCAATAGCCAGCAAATCCCCATACAGTGGCTGGATAAAACCAATGGATTTCTGGAACTGGCACCGAACCAGCAGTTCAACGGCAGGCGCTGGCGCTATATCTGCACTGCGCCGTTACCGGGTACAGGCAGATACTTCTGGTATTCCGTGCAATGGATTAAAGCGGATTAGGCCGCGGGCAAAAAATCAACCGCTGTATTTATCAATCAGGTCATTCTGCTGAATGATGGTCTGAATTTCATCGACATACTTGTCGCCGCGCTCGCTGTATCCCTCCAGGCCAAAAGCGAGTACCAGAGGGTCCAGCACACCACGCTGATTACGCATCTGAAAGCGCATATCACGAAAATTCTGATAGCGCTCATGGGTATTCAGGTTGAGAAAGTAGGCCTGAACTGCCGCATCAATGGAATCGAACGCTCTGACTTCATGACTGGCATTGGCACGACGACGGCTGGGTACCATACCGCAGCCTTCGTCATAACACCATTGGCCAAAAATATTGTTACCTTCAAGAGTAAACCTCGAAGTTCCCCAGGCCGACTCATTGGCTGCCTGGGCCAATGCTAACGGTGCGGGTACAGTGTCCACTCGCTTCAGCAACTCAAACAACAGTTCTGGTTCACGCATTTCGTCGTAGTCCAGGAAGTAGCGCTCGGCGGTGGTGATCAACTCGGTCTGTTCATCGTCACTTAATGGGCCGCCATCGGCAACCACCTCGGAGAGTTCCAGCAGACGCTCCCGTGTACTACCCACTCTAATATTTTGTTCCGCGATATAGAGCTCAAGAAAGTCAAAAAACATCTGCTTCTTGACCCGGACATCTGAGAACGATGCAAAATCCGGAAACACTGAAATGGGCTCGAGCGCGACCAACGGTGGCGCCACTCGCTCCTGACGGTGCTGTAACGCAGTGATAAACAATCCGGCCAGCAACGCGAACACCAGCGCTACCAGGGGTACTTCCCTGGCGGTCAGCACCCGCCTCAGGCGCAGCAGAGTCTCATTTGTAATCATCATGGGGTTTATCGAAAAACGACTTCCTGTGTCATTTATCCGCTATAGCGAAGTGTGAATTCTATCACAACTTAATTTCCCTGCTATACGTTCTTGTCACGCCAGTTGGTTCAGTCAACGTGAAACTATTTGCCAATATCCTGTTGATCCAATTTGCTACCGCCTCGACAATCGGGAGATTCACGAGACTGCTGTTCCCGCTCCCGCCATTCCGATGGCGAGTAGAGATGCAATGCCAGTGCATGAACACCACCGGCCAGTTCATCCGCCAATAAGGCATAAGCCTGTTGATGACGCTTGACCCTGGACTGCTCCGAAAACACTTCGGATACCGCAGTTATCTTGAAATGACTTTCAACAGCAGGACCGCTGTGCCGATGACTTTCGTTCTCTACCTCGAGATACTGCGGATCAAGTGCTGTTTGTAACTTACCTTCAATAATTTGCTGTACAGACATAGTGTGCTTTGATGGCGAATCGAACGCCCGGGTAGTTGGTTGATGATGCTGAAAATTATAGCAGCCAACGGTAACATGTGGCGCTATTTAACATTCTGGCTTACACCTGATCTTCTTGTCAGTCGACAACGAGTCCAGCGAGGCATGTTTTACCCATGACAATTTCCTGGTACCCGGGACATATGCACAAGGCTCGCAAGCAACTGGCGGAGGCTATGCGTAATACCGATGTCGTTGTCGAAGTACTCGACGCACGAGCGCCCCTGGCCAGCGCCAATCCTCTGCTGGCAGAACTGCGCGGCAGGCTGCCCTGTATTCGAATACTGAACAAAACCGATCTTGCCGATCCTCAATTGACCGGGTTATGGTACAAATCATTGGCCGGCCAGCCTGCTTCCCGCTGCCTGTTGAATGGCTATGACCAGCAGCTGTCCCGCTCTGACCTGATGGTGGCCTGTCGCAGCCTGATTGAAGAAACAGCAAACCCGGCGAGAACCTACCAGATCCTGATTACCGGCATACCAAACGTGGGCAAATCCACCCTGTTAAACCAGATTCTGGCGCGTAAGGTTGCCAAGACAGGTAATGAACCGGCTGTTACCAAGGGACAGCAGCGGGTCAAAATCGATGAACGCTGGTTCCTGGTCGATACGCCAGGCATGATGTGGCCCAGACTGGAGGACCAGCAGGCTGCCTATCGGCTTGCCTGTCTGGGTACAATTCGAAACACTGCCGTCGACCTGGCGGATATAGGCTGGTTTGCCGCGCAGATGTTACTGGACGACTTTTATCCCCTGCTACAAGTCCGCTACAAGCTGACAAGCAAACCCAATGAAGTTGAGGAACTGCTTACAATAATAGCGCGCTCCCATGGCTGTCTGTCACGCGGAGGTTCCGTGGACTGGAACCGGGTTTCCGAACTATTATTGGATGACCTCAGGTCCGGACGTTTAGGTAAAATTACACTGGAAAACCCGCCAACACCAGAAACAGGACCAGTCAATTAGAGAAGTATATGAGCGATATTACACAGTTACAGGATTCATCCCCGGCGCCCTCGACAAATGCAGGCGCCCACCCCGCTTTTGAAAGGATCAGGAGCGAGCATATTCCCTCGCTCAAGCTGACGGTAGAAGAATACCGGCATCGAAAAACCGGTGCCCTGCACTATCACCTGGCCGCCGAGAATCCGGAAAACGTTTTCCTGGTCGCTTTTCGCACCGTGCCCATGGACTCTACAGGCGTGGCACATATTCTTGAACATACAGCCTTGTGTGGCAGTGACAAGTACCCGGTGCGTGATCCTTTTTTCATGATGATACGGCGCTCCCTCAATACATTCATGAACGCATTTACCAGCAGTGACTGGACCGCTTATCCCTTCGCCAGCAAGAACCGGAAAGATTATTTCAACCTGCTGAGCGTCTACCTGGATGCCGCCTTCTTTTCGCGCCTCCACGAACTTGATTTCGCGCAGGAAGGTCATCGACTCGAATTCAGTGATCCGGAGGACAGCTCATCGCCACTGCAATACAAAGGCGTTGTCTTCAATGAAATGAAAGGCGCCATGAGCTCCACAAACAGCGTGCTATGGCAATCGATCACGAAACATCTGTTCCCAACCACCACCTATCACTTTAACAGCGGTGGTGAACCTGCTGATATACCGGACCTGACCTACACCCAGTTAAAGGATTTCTACAAAACCCACTACCACCCCAGCAATGCAGTGTTCATGACTTTTGGCGACATCCCTGCGAACCAGCTTCAGCAGGAATTCGAAGACCTGGCATTGGCGAATTTTGACAAGCTGGACATCAATATTTCGGTAGATGATGAAAAACGATACCTGGCACCAATCAGAGCGGAAGAGTTCTATAGTGGTGAGGAGCCTGTCGAAAACAAGACCCACGTCGTGGTCGCATGGCTGCTTGGCAAAAGCATCAACCTCAAGGAACTCTTTGAGGCTCAACTGTTGAACGGCGTACTGCTTGACAACAGTGCGAGCCCACTCCTTAGCGTACTCGAAACCACCGAGCTGGGTTCTTCGCCTTCTCCGATGTGTGGCCTGGAAGACTCTCATCGGGAAATGAGCTTCATGTGCGGCCTCGAAGGTTGTGCGAACCAATCGGCGCAGGATGTCGAACAACTGATCCTCGACACGCTTGCAAAAATTGCCCGGGAAGGCGTTCCACAGGAACAGGTTGAAGCCGCATTGCATCAACTGGAGCTGCATCAACGTGAGATTACCGGCGACAGCTATCCCTATGGCCTGCAACTGATCCTCGCAAGCCTGTCGACTGCTGTGCATCGGGGTGATCCCATCAAGCTGCTAAACATCGATCCGGTACTTGAAAAACTGCGGGAAGAAATCAAGAATCCTGATTACATTCCCCGGTTAATCAACCAGTTACTATTACAAAATCGCCACCGGCTGACCCTCTCCCTGCTTCCAGATGCAGATCTGGCAGAGCGCCAGATCGCTGCCGAGCAGCAGCAACTGGCAGAGATCAAAAAGCAGCTTAACAGTGCACAGGTTGACGATATTATTCAGCAAAGTCTGGCCCTGGCAGCCCGCCAGGCACAGGAAGACGATCCTGAAATTCTGCCAAAAGTTGGCCTGCAGGATATTCCCGAATCTATCGAACAACCCGAACCCCAAGCTTCTTTATTACCGGTAAGCAGCCAAAACCTGAGTTTTTACGGCCAGGCCACCAATGGCCTTTGTTACCAGCAGACCATCATTCAGCTACCGGGTCTCAGTAGCGATTTACTGCCCTTGCTGCCGATTTATACCAGCTGCCTGACTGAACTTGGCGTCGGTGAGCTGGACTACAACCAGGTCCAGACCTGGCAATCACGCATCAGTGGCGGAGTAAACTACTTCAGCAGTGTCAGAAGCGCCACTGCGGATGAGCAACTGGCCAGCGGCTACCTGGTGCTGTCATCAAAAGCGTTGCAGGATAACCATCAAGCCTTGACTGAGCTGTTGTCGCGAACACTGCACGAAGTCAGGTTCGACGAAGATCGTCGAGTCAGAGAAATAATCGAGCAAATCTGTGATCGTAAAATCAGCTCCATTACCGGCCATGGCCATTCTCTAGCCATGACCCTGGCATCGAGCATGATGAGTCCTGCGGCCAGGCTCAACCATCAGTTTGGCGGACTGGAAGGGATCCGCTATCTGAAAAAACTGCGGGAAGATATCAAGGAATCCGTAAATCTGCGGCAGCTGCTGGACGGGCTGGCGCAAATTCATCAACAGGTTCTAGCATCGCCGCGTCAGTTTCTTGCAATCGCGGAACAGGACCATCGCGACAGTATGCTTGGCCGATATCAGAATTTCTGGGACCAGCCACCAGCAGCGCAGATCACATCTGCCATGCAGTTTTCACCCAGCCGCGAGCAGGTTAGACAGGCATGGACAGTTGCCACTCAGGTAAACTTTTGCGCCAAAGCGATTCCAACCGTGCCATCGAGTCACCCGGATCATGCGGCACTGACGGTGCTGGCCAGTTTTATGCGTAATGGCTACCTGCACCGGACGATAAGAGAACAGGGAGGCGCCTACGGCGCTGGAGCCGACCAGGATGCCAATTCCGCCTCGTTCCGCTTTTATTCCTATCGAGATCCTCGCCTGGATGACACATTAGGGGATTTCACCCGGGCGATCGACTGGGTGCTGAACACCGACCACCAGCCGCGACAGCTCGAAGAAGCGATTCTGGGCGTCATAGCAAGCATGGACAAACCATCGTCCCCTGCTGGCGAAGCCAAAAGAACCTTTTTCAACAACCTGTTTGGTCGTGATCTGGAATACCTCATCGCATTCCGCCAGCGCGTGCTCGCAGTCACCGTTGATGACCTGAGGCGGGTGACGAGCACCTGGCTAACGAATGACAATGCCAGCATCGGAATCGTGTCAAACAAGGCTAATCTCGCCGCTAGTCAGCTACAGGATCTGGATCAGCAAAGTCTTTAAAAAACTTCCCATTCCTCAGCAGGGTAGAAGACTTTTCTAGATTTCGGCTAGGGTTTGTCAGTGACCAGGAAATTAATTTTGGAAATTGTGGAACTTTCCCAAGTGGCTGTAGTCTGAGTATGTGTAGATAGATGTGCATACAAAATTGTGGGTTTTGTTTCATTTATCTCTCCCTTGATAGTATATTAGGCCCGGCATTTGTCGGGCCTTTTTTTATTGAGATATAAGCAGTTAGCTCTCTATTCCAATCCCGGTTACATAAACAGCAGCCAAGATGGATGAACTCAGCGCCAAAAAGGAAGCCGCAAGGGTTACCCTGGTTGGCATGTGGCTGGACCTGCTGCTGGGTGCGCTTAAAGTCATCGGCGGCATGGCTACCGCATCGTTCGCACTGGTCAGCGATGGAATCCACTCTCTCACTGATGCCGCGTCAGATATTTTCGTCCTGGTAGTGAGCCATTTCGCCAACGATGCACCTGACCAGGAACATCCTTATGGCCATGGTCGATTCGAGGCTATCGGCACGATTGTCATGGGCATGCTGTTCTTCGCCATTGCGGCCGTTCTGCTGTACGACAGCTACCTGAGACTGCGCGCCGGCGTGAATCTGCCGGTACCAGGCTGGGGTGGACTGCTGATCGCAGGCTTTTCCATTGCCTCGAAGGAATGGATTTATCACTACACAATGCGTACCGCCGAACGGCTCAACTCGTCACTGTTAAGAGCTAATGCCTGGCACAGCCGTTCCGATGCCATCTCCTCTATAGCAGTGATATTCGGCATAATTGGCGCTCAACAGGGATTGCCCTGGCTCGACGTAGTAGCAGCCATGTTCGTAGCCATTATCATCGCCAAGATTGGCTGGGAGCTTTGCTTCGACAGCCTGAAAGAGTTAGTGGATACCGCAATTCCTGAGGAACACCAGGTCCGAATCAGGGACGCAATCATGGAGATACCGGGTGTACACAAGGTCACCAGCCTGCGTAGTCGACAATCCGGCGGCAAGATACTGCTTGAAACGCAAATCCAGGTGGATCCCCGAATTTCAGTTTCGGAAGGGCATCAGCTGGGTGAGGCCTGCACTAAATCCATCACCGATAAATTTCGCAATATCAATGACGTAGTCGTGCATATTGATGCCGAATCTCATCATCTGGACGAGGCAAAAAGCCTGCCCCTTCGCCACGAGATAGTGGCTCGGATCACAGAGCAATGGAAAGAGCTGCTGGATGAATCGGATATTAAAAACATCGATCTGCACTATCTGGGTAATGGTATTGAGGTTGATCTTTACCTGATAGCGCGTGAGGTTGATGAAAAAACTGCCCGGCGACTCGCAGACGCACTGCGCCCCATCCCTTCTATTCACCGGCTTAAAATATACAGCAATATTCTTGAGACCAGCGTGGCCGAAGACTTCTCAGAAAATGGTTTCAATTTCAGGTAGTTCCCATATACTACGGAGGTTTCTGCGGGACCCAAACAGCAGACTTTCCAAGGACGACTAGCGAATTTACTCCGAGGGTTCCGGAGCGCTTTAGACACTAATTAAAAGAATGAAGCCGACAGATATCTCGAACCCGGACTACTTCCACAAGGTAGTCGATTGCCAGTGGGCCTGCCCCGCCCATACTCCGGTACCGGAATACATCCGACTGATTGCCGCCAAGCGCTACACCGATGCCTACATGGTTAATTGGCAAAGCAATGTCTTCCCTGGCATTTTAGGGCGCACCTGTGACCGACCTTGCGAGCCTGCCTGCCGACGCGGACGGATCGAAGAGCAACCCGTAGCCATCTGTCGTCTTAAGCGGGTCGCAGCTGACTACAAGTCGGATATCAGCTCCCTGCTTCCTGAGGTGCCAAAAAAGAAGAACGGCCGCCATATCGCCTTGATCGGCGGCGGACCGGCCTCCTTGACGGTGGCCCGTGATCTGTTACCACTTGGCTATGAAGTTACCCTGTTCGAAAAAGATCACAAGAGTGGCGGTGCCATGCGCACCCAGATACCCAGATTCCGATTACCTGGCGAAGTACTCGAGGAAGAACTGAATTATATATTGGACATGGGCGTCCACTGTCGCTTCGGAGAAGAAATTACCAGTATGAAAGCCATACTGGAGCAAAACTTCGATGCCATCTTTGTTGGAACCGGGGCACCGCTGGGCAAAAACCTGGAATTACCCGGATACGAAGAAGCACGCGACCATGTGCATACGGGTATCGAATGGCTCGCTGGTGTCGCATTCGAACACATTTCCTCCATAGGTAAAAAAGTTATCGTGCTGGGTGGTGGCAACACCGCCATGGATTGCTGTCGCACCGCCAAACGCCTGGGTGGCGAAGATGTGGTGGTGACTGTTCGAAGTGGGTTCGATGAAATGAAGGCGTCGCCCTGGGAAATCGAGGATGCGCAGGCCGAAGACATCCCCATACTCAATTTTCATGTACCCAAGCGTTACCTCCATGAAGATGGCAAGCTGGTGGCAATGGAGTTTGAAAAAGTACGCAAGGAAATCGATGCGAACGGCAAACGATTGCTGGTACCTACCGGAGAAGAGCCGGTTATCATTCCCTGTGATGATGTATTGTGTGCTATCGGCCAGGAAAACAGCTTTCCCTGGGTCGAACGGGACCTGGGTATCGAGTTTGACCAGTGGGATCTGCCAGCCCTGAACAAACAGACCTTTCAATCTACCCACCCTAAGGTTTTCTTTGGCGGAGACGCCGCTTTGGGGCCGGACAATATCATCACCGCCGTCGCCCATGGGCACGAAGCAGCCTTGTCGATCGACCTCCTTTGCAACAGCCGGGAGGTCGAGGACCGTCCTGCTGCTGACACTACCTTGCAAAGCCAGAAAATGGGCATCCACCAGTGGTCCTATGACAACGATATCAGTAATGACCAGCGATTTGCAGTGCCCCATGCAGACAAAAGCTTGACGCTTAATGATATTAACGTGGAAGTTGAACTGGGCTTTGACGAAGCGCTTGCTTACGACGAAACCATGCGCTGCCTGAACTGCGATGTGCAGACCGTGTTCACCGACAACCTCTGCATCGAATGCGATGCCTGTGTGGATATTTGTCCAACCGACTGCATCATCTTCACACCTAACAATGATGAGACGGAATTGCGGCAAGAAATGCCGGTGCCAGCTGTAAATACCGAGCAGGATCTTTACGTTTCAGGAGAGCTGAAAACCAATCGCGTCATGGTAAAAAGCGAGGACCTTTGTCTGCATTGTGGACTTTGCGCCGAGCGCTGTCCGACCAGTGCCTGGGACATGCGAAAATTTCTCCTGAACACAGCCAAGGCGGGAGTATCATGTCAGAAGTAATTGCCAGCACGGATCGCGCAAAAATCACCCCCATAACACGGGTTAATGACTTTGTAGTCAAATTTGCCAATGTCAATGGCTCCGGATCAGCCAGTGCTAACAACATGTTTGCCAAAGCTGTATTTCGCATGGGAATTCCGGTCAGCCCTCATAACATCTTTCCTTCAAATATTCAGGGTCTGCCTACCTGGTATGAAGTCAGAATCAGTGAAGCAGGCTACCTGGGGCGACGCGAAGGCGTAGACATGATGGTGGCCATGAATGAACAGACTATAAAGAAAGATATCGAATCAGTCCTGCCTGGTGGCTATGTGCTGTACGACAGCTCCAAGCCTCTGGCTCCGGATCTTGTCAGGGACGACGTCAACTACCTGAACATACCGATAAAAGACATCTGCCTGCGCGAATTTGAGAAACCCGCTCAGCGTCAGCTGTTCAAGAATATTGTTTACGTCGGAGCGCTGGCTGCCTTCCTTAAAATAGACTTCAGTATATTAACCGACTTGGTGGGCGATCAATTTCGCGGCAAAGAGCGGCTCATTCCACCGAATATTCATGCCCTGGAACTGGGACACCAGTACGCCACTGAGCACTTCAAATGCCCGCTACAGATTCATCTGAAACGCTGCCGAAAGACCAACAAGAAAATGCTGATAGACGGCAATACGGCCGTTGCCTTGGGCTGTGTCTACGGAGGAGCCACCGTGGCCGCCTGGTACCCCCTGACACCTTCCACTTCCGTGGTAGACAATTTCGGCAAGTACTGCCAGCGATTGCGGATCGATCCCGGCAGCGGGAAGAGAAAATACGCCATTGTTCAGGCTGAAGACGAACTGTCAGCCATTGGTATCACTGTCGGTGCTGGCTGGAATGGAGCGCGTGCTTTTACCGCCACCAGCGGTCCGGGAATTTCGCTGATGCAGGAATTTCTGGGGCTTGCCTATTTTTCTGAAGTGCCACTGGTCATTTTTAATATTCAGCGTACTGGCCCATCAACTGGTATGCCAACCCGCACGCAGCAGAGTGACATTCTGAACTGTGCCTATGCCTCCCATGGCGATACCAAGCATGTCCTTCTGTTCCCTTCCACACCGAGGGAATGCTTCGACTTTGCTGCTGACGCATTTGACATAGCGGATAAATTACAAACGCCGGTTATTGTAATGAGCGATCTTGAGCTCGGCATGAACGAACAGATGTGTGACTCGCTGGAATGGGACGACAGTCGCGAGTACGACAGAGGCAAGGTTTTAAGTGAGGAGCAGCTGGAAGACATCGAAAAGTTCGGGCGTTACCACGACGTTGACGGCGACGGAATTGCTTACCGGACTTACCCTGGTACGCATCCAGAGAAAGGCAGCTATTTCACCCGTGGCAGCTCCCATGACGAGTTTGCGGCTTACACCGAAGACGGAGACATCTATGCTCGGGTGATGGATCGTCTTGCAACCAAGTTTGAAACCGCATTGCAATTTATCCCGGAGCCTGAAGTTTCAATCAACAAAAATGAAAACCGATCCGGACTGCAGCTGGGTCTACTTTATTACGGCACCACCACCAGCGCCATTCAGGAAGCACTGGACAGTCTTGTCAAACAGGATTTGCATTTCGACACGGCACGAGTAAGGGCATTTCCATTTCATGAATCGATCAATAATTTCATTGACCAGCATGACTATATCTTTGTAATCGAACAGAATCGTGACGCTCAAATGAAGAGCTTACTAAAAATAGAGTGTGGTGCCGACCACGATAAACTGATATCCATTCTCAGTTACAACGGGGTTCTTATCACGGCGCAACACATCGAGGATGAAATTTTGAACCTTATTGCTTCGCTGAATGATGCGACCACAGGCTCATTAAGTAACCAGGCAACCTGACTGATTCACCATGACTTATATTCGTAAACCAAAGTTCAAAAACCCCGATCTGTGGACTAACGAGCTTGGGCTCACCCACAGGGACTACGAGGGCTCATTGACAACACTCTGTGGTGGTTGCGGGCACGACTCAATCAGTGCAGCCATTATTCAGGCAGCAGTTGGAATGTCCCTTCCCCCACACCGTGTCGCCAAACTGTCGGGTATCGGCTGTTCTTCGAAAATACCCGCCTACTTTTTGAACAAGTCCCATGGCTTTAATTCAGTTCACGGCAGAATGCCTTCTGTGGCCACCGGGGCAAACCTGGCAAACAAAGATCTGGCTTATCTGGGAATTTCTGGTGATGGTGACAGCGCCTCGATCGGTCTAGGCCAGTTTTGCCACATTGTTCGACGTCGGGTAAACATGCTGTATATCGTTGCCAATAACGGCACTTACGGCCTGACCAAAGGACAGTTGTCGGCAACTGCCGATCTCGGATCGAAAACAAAGTCCGGCGAAGAAAGTCTGTATGACAATATCGACATGGCTACGCTGGCCATAGAGTTGGGCGCCAGCTTTGTGGCTCGAAGTTTTTCTGGTGACAAAAAACAATTGATCCCACTGATCCAGGCCGGTCTGAGCCACAAAGGCTTCGCCTTCATCGATGTCATTTCACCCTGTGTCACTTTTAATAACACCGATTTCTCTACTCACGGCTACAAAAATACCTGGGAAAACTTCGAAACACTTAGTGATATCGATTTCGTGCCCATGAAACAGGAAATCACTACCAACTATGCCGAAGGCGAAGACAAGGAAATCACTCTGCATGACGGCTCGGTAATCCATCTGCACAAAACCAATAGTAATTATCAGCCCTATGACCGGGAAAACGCCCTGCATCACATCAACGAGTACAAGAAGAAAGGGAAAGTCGCCACCGGCCTGCTCTACATAAACCAGGATATTGCCGACCTTCACGAACTGAACGACAGCGTCGATAAGCCCTTGAACTGCCTGTCAAGCCAGGACCTGTGTCCGGGTAATGAAGTTTTGCAGTCAATCAATGAAAACTTTCGTTAGCTCCACAGCCGCTGGAACCAGTTCTTTTCCAGGTCTTTTTGACAGCTCGAAAACTGTATATTGAAGCTCTCAGCATTTCCCTGCACCTTGGAACCGACCTCCAGGAGCCAGGGCTTTTCTTGAAAAGTTCCCCGCGAGTAACCCGCATTGCCTTCATGGTAGGCAAAGTATAAATGAGAGGCATTCCGGGGAGGGATCTGATTTAGTCGGTAACTCATGGCATTGTACCAGCCGACGAAATCGATCGCATCGGCAAACCTGTCTCTTCGGGCATCCCAGTTTCCACTTTGCACAAGGTAATCGTTCCATGTGCTGTCAATGGCTTGAGCATAGCCGTAAGCACTCGATAAGCGTGGTCCCGGCAGGACCCAGAAAAGTTTACGCCTGGCTGGTTTAGCCCGAGCGTTAAAGCCACTTTCCTGATAAATGAACGCCATATTCACCGACGTGGGTATACCCCAACGCTGTTCGGTTTTCATGGCAGCTTTGTACCAGCTTCGTCTGTCCTCAAATATCTCACAGACATTGGCGGTATTAACCGGTTGCGATGCAACACAGCCATTGAACAAAACCGACATGGCCAGCGCAGAAGCGAGTGGAGTTGGAAGGTAGTTCATTGTTTAGAATTTAACATCAGCTTCCTGAACACTAGCTGTCTAGATCGCCAAGAAAGGCTAAAAATTCCCCTTCATCAAAAATTTTTATGTCCAGCTGCTCTGCTTTCGCCAGTTTTGAGCCTGCCCCAGGTCCAGCAACAACACAATCTGTCTTTTTTGAGACACTGCCTGCGACCTTGGCACCCAGGTTTTCGAGACGGGACTTCGCTTCACTGCGAGGCATTGCCTCCAAGGTACCTGTAAGAACAAACGTCTGACCTGCCAGTGGTTTTGGTGCCGACGACACTGTCACGTCATCCCAGTGCACACCGCTTTCCTTAAGCTTATCGATCAGTGTCAGGTTGTCCGGGTTTTCAAAAAATACCGAGATATGCCTGGCAACTACCTGCCCAACATCCGGTACCTTCTGCAAGGAATCGGTATCCGCACCCATCACCTTTTCTATATTGCCAAAATGATTTGCCAGGGACACCGCTGTCGCTTCACCTACTTCACGAATGCCCAGACTATAAAGAAATTTCGCCAGCGTAGTGTTTTTGCTTTGTTCTATAGCGGCGATAACATTGCTGGCAGACTTCTCACCCATACGTTCCAGTTCGGCAAGTTGCTCTTCTTGTAATAAAAAAATATCTGCCGCACTTTCCAGAACGCCTTTATCTACCAGCTGTTCAATAAGTTTGTCACCGAATCCTTCAATATCCATGGCCGATCGTGAAGCAAAGTGCTTGATCGATTCTTTACGTTGCGCAGGACAGATAATACCCGCACTGCAGCGGTAAACGACATCCCCATCCTTCTCTACTACTGAGCCGCAAGCAGGACAGTGTGTGGGTATAACAATTTCCCGAGGATGCTCGTTTGGAATACTGCTAATCACTTTGACAACCTGGGGGATGACATCACCGGCTCGTCTCACAATAACGTTGTCACCTATGTGCAACCCCAGCCGTTGTACCTCGTCCATATTGTGCAATGTAGCATTACTGACGGTTACACCACCGACGAATACCGGATCCAGCCGGGCTACCGGTGTGATTGCACCAGTTCTGCCAACCTGAAATTCAACGTCAAGCACACGGGTCGACATCTCTTCGGCAGGAAACTTGTAGGCCATTGCCCAGCGAGGTGTCCTGGCATTGCTGCCAAGCTGTTCGTGAAGTTGCAGCTCATTGACCTTGATCACCGCACCATCTATTTCATAATCGAGCCCTGCCCGTTTTTCCAGCAAGCGATTGCAATAGGCATGACAGCCGTCGATGCCAGTAACGACTTCACGTTCCGGATTAGCCGGCAATCCCCACTGTTCAAGTAGGCCGAATACCTCACTCAGTCTTTTGGGCAAACTAAAATTTTCTACCACTCCGATGCTGTAGCAGTACATCTGCAATGGTCGACTCGCGGCAATCTGCGGATCAAGTTGTCTTAGGGTGCCAGCGGCAGCATTACGTGGATTGACAAATCGCTTGGCATCGCTCTCTTCTGCCTGTGCGTTAATGCGAGCGAAACCACTTTTGCTAAGAAAGATCTCACCCCTTACTTCAAATGTTGTTGGAAATTCCGTTGAATTAATTCGCAAGGGAATTGATCTTATGGTCCGCACATTATGCGTGATGTCTTCTCCTACTATCCCGTCGCCGCGGGTCGCTGCTCGAGTCAGCAGACTGTCATGATAAAGCAGGCTGACTGCTACACCGTCAACCTTTGGCTCGCAACTGTATTCCAGTGTACTGTCATCGCCAAGGCGTTTCTTTATGCGGGCATCAAACTGATTGAGATCATCTTCATTGAAGACTTTATCCAGGGAAAGCATCGGTATCTGATGCCGAACCTGCTTGAATTCGTCCAGCGGAGCACCGGATACTCTTTGAGTCGGCGAATCCGCGCTTACCAGCTGGGGAAATTGGTTCTCCAGCTCAATTAACCGATTGAACAACCAGTCGTAGTCAACGTCGGGGATTTCGGGATTATCCTGAATAAAGTACAGCTGGTCGTGATACGCAATCTGCTCACGCAACGACTGTACTTCTTTCAGTATGGAATCAGGTATTGACTGACTATCGTCCGTGTCTTTAACAGACATGCCGGGCTGCCTATATAAAAAACTTATTGTAGCTCGCTGCTACCGCACAAGGTCGCAACAGGCTACCGCAAGTTTATCAGGACCTGGCCTGGGCAGCCTTCAATTTGCGCAACTCATAGTCATGAATGCGCTGACGGTAGTGCTCAATGGTCTGCGCAGTCATCACGCTGCGGTGATCGTCACGCAACTCTCCATCCAGTGCCGCCCTAACCTGTTGCGCCGTTCTCAACATGTCTTCGAATGCGTCCCTGTTGCTGATCACAGATGGCATAGCCAGGAACAGGCTGATGCCACGGGTTGTGAAACCTTCCATGGCATCCAGATCGAAAGTCCCTGGATTAAGGATATTCGCAACACTAAAAACTGCCGGTCTTTCTGTATCGTAATCCACGTGCCTGTGAAAGATGTTCATGTCGCCATGTTTAAGACCCGCAGTGATCAGTACTTGCAGCAGCTCAGGTCCACGAAACAGATCCCCTTCCCGGCTCATGACGTTGACCACCAGAACTTCTGACGGTTCCAAGGGCTGGCTGCTGTCAGTTACTGTTTCTTTGCTCGCCGGTCGGCGGGATTCCCGAGCCTGGTTAATATCTGCCACCCCGTTCTTTTCAGACTCTTGTGGAGTTACAGACTGCGGCTCCCGTGACTGATCGACGCCAGGATCTGCATCGATGGACTCTTCGTCAATCGATATCACTTCGTCCTCTGCTGCCTGGTAGCTTTGCTCGTACCCATCAAGCAGCGGGTCCTGCTCTGGAGAATCGACTTCGTCGGCGCTGTTGATCGAACTCTTTTTGCTGAAACGCGAAAACAAAGATTCTTTGTTTTCATCTTCCTTGAAACTGGCACTGCTAAACTTGTTCCTGAATCTGGACACGCCCGGTGAAGATTGCTCCGATGCACCAATTCGTTCACCTGCACTCATGGCAAAGTCATCAAATTCGTCATCCAAGGATTCATCGAAGCCTAATTCCGGTTCTTGCCTGGCTTCGTCTACTACGTCATAGTCAGAGGAATCGTCCTCTACATAATCGTCCGGGTCATCCAACAAGGACTGTTCAACCACAGCCTCAGAAGGCTCATCTGCAAACGATTCATCCTCAAGAGGCTCGTCTTCAAAAATTTCGTCTTCGTAAAGGACAGTTTCCTCTTCAAGAGTCTCAGCGGCGTCTGTCAGTTGATCAATCTCATCATCTATTGGATCGTCCGCAATTTCCGCTTCCTGCAATTCATCCTGATTCTTGATCTCCACCGTATCAAGCAATATAGGCACCGCACCCTCGGTTTCAGGCTCAGTGCCCAGATCCAGTTCGTTCTGCACAATATTCTGCCGGTTAACCGCCTCAAGGGAGCGTTGTACGACCCGTGCTCCGCCATTGGGTAGCTCCGACATTTCCAGTTCTTCGAGGTCCAGATCCTGCGGGATGTTTTTGTCGATGGCGAGTCGAATCTGAGTGCGGCGCGCATGCAATGCCACATAAAGTCCACGCAGAATCACGGCGACTACCGCCAAACCTAGAATCAGAATCAGCAATTCTCTTGTGCCCATGATTTCGAATTCTCTTGAAGTTGCCCAGTTTTCGAGGAAACCCTGATCGTGGATTGATCGGAGGCCCCGCAATAATTGTGATAATTCTTAAGATGTTATCCCGCAGTTAGTGCAATTTCTTTAGGAAAAACCTTAGAGATTTCAGGATTTTCACACGATTGGGAGAGGATTGTGAAGGGTAGGGGCAGTATCGCGGTGGGAACTACATGGCCGCCAGTTCAGCCGCCTCATCGATATCCACTGCGACGATGCGAGAAACACCTGGTTCGTGCATGGTGACACCGAGCAGCTGATTGGCCACTTCCATGGTGATCTTGTTGTGGGTAATGAAGATGAATTGCACGTTTTTGGACATCTCTTTCACCAGGTTGGCGTAACGCCCGACATTGGCGTCATCCAGTGGCGCATCCACCTCGTCCAGCATACAGAATGGTGACGGATTCAGCTGGAATATCGAGAAAACCAACGCGATAGCTGTCATTGCTTTCTCACCACCTGACAATAAATGGATTGTGCTGTTACGCTTGCCAGGAGGTCTCGCCATGATCGCAACACCAGTATCCAGCAGATCTTCCCCGGTCATATCCAGGTAGGCATGACCGCCACCAAAGACCCGGGGGAAGAGCTCCTGTATCCCGTTATTTATCATATCGAAAGTTTCCTTGAATCTTGCCCTGGTCTCTTTGTCGATCTTGCGAATTGCGTTCTGCAGGGTAACCAGCGCCTTGGTCAGGTCCTCATTCTGCAGATCAAGGTAGAGTTTGCGCTCAGACTGCTGTTTGTATTCATCTATAGCAGCCAGGTTGATAGGACCGAGTCGTTGAATTCTGTTAGATATCTTTTCAAGCTCTGTTTCGCAGCCAACTTCTTCCAGCTCCTCGGACAGGCCAGCAAGAACGTCTTCTATCTTGAAGTTCGCCTCCTCCAGCTGCTCAAGCAGCGACTCCTGCCTGACCGATGATCCCTCTGTTTTGATGCGGGTCTGCATTAGCCGTTCGCGCAAGTCGCCAGTTTTTCCCTCAACCTCGCTACGCTCCTTCTCGAGCGAGCGGATTGTGTGTTCATTTTCGTCGACTCGCGCTTTAGCCTCTGCCAGTTCTTTCTCCACTCCCAAGCGCGTATCCAGCAATGCTTCCAGATCGCTGCGCATCTTCTGCAAGGGATCGTCAGAACTGTCAATCTGGGTCTGCAAAGACTCGATGCGTTCCCGTGACCGTTGCACCTGGCTGGCCATTCGATCCATGGATTCCCGGGTGGATCGCAGCTGAGCGGTGATCGCCTGGTGTCTTAACTCCAGTTGGTGGGCCAGTTCCTTGTTCCGGGTAGATTCCTGTTTCTTACTGTCAAAATCACTGCGTCGTTCTACCCTTTCCTGCTCCAGCTCCTGGCGCTGGCTGGTGTCCTGCTCCATCGCATCCAGCGCAGTCTGCAATCGATCCCTGGCTTTAGCAGTGTTTTCTTCTTCCTGAGACAGCTGTTTAACCAGCTCATCCAGGTCCCTGGAAACCCGCTCACGTCGCAAACGGGTTTGCTCTACTTTTGCCAGTCGTCCACTCAATTCAGATTTCAGATCACTGAGCCTGCGACCGTCTTCGCTGATCTGCAGCTGTATCTCTTCACGCTTGGTCTCGGTGGATGAGATAGTGCGTCTGGCGGTTGTCTGTATTTGAAGTAATTTATCAACAATTGATCCTAACTCATTGATTAATAAATTTGTATTATCAATATTTCCATTCCGCTCGAGGACGCCCGCCTGACTGTCTACACTACCTCGAACGCGGACCCACTGCTTACCTACCCAGACCCCCTCCGGTGTGACTAAAGATTCGTGGGGAGCCAGGGAACTACGTCTGGCGAGGGCCTCGTTAAGGGAGTCACAGCAGTAAACGCCATCTAGTAATCCGTCAACCTGCCAGTCTGCGGTAAGTTTGTCCGCCAGCGGCAACCAGTCACCGTGGCCCGATCCTTGAGCCCGATCCATTGCGCTGATATCAACCAATGAAACGTAGCGGTCAGGCAAGGACGACAATAGTTCAGTCAGGTCTTTACTGCCGTCGATACAGACACTTTGCAGCGAATCTCCCAGCACGACTTCAAGTGCGGCTTCCCAGCCTTCTGCTGCCTTGACGGACTCGCCGAGCCGTTGTTGACTGTCCAGCCCCCGCGCACCAAGCCAGTCATTGACTGCGGAATCGTCACGACCGAGCGCTGCCTGTTGAAGCGCCTCCAACGAGGCAAGTTTGCCTTTAGCGGCCTGCAGATCACTGCGTTTCTTATCCAGCTCACCGCTATACCGCTGATCCTGCTGCCGCAAATTTTCGATCTGCGCAGCAAGTTCACGACTCTGTTCTTGCAAATCGTCGATGGAGTTTTCCAGTAGCGAGATGTCACCTGCCATCTGCTCTGATTCCTGATCACCGCAATCATCAACCGGAAGGCTCGCCAGCTCTTGCTGCAGGCGCGACTTTCTTTCCAAACCCCGCTCCACAATGGATTCCAATTGCTGGATACGGGATTGCTCTACTTCGGCAGCCTGGCGTGGCTCTTCGGCCCGTTGACTGAAACTGTCCCAGGCCTTTTGCCAGTCCTGCATGGCCCTTTCTGCTTCCTCGAGCGCTACATTCGAGGTCTCCACCGACTGGCGCGCTTCCTGCAACTCCGGTTCTATTTCCTTGAGCTCTTCATCCAGCTTGATTACCTTCTGCAGATCGACATCCATTTCTTCCTTGGTCTGTTCCCAGACCTCTTCGGTTTCCTGCAGATCCTGCCTCAACTGGTCAGTCCGTTCCAGATGATGTTCAACAGACTGTTCCAGCCTAGCGATATCATTACCCAGACCATAGAAGCGGGCCTGCACCTCGCCGAGCTGATCGGTCAGTTCAGCATTGTCGGCTAGATGTTTCTCCACCTTGGCATCGATACTTCGTTGCTCAGCTATACTTTGCTCGACCTTCAGTTCAAGCTCGTTGATAAGCTCTTTCTGCTCCTTCAATTCACGGTCGATAGCTCGCCAGCGCAAGGCATTGAGGTTGGCCTGGGTCTGACGTTCCTGCTGTTTCAATTCACCGTACTTTTCTGCAGCTACCGATTGCCGCTGCAAGTGGGATAGCTGTTTCTGCATTTCGTCCCTGATATCCGTCAGCCGTTCGATGTTTTCACGGGTACGTTTAATACGGCTCTCTGTTTCCTTACGACGCTCCTTATACTTGGATATACCTGCGGCTTCCTCGATGAAGATCCGCAGCTCCTCGGGTTTTGATTCGATCAGGCGGGAAATCATCCCCTGCTCGATAATCGAATAGCTACGTGGACCAAGACCGGTGCCGAGGAAGATATCTGTAATGTCCTTGCGCCGACATTTGGCCCCATTCAGAAAGTAGCTGGATGTACCATCGCGCTCCACCTTGCGTTTGATTGAGACCTCAGTGAAGTTGGCATACTCTCCCGTCAATCGGTGGTCATCGTTGTCAAATAACAACTCAACGCTGGCCTGACCGACTGGTTTGCGGGTACCGGAGCCATTAAATATCACATCGGTCATGTGTTCGCCGCGCAGGTTCTTGGCAGATGATTCACCCATCACCCAACGAACCGCATCGATCACATTCGACTTGCCACAGCCATTCGGGCCAACGACTGCACAGAGGTCGGAAGGAAATTGTACGCTAGTGGGATCTACGAACGACTTAAAGCCAGATAACTTGATTGATTTCAGTCTCATGGAAGATGTTGCAGCCCTGCTTTTACTCGCTCGTTTTTATAAAAATAAGCGCAAAGGATAGCGCTTTATAAAAAGCCGAAGTGTATCCGATTTGCCTGACCAATAACACCAGGACCGCAACTCACATCCTGTTGTCCGGGCGAAAATCAGAGCAGGATATCAGAGCCCTCACCTCCTCGCGCACCTCCACAGAATAGCCTTGAGAAAAACCGCTAGCTACATTTTAGCCTTTTATATATCCTTTATACCTAAACTAATCTCAGGCTATCCGGCTTTCAGTCAAGCTGGTCTCAATCGCTTTCCTATTCAATGCCCGGCTGCCAGCTTTGACCGCCAACTCAACCGACACCTGATTGCCTGTTCAACTGGCTGAAGATTCAGGTCTGGGGGTCCAATGTGCGATAATCCCGACCCGATTTCACAACACAGGGTAAAGGAGTATATGACCAAGCAGACAGCAGGCGCCCGTTTTCGTCGCGCTCTCGAAGAGAATTCGCCACTTCAGATAGTAGGCGCCATCAACGCCTACTGTGCCATGCTTGCTGAAGATGCCGGGCACAAAGCCATTTACCTTTCCGGAGGCGGTGTTGCCAACGCTTCCTATGGGTTGCCTGATCTCGGTATCACCAGCCTCAACGATGTTATTGCCGACGTTGAGCGAATAGCCAACGCCAGTCAGTTACCGCTGCTGGTAGATATCGATACTGGCTGGGGCGGCGCATTCAATATTGCCCGCACAATCGGAGCTATGGAAAAAGCGGGAGCGGCAGCGGTTCACATCGAAGACCAAGTCTCGCAGAAACGATGCGGCCATCGCCCTAACAAAGCTATCGTCAGCAAAGACGAAATGACCGATCGTATCAAGGCGGCAGTCGATGCCCGACATGACGACAACTTTGCCATCATGGCTCGAACAGATGCGCTGGCAGTTGAGGGAATGGATTCGGCAGTTGAGCGCGCAATTGCCTGTGTCGAGGCTGGAGCCGATGCCATTTTCCCCGAAGCTATGATTGAACTGGAGCAGTACAAGACTTTTGCCACTGCAGTTGAAGTTCCGATACTGGCCAACATTACCGAGTTCGGCGCCACTCCATTATTTAATTGTAAAGAGCTGAACGAAGCAGGCGTGGCTATGGTCCTCTACCCCCTCAGCGCTTTCAGGGCGATGAGTAAAGCAGCCCTCGACGTATATCAGACAATTGCAGTGAATGGTGATCAGAAAGCCGCGCTGGAAAAAATGCAGACACGTTCAGAATTATATGAAGTGCTGGGGTACAACGTTTACGAGGAAAAGCTTGATCGACTGTTCAAGCAAGCCGAAAAGACTGGTGTCTGATTACTAATTCAATTTCGGAAAAGCGGACAGAAAATATGGTTGACAAAAAACTGGGTGGAGCTGGCTTGCGAGGTCAGGTAGCCGGGGAAACAGCATTGTGCACGGTAGGTAAAACTGGAACCGGACTGACCTATCGGGGATATGATATCACCGTGCTGGCAGAAAAGGCCTCTTTCGAGGAAGTGGCTCACCTTCTGCTACGTGGCAACCTGCCAGACAGGGAGCAGTTGCAAAGCTATATCGAAAAACTTAAATCACTACGCGCCCTGCCCCAGGAGTTGCGTGATGTTCTGGAACGTGTTCCGGCCAGCGCACATCCCATGGATGTCATGCGCACAGGCTGTTCCATGCTGGGTAATCTGGAAACTGAAACGGACTTCTCCCAGCAGGACGATGCTGTTGACCGATTGCTGGCAGCACTGCCCTCGATAATCTGCTATTGGTACCAGTTCAGCCACAACGGCAAGCGCATCGAAACAGCATTGGATGACAATTCCATTGGTGGACACTTTTTGCACATGCTGTCAGGAGAAAAGCCTGACAGCCTGTTCGAGCAGGTCATGAATGTTTCGCTCATCCTCTACGCAGAACATGAATTCAATGCCTCAACATTCACAGCAAGAGTATGTGCGTCGACATTGTCAGATATGCACAGCTGCATAACTGGAGCAATCGGCACCCTTCGCGGGCCACTGCACGGTGGGGCCAACGAGGCGGCCATGGACATGATCGAGAACTGGGACAGTCCGGAACAAGCAGAACAGGAAATCCTTGGCATGCTGGAGCGCAAGGAGAAGATCATGGGCTTTGGCCACGCAATCTACCGGGAGTCCGACCCCCGTAATAAAATAATCAAGGAGTGGTCGCAGAAACTCGCGAATCATGTGGGTGATACCAGACTCTATCCCGTTTCGGTTCGCTGTGAAGAAATCATGTGGCGGGAGAAGAAATTATTCTGTAACGCCGACTTTTTCCACGCCTCCGCGTACCACTTCATGGGTATACCCACCAAGCTGTTTACGCCAATTTTTGTGATGTCCCGTGTTACAGGCTGGGCAGCCCACGTCAAGGAGCAGCGCGCTAATAATCGTATTATCCGCCCCAGCGCTGACTATACAGGTCCCGATACCGCGGAGTGGCGGGATATCGAGCAGCGCTAGTTTGCGAACGAATCGAGTATCTGACATTAATATTTAATTGTAATTTATTGTATTTTAAGAGTTTTATATGAGCCTAAATGTAGATCTGAACCAACGCCCGGAACCCGATAAGGAACTCGTAGACATTGCTGATTACGTAATGGATTACCAGGTCGATTCCACTGAAGCTTACGACACAGCCCGAAATTGTTTGATGGACACCCTCGGTTGCGGCTTCCTTGCCTTACGCTTTCCTGAATGCACCAAGCTGCTTGGACCATTGGTGGAAGGCACGGTAGTCCCTCACGGCGCTCGGGTTCCGGGCACCCCCTACCAGTTGGATCCGGTCAAGGCGGCCTGGGATATCGGCTGCATCATTCGCTGGTTGGACTACAACGATACCTGGCTGGCAGCTGAATGGGGGCACCCATCAGATAATCTTGGGGGCATACTCGCAGTGGCTGATCATTTATCACGCCAGGCCATTGCCTCTGGTCAGGCACCTCTCACTATGCGGGATGTGTTAACTGCAATGATCAAGGCCCACGAAATACAAGGCGTCCTGGCTCTGGAGAACAGCTTCAATAGGGTTGGTCTTTGTCATGTGCTCCTGGTCCGGGTAGCAACTACCGCAGTTGTAACCAAAATGCTGGGCGGCACCCGGGATCAGGTCACTGACGCCCTGTCACAGGCCTGGGTAGATGGCTCGAGCCTGCGGACCTATCGCCATGCCCCAAATGCCGGTCCAAGAAAGTCCTGGGCGGCCGGCGATGCAACCTCTCGAGGCGTAAGGTTGGCAGACCTGACCATGCGCGGTGAAATAGGCTATCCAAGCGTGCTTACTGCTCCCACCTGGGGCTTTTATGACGTGTCCTTTAAAGGCAACCAGTTCAAATTCCAACGCGATTACGGCTCCTACGTCATGGAGAATATTCTCTTTAAAATTTCTTTCCCGGCGGAATTTCATTCGCAAACCGCTGCCGAGGCTGCCGTGCAGTTGCATCCTCTAGTCAAAGACCGATTAGATGACATCGAACGCATTGATATCCATACCCACGAATCGGCAATTCGAATCATCAGTAAGGTAGGTCCATTGAATAATCCAGCTGATCGGGATCATTGTCTGCAGTACATGATTGCAGTTCCGCTGGCATTCGGCACACTGGTTGCGGAACACTATGAGGATGAATTCCATCAGGCGAATCCAATCATCGACAAGCTGAGAGAAAAAATGGAGATTCATGAGGAACCTCGTTTCTCCAACGAATATCATGAACCTGAAAAGCGCTCAATAGCAAACTCACTGCAGGTTTACTTCAAAGACGGAAGCTGTACTGAGCGCATCACAATCGAATACCCGGTGGGACACCGAAGACGTCGAGAAGAAGGTATCCCGCTGCTGGAGGCGAAGTTCAAAGCCAATCTGGCCACACGTTTTCCCGCCAGCCGCTGCAATACCATATTCAACTTGTGCAAGGATCAAGCCCGGCTGGAATCAACTCCAGTCAATGAATTCATGGATATGCTGGCAATCTAGACCGCTCGGGTTATCCGGTACGGCTCACGCCACACCGCTATTTGCTGAGGTGTGGCGTGCAGATTGCACCTGATCACGTCATCCCTCCCAACTCTGCAGCGATACTGTTGAGTTGAATTTTCCAATCAAAGCCCCATTTTAGAATCTGCAGACGGGTGCTCCAATGAGACCTGTATTCGAAAATGCTTTCGAAATATCTGAATCTTATTGCTTTAGAGGATAAGGAAACTTTTATGAGGAATTTTGATTTTTCACCCCTTTACAGATCCACCGTGGGTTCCGATAACCTTTCCACCTTACTCGACACAGTTAGCCAGTGGGACAAAAAACAGCCCAGTTATCCAAATTACAATATCGAGTTAGTTGACGACGACTGCTATCGCATTACCATGGCGATTGCCGGCTTCATGCAGGACGAACTCGACGTCCAGGTCGAGAAGCAGATCCTGACAGTGACGGGCGTTAAGCCCGCCGATCAGAAAGAAAATAATTATTTGCACCGCGGCATAGCTACTCGGAATTTCGAAAGGCGCTTCCGCCTGGCAGATCATGTCAAGGTAATCGACGCACGCCTGGAAAACGGTCTGTTGCATATTGAGTTACGACGAGAACTACCTGAGGTCATGAAACCAAGAACTATCGAGATCAATTCTGGTGATTCCAGATTGGTAGATCTCGAGCGGGACAAAGCGGCTTGATTACCGAGTCGAGCAAGGTAAATCCCAAGTTATTCAGGCTATAGATCTGGCAGCTGGATTTATCGTGACCAGCTGCCTTGATCATTCTGACTGCTAGTCCTTCAGAAAAGGCGTTTTATCTCAAAATGAAACAAATTGGGTAGAAACTCGTTCCTGTTTGTAAACTTTTTCTGGTTTTGAGCGTATAGATAATTAAGCTTTGAGAGAATAGCTGTTCTCTTAATCCGAGGAAGGTAACTTTAATTTTGCAACCATTCAGCGACTAGCCGCTGAACGCTGCTATCAGGTAAGGTGGAAACAGTGAACATATTTTCCAGAGCGTTTCACTATCTCGCAATGACCTACTGTCACTACATCGCCATGCGATTGCACTTTCGCGCAGTGGTCATGTCGTCTGTAAACGACACAAAGCTTCTGACCAGCATGTCACGTTCGGGGCCCTGTTCCGAGTAAGTACTGTTGCAGGCCTGCTCACTGCTTTTAGCAAAGAAGAGCAATGTGGTTTTCAAGTCTATCTACTATGAAGTGCACATCGACCAGGTCAGAACTGACCTGGTCTTTTTTTGCGCTCAATTCCCTGCTTAATTAATCAAGTACATGGACAACCAGGCCGCTTTTCAGTTTGGGTTCAAACCAGGTTGATTTCGGCGGCATCACCTCACCAGCATCGGCTATCGCCATCAAGCTGCTGATAGACGTGGGGTAAAGAGCGAATGCCACTTGCCAGTCACCCGAGTCTACTCGGCTTTCCAGCTCAGTCAGACCTCTGATACCACCCACGAAATCGACTCTATCATCCCGCCGAGGATCCTTGATTCCCAGCAACGGACCAAGCAGATAGTCCTGCAGAATACTGACATCAAGACTCTTAACTGGATCACCTTTATTCAGGATTGGATCCAGTGCCCGTAAAGAATACCAATTCCCCGACAGGTACATGGCAAAATGATTCGGCTGCACAGGGCGCGCGAGATCCGGATTGGCAATATTGTCGAGCTCAAAATACTGTGCCAGGCTGGAAAGGAATTCTTGCTCCTCCATCCCGTTGAGATCTTTTACTACCCGGTTATAGTCTAGAATCTGCATCTGATTGTCGGGAAAAACCACCACCAGGAACCAGTTGTAAGATTCCTTTCCATTGTGGTCGGCATTCCGTTTCTGATGTAAATGCCGGACTCGTGCAGCCGCAGCAGAGCGATGGTGCCCGTCTGCAACGTAGAGACAATCCACAGAGTCAAAAGCAGATTGTAAATCTGCCGCCAGGGCAAGGTCCTCAACCACCCAGAGCGTATGCCTTGTTCCGTCTTCTGCGGAGAAGTCGTACTCCGGCGCACCTGATGTAGCCCTGTCTATCAACTGGTCTATATGCACTTTAGACTTGTAGGTTAGAAACACAGGACCGACCTGGGCGCCCAACGCGTCCATGTGATAAACACGGTCATCCTCTTTTTCCGGGCGTGTAAACTCGTGCTTTTTTATCAGCCCTTGTTCATAGGCATCGACGGAAGCGACAGCTACCAATCCGACCTGCAGATGATTACCCATGATCTGCTGATAAACGTAAAATTTCTCTTCCCCATCGCGGATCAATATATCTTCTTCAATAAAACGCTGAAGATTACTCGCACCCTGCTCATAAACTTGAGGATCATGGACATCTACCGTGTCTGGTAGATCGATTTCAGGCTTGTTAATGTGGAAAAAACTATGGGGGTTGTCCTTTGCAAGTGCAGCCGCTTCCTGGCGATTGACCACATCGTAGGGATGCGAAGCTACACGTGCTGCCAGGTCCTTCTTTGGGCGCAGCCCGCGAAAAGGTTTTAACAATTTCATGGTGATGGAATCTCGAAAGTTTCGAAAAGTGGTATTGTCTCACTTTACGATTTCGAAGCGTAGTAAAACGAGTATCAGGAAGAAAGATAGCAAACCAGGGAATTCTTAATCTGGGATTGGGAAAAACCCCTGCCCTGTAAGAATCTGACCAAGCGCAAATGTTCCTTGCTACCAAACTGCAATAGACGCTGTCCCGCCATCCTGCGACTAACAGTTGACAACAAAATGTTCATCCACTCATCGTCGTCAACAATCAGAAATTGCTCGATCAGAGCCTCGGAGACAAATTTACTACGCAAGCTTTCACGAATCGCCAAGTAGCCGAATCCACGAGATTTCCGATAGCGCACAAAAGATTCAACAAAGCGCTTATCACTTTGCAAGTTTTCATCCCGCAGGCGCTCCAGTTCCCGCTGAATGTCGGCTGGATCTTTATCGGGAAGTTTTTTTTGTAGCTTTTGTTTCAGTTCGAAAAAAGAGTGTTCCCGGCGGGCCAGGCAATCCATTGCGACCCGCCGGAGACTACGGGGACTTTTCTTAGCACTCAGACCAGCTTCAACACCGATTGCTTCAACACTTTCCTGTGCAACTTCCATGATTACCTCAATCCGCCTCAGTAAGTCTGTAAATCGACATAGTTCTATCGAAAGCAGCTAAGGTTTCTTACCAGCTGGCATTTACTATCCTGTTTTGCTGGTGTCGATCGAGGCAAGAACTTCTTCATCCAGCTCGCCATCGTTGGCGGGTTCTTTTTCAATCTCGCGCACGTTGTCATCCTGCTTGCCAGACTTGACCAATAGCTCGGCGCGGATTTTACCCTCCAACTCACTGACAATATCCGGATTTTCCTGTAGATACTGCGCCACATTCTTCTTGCCCTGGCCGATTTTATCGCCTTTATAGGCATACCAGGCTCCAGATTTATCCAACAGTCCAATTTTGACGCCCAGATCGATAATTTCACCCAGGCGATGAATACCGGTGCCGTACATGATCTGAAATTCAGTCTGCTTGAATGGTGGCGCAACCTTGTTTTTGACCACTTTTACACGAGTCTCGTTGCCGACCACCTCGTCACCATCCTTGATTGAGCCGATACGGCGGATATCCAGCCTTACTGAAGAATAAAACTTCAGCGCATTACCACCAGTAGTTGTTTCAGGAGAGCCGAACATCACACCAATCTTCATGCGAATCTGGTTAATGAAAATAACCAGGGTATTGGAGTTCTTGATGTTGGCTGTCATCTTGCGCAGAGCCTGGGACATCAAACGTGCCTGCAGCCCCATGTGACTGTCACCCATGTCCCCTTCAATCTCAGCTTTAGGTGTCAGAGCCGCAACCGAGTCGATAACTACCACATCCAGTGCACCCGAGCGTACCACCATGTCACAGATTTCCAGTGCCTGCTCGCCAGTATCAGGCTGGCTTACCAGCAGATTTTCCACATCCACGCCAAGTGCCTCTGCATAAATAGGATCCAAAGCGTGTTCGGCATCAATAAAGGCGCAACTGCCGCCAGCCTTCTGGGCTTCTGCGATCACCTGCAACGTCAGCGTCGTCTTGCCTGATGACTCGGGCCCGTAAATCTCCACGATCCGTCCTCGCGGCAATCCACCGATGCCCAAAGCGATGTCAAGCCCCAGGGAGCCGGTAGGTATGGCAGGAATGGTAGCTTTTGCGGTATCGCCCAGGCGCATCATGGAACCCTTACCGAATTGGCGCTCGATCTGAGACAATGCGGCAGCCAGTGCTTTTTCTTTGTTGCTGTTATCTTCAATCATGGTTTAATCCTTAGTTGGTACAACTGAAGCTGGTTCCATGAGTAATACAGTTGTGTATGCCCTCTGCCAGGCCCTGCCAGCCATGCCGTTAGCGGCCGACTGAGTGGTCCGGGTACTTCAAATAGTAGACCTTCCTTCGCTACCTGCCTAACTTACGAATAAATTCAGTCTTTCTTCTACTACTGTATATACGAACAGTGGTTATTAAAGCAGAAGATTACTGTATATACAACCAGTATATTGGCAAGGCCTGATTTTTCTTTAACAGCAAAAAGTGCCTGACCCTCATCAAGGTGGTTCAGAACTGAATAGATGGGATTCCCGCTGTCAGCGAGGCAGCATCGTGGTATCCAGAAGATCGAGTATACCTTTCAACGCTTGCTCAACCGTCGCCAGTCTTATATTGTAGCGATCGCCTTGGAAATGATGAATCCTGGCCTTGCAGCGGCCATCCCGGTGAGCCCAGCCGATCCACACCGTACCTACCGGTTTGTCTTCGGTACCGCCATCCGGTCCGGCAATACCACTGGTTGCCACGGCGATGTCTGCAGACGAGTTGCCAATTGCCCCGACCGCCATGGCCTTAACCACCTGTTCGCTCACCGCTCCCGGACCATCTTCGGCTAAAAGTTCCGCAGGCACAGCCAACAACTGCTGCTTGGCAGTATTGGAATAAGTAACGAAACCGGAATCAAACCAGTTTGAGCTACCAGGCAGTGATGTGACGACCTGGGAAATCCAACCACCGGTGCAGGACTCAGCGGTTGCTAAAATCAACTCCTGGTCAAGGAATCTGCCCGCAACATCTTTCACCAGTTGCCTGACATTTTCCTCAATGGACTGAGTCATACTTTACTCCCCGATACAGTAGTGCTCAGTGACTGAAAAACCAAGCCCCCTTAATATATAATCTTGACCATCTTAACAAGCAAAAAATCATTATTTTGTCCAACTCGCAAACACACACCCCGATGATGCAGCAGTATATGCGCATTAAAGCAGAGCAACAGGACAGTCTGCTTTTTTACCGCATGGGTGATTTTTACGAATTGTTTTACCAGGACGCAGAAGTTGCTGCTGATATTCTCGACATTACCTTGACTGCCAGAGGTAAGTCCGCAGGTGAACCAATTCCCATGTGCGGCATACCTTTCCATGCCGCCGACCGCTATCTGGCTAAATTGGTGGAAGCGGGAAAGTCCGTCGCAATCTGCGAACAGATTGGTGATCCCGCCACCTCCAAGGGACCTGTGGAGCGCCAGGTAGTTCGCATTATTACCCCTGGCACAGTCAGCGATGAGGCGCTGCTGAAAGAACGCCAGGACAATCTGTTACTTGCCATTACCGGCAACAACGATTCATTCGGCCTGGCCTGGATCAACATTGCCGGCGGCAGGTTCGTTATTAACGAAGTCTCCGGCCGGGAGGCGTTGCAAAGCGAACTTGAACGATTGAAGCCGGCAGAAGTACTGATCAACGAAGAGATTGTTGTCGATTCCCTGTTGCCGACTGCTTTCGCCAGTCGTCGGCGACCGCCCTGGGAATTCGAATTGGATAACGCCCACCGCAGCCTGACCCGCCACTTCGGAACCCGCGACCTGACATCATTTCAGTGTGAAGACCTGCAACTGGGCATCCAAGCCGCCGGCTGCCTGCTGGGCTACGCCAAGGAAACCCAGCGTAACGAGTTACCGCATATCCAGAGCCTGCAGGTGGAAAGACAGAACGATAGCGTGGTGCTGGATGCCGCTACCCGGCGAAACCTTGAAATCGATACCAATCTTTCCGGCGGAAGACAATATACCTTGCTGTCGGTCGTCGACCGGTGCGCCACCACCATGGGAAGCAGGCTCCTGCTACGCTGGCTAAATCGCCCACTGCAGGACTTTCAAAAACTCAGAAGGCGACAGCAGGCGATTGCCAGCCTGATCGACCAGTACTATTTCGAAGCGCTTCATGAACAACTCAAACAGATTGGCGACCAGGAGCGGATTTTGGCTCGCGTTGCATTACGCTCAGCCCGGCCTCGGGATCTGGCTCGGCTGCGGGATGGGCTGCTCAGCCTGCCAGCGCTCCAGGACAGCCTCAGGCCAATTTCTTCTCCGTTGCTGGAACAGCTGGCTGGCAATATCGCCGAATTTCCAACTCTGAGTTCGTTACTGGAGCGATCCATCATCGACAATCCTCCAGTGGTGATTCGGGAAGGCGGCGTCATTGCCGAGGGTTTTGATCCGGAGCTGGATGAACTGCGCAATCTAAGCGCCAATGCCGGTCAATACCTGGTTGATCTGGAAGTCCAGGAAAAAGAGCGCACCGGTATAGCCACCCTCAAGGTTGGGTTTAACCGGGTGCATGGTTACTACATTGAAATCAGCAAAGCACAATCGGACGCCGCACCAGCAGAATACATTCGTCGCCAGACACTGAAAAATGCCGAGCGCTTCATCACGCCAGAATTGAAAGAATTCGAAGACAAGGTGCTGAGCGCCAAAAGCAAGGCCCTGAGCCGCGAAAAAATTCTCTATGACGAAATCCTTGAGATGCTGGCAGAGAACCTGGCGGAGCTGCAGGCCTGTGCAGCCGCCCTGGCGGAGCTCGATGTCTTGTGTAACTTCGCTGAGCGGGCCCTGAACCTTGATTACTGCCAACCGGAACTGGCGGAGCAACCCGGAATCGTGATTGACCAAGGTCGGCACCCAGTGGTCGAAGAGGTGCTGGAAAGTAATTTTGTCCCCAACGATCTGGCTCTGGAAGACCAGCGCCGCATGCTGATAATTACCGGTCCCAACATGGGGGGAAAGTCCACTTATATGCGACAGACCGCGCTGATCGTGCTGCTGGCATTAACCGGTAGTTACGTGCCGGCCAACAGCGTGAAACTGGGTCCGGTTGACCGTATATTTACCCGCATCGGTTCATCGGATGACCTGGCCGGTGGACGATCCACTTTCATGGTGGAAATGACCGAAACCGCCAATATTCTGCATAACGCCACCAGCCGGTCACTGGTTTTAATGGATGAGATCGGCCGCGGCACCAGCACTTTCGATGGCCTCTCGTTAGCCTGGGCATCCGCTGTTTACATCGCCGAACAGCTGCGTGCCTTTACCCTGTTTGCAACTCACTATTTCGAACTAACCGCGTTGGCAGGCAGTTACGACGCCATCGACAATGTGCACCTGGACGCCACCGAACATCAACACGGACTGGTGTTTCTGCATGCAGTCAAGGAAGGTCCGGCGAATCAGAGCTATGGGCTTCAGGTAGCGCAGCTGGCCGGCATCCCCAGGACGGTAATTGCACGGGCAAGGGAGCGGCTGCACAATCTCGAGCAGGACTCCATTTCACACCACGGTGCACTGCAGCCGCAGCAACCTTTTCAAAATGAGCTGTTCGCAAAACAGGAGCATCCGGTGCTGCAAAAACTGGCCCAGATAGACCCTGACGACTTGACCGCCCGAGAGGCCCTGCAGTTGCTGTATGAGCTGAAGAAAATCTGAAAAAATCCTGGAAAGCTGCTAGAATTCGTGCGTCGTGGCGGCCCACAAGATAGGCTGCCTGGCAGGACTGCAGCCAAGAGAAAACTTGGTAAAAATTGGGTAAAAAATTAGACAATAATCAGTTTAAAAATTAGCTAGTAGCTAGGTAATAACTAGATAACGGCTCGGCAAAAACTGGCAAAGCCAGGAAAAAGCCCGGCAGAATCCAGGCAAAATCCCTGCAAAAGCTAAGATAGAAAACTATAGGTTTTGGAGACAACATGACATTCGTAGTTGGCGAAAATTGCATACGTTGCAAGCACACAGATTGTGTAGAAGTGTGTCCGGTTGACTGTTTCTACGAGGGCCCGAATTTTCTGGTGATACATCCGGACGAATGTATTGATTGCGCGCTCTGTGAGCCGGAATGCCCGGTGGACGCCATTTACGCAGAAGATGAGTTGCCCGAAGATCAACAGGAATTCCTGCAGCTCAATGCAGACCTGGCCGAACAATGGCCAAACATTACTGAGAAAAAGGACGCCCTGCCTGATGCTGAGGAATGGACAGACAAGAAAGGAAAACTGCAGTATCTGGAGCGCTAGCTTCTCGATCAGTTACGGGGATCGTAGCGGTCTGCCTGTGAGCGATCCCCGAATTCCTGCGCGTAGTTACCTGGGCAAATAACCCAGCGGGTCCACTGGCTTGCCATCCAGTCGAATTTCAAAATGTACCAGCGGAACACCTTCCATGTTGGTGCCAGCCTCGGCGATCTGATCGCCCCCACGAACCTGCTGCCCTTCCGATACCAGCATAGTGCGATTGTGCGCATAAGCGCTCAACAAGCGCTCACTGTGGCGAATGATAATCAGGTTACCTGAGCCCTGTATGCCATTGCCCGCATAAACAACCTCCCCTGACGCTGCAGCCTCGATTGGCTGTCCAGAAACTGCGCCAATATCGATACCTTTCCTGGCACTGGTATCAGCCTGAAAGTTAGTCAGAATCCGCCCTTGCACCGGCCATTGCCACTGAGGCTCTTCGGTCACCAAGGGAGTCCGGGAAATTGGCTGGCGAATTACCGCTCGCGGCGCACTGCTGGCAGGCTGAGCTCGAGCAACACTGTTGTTGCCAACCACGCGACCGACACTGGCCAGCGACGCTTCACCTACTGCTGATGACGTCTCTGTACGATCCAGATCAAGACTCAGTTCCTGTCCTACGAAAATGGTATAAGGCGACGTCATATTGTTTACCAGCGCAAGGCTGCGGACATCGAGATCATACTGAAAGGCGATGGAATATAACGAATCACCTTGCGCAACTCGATGTATGGCAGGCCTATCACTGCTGGCTACTACTGCCTGAGTTGCGACACGGGAAGGCACCTGGTTGCTGTCGCTGTTGCTGTCATAGCGACTTGGTGAATCATCGCTATTGACCACGATCTCCGGTCCAGACTGGTCCATGACCTCACTTTGATCGCTGATCGGAGCCTGATAGTTGCCTGCCAGACAGCCAGTCAAAAGCAGCACAGGCACAAAACGGCTGCCTGGAAGCCAGGTACCACGCCAATTACCGATCAGGTTCAATAAACTCATAGCGGTTTTGCTTCAAGTACTCGGGTTATTCAGGAAAGACTCAGGGAGCCAGCTAAAAGTCCCATCGTAGTTAATCGACCGAATTACGAAAAAGTTTGTCAAATCCCGTTATTAACGTGATTCCAACCAGAAAACTGATCAATACGGGAACCAGCTGCGGATCCTGGCCAGTCAGCAATTCATAGTCAGTTGGCCAGACATTGTGCGCCTGCAATACATGAGGCTCGCCACCGCTGTCCTGGTAGAAACTGTCTACCTGCTGCCATGGCCATAAAACGTAGACCGAGGCCAACAACATGCCGGTGAGAAATGCATAGCTGTACTCACGGTAGCGGCTCAACGTCCAGGACAGCACCCTGGAGAAAGCCAGCAGGCCAGTCGCGCAGCCGACTGCAAACACCAGGATGGTGAGCAGTTCAAAATTGACCAGGGCAGCCAGCACGAAGTCATAGACTCCAAGTACCAGCAGCAGAAAGGCACCGGAAAGGCCCGGCAGGATCATTGCACAGATGGCGATCAATCCGCACAGGAACAGATAGCCGTAACCGATTTCTGCCGTGTACGGAGAAAGGTTGCTAACCAGCAGGGTCAGAATCATTCCGGCCAGCAATATCCCGACCGTAGGCAATTTCCAGCGACCGCATTCGCTTTTCAGGGACCAGCTTGACGCGATCACCAAACCGACAAAGAAAGCCATCAGAGCCTCAAAATTGTTTTCCAGCAAAGTCAGAACCACCCCTGCGGAGAGGCGTAAACTAAGAAGAATTCCGCATGCCAGTACCAGCAAAAAAGTACCGTTAATGTAACTCCAGGCCCTGCCTATTCCCTCGCTCAACAGCAGACGAACCGCCCTCAGGTCCACTGACCGAATGGAATAAATCAACTCATCATAAATCCGGGTAATTACGGCGATAGTGCCACCAGACACTCCAGGCACGGAATCTGCCGCCCCCATAGCCATACCTTTGAGAAAAAGCGCCAGGTATTTTTTTATTACACTGGCTCGGCTGGAATCGGTGGACATCAATTAACCTGTAACTACCCCAGTGACTTACCGGCAAGCAGTGGCACAAAGCGTACCTTATTGAGAATATCGACGGAATATTCATCTCCCTGCCTGGTGATCAGCTGCAATTCCTGACCGGCCTCACCGCCTACGGGAATGATCAGACGCCCACCTTCCGACAACTGGCTCAACAGGTCTTGCGGTATCTGTTGCGGAGCAGCTGTAGTGATGATAGCGTCAAATGGCCCTTTTTCAGGCCAGCCAAGACTGCCGTCGCTGTGCTTTAGTTCTATGTTTCTGAGGCCCAGCAACTTGAGGTTCTTCCTGGCGCGGTCAAGCAACGGCTTGATCCTTTCCACAGAATAAACTTCACTGGCAAGCTGGGAGATAATCGCAGTCTGGTAACCACAACCCGTACCGATTTCCAAAACCTGACCTAACTCGCCTGAATTAACCAGTGCTTCCGTCATTCTTGCGACTATGTAGGGCTGGGAGATTGTCTGGCTGTATCCTATCGGCAGCGCCACGTCCTCGTATGCACGATGTGACAAAGCTTCATCAAGAAAAATATGCCTGGCCGTAGTCCGCATTATATCGAGCACCCGATGATTCTTGACGCCCTGCTCCATCAAACGTCCGATCAGCCGCTCCCGAGTACGTTGGGAGGTCATCCCGATACCATTCAAATTTGGTTTGCTCAACATAAAAGCCAGAACGGGCCATGCCCGGATAATTAATTAAACCTGCACCAGCTCACGAAGCAAGGCAGTAGCATATCCCCCGGCTGGAAGCATAAAGCTCATGAGCACGGAATTGTCATTTTTATCAAACGCGTACTCCAGATCTCGAGGTACCAGCCGCAACGCGCGCCTCCCAGCCATGACACCAACGGCTGACGGCCCGGCACTCAGAACCGGACAGGCTGACAATGTTTCGGTTTCCAGCTCGGCAACCACATCACTGGCAATATATGGGTCCTTGGTTCCAACCTTGCCAGCCAACAGTCCGCTTGGGTGGATATCCAGCACTTCGAGACGGCTGCGCAATTCCCGTTCTTCGTCCGATCGCGCTTTGAAAAACCGCCCGGTACCATCCAGGTTCAATACCTCACCTGGCAGAAGCTTGTTCCAATTCGCCTCCGTAACACGCCTGGAAAGAATCAAATTGAACAGGTAGCTACGGCTGGCGGACAGCAACATACCTTTTTTCTTCCCTGAGAAGCGATTTCCTACCCTATTTTCATCGAATGCAAGGAGATAATCTTGAGCCTGACGTACATTTGAATTTGCCCGACCAAGACGCTGCGGCCCGAAATAATTGGGCACACCGGCTAATATGGCGCGTTCTATCCGGGCCTGTAATTCCTCCAGATCTCCACTAAAAGCCTTCAGGCGCAGCCGAAATTGGTTGGCCCGATGGCTGCCGATTCTGAGCTTACGGTCGTTACTCCGGGTTTCAAGCACTTGCAAGCCAGGGTTGCCCAGGGCATCGTCCGAAAGATCCTGAGCAGCGGGATTTGGTACACTGAACCATTGCGTGCAAACCGCGCGCCGGTCTTTCATTCCCGAATAACCGACAGCTTTGGGGTCTGCTCCCAGATGTTTGGCCAGCAGACTGGCAACCTGGGTGGTACTCAGATCCTGCTTGCGAATTTTCAGGTACAGATGCTCGCCTGAGCCCGTAGGCTCAAACCCAAGGACTTCGTCGACCTGAAAGTCCTCAAACTGATCCTTGATAGTAGCCCGGCCGCCGGGCTGTCCGTCTGCGTACGCGAGCTCACTAAAATCAACCAGCGAATGATCAACAGTATTCATGGCTGCTTAACAGGCGGCGCAGCCCGACCCAGCAGCACTACGGCGTAGGCAGCAATCCCTTCTTTCCGGCCGGCAAAACCGAGCCCTTCGGTAGTTGTTGCTTTGACATTGGCGCACGCCATTTCAACATCGAGTAACGCTGCCAGCCGATCGCGCATCTGAGGTATATACGAGGCCAGCCGTGGAGCCTGTGCCACTATCGTCAGATCAACGTTTCCCACCTGCCAGCCTGCATCACTGGCCAGCCCCAGCACCTTAGCGAGCAACAGACAACTGTCGATGCCAGCAAACTTAGGATCATTGTCAGGAAAGTGTTGCCCGATATCGCCTGCTCCCAGCGCGCCCAGAATTCCATCACACAAGGCATGGGCGACAACATCACCATCGGAATGAGCCAACAGGGCCCGATCATGAGGCACCTTTACGCCGCCCAGAATCAGGTGGCCATCGGGAGGCGCCGCTTCGGCAAATTTATGTACGTCGTAACCGTGACCAATACGCAGATCCATGTGCTAATTCACTCGATCGCCTGTGAGCTGAGAATCTGCGCAGCGAGGTTCAGATCGTTCGGCTGAGTGATCTTGATGTTATCCCGATTGCCCAGCACCATCTTCGGGCTATGGCCGAGCTCTTCTACGGCCGTGGCCTCATCAGTAACAGTTTTCTGGCTCTTGTCGACTGCTTCCAGCGCATCAAGCAACAGGCGGAAGCGAAATACCTGCGGTGTAAATGCGCTCCACACATTCACTCGATCAACGGTAGCAACAACTTCCTGCTCTTCATCAACCAGCTTCATGGTGTTATCTACCGGTGCACCCAGCATGCCTCCCACCGGGTGATCGACTATCTGTTCTAGCAAGTTGTCGATATCTTTTCGCCTGACACAGGGGCGCGCCGCATCATGTACCAACACCCAATCATCATCTTCGGCTTTTGATTTTAAATAGCGTAAACCATAGAGAACCGTCTGATAACGATTTTCTCCACCGTACTCGCACACGATCTTGGGATTCTTTTCCAGGCCCAGTGTCGGCCACACCGTATCTTCGGGATTAAGCATCACCACAATCTGACGGACATAATTCAGCGAACCGATCCGCGCTAGAGAAGTTTCTATGATCGGCCTGCCGTTCAGATTCAGGTATTGTTTGGGAATCTTCGCACGCATTCTCCGACCAATTCCTGCGGCCGGAATTATTGCCCATACTGTCATAGTTGAGGGAATCCAATTTATTATTTTTTGCAGAAAGGATCTTCCTGATCAAGATTGATGCTTATGGCTAATCAACAATCATGTAGAAGGTTTCGTCCTCACCAATCATTCCCAGCTCGGAGCGTGCTCGCTCTTCCACAGCTTCCAGTCCATTTTTAAGGTCAAATACCTCGACTTCCAGAGCACGATTCCGCTCTCTCAATGACCCATTGCTTGCTCGCTGCTCGTCCAGGCTCGCCTCCAGGATATTTAAAGCACGCACGCTGCTGCCGCCGAACCAGATCTGGAACTGGAACACTGCCAGTGCGAGCACTAATGAGCCTGTCAGTAATTTTTTCATAAACCCTGAGATGGTTGATGGTGTCAGCCACGTCCCACATGGGAAAACTCGGCCAAGCCATTGTATCCGGCTTTAGAACCAAGTTCCTCTTCTATCCGCAACAAGCGGTTGTACTTAGCTACCCGGTCAGATCGGCATAGTGAGCCGGTCTTTATCTGTCCAGCGCCAGTTGCCACGGCGAGGTCCGCAATGGTCGTATCTTCCGTTTCTCCTGACCGATGGGATATCACCGCTGTGTAGTTTGCCGCCCTGGCCATGGCAATCGCCGCAAGGGTTTCACTCAGTGTTCCTATCTGATTGAACTTGATAAGAATTGAGTTGGCTACTCCGCTATTGATACCACGCTCGAGAATACCTGTATTGGTGACGAACAAGTCGTCACCCACTAATTGGACCTTATCGCCTAGACGGCTGGATAATTTAGCCCATCCATCCCAATCACTTTCGTCCATGCCGTCTTCAATAGACAGAATCGGGTATTGATTGGCCAATTGTTCAAGGTAGCCAGCAAACCCATCGGAGTCGTAACTGGCGCCTTCGCCTTTCAATGCATACTGGCCGTCCTGAAAGAACTCAGAAGCAGCGCAGTCCAGTGCCAGGTGGATATGCTCGCCCATTTTCAACCCTGCCAGCTCAACCGCCTGCAGAATGGCATCCAATGCGGCGGCATTGGAGGGCAGATTTGGCGCAAATCCACCTTCATCGCCAACCGCGGTACTCAATCCCTGCTTGTGCAATACCGATTTCAGTGCATGAAATATCTCCGCACCATAACGCAATGCCTCGGAAAAGCTGCCAGCACCGGTTGGCTGAACCATAAACTCTTGAATATCCACGTTATTGTCAGCATGTTCACCGCCATTGACGATATTCATCATAGGTACCGGCAGTGAAAAAGGCGCCGGCTGGTGAATCAGACTGCGGATGTGTCCGTACAACGGCACTCTGGCATCCGCCGCGGCAGCTTTCGCAGTCGCCAGTGAAACGGCCAGTATCGAGTTAGCACCGAGACTGGATTTATTTTCCGTGCCATCCAGTTTGATCATAGCCGCATCGATGTCCGCCTGGGCAGCAGCATTCATCCCCGTTAACCGCTCACTGATTGCCGTGTTCACATTATTTACCGCAGTCAACACGCCCTTCCCCAGATAGCGATTCGGGTCCTTATCACGCAATTCCAGAGCTTCGCGAGAGCCGGTAGAAGCACCGGAGGGAGCACAGGCTGTTCCGAAGGCGCCAGAAGACAGGGTGACATCGGCCTCGACAGTGGGATTGCCCCGTGAATCCAATACTTCACGGGCCTGAATTTTGACTATTTCCGACATAATATTCCTTAATATATATGTAGTTATACCAATTAATTAATCTATTTTATTGCTGGATTTTAAGCTATTGATTACAAGTTGCAAGGCAGTAATTTCACTCTGTATCAATATCTGGGAATGACTTGACCAGATCATCCATGGCCTTCACCTGCTGCAAAAACGGCCCAAGGCGGTCCAGTCGCAACGCACAAGGACCGTCGCACTTCGCTTGCGAAGGATCCGGGTGCGCTTCCAGAAACAATCCGGCCAACCCTTGACTCATGCCGGCTCGGGCCAGGGCGGTTACCTGGGCTCGTCGCCCGCCAGCAGCGGACTTTTGCCCTCCCGGTATCTGCAGAGAATGGGTGACATCGAACAATATCGGATAACCGAATTGTTTCATAACTGAAAACCCCAGCATGTCCACTACCAAGTTGTTATAACCGAAACTACTGCCACGCTCACACAGCATAAGCCGTTCATTGCCGGCCTGCTCAAACTTGGCCAGGATATGTCCCATTTCCTGCGGTGCAAGAAACTGGGCTTTTTTGATATTAATAGCTGCTTCGGTCCTGGCCATCGCGACTACCAGATCCGTTTGCCTTGAAAGAAAAGCCGGCAATTGCAATACATCAACCACTTCGCTGGCAGGCAATGCCTGCTCCGGTGAATGCACATCCGTCAACAGGGGAACCTTGAAGGTTTCCTTTACTTCCTGCAGTATTTTTAAACCTTCGTCCAGGCCCGGCCCCCTGAACGAAGTAACTGATGATCTATTCGCCTTGTCAAACGACGCCTTGAACATATATGGAATCTGCAAACGGCTGGCCTCTTCAACAAAGCGCTCAGCTACTCGCAATACAAGGTCACGGCTTTCAATGACATTCATGCCCCCGATCAACATGAATGGTCGATCATTGGCGACAGAAAAGTCTGCAATGGAAAGTGTTTTCTGCATCATGGTTTGGCGTGTCCTGGCACTGGCATAGAAGCTAAGCCGTATTCGCCTGCACTACACCCGAGGATAAATTGGAGGCACTTTCACTGTCAGACGCGCCTGCGCGGGTTTCACTGTATTCAATTGCAGCTTTGACAAAACCGGTAAATAGAGGGTGCCCGTCTCTTGGTGTGGAAGTAAATTCGGGATGGAACTGACAGCCGACAAACCAGGGATGATCCGGCACCTCGATGACCTCCACCAACATGTCGTCCATGGATTTACCGACAACTTTGAGACCAGCTGCTGTCAGCACATCGAGGTAATCGTTGTTTACTTCATAACGGTGCCGATGACGTTCTACAATTACGGATTTTCCATAACACTCGTAGGCAGTTGACCCTTCGACCAGTCGACATTCCTGCCCACCCAGGCGCATGGTACCGCCTAAATCGGAACCTTCATCGCGGACTTCCCTGTTGCCGGTTGAAGTGGTCCATTCACTGATCAGCGCTATTACCGGTTGATCACAGTCGGGCTTGAATTCAGAACTGTTGGCATCTGCAAGACCAGCTACGTTGCGGGCATATTCAATTACAGCCGCCTGCAATCCCAGACAAATACCCAGGTAAGGAATCTTGTTTTCCCGAGCATACTGCACCGCCATTATTTTCCCTTCGACACCTCTTTCTCCAAAACCGCCCGGCACCAGAATGGCGTCCTGGCCAGCCAGCAGGCCTACACCCTGCTCTTTGACGTCTGTCGAGTCTATGTAGCTGATATTAACCTTGGTTCGAGTCTGGATACCGGCATGGCTTATAGCCTCGTTAAGAGACTTGTAGGCGTCCAGTAACTCCATGTACTTGCCAACCATTGCCAGATTGACTTCTCTTTCAGGATTCAATTTCGCGTCCACCACGCGTTCCCACTCTGAAAAATCAGCCGTAGGACATTCGATGTTGAAACGATTGACTATGTAGTTGTCGACCCCGGTGGCGTGTAACAGGGTTGGAACTCGATAAATCGTGTCGGTATCAGGAAGCGAAACCACCGCTTCCAGGTCAACGTTGGTGAACAGCGCGATCTTGTGGCGTGAAGACTCGGGTATTTCATGGTCTGAACGACACACCAGAATATCCGGTTGAATACCGATACTGCGTAGTTCCTTGACCGAGTGCTGTGTCGGCTTGGTCTTGGTCTCACCGGCAGTGCTGATATAGGGAACCAGGGTGAGGTGCAGAAACAGCGCCCGTTGCGGACCCAACTCTACTCGCAGCTGCCGCACCGCTTCCAGAAATGGTTGCGATTCGATGTCACCTACCGTACCACCAATCTCCACCAGTGCGACTTCGGCACCTTCCGCCCCGGCGACAATACGGCGCTTGATTTCATCGGTTATATGGGGAATCACCTGAATAGTGGCACCGAGATAATCACCGCGGCGTTCACGTTTAATTACCTCTTCATAAACACGACCGGTGGTAAAGTTGTTTTTCTGGGTCATGGTGGTACGAATGAAGCGCTCGTAATGGCCCAGGTCCAGGTCGGTTTCTGCACCATCGTCGGTAACAAATACTTCGCCATGCTGAAACGGACTCATCGTACCGGGATCCACATTAATGTAGGGATCCAGCTTTAACATCGTGACTTTGAGACCGCGGGCTTCGAGAATAGCCGCAATGGATGCGGAGGTGATGCCTTTGCCGAGTGATGAAACCACACCACCGGTAATGAAAATAAATCGCGTCATTAGCGCCCCATCTATATGTCGTGGTGCTTATTCGTCTCGCTTGGACTAACACTCACAGATGGAACTACAGCCTACCAGAAGGCCTCTGCAAGCTCAATGCAAATTTCGATTTGCTTACCCCCGCATGCATTGCGGGCAGCAAAGACATTTCAATGGGCGATTAGCTAATCCGGGCTGTAGAGCAAATCAGGTTGCTGCCAGATAAATTCCAGCCCAGGCTGGTCGGGCTTCGCAAGATAGCCTTCGCAGACCCCTATGCCAGGAACACAAACCAGCTCGCCATTCGAATAGATCAGCGGTTGTCTGCTTCGCAGCCAGCGTGGCAAAGTTGATTCCTGCACTACCTTTTTAATTGTCCTGGCAGGTCGGCCGGTCAGACGACAGCGCTCACCGTCCTGACGGTAGCGAACTTCAAAACCCAATAGCTCACACTTTACCCGGTACCTCGTGTTGGCTGGCTCGGCAGTCATGCTGAAGTGCGCGCTTAGCTCACCATTGCCATCCAGCTTCAACACCTGATCTGTGTCAGGACCCCAGGACAGCCCCTGCGTTGGCAATCGGATATTCGAGACAGCTTGCATGAGCACCAGGTAGTTACCGAATCGCTGCACCGAACCTGCTGGACATTCCAGACACGCACCCGATTTGCTGCTGACCAGAACCTCCTTGCTCAACCGCTGCATAAGCTGCCAGCCTGGCGGCTGAAATCCGAGTTCCTGCATCCAGTAACGAAGGACGTTTCGCTGTCGTGGTTCACTGAGTTCCAGTAAAGGTTCTACCTTGAGCACGCGAGGATCGTCAGTCGTCAGGATTGACAAGTCATTTGCAGCGAGATCCTGCTGCAATTGATTCGCCTCGCTGCAAAGCATCATTGATTTGCGCCAGCTTTCCCGAAAACCTGGAAAGCGACGAGCAATCAAAGGCAGGATGTCATGACGCCAGAAATTCCGATCGAATTCAGTATTGACGTTACTGTCGTCTTCAATCCATTCCAGATCATGCAGTTCTGCGTATTGCAGCAAGGATTGCCGCTGATAGCCTAGCAACGGCCGCAACAGGACTGCCTCGCCCACCCGTCGGCTGCGTGGCATGCCTGCCAGTCCAGCGGGACCTGAGCCCCTGGTCAGGCGCAGCAGCAGGTTTTCCATGTCGTCATCCAGGTGATGAGCCATCACCAGGTATTCATTGCTTTGCAACTGCTCACTGAAAAGTTGATACCGGGCTTCTCTGGCCAGCTCTTCCAGGCTACGCCCGGGAATCCCGGCGACCGTTGCCGGCAGACACTGCAGTTCGACAGCCAGCTGCCGGCAGGTTTGTTCACAGCATGTTTGCCAGCTATCGGCAGCGGGGTTCAGACCATGGTTCACATGTAAGGCCCTGAGCGTCTGCTGCAATTGGCCGCTGCTGCGAAGCGCTGCCAATCCGTGCAGCAACACCGTCGAATCCAGGCCGCCACTGTAGGCTACAACCAGCGAGGTGCAATCGCCAAGATCGCCAAGTTGGGGAAGAATTTCAGTTGCTTCGAATTTCATGGAGCTGACACCCGGGGTGAACCATTGGACTACCAAGGGTTCTTGGCAGGGCGTACTCGTTACGAATCCTTGGAGTGAATGCCGTAATTCATCAGACGCCGGTACCTTCGGTCAACCAGCTCATCCAACTCCATCGCCTGCAGCCGATCCAGCTGTTCGATCAGGATAGCCTTTACATTTTCTGCAGTGGCGGCAACATCACGATGGGCGCCCCCGAGTGGTTCTGGAATAGTTTCGTCAACGATACCTAATTCCTGCAAGCGTTTTGACGTTACCCCCATGGCTTCGGCAGCAGCTGCAGCGAACTCTGCTGATTTCCAGAGAATCGTCGCGCAACCTTCCGGCGTGATGACCGTGTAAGTTGAGTACTGCATCATATTCAGGTAATCGGAGACACCAATTGCAATAGCTCCACCGGAATTTGCTTCGCCGGTAACGGTGGCAATCATGGGTGTCCTGATTTGCGACATTATCGCCATGTTCTCTGCGATGGCCTCGTTAATACCGCGCTCTTCAGAGTCCATTCCCGGGTAAGCGCCTGGCGTGTCAATAAATGTCAGAACCGGTAACTTGAACTTCTCCGCCATCTGCACCAGGCGTCGCGCTTTCCGATAACCTTCAGGCCTGGGCATCCCAAAATTGTGTCGGACCTTTTCCTTGGTACCTCGGCCTTTCTGGTGGCCGATAATCATCACCGGCTTGCCATCCAGCCGTGCGATCCCCCCAATAAGTGCCAGGTCGTCCGCAAAAAGCCGGTCTCCGTGAAGTTCATCGAAGTCCGTAAATATATGCTGCACGTAATCCATCGTGTAGGGCCGTAACGGATGGCGTGCTACCTGGGCAATTTGCCAAGGACTCAGGCCCGAGTAAATTTTCTCAGTCAGCTTGGTGCTTTTTTCCTGGAGTTTCTGCAGCTCATCGGAAATATTCAGTTCATTGTCTGAGCCAACCAGGCGCAATTCGTTTATTTTGACCTCAAGGTCTGCAATTGGCTGTTCAAATTCCAGGTAATTGGGATCCATAATTTCCTATCGCGTTTGCTTGTTTGCAACAGAACACCAAAAGGTGTCGACTTTGGCCAACGGTCAGTATTGAACTTTAATTCGGCGTTTGCCGAATTCTGATTTCAGTCGTTGCAGGAGATCATCCAGGATTGAAACCACCCACTGGCCGCCAAGCATTATACACCCTTCTGAGTCCTCCCGACTGTAAAGTACCGCAATTGGACAGCCATGCCGTCGCTCTTCAGGGGCCGCTGTACGGGTTTCAATTGCGGGCTCACCTGCGATTGCCGCGCGACTGTCCAATACAGCTTCCTGTTCCTGGTTAATGCGGTAGGGAGTCAGTATCGCTGCGAGTTCATCACAAAAGCCATTTGCCAATGTGTCTGCCTCAAGGTGGATGGTCAAGCGCCTGGCCCTTTCCTGGCGATAATCCTGCAGAGTGGTGATTTCTTTGATCCGGCCTCGCAAACCGCCGCTATAGTCGTCTTCACTGACTAGACATTCAACCACCAGAATTGAATCTTTATGCAAAATATCACGGTATTGCTCGTACTCCTTGCCAAAAATTGAGGCTTCAAACCTGCCGCTCTTGTCGTCAAGCACAACAAAGGCCAGGGTATCTCCCTTCCTGCTTTTCATGGTCCGTACCGAGTTGACCAGCCCAGCCACCATCTGCGTTTCTTTTTCTGGTTTCAGGTTAGCGATACGCTCACTGATAAACTGTTCCAGTTCCGGCAGGAACTCATCCACCGGATGTCCGGAGAGATAAAGTCCCAGTGTATCCCGCTCTGCTGAAAGTCTCTGCTGTTCGCTCCATGGGCGAATTGCGGATTTCACATTGGCCTGTTGCACCTGGTCAGCGCTGGACTTGATCGGTTCGATTTCACCGAACATATCCTGCACACCAATCGCCTGGTTGCGAGAAGACTGCTCAGCTGCCTGCAAGGTTTCCGGCAGGCTTGTCATCAACACCGCCCGAATATAATCAGTATCATCACCTGCCAGCAAACCATCCAATGCACCCGACTTGATTAGTGCTTCCAGGGCGCGTTTGTTCACCGCATGGTTATCCACCCGGTTACAGAAATCGAGCAGATTGCTGAACGGACCATCGCTCTCCCGTGCTTCGATTATCGCGCTGACAGGCCCTTGACCAAGCCCCTTGATAGCACCAAGGCCATACACGATTTCACCCTGGTCATTCACCGTGAAGTTGTATGCGCCAATGTTTACGTCCGGATGAACCAGCGGTAAATCCATGGAACGACATTCGTCAATGAGCGTCACTATCTTGTCGGTATTCTGCATATCGGCGGTGAGCACTGCCGCCATAAAATAAGCTGGATAATGCGCCTTCAACCACGCTGTCTGGTAGGAAACCAACGCATAAGCAGCAGAATGAGATTTATTGAATCCGTAGCCGGCAAATTTCTCCATCAGGTCAAAGATGGAGCCAGCCAGTTTGTCATCCACTCCTCGCTCCGTAGCCCCTGTTACGAAAATAGTTCGCTGCCGATCCATTTCCTCAGGTTTTTTCTTGCCCATAGCGCGGCGCAACATGTCGGCACCACCCAGTGTGTAACTGGCCAGTACCTGTGCAATCTGCATAACCTGTTCCTGGTAAAGAATTACGCCGTAGGTATTACGCAATACCGGCTCCAGATCAGCATGCGGGTAGTTCACCTGGGCCCGACCATGCTTGCGGTCAATGAAGTCATCTACCATACCGGACTGTAACGGGCCCGGACGAAACAAGGCGACCAGCGCTACGATATCTTCGAAGCAGCTGGGCTGCAGACGCTTGATCAGGTCTTTCATACCCCTGGATTCCAGCTGGAAAACCGCGGTCGTGTTGGCCTTCTTCAACAGATCATAAACTGATGCGTCATCCAGCGGGATAGCGCTGATCTCCAGCTCTGTCGGTTCATGATCAGCGGCATTGATCATCTTCACTGCCCAGTCGATGATGGTCAGGGTGCGCAGACCAAGAAAATCAAATTTCACCAGCCCGGCGGTTTCGACATCGTTTTTATCGAACTGGGTTACCAGGCTTTCTCCATTCTCGTCACAATACAGCGGCGTAAAATCAGTCAGCTGGGTGGGGGCAATAACGACGCCTCCAGCGTGTTTACCAACGTTGCGAACAATGCCCTCGAGCTTGTGTGCCATCTCCATGATTTCCTGGGCATCTTCATCACTTTCGATAAACTCGCCCAGTTGCGGCTCCTGTTCCAGCGCCCTCACCAGCGTTATGCCGGGCTCGAAAGGAATCAGCTTTGAGAGCTTGTCGGCCAGGGCATAGGACTTTCCTTGAACTCTTGCCACATCGCGAACCACGGCCTTGGCAGCCATGGTGCCGAAAGTAATGATCTGGGATACCGCGTCCTTGCCGTACAATTCTGCTACGTGTTGTATCACGCGATCTCTGCCGTCCATGCAGAAGTCCACATCAAAATCTGGCATGGAAACCCGCTCCGGATTGAGGAAGCGCTCAAACAGCAAGTCATATCTGAGGGGGTCGAGGTCGGTAATCCCCAGTGCGTAGGCAACTATAGAGCCCGCTCCCGAACCACGGCCAGGTCCTACTGGTATACCGTTGTTCTTTGCCCACTGGATGAACTCCATAACGATCAGGAAATAGCCTGGAAAACCCATCTGGATGATGGTTTCCAGCTCCACCTCCAGACGCTCGTAGTAAGGTGCACAACGTTGCGAAAAATCATCCTTCGCGGGTTCAAAAATCTGCTGCAGTCGTCGTTCCAGTCCTGACTTGCTCAGATCACGAAAATAATCTTCGACATTGCTGCCATCCGGTACCGGATAGTTTGGCAAATGTGGCTGGTACAGGGTTAAAGACAGGTTGCATCGCTTGGCAATTTCAAACGTATTCTCAACTGCCTCGGGGATATCAGCGAAAAGCTGCCGCATTTCCTCTATGCTTCGCAGGTATTGCTGATCACTGTAGTTGTGAGATCTCCTGGGATCGTCTAGGGTTCGGCGTTCGTTGATGCAGACCCGAACCTCATGAGCATCAAAATCATCCTGCTGTAAAAACCTGACATCATTGGTTGCCACTACCGGACAATCCTCCGCCAGAGCCAATTGCAGCGCAGCCTCGTTATAGTCATCCTCGTCGGCTCTGCCAGTCCGCTGTAGTTCCAGGTAGTAACTGTCTGGAAAAATTGCCATCCAGTCCTTCAGCTGCTCGGCAGCCCGCTCGCCCTCACCTTCCAGCAATGATCTGCCGACATCACTCTGCCTGGCGCCTGATAATGCAATCAAACCCCCTGCTGATTCTCTCAGCCAGGCCTTTTCGATATGAATTTCAGCATGCGTAGTCTTCTCTGTGTAAGCACGGGAGATCAGGCGCGTCAGGTTTAGGTACCCTCCCCGGTCTTTAACCAGCAATACCATTTGAGTTTCTGTACCAGTCTCATCAAGCACACTAATGTCACAACCACAGATCGGCTTTATTCCACTAGTAATGGCCGAAGAGTAAAACTTAATGAGCCCGAACAGGTTACCCAGGTCAGTTACCGCCAGGGCTGGCATACCCTGTTTGACCGCGTTGGCGACTAGCGGACGGATGGTGACGATACTGTCATTGATCGAATACTCGGTGTGAAGACGCAGGTGAACGAAACAGCTGGCTGTAAGATTATCTGGCATTGTTCAATGCATCATATGTAGCGACGAATAAACAGCGACTATACAATTTTTTAACTGACTTGTTTAGGAAACTTCCTTACAACTAGGTTTCTGGTCTGACAGTCGATGACAGGCAACGAATTTTACAGCAGCCTGGCAACAGGCTTGAAGGTGCGCCGATGGGCAGCACAGGGACCAAGCCTGGACAATGCCTGCAAATGATCTTTGGTGGGATAGCCTTTGTGGCGGGCAAATCCGTATCCAGGAAATGTTTTTTCCAGATCTTGCATGTCGCGATCACGCGTCACTTTGGCAAGAATTGACGCCGCTGCCACGCATTTCAGCCGGGCGTCACCCTTGACAATAGCCGCCGATGGATAGCTCCACTGAGGGCAAAAGTTTCCGTCGACATAGACGAACTCGGGTGCTATCGTTAATTCCACCACCGCCCGCTGCATAGCCAGCAAACTGGCCTGCAATATGTTGAGGTCGTCTATTTCCTGGACACTGGCACGACTGATGGAGAAGGCAATAGCCGACCCGACAATCCTCTCAAAGCACCGCTCGCGACTGGTTTCGCTAAGTTTTTTTGAATCGTCCAGACCGGTTACCGGATTGCCCGGATCCAGAATAACCGCCGCCGCCACCACTGCTCCCGCCAGCGGTCCGCGGCCAGCCTCATCGACACCGGCAACCCGTTGGAACCGTGCTTCCTGTTCAGCCAGATCAAATTCAAACTGCATTTACTATTGACCCCTGAACTAAGACTGTTCCTGCCCTGCCGCACGCAGAGACAGAACGGCATCTACTGCACGTGTGTTGGCCCCGCGGGCGAGCTGTTGATGAATTTCATCAAACTGTTGCAGTTTTTTATCCCACGGATCCGGATCATCCAGGAAGCTTTTAAGCTCTGAAAAAATCTTCTCAACTGTAGCGTCATGTTGCAGGTATTCCGGCACCAGCATTTCCCCTGCCAGCAGGTTTGGCAGGCCAACATATGGGATCTTCAGCATTCTTGATGCCAGCATATACGTGAGCGTAGCCACCTGGTAACAAATGATCATGGGTTTTCTCAACAGCATAGTTTCAAGAGTCGCAGTCCCTGACGACAGCAACACAAGATCAGCCGCCCTAATCGCATTTTGCGCGTTGCCGTCAAGCAAAGTGATTACTCCTGCATTTTCTGTACTTCGCGCCATTGCCAACCCGTTAAGCAGTTGCTCGACAAATTGTCGCAGTTCCGAATTAGCACAGGGAAGCACGAATATCACCGGATACCCAGCCTGATGACAGCGATTCGCCACTTGTAAAAATAACGGGGCAAGCCGCTTCACCTCATTCAGCCGACTTCCTGGCAATAGAGCGATAACCCGCCCTTCATTTTTCAGGCCACATGCAGCACGAGCGGCAGAATTATCGGGCTCCGGCTTGAGCGCGTCAGCAAGCGGATGACCTACGCATTCCACAGGAATATCGTGGGACTGATAGATGGCGGCTTCAAAAGGAAACAGCACCAACATCAAATCGACAGCCTGCTTTATCTTGTTGATACGTTTTTCACCATACGCCCACACGCTGGGACTGACATAGTGCACGGTTTTTATTCCGTGTTGACGCAGGTGTTTTTCGAATTGGGTATTGAATCCCGGTGAATCGATACCAACAAAAACGTCTGGTGGATTCTGCAGAAAATGGGCTTTTAGTCGCCGATTTATGGAAAGTAGTTCAGGCAGGCGGCTCAATGGCTCGACGAAGCCCATAACTGACAGCCTCTCCATCGGAAACAGACTGCGAAAGCCAAGTTCTATCATTGCCGGCCCGCCGATTCCTTCCAATTGTGCATCGGGGTAGCGTACCAGCAATTCCTTGATGAAACCGGCACCGAGGTTATCACCGGATTTCTCACCGGCCACCATACCGATACGAAGTGAAGTTGGTAATTCCTGACTCGCCATTTGGCAAACAGCCCGCTGTGGTTAATTAGTATTCTTTAGCCAGGAAATACAAGCGGCCCTTGATTATCGATGGATGCCGCGCTCCGAGGCCTGCAGAGAGTCGATTAGAACCTGTAACTCACTACATTGCGCTTTCATCGATTCCAGTTCTTCAATGGCTTCCTGCAAATTCAAACCGCGTTTATAAATTACTTTAAAAGCCTCTCTTATGCTCTTAATCGCGTCTTTGTCGAAGCCCCGCCGTTCCAGCCCGATAGCATTGATACTGCGAACTGCTGCAGGATTTCCACTCACGATAGTGTAGGCAGGAACGTCATTGGTAAGGTGTGTACACCCCCCTACCATGGCATGAGCGCCAATCTTGAGAAACTGGTTAACGCCTGCGTAGCCACCGAGTATGGCCCAGTCGGCAACCTGAACATGCCCCGAAATTCCCACATTGTTGGCAAATACAGTATGGCTCCCGACCAAACAGTCATGGGCAATGTGCACATAGGGCATCAGCAGGTTGTCACTTCCTACCACGGTACGGCCACCACCAACTGCAGTACCCCGATGCAGCGTCACGCCTTCCCGGAGAACATTTTCGTGACCGATCTCCAGCCAGGTTTCTTCGCCCTGGAATTTCTTATCTGCTGGATCTTCGCCCACCGAGGCAAACTGGAAAATCCTGTTGTTGGCACCAATCACTGTATTACAGCGAATTACTACGTGAGAGCTAACTACTGTTCCCTCGCCAATCTTTACATTCGGTCCGATTACGCTCCAGGGACCTACCGATACATTGTCGGCAAGCTCCGCTGTCGGATCTATTTTGGCGCTTGGATCAATCAAGATTCACCTTCCTCTCCGCACACATGATATTCATGCTTGTTACCAGTTCATCGTCCACCGTAGCTGTACACTTGAACTTGTAAATCCCTCGTCTGAAGTTTTCCATTTCTGCCATCAACATCAGTCTGTCGCCCGGCACCACCGGCCTACGGAATCTTGCGTTATCCACTCCGACAAACAGGTACTGATAACCGTCCTTTGGTTTTTTGCCCTGGGATTTAAACCCTAGTACTCCGGCCGCCTGACCCAGCGCTTCAATGATCAGTACACCTGGCATTATTGGTTCGCTTGGGAAGTGCCCGACGAAAAACGGCTCATTGATCGTCACATTCTTATAGCCGACAACTGATTTCCCCAGTTCCATCTCGACGATTCGATCTACCAGCAGAAATGGATATCGCTGCGGTAGATATTCCTTGATCTCTTCCACGTTCATTATCATAAGATTGATTTCCTCTGACTGCTCTTATCGGGCAGTACTGATTATTCTTCCTTGTTCTCGAGTCTCTTCACTCGCCGGGCCATGTCGTCCAGCTTGCTGAAGCGCACAGCATTGCGGCGCCATTGAGTCGTTTTCATTATCCCCGTTCCGGAAGCGTAATCACCTGGCTCGAATATGCTTTGACTGACCAGAGACATGGCGCCTACTCGTACCCGATCTACAATCTGAATATGACCCACCACTCCGCTGGCACCACCCAGAACACAATAACTGCCGATTACGGCACTACCTGCTATTGCTGTGCATCCACAAACAACAGTATGAGCGCCTATACGACAATTATGACCGATCTGAACCTGGTTATCGATTTTAACTCCTTGTTCAATAACGGTGTCGTCGATTGCGCCACGGTCAATGGTGGTGCCCGCCCCGATTTCTACATCGTCACCGACATCTACCGTGCCCAGTTGGTTGATTTTGACAGATTTCGAGCCGTCAAAGGCAAAGCCAAAGCCGTCTGCGCCTATTACCGCACCAGAGTGAATAATCACCCGATTGCCAAGTCTGACACCATGATAAAGCGTAACATTGCCTTGCAATCGGCAATCGGCACCGAGCGTACAGCCCTCCCCAACCACACAACCAGCACCAACAATCGTACCCGCCCCTATTGTCACTCCGGCAGCTATTACCGAATTGGCGCCAATGGAACAGTTCTCAGGAAGCTGAGTGGATTCGTGAATGGAAGCCGAGGCGTGAACACCAGGATCTGCTACCGGGGAGTTATCGAACAACTGACTGGCCTTGGCGAAGCTTACGTAAGGTGATGCGGATACCAGCTTGTTGACAGGGCAACTGGCGCTAAACTTCTCTTCCAGAATAACTGCCGATGCACGACACTCCGGTAACTGACTGGCGTAAGCGGGGTTGCTCAGAAAACACAACTTGCCTGGACCACCCTGTTTTAGAGTTGCCAGCCCATCGATGAGACAGTTTTCATCACCAATGAGTTTGGCGTCCAGCCGATCGGCAAGAGCGCCAAGCGTATACTTTTTAGCATCCGACACCTGGCACTCCAACCTGCAAACAGTTACGGGCTACTGGCTAAGCTCGTTGATCTTCGCCGTTACCTGCGGCGTTATATCCAATACCGGAGCGGCGTAAGCAACGCTTGCTGCATTGAGAATCAGGTCATAGCCACCCTCAGCGACCACGTCGGTAATGGCCTCGGTCAGCGTCTGTCGCATGCTTTCAACAAATTGCTGGTTTTTCTCCTGAGTTGCTTGTTGCAGTCGCTCGGAAATCAATTGCAGTTGCAATTGTTTTTCCTGGGCATCCGCGTTTATCTGGCGTATCTCAGACTCACTCATGATCGCTTCATCCTGCTGAAATTTTTCCTGCAGAGCAACCAACTCCTGCTGCAGAGATTGAGCCCGTTCTACATCAGATGAAAACTCCGCCTCAATCTCCTGCTGAACACTACGGGCTGCCTCAGAAGTAAAAAGTGCCTGTTCCAGGTTGATGACTCCTATTTTGGCGTCCTGTGCCATTGCTGTGGCAGACAGCAAGCTAATGCCAGCAAGAAGCATCAAAGTATTTACTATTTTCACGTCAATTCTCCAATAAATAACGCAATGTTAAGCCCAGGGAACGACTGATTCCCTAACAACTAAAATCCGGTACCAATAGTGAAATCGAATGTCTTGGTGTCATCGTTTTCACCTTCCTTCAACGGAGCCGCCAGATAGAACGTCAACGGCCCGAATGGCGACAGATAGGTTATGCTGATACCCGCAGCAAAACGCAACTCTCCGGCATCAAAATCACTACAGTTACGCAACCGTTCTTGGGTTTCCGTGCAATTTGAGGAAAATACGTTTCCGCCATCGATAAAGAATGACGACCGAATCTGGTTCTGATTTGGCACAAACGGCAACGGGAACAGTAGCTCCAGGCTTCCGGTAGTCAGTATATTACCACCAAAGCTGTCGTAATCGTCATCCAGAAAAAATTGCTGCACCGCGAGAGCCAGTTGCTCATTCCCCAACTCATCCAGGATTGTGGTAGTCTGGTAGCCAAAATCCCGCTCGGCAACCTCTGCTCTCCCTTCGTAGTCTGTGATGATCTTTCCATTTTCATCCCGCGCCAGCTTAGAGGCGATATTTTCAAGCAGGTAGCCGCGCCCCGCAGTACTCTGGGGACCCAGACTGTTCTCATCAAAGCCTCTGACAACACCCTGAGCACTTAATCCCCCTGCGAAGAAGTGGTTGAAAAATGGCATCTCGTTAGAATTTCCATAACCAAATCCGTATCCCAGATTGTATCGTGCAGCAATCACCCATTGTCGATTATCGGAAATTGGCCAATACATCTGCCCCTCGTAGTTGATGGTCGCGTACTGGAGGTCACTGCCCGGCAGACTGACTTCGATCCCCAGGCTGTGCAGGGAACCATCATTTGGTAACTGGCCCCGATTCAGTGTGTTCCGAAACCAGGTGCCGGTTATAGTGAAGTTATCGAAGGTATCGCCATTGCGATCGATGAATCCTGGCTCAGGAAATTTCTGGAGTGCCGACTCCGGCAGATCATTGACATTGCCCAGGACAGCATCCGTGACGGGCCCGTCCCAGGGATCAGCATTGAGCGGCGAGATGATATAATTATCGACCCCTTCGAAGAAAATCGGACTGGCTTGAATTTCCTGGACTGACCCTGTTCCCGAACTGAGTTCGGTATGGGTATAGCCGAGATCGAATCCTATCGCCTCTACTTCGCTCATGGGGTAGCTGAAGTTGAAACCGGCTCCGAAAGAAGTCGTATTAAAACTGGAAATGTTGAACGGTGAATCGACCTCCTGGGCAAAGATGTTGAATCCTCGGCTCACACCATCCGGTGTATAGTAAGGATCCAGGTATTGCACATTCAGACTTTTGACAAACCGACTTCTGTTTAAGCCAAACCCAATGGTGCGACCGGTACCCAGAAAGTTCTGCGCCTGCAATCCGGCACTGACAAAGAAGTCGCCACTGCCACCACCTACCGAAAAATTCACCGAGCCGAAGTTTTGTTCCGCCACCTGGTAATTGACATCTATCTGATCCTCAGTACCCGGCACTTCGGCCGTTTCCACCTCTACTGCTTCGAAATATCCTAGCCGCTCCAGCCTGACCTTGGACTGTTCGATTTGTTGACTTGATGCCGGTGCACTTTCCAGTTGACGCATTTCACGTCGCAATACGTCGTCAGCAGTGGATAGATTACCGGTGAAATTGATGCGATTGACGTAGGTGCGGTTACCGGGCTCGATGAAGAAGGTGACATCGACGGTATTTTCTCCCTCGTTGATCTCTGGGACACCGGTTGAAGCTGCAAACGCATAACCCAGGTTACCGAGAAACTGCACCATGATCTCTTCGGTACCCGTCACCAGTGCCTGTGAATAAATCTGACCTGGACGGACGAATATAGCCGCCCGGAGCAAAGCTTCGGCATCCACAAGGTCACCCGCCAGGTCTACCTGATCGATTATGAATTGTGGACCCTCTGAGACATTGACGGTTATGTAAATTTCTTCTTTGTCAGGAGTAATCGAAATCGGTGTGGAATCGATATTGAACTGCACGTAGCCATTATCCAGGTAAAACGATTCAAGTCGCTCCAGGTCACCGGAAAACTGCTCCCGTGAATACCGGTCGCGCCGACTGAGAAACATATACCAGGGCTTGGTACCCTGCTCGAAAAGATCAAGTAAAGTATCGTCTTCAAACGCCTCGTTACCTACGATATTGACGTGCTGGATCCGGCTTTCCTCTCCTTCGTTGATATCCAGATTAATGGCTACCCGGTTTCGTGGCAGATCTTCAACCTCAATTTCAACTGTTGCGCCGTATCGACCACGGGAAGAATACACATCCTGGATACCCTGCCTGATTGCTTCCAGCGTTGAGCGGGTAAATATCTGACCTTCCGCAATCTCTGCAGTGGCCATGTTTTCAATAATCTGGTCGGTTTCGAGAACACTGTTGCCTTCAATATTGATTTCAGCCACAGAGGGGCGTTCGAGAATACTGATGACCAGCAGATTACCGTCTCGCAGTACTTCGATCTCCTCAAAATATCCGGAGTCGGACAGGGCTCTGATTATGTCGGCTGCGACATCGGAAGTGACCTCGTCACCAATTCCTACTGGCAACAGGCCATAGATAACTCCCGGCGATACCCGCTGATAGCCATCGATAATGATGTCGGCAACAGTAAAACTTTGCCCGAATGACGAATTGGCAATTCCAAAAACTAATAGAACACCAAGACAAAATCTTTTCATTATCCGTTCATACTCAATTAAGTGCTTGACTGACTGCAGTGGCGGGTTGGTTAATCACTACGACCGGCTATTTAGCTTTTTATAACAGTCGACTAACGTCATTATATATTGCCAGAACCATTATCCCTGATATTAGTAAAAGTCCCAATTGCAGTCCCAGTTCCTGGATCCGGCCCGGCACCGGCCGGCGTATGACTGCTTCGATCATGTAGTACAACAGGTGCCCACCATCCAGAACCGGAATCGGCAACAGGTTGAGCACTCCCAGCGAAATGCTGAGAATCGCCAGGAAACCAAGATAGACATCCAGGCCATAACTGGCAGTTTCTCCGGCAACCTGAGCGATAGTTATCGGCCCGTTGATGTTTTTCACCGAAATCAGCCCGATGACCATCTTTTTCACCGAATCCAGCACGAACAGCGACTTGTCCCAGGTTTCCTGCAAGGCAGGCACAATCGCTGTAAGCGCGTTGAACTCGATGCGTCTTTGTCGATCAGCCGGTAACAACTCAGCAATCGATCGCTCGACCACTGAAGCACCGATTGTTCCTATCACCCCGCCCTGATCGAGTTCGGTGCGTTCCGGCCTGATCCGAAGTCTTGCTGAACTGCCTTCCCGTTGGACAACGACATCCAGGTCGAGTTCCGGACTGGCACGGACGATTTCAACCCAGTGGGTCCAACCTCTAATGGCAGACCCGTCAGCACTTATAACCTCATCTCCTGGCTGCAGGCCAGCTTCCTGTGCCCGACCACCCGGAATTACCGAGGCGATCACCGGGGGAATGTCGAACTGTACTATTCCTAACGCATAGAGCGGATCCGGAGCGGCGGAATCAGCCAACCAGCCCTGTATCGGAAGCCGCCTGGTGTCCGTATTGAGCGTGTCCTGAGGAACTACTGTGAGATCGATCTCGCCCGATTCGCCCAGCCGCTCAAGCAGCTTCATCGTGACCTGCTGCCACATGACCGTCTCGCTGCCGTCGACGGCAATTATTTCATCACCTGCCCTCAGGCCCGAAGCTTCAGCCACCGAGTTTTCAACGACGCTGTGTACCACAGGGGCCACGCCACTGGTCCCGTAGCCCAGATTAATCATCCAGAAAACAAACGCGGCAAGAACAAAATTGGCTATCGGACCTGCCGCGACAATGGCCATGCGCTGCCACAAAGGCTTGAAAGCAAACGACTCATGCCGTTGCTCTAACGGGACATTTTGCTGCTCGGTGACTGCAGTATCCTCCTGCCCCAGCATTTTGACATAACCACCCAGCGGGATCGGTGCGATTGCGTACTCAACTCCGTCCTTGCCATACCATGATTTAAAAGGCTTACCAAACCCGATAGAAAACCGCAGCACCCGCACGCCGCATTTACGAGCCACCCAGAAGTGACCGAATTCGTGAATAGTCACCAGTATGCCCAGGGTAACTATCAGGGCGAGTATGTTTATTACCAGGGTTGGTAGCATAGAAAACTGATCTCAGTTCTGAAAACTCAATAGTTTGTTTTAATATTTTGCCTTAACAATTAGCCTTAATAACCTGCCTCAACAATTTACCTTAACAATTTACCTTAACAATCAATTCATTAGCCAAATTTCTGGCTCTTTGATCGAGATCCTGAATAATATCGAGACTTGTTACGCCTTCACAAGGTATTTTCGACATAACCCGGTGAATAACACTATGGATCTGATCAAAGCGCAGGCGCCTATCAAGAAAGCCCTGGACGGCCACCTCGTTGGCGGCGTTTAGGATTGCAGGTGCCGTTCCACCAGCCCTGAACGCATCGATTCCCAATTGGAGACATGGGAAGCGCTGCAAGTCCGGCTGACGGAACTCCAGAGGCTGTTCCCCGACCAGGTTGAGACTGCTGGCACCTGATTCCATCCGCTGAGGCCATGCCAGGCCGTAGGCAATAGGAATACGCATATCAGGATTGGCCAGTTGGGCAATAACCGAGCCGTCATGATACTCCACCATGGAATGAACAATACTCTGGGGATGGATCAAAACCTCTAGCTTTTCTGGCGCCAAATCGAACAGATAACAGGCTTCAATAAACTCCAAGCCCTTATTCATCAAGGTAGCGGAATCTACTGAAATCTTGCGCCCCATTTCCCAGCGTGGATGTTTACATGCTTGTTCCGGCGTTATTGTAGGGAATTGATCCAGTGGTGTATCCAGAAAAGGACCGCCCGATGCAGTCAGCAGCACTCTGCGTACACCGGAGCTGTTTGCTGTGTGATCGGTCTGTTGCGAAGTAGGGAGACATTGAAAGATCGCATTGTGTTCACTGTCGATAGGCAGAAGTTGCGCGCCACTGGCCCGTACGCTGCTCATAAAGAGATCACCTGCCATCACCAGCGATTCCTTGTTTGCCAGCAGAATCTTCTTGCCCGCGTCCACCGCTGCCAGGGTCGGTCTCAAACCTGCGGCACCGACAATAGCGGCCATGACAATCTCTGTGTCCGGATGTGACGCCACTGCTTCAAGTTGCTCGATACCGACCAGTACTTCAGTACTTGAATCGCCCAGCAATAGAGTCAATTCTTCGGCTTTCACTGGATCGACTACCACAGCATAGCGCGGATTGAACTGGCGACACTGATCACTCAAAGTTTCGATATTGTTGTTTGCAGTCAGTGCAAAGACGCCAAACTCGGAATGCCGGGAAATAACATCCAGCGTGCTTACCCCAATCGAACCTGTTGAGCCCAGTACGGTGACTAATTTCTGCGTTTCTGCCACCTCCACTAACCCACCCCCAGCACCAGGAACAGCCACAAGACTGCAACCGGTGTCGCGGCCGTGAGGCTGTCAATTCGATCAAGAATGCCCCCGTGGCCGGGTAGTATGTTTCCGCTATCTTTTAACTGCCTGTTACGCTTGAGCATGCTCTCGAACAAGTCTCCAGCAACACTACTGACCGAGACCAGTACGGCGCCAAAGACAAGTAGAACGGACTGCGTCAGACTCAGAGACACGAAACGATTATTAACAACCAGCAAAATAAGGATAGTCAGCATCACGCTGGCCGCCATTCCTCCCCAAAAACCCGCCCAGGACTTACCCGGACTCAGGGTTGGAGCCAGCTTACTTTTCCCCCAGGCTCGGCCGGCAAAGTAAGCCCCTATATCAGCAACACTTACGGTTGCAACCAGCGCTAAAAAAAGTGTTCCGCTATCATCAAGATATTTGAGCTGAACGATGCCGCACCAGGTCGGTATCAGCACAAACACACCCATCATGGCGATATGCGATTGATCGTTCCATAAATTGGCGTTACCAGGGTAACCCGTCATCAAAACCGCAGCCACAAACCAGAAAACACAACCAAGAGTCATTACCGTAGTTACTCTCAGAGCGTCCAGTGATTCAGCGGTGGGAGTCGCTCCTACCAGAAAGAAAGCGCCTATTAGCAATACGATCAAACTGGCTAAGTAACCAATCTTCGACTGCAGATCCTGCAAGCCGACAAGACGTGTCCATTCCATACCTGTCAGCAACGTTATCAGAGCTATGATCAGCGCGAAAACAAAAGGGTTCGCCAGAAATGACAGCAATAACAATCCTACCAGAAGGAAGACAGCAGTCAGTATTCTTTGCAGTAGCACGCCGTTCACTCCATCATTCTGATGCTGGATGCTTGCCAAAGCGACGCTGCCGATTGGTAAAATCATCCAGAGCCAGTTGAAATTGTTGTTCGTTGAAGTCCGGCCAGTAACAGTCGGTAAAGAACAGCTCGGTATAAGCAAACTGCCATAACAGAAAGTTACTGATCCTCCGCTCCCCGCCTGTCCGGATACAAAGGTCAGGTTCAGGCAAATCTCCCAGGCAGATACGTTGCTGCAGCATCTCGACATCAATCTGCTCCACCTGCAACTTCCCAGCAGCCACATCTCCAGCCAGACTGGCTGCAGCCTGCGCAATATCCCACCGGCCACCATAATCTGCGGCCACAGTGACTATCAATCCGGTGTTGGAGCGGGTCAATTCTTCCACTTGGGACATATTCTTGAGCAGCTTTTTAGAAAAGCTGTCACGACGCCCGATAAATTGAATGCGCACATTTTTGGCGTGAAACTGTTCCACTTCTTTGCGCTTCAATACGGCGAGAAACAGAGCCATCAGTCCCTGCACTTCTTTCTTGGGCCTGAGCCAGTTTTCACTACTGAATGCAAAAAGCGTGAGATACCTGATATTGCGGGCCATGCAACCGTCAACCAGATCTCGGGCCGTCTCAGCGCCAGCCCGATGACCGGCAGTACCGGGCAATCCTCTGGCTTTGGCCCAACGATTATTGCCATCCATGATAACGGCAATGTGATTCGGCATGCGGTCGGCAGGATCAGGTGTCATACTTGCACAATCCCTTCTCGTCCTTTTGGATCATGGAGCAAAAGGCATTCGCCCAACTCCGGATGATGAAGTGGATTATCAGACTGACAGTAGGTCCTGCTCTTTAGTAGCCAAAGTAGCCTCAACCACATCAATGTATTTATCGGTCAGCTTCTGAACCTGCTCTTCGGCGCGACGCAACTCGTCTTCGCTGATTTCCTTCTCTTTTTCCAGCTCCTTAAGATCGGAATTGGCATCGCGTCGAATATTGCGAATAGCTACCCTGGCATTCTCTGCTTCGTGCTTGGCCTGCTTGGTAAATTCGCGGCGGGTTTCCTCAGTCAGCGGTGGCATCGGTACGCGTATCGATTCGCCGTTATTGGAGGGATTCAAACCCAGGTCCGACCTCAAGATTGCTTTTTCAATCTCACCTATTGCCGATTTTTCCCAGGGATTAACCACCAGCGAGCGACCCTCTTCGACGTTGACGTTAGCAAGTTGATTGAGAGGCGTGTCGGCACCGTAGTAGGGAACCATAATGCCGTCCAGAATACTCGGATGCGCCCGACCGGTTCGAATCTTGTTAAATGCGGTTTCCAACGAGGCCACGCTCTTTTGCATGCGCTCCTCAGCGTCTGTTGTTATTTCATTTATCATTGGTGATTCTCCGGGAATTCTCAGGCATCGATTGCAGCGCTACCCTCAACTTATGGTGGTTCCGTCGCCTCCGCCCATAACATTCTTCAACAGGGCACCAGCTGTGTTCATATTGAATACGCGAATGGGAATTTCGTTGTCGCGGCTCAGGCAGATGGCGGTTAAATCCATCACTCCAAGCTTCTTCTCAATCACCTCGTCATAGGCCAGGTTTTCGAACTTAACCGCGTCGGGATCGACATTGGGATCAGCGGAATAAACCCCATCCACCTTAGTCGCCTTCAGGATAAGCTCCGCATCAATTTCAATACCTCTCAAACAGGCCGCGGTGTCAGTTGTAAAAAAAGGATTGCCGGTGCCAGCTGAGAAAATGACCACATCTCCTGCTCGCAAGTGGCGAATGGCGGCACGGCGGTCATAGTGCTCCACCATACCACTCATCTGAATAGCCGACATTACCCGGGTTGCAATTCCTGCTCGCTCCAACGCATCACGCATCGCCAGCGCATTCATTACGGTCGCCAACATGCCCATATGGTCACCGGTAACCCGTTCCATACCAGCCTCGTGCAGGGCCGCTCCGCGAAACAGGTTGCCACCACCTATAACCATGCCGACCTCAACACCTAAGCCGACCAGCTGACCGACCTCAACTGCAATACGGTCCAGGACTTTAGGATCGATGCCAAAATCCACATCGCCCATGAGGGCTTCACCGCTCAGCTTGAGCAGAATGCGTTTGTATTTTTTCTCGGATCCAGACATGTCAGCAATTTCTCTTCAGCTGGGATCTAACGGCAGAGCCGCAGGCTCCCAATTCGAAATCATCCGTTAACCTGGGCAGCCACTTCGGCAGCAAAATCTTCTTCTTTCTTTTCGATGCCTTCACCAACTTCAAAGCGCACGAAAGAAACCACGTCGGCTCCCGCTTCCTTCAAAAGGTCACTAACCTTGGAGTCAGGGTCCTTAACGAAAGGCTGCTCCAGCAAGCTCACTTCAGAGACGAATTTTCGTAATCTCCCTTCAATCATCTTGGCAATGATTTCCTCGGGCTTGCCGCTTTCCCTGGCTTGAGCAGAGTAAATTTCCGATTCTTTGGCCAGTACGTCTTCAGGCACGTCTTCCGCACGAACCACCATAGGGTTAAGGGCCGCGATGTGCATGGAAATATCGCGAGCCAGGGATTCATCTCCACCATGCAATGCAATCAAAACTGCTATTCTGTTATTACTGTGGACGTAGTTATCAACGATACCCTGGTTGGCATCATCAAAGCCCAGGCGGGCAACCCTTCGCACCGTGATATTCTCACCAATCTTCTGGACCAGTGCCTGACGCTGACTTTCCAGGCCATCTTCAAGCAATTGAGCCACATCGGAGTCACGATTCGCAAATGCCTGGTTCAGCACTTCCCGGGCGAAATCCTGGAAGCTTTCGTCCTTGGCAACAAAATCAGTCTCGCTGTTTACTTCAACTACAACACCGTAGTTGCCGTCTTCGGCGATCTTGGTCATGACAATCCCTTCGGCGGCAATCCGACTGGATTTCTTGGCAGCCTTGACGCCACTCGCTTTACGCAGTTCGTCGATAGCCTTGTTCATATCTCCATCGGCTTCCTGCAGTGCTTTTTTACATTCCATCATGCCCAGGCCGGTGCGCTCACGTAACTCTTTGACCATGCTTGCAGATATCGTAGTCATCTTCTGTGCCTCTTGACTGTGTTTCCGCTCTTACCTAAGCGGCTAACTAGTTAAATGGTTTCTGAAAAAAGGGGGCATGACGCCCCCGTTTGCTGGATGCCAGTGCCTAGAGCGTCTGGCGCCGGCATCCTGATTATTGAGATTGCTAGTCTTCGTCAGAGCTGGCAGCAGCTTTCTTCTTGGCCGGTGCTTTCTTCTTTGCAGCTGCTTTCTTGGCAGGTGCCTTTTTCTTGGCTGCGGTTTTCTTGGCAGCTGCTTTTTTCTTAGCCGGCGCAGCATCAGCCTTTTCCGCTGACTCTTCTTTCTCTGCCTTACCCGCTTCGGCGGCTTCTTCCGCTACTGCCGGCTCAGCTTCTTTTTCCGCAGTCTCATCAGCCGCTTCTGACTCTGGTGCTGCTTCGGCAGCTTCTACTGCAGCCGAATCTGCACCCGCCTCAATATCTGCTTCTTTAACTGCCGCTTCTTCGCTTGCTTCTGCAACTGGTTTTTCTGCAGCTTCCTCTGCTACCTGATCTGGCTCTACTGGTTGCACTTTAGGGGCAGCCTTCGCTGTAGCAGCCGCTACAGGCTCGTCGTCTTCGATTTCTACGAATTCACCTTCGCCAACCTTGTTAGCCGCATTCCGACCTTCCAGACAGGCATCAGCTACCGCGGTAACATACAGCTGTATGGCACGGATAGCGTCGTCGTTGCCTGGGATGACAAAATCCACACCGTCCGGATCACTGTTTGTGTCGACGATTCCAATAACCGGAATCTTCAGACTGTTGGCTTCGCGCACGGAAATCCTTTCATGATCCACGTCTACCACGAATAGCGCATCAGGCAGTCCGCCCATATCCTTGATCCCACCGATACTGCGCTCAAGCTTTTCTTTGGCACGACTTCGCATGAGGGCTTCTTTCTTGGTGAGGTGCTCAAATGTACCGTCGATTTCCTGAGCTTCGAGCTCTTTGAGCCGCTTGATTGATCCACGTATGGTTTTGTAGTTGGTTAACATCCCACCCAGCCAACGATGGTTGACATAAGGCATACCGGCCCGGGCTGCTTCCTGGCGGATGAATTTTCCGGCAGCCCGCTTGGTACCTACAAACAGGACCTTCTTATTCTTGGCAGCCAGGTCCCTGATTTCCTCAAGGGCCTCGTTGAATGCAGGTAGCGTATGCTCCAGGTTGATGATGTGAATCTTGTTGCGGGCCCCAAATATGTATTTCTCCATTTTGGGGTTCCAATAGCGGCACTGATGTCCGAAGTGCACACCGGCCTTCAGCATCTCTTTCATAGATACAGCAGTCATAGTCTTTCCTGTAGTTCGGGTTAGGCCTCCATACACCCCATGGCTAAACCCGAGGAAAGCATCTGATTGGCTTTCCGGCAGGCACCCAAAGCACATGTGACGGTGTATGTGCGACGTTAAAGTTAAAAAATAAAATTATGGCGTATTCGCCAGCATTTACCTGTTTCGGAGTCATGCCCCAAAACGCGGCGCTTTATACCATAATAGGCGCTTGATTTGAAGTATTTGAACCTGGCTGCAATGGATCAAGCGGCAATTCTCAGCTTGCAGCAGACTTCTGTTATTCGTTACCCCACTGCATTACAATACGCAACTCGCTGGAATCCGTAGAGAAAGTCAAGCTCCTGGTATGGGAATTACACTTAAGAACGACGAAGAAATAGCCAAAATGCGGGTTGCCGGCAGGCTTGCGGCTGAGGTCCTGGAAATGATCACACCCTACGTGGAACCAGGCATCTCAACCGGTGAACTGGACCGAATCTGTCATGACTATATCGTCAACATGCAGAAAGCGGTACCGGCGCCATTGAATTACAACGGCTTTCCAAAGTCCATCTGCACATCTGTTAATCATGTGATCTGCCACGGCATTCCCAGCGATGGCAAAATTCTCAAGAGTGGTGACATCATCAATATTGACATCACAGTGATCAAGGACGGATTTCATGGTGATACCAGTAAAATGTTTTGCGTGGGCAATACTGCAGATCATGCCGACAGGTTGATTCGTGTCACCCAGGAATGCCTGTACCTAGGCATCAAGCTGGTTAAGCCAGGTGTTACTTTGGGCGACATTGGCCATGCAATTCAAACCCACGCCGAGTCAAATCATTACTCGGTAGTTCGGGAATATTGCGGCCACGGTATCGGCCGGGTTTTCCACGAAGACCCCCAGGTTCTGCATTACGGCAAACCCCGCACAGGTTGCGTGGTAGTGGAAGGCATGACGTTCACCATAGAGCCGATGCTCAATGCAGGTACCCGCTTTACCAGGCTATCCAAAAAAGATGGCTGGACCGTAACCACCAAAGATCGACGACTGTCCGCGCAATGGGAACATACACTCGCCGTAACCCGGGATGGCTGCGAAGTATTGACCCTGCGGTCAGATGAAGTCATTCCCGGATAATCATGACCCTGCACATACTCTGAATCAGATGCCGCAAGCGCAAACTGCCGTCAATCAACCAATCGAGCTGTTCGATCATGCCAGTCTTTCCGCACGCCTGTCGTCCGGAGAAAGCGCAATTACTGTTCTAAAGTCAGCCATCGAACACGCCAATGAAGAACTGGATCAACGCTATCGCAACGACGAGGAGATCGGCGTTCTGGTCAGCAGTCGTGCCCATTTTATCGATCAGGTTCTGAAATTGGCCTGGCAACAAATGTCCTGGCCCGATGAGAAGAATATCGCACTGGTGGCGGTCGGCGGATACGGTCGAGGTGAACTGCACCCGCACTCCGATATCGACCTGCTTATCCTGACGCGCAATGATCGAATCAGCAAATACAAGACCTGCATTGGCAGCTTCCTGACGTTGCTGTGGGACATCAACCTGGAAATCGGCCAAAGCGTCCGCTCTCTAAAACAATGCAAGCAGGAAGCCAAAGCTGATATCACTGTCGCTACTGCCATGATGGAATCGAGAACCTTGGCGGGTCCTCCTGAGCTCCGAGACGAAATGGAGCGTCTCACTTCCAGCAAGCGCATCTGGCCAATCAAAGAATTTCTCCGTGCCAAGTGGGATGAGCAGATTGCCAGGCATGACAAGTACCAAGATATCGACTACGCCCTTGAACCTAACATCAAGACTTCACCAGGCGGACTGAGAGACATTCAAACCATTGCCTGGGTTACCAAACGCCAGTTCGGTGCAAAGGATTTCCACGACCTGGTTGCGTTGGGCTTTTTGACCCCTTCAGAAGAAGCAATCTTCAATGAGGGCCAGAATTTTCTCTGGAAAATACGTTATGGCCTGCACCTTATATCAGGCCGTCGTGAAGACCGTCTGCTGTTTGACAAGCAAAGGGAACTGGCCAGCCTGCTTGGCTATGAAGACGACAGTAAAAGCCTGGCAGTGGAAAAGCTCATGCAACGCTACTACCAGGTGGTAGCCAGCCTGCGGGAATTGAATGATGTCCTGTTGCAACACCTGGACGAGGCAATCTTGCGCGCAGGCGAAAAGGAAAAAATAATCCCGCTGAACAAACGATTCCAGATTCGCAACGGCTATATCGAGGTAACCAATACCTCGGTATTCAAGCGGAACCCTTTCGCACTCATGGAAATATTTGTTTTCATGGCGCAAAACACAGAAGTCCAGGGAGTTCGGGCCTCCACCATCAGGCTTATCAGGGAAAACCGGCATTTGGTAGACGATAAATTCCGCGATGATATCAGGAACACGTCGTTGTTCATGGAGCTGCTTCGCTCAACGCACATGCTGACCTTACAGATAAGGCGCATGGCCCGTTACGGCATCCTCGGCAGATACCTGCCGGAGTTTGGTCAGATTACCGGTAAAATGCAGCACGACCTGTTCCACATCTACACCGTCGATGCCCATACTCTACAAGTGGTGGAAAACATGCGGCGTTTCCTACTGCCGGATGCGGAAGATAATTTTCCGGTTGCTGCCCATATTGCCCACAAACTGCCAAAGATCGAACTGCTGTATATCGCCGGCCTCTATCATGATATCGCCAAGGGTCGCGGCGGCGATCACTCAGTACTGGGCATGGATGATGCTGAAAGTTTTTGCCAGCGGCATCATCTGAGCAGCTGGGACAGCAAGCTGGTTTCATGGCTGGTGCAAAAACACCTGCTGATGTCCATGACTGCACAACGCAAGGACATCAGCGACCCTGAGGTAATCCATGAATTTGCTCTCGAAGTGGGAGACAAGCTGCATCTTGACTACCTGTATGCACTGACGGTTGCCGACATTTGTGCCACTAATCCGAACCTGTGGAATGCCTGGCGAGCAGCTCTGCTGCGACAGCTTTACCTGAGCACTAAACGAGCTCTGCGCCTTGGGCTGGAAAATCCCGTCGACCGCGAAGAACGTATTCGTGACAGGCAGCAGTCGGCATTGCAGAAGTTAACGGATCGGGGCATTGAAGAGGCTGCAGTAATACAGATCTGGGAAAATACTGCCGACGAATATTTTGTTCGGGAGTCTATTGCCAATATTGTCTGGCATACCGAAAGTATCTATCTGCACGATGACACAGGGCCGCTGGTAGCCATCAAAAGCACCATAGACAACACCATCGAAGGCGGCACCCAGATATTTATCTACATGCCCAACAGTCATTATGTGTTCGCCAACAGCACGGCGGCCTTCGAAAAGCTGAATCTTAACGTTCAGAATGCCAGAATATTCACCTCGTCCAATGACTTCTGCATGGACACTTTCACGGTGCTTGAGAACAATGGCCAACCAGTCGGTGAACGCCCGGATCGAGTCGCCCAGATAAAACGAGTGTTACTTGAACATGTCCAACAAAGCGAATCTTATGTACAACCGGTGAGCCGCAAACCCGCCAGACAGTTGAAATCCTTCAGCCAGCATGTGGAAGCTGAATTAATCAACAACCCCGACAAGCCGTATTCAACGCTGGAAATCAACTGTCCAGATCACCCGGGTATTCTGGCGTCACTTGGTAAAATTTTCGCCGAAAACCGAATCAACCTGAGAGATGCCAGAATCACAACCCTGGGCGAGCGGGTGGAAGACTTATTCTTCATTACGAATGCTGACAACCGCCCCATCGAAGACCTTGATCAGGCGGAGGAACTGAAATCGGCAGTCAAGGAACGTCTGGAAGAACGAATCTCAGCCAAGGGGCATCACTGAAGCATGATCACCGTATACGGAATTCGCAATTGCGACACCATAAAGAAAACACTTACATGGCTCACATCACAGGGCCTTGAACATCAGTTGCACGACTACCGTAAGCAAGGAATTTCAGACGCGCTGATCGACCAGCTGCTACAGCAATTTACGCTCGAGCAGCTCATCAACCGTCGGGGGACCACCTGGCGCAAGTTACCCGAGCCCAACAAGCAGAATTTGTCGGAGTCATCTGCCAGGGCGCTGATGCACGAATATCCAGCGCTGATCAAACGCCCGATCCTCTGCGACGGCAAGCAATGGCTGGTCGGCTTTGATCCACAAATCATTGAACAAACATTGACTACTTAGACCAAGAAAGGTTGCCCATGACTGCTACTTCTATCCACAGTATCGCTTTTGGCCTCGCCAGCAAGAATCGCGACGGGGAAATTATTGAAGCATTTTATCCGGCTCCGCTGCTTGAACCTGCCGCCGACCTGGTACAGGCTGTTCTCGATGCCCTGAAACTGAATCAACCGCAAAATGTCACGCTCGAACTTGGTGACAGTCAGGCAGTAGTTCTGCAGGAGGCACTGGCTGGATCGTTCGATCACCAGGCGCAGCTGGTCAGTCAGCTATCAAAGCGGGCTGGAAGTGCAATCCTCTGCATTATCAGTGAAGACCTTGCGCCATCTTCGGTCGCCGAAGTCTTCCTGAAGTTGCACCTGCTTTCACACCGGCTTGCTCTACCAAACAGTCTGAATCTGGATGGTGCCTTCGGGTTACTCCACAATCTGGCCTGGACCAACAAGGGACCTGTGCCACTTGACGAATTGCCTGCCCGGCAGCTGGAAGCGCGCCTTAACAATGAATTGCTTGAAGTTATGTCAGTAGACAAATTTCCCAAAATGACCAATTACGTTGTTCCTGCTGGTGTCCGTGTTGCTCACACAGCAAGAGTCCGCCTCGGTGCGTATCTTGGTGAGGGAACCACAGTGATGCACGAGGGCTTTGTTAACTTCAATGCCGGCAGCGCTGGTAAAGCCATGATCGAAGGTCGAATCTCCGCCAGCGTAATGGTCGGTGAAGGCAGTGATCTGGGTGGCGGCTGCAGTATCATGGGTACATTATCAGGAGGTGGCACAGAGGTCATCACGGTTGGAGAAAACTGCCTGATCGGTGCCAACGCCGGGATCGGCTTCTCGATCGGTGACCGCTGCATTATCGAAGCCGGTCTCTATGTGACTGCCGGCACCAAGGTTACCGTTCTGGACCGGAATGGCGAACTGATCAAGACGGCCAAAGCCAGAGAGCTGTCTCGCGTTAACGACCTGTTGTTCCGGCGCAACTCTCTGAGCGGCGCTGTAGAATGCGTACCGAACAAAGCGTCGATCGAATTGAACGAAGAATTACACGGTCATAACTAGTACCACCATGAAAACATTGGAATTGGCCAGAAAATTAATCTCCCGGGAATCGGTAACACCGGAAGATGCCGGCTGTCAGGAAATCATAATAGCGCGGCTTGAAGCCATCGGCTTCAGAATTGAGCGGCTTCCTTACGACGATGTCACCAATTTATGGGCACAGTACGGCAACAGCAAACCACTGATGGTTTTTGCCGGGCACACTGACGTAGTCCCGCCTGGACCACTGGATGCCTGGGACACTCCTCCATTTCAACCTGAAGAGCGTGATGGCCTGCTGTACGGACGCGGTGCTGCAGACATGAAAGGGTCATTGGCCGCCATGATTACAGCCTGTGAGGATTTTCTCGGCACGCGCGAACCACGCGGATCGCTTGGGTTTTTGATCACCAGTGATGAAGAAGGTACGGCAGTCAATGGTACGGTCCGGGTAATGGAATGGCTGCAACAACGAGGAATAAACATAGATTATTGCCTGGTGGGAGAGCCAAGCAGTGCGGATAACTTGGCCGACACAATCAAAATTGGCCGACGTGGCTCGCTTAACGGCCGACTTACTGTTCGCGGTATACAAGGGCACGTTGCCTATCCGCAATTAGCTCGAAATCCTATTCACCAGGCACTAACGTCATTGGCCGAGCTAACAGCAATACAGTGGGATCAGGGAAACGACTCCTTCCCACCAACTTCGCTGCAGATTTCCAACATCCACTCCGGCACCGGTGCGGTCAACGTGATTCCTGAATCAGTCCAGGTGGATTTCAATTTACGGTTTTCGACCGAACTTGACGACGTGACGATACGCAGACGCTGTGAGGAAATATTTTCCAGCCACGGCCTCGACTTTCAACTTGATTGGCAGCTGTCAGGCCAACCATTCCTTACGTCGGAAAGAGAGTTGATAGATGCAGCCTGCTCGGCAATCAACGAGCAAATCGGGCTGATGCCGGAGCTTTCCACCAGCGGAGGCACATCCGATGGCCGCTTTATTTCACCGGCTGGCGTCCAGGTTATCGAACTCGGGCCCTGCAACGAATCCATTCACAAGGTAAACGAACACGTGATTATCAGCGACCTGGACAAACTGTCGTCACTGTACCGGAATATATTGGAAAAACTTCTTTAAGAGCTTTAAGAAACGTCTAGCCAGTTACATAAACGTCGTAGCGACTGCTGCGCCCTGTTAACCTGAACGTCGGTTTCCTGCCTTCCATATCCGGAGCCCGAAGAGGACGCTTGATCACAACCCGACGACGCGCAACGGCAAGAGCGTCGGCTAGCAGATTGGCGTCACCAGCTTCGCTTTCAATGTCTTCGAAAAACTTCTGCAGGATAAACATGTCTTTCTTAACTTGCGCACTTTTGCGGCGAGCAGGAAACATCGGATCCAGATAAACAACATCAAATTCGGGCCTGTCGCTGGCAAACCGCTCGAGACTTGTCAGGCTCAGCTCCATCAACACCACGGCTGCCTGAACTTTTGGGTCTGCAGATTGGTTGGCTCTCTGTAACCCATCACTTAGAAGCGCATGAACGATGCAATTTTTTTCCAGCAGTTGTACAGGACAGCCAGCTGTAGCCAACAGATAAGCGTCTTTCCCCAACCCCGCGGTTGCATCCAGCACGGTGGGAATCAAGCCCGGTTTAACGCCAACCGCACGGACAATTGCCTGACTGTTAACCTTGTTATTGACTCGATAAGCCAGGCCAGGATGTTCAAAATCAACCCGGATCGGTCCCGGGTGGTTTGAGCTAAGAGAGACAAGCTCAAGACCACTTCTTGAGTATCGCAAAACAAACTTGTAACCACTGGCTGACAACCCTTCTGGCAGAAGCACCGGAAGGTCCAGTTGTGCTGCCAATTCAATGGCCGCCTCGCGACTTACCTGCAAAGCTTCAGATGAAGTCCCGGACAGGTCAAACGAAACTGCTACGCCTGGCATCTGCTGGCTCCGTTCAGCGAAGGAAGTAAACGCTGAACAATACCACTCCCAGTACAATGCGATAGATCACAAATGGCTGAAAACCAATACGCTCAATCAGCTTGAGAAAATAGTGAATGCAGAAGTACGACACGACTCCTGATACCAGCGCGCCATATAGCAAGACTATCCATTCAGAAGTACCAGCACCGGCTTGATAAAACTCAGTCATTTTCAGCAATCCACTGGCAGCAATGATAGGGATCGCCAGCAGGAAAGAGAATTGCGATGCTGAATGCCTGGACATCTGCACAAACAGGCCGGCTGTCATGGTAACGCCCGATCGCGATGTACCCGGCAACAATGCCAGCATCTGCGCAAAACCAATAATCAGTGCGGTTTTCCAGGTCAGGTCCGTAAGGTTATTCGACTTGCCTGATTTTGCATCGCCGAAATACAACAGCAATGCGAACACTATCGATGTTGCGCCAATAAGCAGCATCGAGCGGGCATATTGTTCGATCAAGTCGTCCAGCATCAAGCCCGCGATTCCTGCCGGAAGGGTCGCAAGGATAATCAGCCATGCCAGTTTTGATTCCTCAGAGTGCTCACGACGCCCTACAGACCTGAACCAGGCCATTGTCAGATCAAAAATCTGCACACGAAAGTAGTAAACCACTGCAGCCAGGCTTCCAACGTGAACTGACACATCGAACACCAGACCCTGGTCTCGCCAGCCAAATAACTCCGCGGGCAGAATCAGATGACCGGAACTGGAAATCGGCAGAAACTCAGTAAGTCCCTGGAGTGCCGCCAAAAAGGTGACTTGTAAAAGTTCCATAAGCGAGAGCTGCCGTACAATCAGATAGCGGTCTTGTAGTGCATGTTTTCTTTCAGGTAGCTGGGTAGCGCCTGTTCTGCAGATACCCATTGTTCTGATCGTTGCTTGTGCCCGGCGAGATCGCAGAGTCGTTCTACACTGCCTGTCAGTTCTGGGTCTATCGCAGTGAATCTCGCCAGGAAATCTTCGTCGAACGCATCGAGGTCCATCCAGCCATCACCTACCGCAATAACGGAATTCCCTTGCGCTGCTTGAGGAATTTCAATCTGATCTGCAGTTACTACTTGCTCGCTACCAAGACGATCCAATGCAATATTCTTTCCCCCAGTATAAAAAAAACCGGAGTAGTACTCGGAATCGCGGGCTCTGCAACATACCAGCACCGCAGAACATGCGTATTTCTCGACTGCAGAACTGGCCAACCATTCCAATGACGACAGCAGGATCACCGGAATATCAAGCGCTGTGGCAAGGCCCTGAACAACCCCGATGCCAATGCGAATGCCTGTAAAAGAGCCCGGTCCGGATACCACAGCAAGCGCATCGAGTTTTCCGAGGTCAATTTGTGCCTGCCCGGTAATAGCATGGATAGTAGAAAGCAGAAACTGACCGTGTGAGCGCGCTCCCTCCAGCTGCTTGACCGATATTTGCCCGTCCTGGACAAGCGCAACCGTACATACTGTGGACGATGTATCGATCACTAACAAATTGGACATTTGAACTCACTTGCCGGACATAGCGTTAGGTGACGCAAAGTGTAAACCATATTGCAAACAAAAATCCCTCCTGAGCTGCCTCAAGAGGGATTTTTGTATCAGGAGATTAGCCAATCGGTGCTGATCCATCAGCACCTGAAAGGCGTGAGTGCCAAAGTTACATTCTTCGCCAGTAAACTACTTCCGTTTACTTCTGACTTTCTTTTTCGCAGGAGCCTTCTTTCTGGCAGGCGCCTTTTTCTTGGCTACTTTTTTCTTGGCAGCAGCCTTTTTCCTGGCAGGCGCCTTCTTTTTAGCTATCTTTTTCTTGGCTGCCGCTTTCTTCCTGGCAGGTGCCTTCTTCTTGGTTACCTTTTTCTTAGCTACCTTTTTCTTCGCAGCAGCCTTCTTCCTGGCAGGTGCTTTCTTTTTAGCCACCTTCTTTTTGGCTACTTTCTTCTTAACGACTTTCTTTTTCGCGACTTTCTTTTTCGCAGCAGCTTTCTTTCTGGCAGGCGCCTTTTTCTTCGCTACCTTCTTCTTGACCGGCGACTTCTTCTTAGCTGCCGCCTTACGCTTCACTGCTGCTTTTTTCTTGGCTGCCGCCTTCTTTCTGGCCGGAGCCTTCTTCTTAGCTACTTTCTTCTTAGCTACTTTCTTCTTAGCTACTTTCTTCTTAGCTACTTTCTTCTTAGCTACTTTCTTCTTAGCTACTTTCTTCTTAGCTACCTTCTTCTTGGCTACCTTCTTCTTAGCTACCTTCTTCTTAGCTACCTTCTTCTTGGCTACCTTCTTCTTAGCTACCTTCTTCTTGGCTACCTTCTTCTTAGCTACCTTCTTCTTGGCTGCAGCTTTCTTCTTGGCTGGTGCCTTTTTCTTGGCAACCTTCCTAGGAGCGGCTTTCTTCGCCATTGCAGCACGTTTCACAGCTTTCTTCTTGGCTACCTTCTTCTTAGCTGCTTTTTTCTTGGCTGGTGCCTTCTTCTTAGCTACCTTCTTCTT